>Ga0114970_10000002_pt1 | contig 168665 bp, 226 predicted proteins | sample M_140205_XF_Meta_FD_87030 | JGI IMG/M metagenome (GOLD analysis project Ga0114970, IMG submission 87030) | Freshwater microbial communities from Lake Montjoie, Canada to study carbon cycling - M_140205_XF_MetaG | ecosystem: Environmental > Aquatic > Freshwater > Lake | place: Lake Montjoie... | reverse complement strand
TGTTATCTGGGATAAATCGTTTTCATTTAAGAAAACTCCTGGGCTAATAAGTGTTTCGGCCATTTATATTATTTTTATCTAGTAATAAATATCAATACTTTATTCAAAACACTTTAGTTAAATTCTCCCGTTTCAATATTTATGCTAATTGTTCCGTAAGTTTCTTTTAATTCTAAAAAGATTTGTTGCTCTCTCTTTTTTATATCTTTTATTTTTTCTTTTTCTTGCTCAATTAAAAGTTCTATTGTGATTCTTTGAAATTCTAATTCTCCTAAAGCGGTAGCAACTTCAATTGCATCTCTTTTTACTAATTGAATTCTTTGCAACTCATTATCTGTAATTTTTCCCATAACAATATTTTATAATAAATATATAAAGTAAATTGATAAAGTAAAAAGCTCTCTTATTAGGAGAGCTATTAAATTATATGATTATATTTTTATTAAAGTTTTTTAGGAGTTTTTCTAACTGCAGTAGTTCCTGCTTTTTTTACTGCTGTTGATTTTTTTACTACTTTTGTAGTTAAGCTTGATTTAGCAGCTGTGATTTCAATTGGCTCAATTTTTTCAGGAGCTTCTGGAAGATTTAGTTCTTTTGGTTTTTTCTCTAATTTGTAAACAATAAAACCAAGCGCAATAACTGCTAAGATAATTAATACTGTTGTCATAAATTATTGTTTATTTATAAATATATAAAAATAATCTAAAATATATTTTTAGTAAAATATTTTTAGTTTCTATTTATATCATACCTATGTGCTAGGGCATCTATTGTAATTAATCTTCCTGTTGTTCCTATTGCTTTGACTGCAGTTACACCAAATCCAATTTGAGAACCTGTAATAGAGTTTCCACTTGGTGCTGTATCTTGAGCTATAAACCAGGTAACAGTATCTGTTGAATAGAACCAAGTTCCTCTATTCCATTGAGAATTTACATAAATGCCAAGCCATACATAGTTACTATCAACAGTAGGTCCTACAGTAGCTGATGAAGATAAACTTGCTGATGCGGCAACAGCCTGCCAGTTACTACCAGCAGCACCTGATCCACTATTATACATCCAATAAATTCCAGTTCTAGGAAACCCAAATGTAGTACCGCCACCAGTTATTGAATCATGCCAACCTGTAAAAACTTGAAAGTTTTCTGTAGCGGTTGCGGGTTGCTGTAAAGCTAATCTTGTTAGCATTATTCCTTGCCCATAACCTGGTTGTATTGATGCTGATGTTCTTGTTCCTATATGTGCACGACCCGCTGCTGTACTACCTACATTCATATCGTAAATACCTAGAGGTCTTTCTGTTGTATTTTGTAAATAGCTACTAGTACCAATAGAACTAAAAGCTCCGGAAGCTACTCCTGTCCAAAGACCTGCTGTATCAGTACTACTAGAAGATACTATATTGAATCCTAAAAATTCTTCATACTGATCAAAAAATTCTTGGAATCCAATACCTTCTGAAGATCCTATTGGTTCCCATTTTGAAGATGTTGAATCATACTGTAATTGTATAGTTCCATTTGGTATTAAAAATACAGGATTTCTAAAATCAAATCTATTTCCAGATAAAGAAGATGTTGCATTATCTTCTAATATTATAAGTCTATCAGGAGACGCATTTCTTAAAACTGCAATTCGGCCATGTACTCCTCCACCTAATCCAGTTATTTTTATAGATGCACTTCCAGAAATATCTATAGTTGTTGATTTTGCTGGATCTGCGTCATCCCATCCTACAGGAGCAAAATCATTTTGATTTACAGATGGATTTGAATTAACTGTTCCAAAGATTAATCTACTAGTTTCAACGTTTCCTTTAATTGATCCAGTAGTTACCGTTAGTGATCCAGATATTGAAACAGAACTACTTACTATTATTTGTCCACTACCACTAATTCTTAATTTTTCTGTTCCTGTTAAAGAAGCTGTTGTTGGACCTGTATAAAATAAAATTTGAGTAGCAGCATTTAGATAAGACGATCCTCCTCCAATAAATACTCTATTATCAGTAGCATTTGAATCAGCTATTAATATAGCAGACGCAGTTGCACTACTACTATAGTGAGCCACTCCTATTCTAGCTACTTTTGTTGTATTATTTGTTCTAGATGTTCCTCCTGTATCATCTGCTCCTAAAAGAATAGTCGGATCATTAAGATTTCCAGGATATGAAATATCAAATCTACCTGCAGGAGTATCAGTACCTATACCTATACGTCCTGATGAACTAACAATTAACGCATTAATAGATCCAGATCCATCAAGTTCAAAAATATTTCCTGTAGAACCCGTAATATGTAATAAAGCGGTTGGTATTTCAGTTCCTATACCAACTCTAGATTGCGAAACAAATAATGCTTTTTGTCCATACTGACCTATTCTGACAGTATTATCTGAAAACGCTTCTATAACCGGTAAACCCGCTATTGTATTAACCGAGAATAAGGATCCGGAAAGAGAGTCATTTACACTAAATAGACGTCCTGCGGCTCCATCAACTGTGAATAGTGATTGTGTAGCAGAGCTTCCTGATCCTCTAATATTTAAAAGGTTAGCAGTTCCTGATACTTGAAGTTTTGCAGCAGGCACTGTTGTACCTATACCTAAATTACCAATATTATTTACATAAACAAATGAAGTAGATCCACTATCAATTCTAAATGCCGCGCCTGTTACGTTAACAGAAGCTGTTATACTACCTGTAACAATTTTATCTCCTGTAGCACCTCCAGCGTTAAGTGCAAATGAAGCGGTTATACTATTAGATGCAGTTACTGCAAAAGAAGCTGAGGTAGCCCATGAAGAGGTTCCAAATAATGAACCTGTAATGCCATCAGTTACTGATAGTGTTCCACTAACATAAAATGAACTTGTTGCTGTACCGCTATCTATTACCATTTGATATTATTATTAATTATACTTATTTTATAAAATACTAAAAAATGCTCCTGCTACTGCTGATTGTATTATTGGTGTGTATTCTAATATTACTAGACCTTGTGCCCCGGCGCCGCCAGAATTTGCTGAAAAAGTTCCGTCTCCATTATCAAATAATGGACCTCCACCTCCACCTGCTCCAAAATAACCTCCTGGTAATCCATTTTGATCAAGTCCTATATCTCCATCTCCACCTTTTCCAGCATAAGGGCCTCCTCCTATTCCTCCTCCTCCTCCACTAGCACCATTTGAACCTGTATTTATAAGACCTGCAGCGCCGCCGCCGCCACCTCCGGTACTACCTCCAGATCCTCCAGAATATGTTATATCTCCTATTGATCCTGCTGCAGATCCACCCGCACGACCTGTTCCACCTGTACATATAGTTGGTCCACAAGTTGCACTCTGTCCATTACTTCCTGATCTAGCTAAAACAGTAGTTGTAGAAACAAACCAACTATCTTGGTTTGGTCCACCTACTGTAACTGTATATGAAGTGCCTGGCATTACTGGAACTACTTTTCTAGCGAAAGCTCCACCACCTCCCGCACCTCCTGCACGACCATCTGTTGCTGATGCCCTAACATCAGCGTCTCCTCCACTACCTCCGCCTCCCCAACAAGAAGCTGTAACAAAAGATACTCCTTGTGGGCAAACCCAAGTAGTAGTTGAAATAAACTGCTCTAGAGATGAACTTCCAGGATACGATAATATAACTAGTCCTTCTGCTCCTGCAGCTCCACCATAGTCTGTAATTCCAGTCGTTGCTCCTCCTGATCCACCACCACCATATAAACTTCCTGTTCTTCCATTTGCATTGGTTCCTGGCGTAGTTCCTCCGTTACCTCCACTTACTGCGGTTCCTGTTCCTCCTGTAAGTCCACCACCGCCTCCTCCATTTCCTGTTGATCCTGCTCCACCACCACCACCGATTCCTGCAGCCCCTCCTGTATATGTAACATCTCCTATATTAGTTGCGGCACTATTACCACCTTTTGCACGAACTATAGTTGATCCACTAAACCAACTATCACCTCCAGGTGACGTAAATCCATTACTTGTTGCCGGTCCACCCGCACCAACTTTTACTATATAAGAACTTCCTGATACAACTGTTAATATTTTTCTTGCGTATGATCCACCATCACCACCAACACCATTTGCTGGTATTTCTATGTCAGTATCTTGACCTCCACCTCCACCACCCCAGCATGAAGCTGTGATAGCTGATCCTGATGGAGCTATCCAGATACTAGATGTAAGATAATTTCTAAAAATTGCACTTCCCATATACTATTAAAAATTATCAATTTTAGCTAATAAATCCCACTTAGTATCTGTTGAATTATATATAAAACCTAAGTATAAAGTTTTGCTTAGAGATGATGATGCTGGGAATGCTAATTCTGTTGATGCTCTGTATTGAGATCCTGTGAAGTTTAAAGCTCTTGCACCAACTCCATCATCTTCAATTCTAATAATCATTCTTTGGCCATTGACTGGACTACCTGAAGGATTATTAAATGCTAAAGATGCTGTTTGTCCAGTAATAGTAAAAACATCAGCTACATCTATATTTGGTGTATATATACCTACTGAAGCTGTTGTTGCGGTTCTAGGATTTATCCTAGATCCTGTTATACTACCACTACCTATTGTTAGTGATCCTGTTATTGTTATACTACCTGTAAATTGATGCGTATTTGTTGATAAATTACCAAATTTTGTTGATCCAGTAATCCAGCTTACAGAAGATGTAATTGTTTGAACTACTAGGGTTTGTGCGGTAATTGTTCCGCTTACTAATAAATTAGATGCAGTTAAACTTGTTCGTACGTTAAATAAATCAGCAGAACTTGCAGTTGCTGCAAATGATGCACTAATTGAGTTTACTACATATGATGCTGTGGCCGCCGTAAGTGCATAAGATGCTGTAGTAACTGTGGTTCCTGCAACTACTACTGTTGCATATCCTGTAGCAGGATAAGAAAAAGTTACTGTAGTTTGATTTGCATTATTTGCTAATATATTTTTAGGGATTATTACGTATCCATTATTGTCATAAATAGTAATTGAAGGATACGCATTATTTAAATTGTGATTAACAGTCCAGGTAGTAGAAGGCGTAGTTTGACTAAGTGTAAATGAAGTTGGACTTGATGCACCTGCATTAAGAGCGAAAGATGCAGTTAATGAAAAAGAAGATGATACTGCCCAAGATGCCGTTCCAAATAGAGATCCTGTAATTCCACTTGTAACATTTAATGATCCTGTTACAGTGCTATTATTTAAAGCAATGACACCATTTCTGGCTACAAATTCGTTTGGCATTTATGTTGTGTTCTAGATCCCTATCCCTAGAACGGGGGTTTATTATAAATATTATGGAAGTGGATTAGGATTAGTCCATTCTTCTGTAGCTAATATTGCTAATATTTCATCATAAGTGTATGGGCCTTCTTTGGTTGTTAAATCAACTACACATTGTGGTATTTCACCTTCCCATTTAACAAATGTTTTAGTTTGATCTATTGATTTGCGAACAGTGTCAATTGATGTTTCTTTTACTTGAGTAAAATCAATTTGTTCTAATTCTGATACGTTAAAAATCATGTACGTGTTATTCATAATTGTATTGTTTTATAAGCCGAAGCGTGATTTTTGTGCGTTATAATTTTGTAGGATTTCGTCTGTGGATAAAGTTCTATTATACCATTTTATATTTGCTAATCCCCCGGCAAAATATCCATAATTAGCATACTGCATTCCTCCTATACCTGCTATTCTTAAACTAACAAAAGCTTTTGCACTTGTTAATCCGGTTCTTACTAAAACACCATTAAGATATGCTCTAGGTTGTTTACTAGTATAAGTAATTACTATGTGAGAAAAGATTATATTTGATATAGTAGCAGTATATTCAAGTAGCCCTGGGATATATGAATTTGAATGTTCGGCTACTACGATTCCATTAGTGCCTATAGAAACGCCTGCTCCAGATCCAGGATCAGTATAGAATGGCTCTGTTATGAATCTTTGTCCACTAAGACAGCCAGTTCCTCCTGTTGATTCAGTTATATCAGCTATAGTAGAAGTGGGTCTACACCACATATCTATTGTAAAGTTATCATTTGCTAAAGTAGTGGTAGTATTTGTAAATGCTATATAACTATTAGTACCATTAAATACAATATTTCCACCATTAGAACTATTAAATGTTGGTGAATTTGTAAAAGTACCAACATTACCAATACTAGCTAAATCATTACATGTAGTTCCACTACCCGGATAAGAATTATTATCAGCAGCATCTAGCTCTAATATTAAGCTACTATCTCTTACTATATATGGTCCACCTGATATTCCCATTTGTTATAAGCCGAAGCGTGATTTTTGTGCGTTGTAGTTTTGGGTGATTTCTGATGCTGATAATATGCGACTATATGTTTTTGTACCTGCAAAATACCCATTGCCGTAATTAGTAGGAGTGCTATAAATAGCTCCTAATCTAAAAGTCCCGGTTCCGGTGTATGCGGCTTGAGTTTGTTGTGGAGTACCTGATAGTGCTACTCCATTAAGATACATAGATTTTGTAAAAGGGGAGCTATTATTGTAAGTGACAACTAGATGATACCAGTTGCCGGTACTAGTTGCTACTGTAAAGTCAGTATCATTACTAAACATTCCGAACCTTATTGTAGTATTAGCTGTATACCAAACATGCAATCCATTATTAGTAGCTTGAGTACCTTGACCAAATATAGCAAACCCATTTAAAACGTTTTGATTAATCCAAGCTTCAAGAGTAAAATTTTGTTGTAAATTTAAAGATACTAATGATACTGATTGATTGGTTCCATTAAATAAAAAAGATCCGCCATTAATATTACTAAATGTAGGAGTATTAATTAAAGATCCGGTATTATTATTCCCACTCAAATCATTCCACACAGTTCCACTACCAGGATAAGAATTCTTATCAGCAGCATCTAATGATAATACTAATCCATTTGTTACTATTTGTCCAAAAGCGTATTGTGTTGACATATATTATAACTATAAACCGAAGCGTGATTTTTGTGCGTCGTAGTTTTGAGCGATTTCGTCTGCTGACAGTATTTTATTACTGTAAACTTTAATACAGGCTATTCTTCCATTTATTGTGTCTGTTGCATTTGCTCCAATAGAAATAGATGTAAAAGAAGCATCTGCTGACACTGATAATGTGGCTGAAGCTTCTAGTACTGAATTTTTATAGAATTTCCCGGCTCCATTAGCAAACGTCCATGTAATATTTTGCCAGGTATTTGTTACATAAACCCCAGTTCTCCAAGGAATAATTCTACCTGTATTATCTACTGCTGTTGTCCCTACATAAATTTGTCCTGTTGATGTTGTATGACAAACAAAACCATTCCATCCATAACGATTAAAACCTATAAATTGGTTAAAGTTAGTTGTTGTAGAAGGACGTATCCACCAATCAACAGAATAATTAGTTTTATCACAACTCATACTAGCAGTTACAAAATCATTAGTACCATCAAATACAATACTACCATTATTATCAGAATTAAATGTAGGTCCATTTATTAAAGACCCGCTATTATTACTAACTAAACTAAACCAGTTAGTTCCACTACCAGCATAAGAATTTTGATCAGCAGCATCTAATGCTAATACTAATCCATTTGTAACAATAGTAGGTCCATCAAAAAATCCCATATTATTCTGTTGGTAATTCTTCTTGAACAATAGAAATATCTACTACACGATATTGTCTTCCTGTTTCATCAGCAGCTTGAAGTTCAGCAGCTTTTGCAATTGCCTCACCTTCATGAACATATTCATAAATTGGATCTTCAAGTGTTAATCTAGCTACCCAAATAGTGTCTAGGCCAGGTATAAACTGACACTGTACTTGATATTGATACATAAATTATTATTTTAAATTTTTATAAATAAGTTGCTGTTGCTTTAATTCTCCAACCTGTTGTTGAGGAAGGAACTTGAACATTAAATTGTACTTGTCCTGTTACAACTACTACTGATGCTGTTACTGTAGAGGTATCTCCAATATCAGTTGTTGAATAGTCGTTGTATGACACAGTATTTACTGACCATACTGATGATATTTGACCAGATCTAGCATTTGAACCACTAGATATAGTATAGTTATAAAATCCAGAAGTAAATGATCCTGTATTATTAGTAAATATATTTTGATTTACAGGACTAGTAGATGATAAAACAGACGCATAATATATTTGTGAACCACCTATAGTATAACCTACAGTTGATGTAGCATTTGCATATGATGATGTTGCTGCAAATGATGCGCTAGTAACAGAACTAGTAATAAAGTAAGAAGCTGTTGCAGCATAACTTGCAGAAGTTACTGAACTAGTAATAAAGTAAGATGCTGTTGCTGCAAATGATGCACTAGTAGCATTAGTTACTGAACTAGTTATAAAGTATGATGCTGTTGCTGCTAGAGAGGCACTAGTAGCATTAGTTACTGAGCTGGTTATAAAATAAGATGCAGTTGATGCAAATGATGCGCTAGTAACAGAACTAGTTATAAAGTATGATGCTGTTGCTGCTAGAGAGGCACTAGTTGCATTAGTAACCGAACTGGTAAAATGATAAGACGCTGTTTGAGCATATGACGCACTAGTTACTGAACTAGTTAGAAAATAGGATGCTGTTGCTGCTAGAGAGGCACTAGTTGCATTAGTTACTGAACTAGTTAGAAAATAGGATGCTGTTGCTGCTAGAGAGGCACTAGTTACAGAAGATGTTAAAAAATTTAATGCCCAACTTGAAGTAGCTGCATAACTAGCACTAGTTGCATTAGTTACAGAACTAGTTAAAAAATAAGATGCAGTGGCAGCATTAATTGCCCAAGAACTTGTTCCAAAATGAGAGCCAGTAATTCCTGTTGCTGTTAATTGTCCGGTTATATTTAAACTACTACTTATAGAAACAGACCCTGTAAATTGATGTGTATCTGTTAATAAACTACCAAATTTACTTGACCCAGTAATAAATTCAACAGAAGAAGTAATAGTTTGTACTAATAGTGTTTGAGCAGTTATTGTTCCACTTACTAGTAAATTAGAGGCAGTTAAACTTGTTCTGACATTAAATGAATCTGCTGAACTTGCAGTTGTAGCAAAACTTGCAGATGTTACAGAACTAGTAATAAAATTTAATGCTAAAGATGCTGTAGAGGCAAACGAAGCACTTGTAGAACTAGAGGCATATGAAGCACTAGTTACGCTTCCTCCAAAAAAAGATGCTGTTAATGCATTGTTAGCCCACGATGCAGTGCCAAACAATGAACCGCTTAATGAACCGGTAAATGAACCTGTGATAACTGCATTAGAACCGGATACTTTAATGGCTTCTCTACTAAATGTACCTAATCTAACAGAATCATCTGATGATACCGCTAATATAGGAATACCTGAGATATCGTTTACTGAAAATAAGGATCCGGATAGTTGGTCTGTTACTGAAAATAATTGACCTTGTGATCCTTGTATATCTAATATTACTGAGCCTGATCCATTTACGACTAGGCCTTTTTTTACTTTAAATTCGTTTGCCATTTATTTTATCCTTTTTTCATATTCCAAAGGGACATATATAAATATAACAAATAAGGGTTTAATTATAGACCAAAACGTGCTTTTGTTGCGTTGTAGTTTTGAGAGATTTCTGTTGTTAAGAGCGCTCTATTATATATTAAAAATGAAGACGATTTACCATTTACAAAATCTACGATAACATCTGCATAATATCCTGCATTTAGTGTAATTGTTGTGTTTGGCGTTAAAAAAGTGTTACTATCACTTACAGTATTTTGTAATATTCCATTTTCATATAAACTTAAACTTGTAGTAGTTAATACTACACTATAGTTATACCATTGATTAGTTACTACTGGGTTTAATGCATTTACTACCACTACTGTATTATTACTTAAAACCATAGAAAAATTTACTACATTTAATATTAACCCTTCCGTAGTACCACCTGCTTTTTGAAAATAAAACCGGCCTCTTGCTATTGCTGTTGAAGTATCCTGACCTACAAGTGTTTGATATCCGGTTAGATTATTAAAATTTACCCATGTTGAAAATGTACATGGTCTACTTAAGTTTTGTATAGGAGTTGATATGTATTGATTAGTTCCATTAAATGTTAAAATACCACTATTTGAACTACTAAATGTAGGACCATTAATTAAACTACCACTATTATTATTACCACTTAAATCCCCCCAAGTAGTTCCACTACCAGGATAACTTTTAGTATTAGCAGCATCTAGCGCTAACACTAATCCATTTGTTATTATATTTGGTCCACCTAATGATGCCATATTATGTTAGATTGAAGCGTGATTTTGTTGCATTATAATTTTGTAGGACTTCTGATGCAGTGAGAGATCGATTATAAAGACAAGTCATTGCAACACGACCTCTTAAACTTCTAGAAAGATCTCCTTGTCTTGATCCAATATATACATTAAAACCATTAGTAAAGTCCCCCGGACCGGGATAAGTTGAAGTACCTACTCTATTACCATTTACATAAATGCTTTTAGCTGTATTATTATAAGTAGCAGCAAAGTTATGCCAAGTATTTATTGCTAATGCACTAGTATCTAAATTATCAGTTATACCTGTAGTATTTCCTCTTGTTTCAAAAGATATCTGATGTGTATTATACAACCATATGTCCCATGTATTAGCATAGAAGTGTCCCTTTCCAAATATATCAGCAGCAGCAGTAGGTCTATCAGAATGATTTAAAAAATAAACCCATAATTGAACTGAAAAATTTGAACTTGAGGTAAAAGTATAAGTATTGTTAATATCTACATAATCATTAGTTCCATCAAATACAATAACACCGTTATTTGTATTACTAAATGTTGGTCCATTAATTAATGATCCACTAATATTACTTCCACTTAAATCTCTCCATACAGTTCCACTGCCCGGATAGCTTTTTGTATTGGCAGCATCTAGTGCTAATACTAAACCATTTGTAACCATATTTGGGCCTCTAAAAAATGCCATATTATAATAATCTTACTAATGAACGAACTGACCAAGCGGAACCTGAAATTCCTGCTTGTAATACTATATTGCTTGCACTTATTGCTGTTTGTAATATAACAATAGATGTGCTACCACCCAAATCAGCTGTAAAGTTTTCATAATATTCTGTTGCTGAACCACTCCAAGTTGAAACGACGGTTCCTGCTCTGACTATTGAACTACTAAATGTTACATAATCGAAGAAAGCACATCTATAAGAACCTGTAGCTACACTAACTATTGTTTGAAATGATCCTGTTGCTACAGCTAAATTTTGTTGATAATCTAATGACGCAGAATCAACGTTTAATAAGTTTCTTACTGTAAAGTCATCTGCATAAGATGCAGATATAGCTCTAGTTGCAAATGATGAACTTACCGCGTTTAAAATGTATGATGCTGTTACAGCATTTTGAGCCCAACTCGCAGTTCCAAATAAAGAACCTGTATGTGAACCTGAGAATACACTAGCAGTTACACTAGTTAGTACATATAATGAATTTAAACTCGCATCTGAGCCAGATACGACAACTTTTCTCCAATTTGGCATGTTATTTTATAATTTATTCTGTGGTTAGATACATACATTTATGCCATGTATATGCCTACTTCCCGTGAGGGCCAACAGAGTTGCTTCTCCTATAAATATACGATTTTTTAAGACTTTTTTTCCTTAGTCTTAATAGCTTGAAGCTCTGCTTGTTTCTTTGCTTCTTCTTCTGCTTTCATTGCTTGGATCTGAGAGTACTCGTTCTCTAATTTTACTTGTAGATTTGCTAAGAATTTAGCGTCTTTACCTGAAATTTGTACTAAGTCTAAAGATTGACGAATGAACGCAATCTCTTGAGGAGTTACGTCGATTGAAAAAATGTCCATAACGATTATTATTTATTTTTTTTTAAATATTGATTTTGCAGTTTAAATGCTAGATTATAAAACATTTCAATTTGATATCCTTTTAAATCTGCATTTTTTAATAGCTCCAACATATATTCTAATTCTAACTTATTAAGTTCATCTGTTTCATCAACAAATTTTTGAGGCGTATTAGTCAATTCTGTTGATAAAACTTGATTAGAATAAAATGCCACAACTATTTATTTTATATATTTTATTACGAATAAATATAAATGTCACCAGCATTTGTAATCCACATATTACCCATACCATTTGTTGAACTACCCCATGTTGGAGGTGTTGCATCTACTGGATTTGATGCCTGTGATATTTTTGCTGTTACTGCATATTCATCGGCTGATACTGTTGATGATGAAACATTTACATTAGCAGCTACTGCCCAACGACCATATAATCCTGATGAAAGTGACTCTAGAAAGAATGCAGAACCTGACATTCCATTAGCTGTAGTTGAAGATACAACAATAATACCGCCGTCAGTTAATGTTGTAGATCCAGAAGCAAGTGCAGCAAATCTATCGCCAATTAATAAATTTTGTGTATTTTGAAAGCTAGCAGTACCAGCAACTGTTAAGTCACCTGTTACTGTTAAATTACTATTGACTGTTACAGGAATATTTGAGCTAACAGAAATTGCGGTACCTGTATCTGAGATATTACTATTTGCAAATCCAGTACCCGTCCATTTAGGGAGATTATTAGTAGTTAAAGAAACCGCTCCAGATACAGATACTGTAACTGCAGTTCCGCCGTTAAATGTTGCAGAGCTACCTGATAAACCAGATCCAAATGTTAAGGCATTAGCAACAGTGCCTCCATTTTGAGCAAATGATGCTGTTAAAGCAAATGATGAACTCAATATTGTATTAGCACCATTAGGACCAAATACATTAGAGGATGTGATAAACGAAGCAGTTTGGGCAGTTGTGACAAAAGAAGCTGTTTGAGCAGTTACAACATATGATGCTGTAGTTGCATTAGCTGCTTGAGAGGCAAACGAAGCACTTGTTGCATTATTTGCAAAAGATGCAGTACCTGTTAAAGCTCCAATAAGAGAACCAGTAAAGCTACCAGTAAAGCCAGTAGCACTTACCGAGGTAAGACCAGTAATAGTAGATGCTAAAGTTAAACTATCATTAGATTCAGTTACTAAATTAGTACCAGCTAAATCAGTTAATAAGTTACCATAAGTAATAAATTCACTTGAAGCTCCTACACTATTCTGAATGAAGAATTTATCAGCAGTTACTATGTTGGTTTTTTCAATTACAGGAAAACTAGCGGCAACTCCACTTAATGCAGAACCGTCTCCTTTAAAAGATCCACTAAATGAACCAGAATGGACTAAATTAGTAGCTCCAGTTGTTGCTACTATATTTCCTGTACCATTTATAGCTGTTGTAGACAAGTTACCTGCGGATCCACCACCAATTACTACCTGTCCTGATGTTAGATTATCTACTTTTAAAGCAGCTAGTTCGGCACTACTGCCAGAAACTACGACTTTTTTCCAAGTTGCCATTATATTTAATTTTATTCATTAATAAATATCACTATTTTAGTAAATTTAAAGTATTTTAATCTAGTCCTATATATAAATTTGTAGAAGTAAACCAAATACTTCCATTTTCTATTAATCCTGTTGGTTCATAAGATTGTGTTGCGAATTGTACTATACTTTGACTTATTGTTAATACAGGTTTTTGGGTTGTAAAATTTTTTATTATAAATAAATTACTATTAATAGTTGTATTACCACTACTAGAAATATTAAAATATTCTGTACTTGCAGAATTTATTAAAAATAAATTACTTGGACCTATTCCTACACTAGCTGTTATACTGCCTGTTGTTATTTGAAATAAGGATAGACCAGCAACATTTGCGGCAGCAACATAAGATGCTGTTATAGCGTTTTGAGCCCAACTTGCTGTTCCAAATAGCGAACCGGTAATTCCTGATGCATTAACTTGACCGGTTACTAATAGACTTGATGTTATACTAACTGATCCTGTAAATTGATGCGTATTAGTAAGTAAACTACCAAATCTACTAGAACCAGTAATAAATTCAGTTGATGCAGTAATGGTTTGAGCTACAATCGTTTGTGCTGTTAATGTACCTCTTACTGTAAAGTTGTCTGCTGATGATGCTGTTAGAGCAAATGATGCGGTAGTTGTTAATAAATCTTGATTAGGATTATATCTTAAACCTCCATCTACTTGAATGTATCCTGGTCCTGATGTATCAATAAACAAGACATTGTGTTGTTGATTTTGTGTAGATATACTAGTAGATACTTGAAGTGCTAAAGATGCGGTTCCAAGTAATGATCCAGTAAATGAAAGTGCTTCTATTCCTCTAGGAGCTAGTAATCTACCATCCCTTTTAAATTCCCATAAATTAAATTGTGAGCTTGAGTTTGTTGTTATATACACACTATAATCATCAACATTAACAGAGGATGATTGATTGTATGATAGTAATTCTACAAATCCATCCGGCGCTCCTGCTACAATATCAATATATCCAGGATAATTATTACCGTAATAAGTCGATGTTATTCGAGATCCACTATTAAATATAATAGATCCTGTTATTGTTTGATTTCCTATAAATGTATTTGAACCTGTAGTTGCAAATGATCCTGTATTAAAATTAGCATTTAAAGCATAGGAAGCTGTAAGTGCATATGAAGCACTTCCTTGTAATGAGCCTGTAAATGAACCAGAAGTTGATCCAATTGTGACAATTTGTGTACCAGCCGAACCAGACTTCTTCATGAAAGCTAAGCCATCATATGTATTGAGAGCTATTTCTCCAAAATCTAAAGAAGCTGTATCAGGAATTTTTCCTGGCACCGATGAGCGGCGCAGTTTAAGATACTGGTTAGACATATGTCTTTGTTGGTTTTAGTATGTACTAATATTTGACTATGTAGTCAGATTATAAATATTAGTAGTCTCCTAAATCCATAGTAAAGAAGCTTCCAGAATCTCCAAAAGAATCTATATTTTGAATAGTTAATGAACCTGTTTTGCTTCCAGTCGATGTTATAAATGTAGAACCAGATATAACAAAGTCAGGCCTATTAGCATTACTACCGCTTAGTACTAATTGAGAATTAGTATTATTGTATTGTAAATTAGAAAGTACTTGTTTAAGATTTAGCCTTGCCATATATTAATTAAATTTTCCTATACCAATTATTACATCTGTGGATTCAAAACTATATTGTAATAATACCGGATCAATAGTTAAAATTGAAAGGCTACCATAATTTATAAAACTAGTTATACTTGATGGTTCAACATACATACCATTTACAAAAAAATTAAAATTAGTTAAACTAGTTGCTGGAAGTGGTGATGGTGCTGTTAACCAACCTGAAGAAAAACTTACAGTATTTGCTGATACAAATGTTGCAACAACTGTTTTATTTATATTAAGATATGTAACTACAGCATCGGAAGCTCCACCTTGAGTAATATTGTTAACTATATTAACAGAATCAGATAATAACACCGGTTTAATATTAGATGATTTTCCTTTATTTGTTTTAACTGAAAATTCCTCAGTTCCTGAGGCCAACTCTAAACCAAAAACTATTTGCGCAGCTCCATAAGCAGTTGTCATGGAAGCCATACTTTTATTTAGTGACTCTGGAATTAAGTATCCATTTAAACTAAGTGTAAAATTAGTTCTAGAAGCTCGATTCTCACCTAAATTATAGGTTGTATTATCAGTAAATGATTCTATTGAACTATAGAATTGGAAGCGGTTAGGATCACCCCAATATGATCTGGAAGCGAAATTAACATCCTCGATAAGTTTATCCATTTGTTCTACATAATGTGTCCATAAAATACACTCATACTCAACAGTAATATAATCAGGTGTTGCTGATACTACGTACTTACTTTCAGGTGCTCTATTATTTAATATATTAAAGTTACTATAAAAATTTCTTTTTGTGTACTTTTTTTTAAATAGCTGCATATTATGCGCCATATTTCCATCTAACTTATTACCTAGACCTCTATTTTGTGTTACGCTACCCCTTTTAAACATTAAAAGAGGCGCCATTAATTTTCCATTTTGATCTCTGTAATAACCGTCTTCTTGAACACTTTTCCAATTTTCAGGAGTTCCGTAAATAACTGGGAGGGTTAATTTTGTATTATTTTGAACAACACTTAATTTTAATATATTATTAAAATAATAATAAACAGCTTCATCAATATCTTTTATTCCAATATTGAATTCTTTTTCAGGCTCTGATTTATTGCTTATTTCGTAGGCTCTATTTTCTTCAGGCTGACCTAATTTAGTTGGCTCAGAAAAAACCGCATTTGGATTTCCAGATTTTGGATCATACGGCTCAACTAACTTATCCATGAATTCTCGCCTATTAGTAGGTCTAACTATTTGTATTGCCATTATAATCTTTCTTTAACTATACCAAGTTTATCAGGACTTGAATAATGTGTTTCTAATATAATAGAGTAAGAGTCACCAAAATTAACTAAATCAGGACTATAAGAATATTGAGGGTCTTTTCCTAAAATATACTGATTCTCATTAACATTATCTACTTCATAGTAACCTTCATTATACATAATAACATCTCCAACTTCAGGAAATACGTTAGCGTCTTTTAAATGATCTGTAAGAAATCTAAAGGTATTAGATCTTATAGTATCCGGGCCATATTCTGTTCTTTCTTGATTAAAATCTCCTCTTACTATTAAACACGGTATTAATACAGGACCTATAAAATATTTAGACATACTCTCTCCATATATATTGGATTGAGTATCGCCTAATTTATATTTATAATAACCTATTTCTTGGGAAATAATGTCTTCTATTAATTCTCTAGAAAATATTTTAAAGGTATTAATGTCATTTATAGTTCCAAATAAAGCCATAGTATAAATTTATCCGATATAAATAAACATGGGTACTTCATTTAAAGTACTTGAAATAGATTGATTCTCTGATTGTTTTCTTTCTAATTGAGCTTGTCTGCTTAGATCTACTAAATCGCCTCTTAATCTTTCTCTTAATGCGGCTTGAGTATCTTTTCCTTTAGAAATTAAATCAGCGCCATTAAGAGTAACTTCTGAACCAGGAGCAGGTATTTGAGTATACTTACCTCTTACTAAACCTAAAAGTTCAGATGCAAGAGCTAATGTAAATTCATAGATCCACTGTCTTCCTGGTTGGTTTATTTGATTATATGTAACATTTGTATATGGCACATTTGATGGATTTGTTATTAATCCACCTCCATAAGATGGACCGCTAGTACTACTCGTTCCACTTCCATAAGGACTATTACCACTTATACTAGCTAATTCACTTTTTTTCCAATAGTCAACCCAAACTACAATACCGTCTATTTCAGGAAAAGGAAATATAGTTAATTTATTATTTGCTATTCCAAAAGAATATGCAGATCTTCTAACAGTGTTAGACATTTCAATTTCTTGAATTCTTTGAATATCCCAATATACAGGGAATAATACAAAATTTAATCCAGGAGAATAAGAAGCCCAACCAAAATTTTCTGTTGCACCTTGATAGTTTATTGATCCTCCAATATATGGATCATAGTATTGATTAATAGCTGGTTGAGCTTCATAATATATTTTGTTTATTACAACACTATCACCTGGCTCTATTAGACTTCCGCTAAGAGCCCAGGCTTGTAAATCATATATTTGTTTACCAGCAGTTAAATATAAAGGAGCTTTATATACCTCAGAATAACCACCAATGCCAATTTGTGCTCCATAGTTTTCAGCTATAGTTACTATTGCATTAAGATTTGGAACAACTACTGTATTATTTAATACAGATCCAGTTGATCCTCCTTCTAAACTTAAATAGTTATCTTTAATTTTAGATAGATATAATTCTTCTGAATAGACAGATACAGCTTCTTCAAAACACGCATATATGTTTATATCTTGAAGTTCAACTTCCATTACAGGGTATCCTAATTTTCTTGCAACATAGTTTGCTACTTTAGGTCCGTCTGATTGGTATTGACTATCATTATCATAGAAACCAAACGGAGTTGATCCAGAAATTGCTATAGGAGTACCATCATATATCTGTGTTGTTGCCATTAATCGTGTGCTTTATATATTTCAAGAATTTTTTCTACTATTGGATCACGATGATTTGTTTTCAAAGTGACTATACTAAAACCTGGTACCTCTTTAAAATTAGTACATATGAAATTAAAACCACTCATTTTTTTATCTTTTAAATCAATCTGTGCGCCATCACCGCATATAATCATTCTACTACCATTACAAATACGACCTAACATTAATTCCATTTGTCTATGTGTAATATTTTGCCCTTCATCTACTACAATACAACAATTTGATAAATTTCTACCTCTCATAAATGCTAAAGGTATAACTTCTATTTCTCCCTCTAGTATTGCTTTATCTATTTTCTCTTTATTATAAAGCCTATACATATTATCATATATAGCTGCTGTATAAGGAGCTAATTTAGCATCTTTATCTCCTGGAAGATATCCTATCTCTTCACCTGATGTTACTGCGGGCCTTGTTAGGATTATTTTTTCAACTTCACGATGAAATAAAAGATCTAAAGCAACTTGAGCCGCAACTAAAGATTTACCAGAACCTGCTTGACCTCTTAAAACAGTTATTTTATTACTTAATATAACCGCTTTTGCTTGTTTTTGTTCTTCATTTAAATTTACTCCGAACTTAATTGGATTTTTTAAAGACCTCTTTGCAGTTTTTTTTGGATTGTCCATCAGATACCTTTTCAAATAAATATTGAGTTATAGTAAATAAAAAACCCAACCTTACAGGGTTGGGCTTTATTATATATCTAATTGTTATTATTAGATAACGTTGGTATCAGCTACCAATACTAAACCATAGTATTCAGGACGTACCATAGTCATTGCGTAACGAGTCATAATACCTTTTCTTGGAGTGAAGGTATTTGGATCGTACACAAGTGGAGTCATAATCAATGGAACGTATGGAGAGTAAACAGCACCACACTCAAGGAATTGATTACCACGGAATCCTAAAAGGATAGCGTTCTCAACCATGTAAGGGTTTTTGTATACTTTATAACGACTATTTAATTGGCCAATTTTCTGAACACCAAATGCATATTTCATAGTATCTGCTGCACCATCGGTATCAGCTGCAAATCCAGGGATTGATTCAAGGATAGTAGCGATAGTTGGAGAAACAACTAGGAAGTTAGCACCACCACGTAATGTACGTTGGTGAATGATGTTAGATACTTTTTGAAGTTTAATTCCAAGAGTTTGGAACCAACTCATTTGAGTATAATAAACACCAGCAGTGTTTGCAGTAAATCCAGTAGACGCATTTTGGTTAATTTGATTACCAACCTTTGCAGACCAGTACTCAATAGTTGGAGCATTTTGAATTAACATGTCTAATATTTCAAGATCAATCTCAAGAGAGATATGTTCAGAAAGAAGACCAGTCAATTCAGCTTCAGCATCAAGTGAATGATAAGCGTTAAGGTCTTGTGCAAATTCTGGAGTCCATTGTGCTTTTAACTTACGAGTTTTAGCAGAAATGGTTTGGCTCTTCATTTGTACATTGATATCAGGGATAACAATTGAAGTCGCAGACTGATTATTAGGAACTGCAGGAAGTCCTGAACGATCTTCGAAATCACCACGTGAGTTAAAATCAGTAGCTTTATTATAGCTAACGATATAAGGCGCAGTTGTACTACCAGAAAATCCTTTGTTAATAAAGAAGTTGATAAATACACCAGCAGCACTTGAAGATACGGCTGTAAATTGCTGAAGAACATCAGTAACAGCAAAAGTACCAGAACCAGTAGCAATAGTGAAAGCACGAACACCATCAAAATTTAAAGATCCACTTAATGATGAAGTTGGTACAGTTAATTTAACAATACCATTTGGAGTAGAAGCTGTATAAGCAGCATCGTAATCTACTTCAAACTGAGTTGCAGAAGCTGAGGTTGGGCCTACAATAGAAGCAGAGAATTGGTTTAAAGAATAACCAAAACGACCAGCTCCATAAAGACCGCCAGCAGCCGCGTTACCAAAGTTTGCAGTTGCAGTACCATAAATAGAAGTATCAGCAGTAAAAGGTGATTTTGTATTTCCGTATTGGAAATCAAGATAGAACACCAAACCTGCAGGTAAGTTCATTGGTTGAACTGAAACGAACTCTTTAGATGCGATTTGACCAAAGATCTTACGAACTAAAGGTAAAGCTACACCAGCCCATTGTTCGCCGTTACCAGCTGTGAAAGTTGCTTGTGTGCCAGTTCCACCTGTTTGAGAAGATTCGATTACTAATTGTTTAGCTTGATTCTCAAGCATTAACGACATGTTATTTTTGTCGTAATCTTGAAGGCCTTCTAAAAGACCTGATTTTACCCATTTCTTGCATAATTTCTGAGCAACACCATGTTGATCAGAGAATGCTGTTTGGGCAGATTCGGTTAGTAAAGATTGTACTAAGTTTGCCATTGTTTTATTTATTTTATTTTCTTTTTGAAATACCAGCAAGTGTCTGCCATCTGTTAATAAATGGATCTGCATCCACTATATTACCTTTTGGAGCCATACCTGCGGCTTGTGAAGCAAAACCAATTGATTCTTTAAGTTGAGTTTTCTTAGTTTCACTAAAAGACTCTTTCAAAGTTTCATAAGTGTTCTTAACTTCTGCTACATTACTAGCACGATCAAGAGCGTTGATAACTTTTACTTTTTGAGATTCAGTTAAAGACTTAGATTTAAACAACTTATTCATGTAAAGATACTTAGCATTAAGAAGATTAACTTCTTGAAGATTTTGACGAAGTGTTTCAATAGTAGCTTTAGCTTCTTCAAGTTCACCGTCATCTTCTTCTTTTTTGTGCTTCTTTTCAAACATGTCTTTTTTAGAAGATTGGTTATCAGTTTCTGAAGTTAGTTCAGCTTCATACTGTCCCGCTTTTTCATTACCTTCTTCCATTTCAAGTTCAGCTAGAATTTCATCAAGAGAGATTTCAGATTCAGCTTCTGCGTCATTGGCTTCTGCATCAGAAACATCTTGATCCATTCCTAGATCCATTGTTTCAGCTCCTGCCATTACAGATTGAAGTACTTGTTTAAGATCTCCTAAAGTAATATCGATGATTTTTGTTTCATCTCCAATTTCTTTAGAATCTTCATCATCTTCTTCAGCTTCTTCAGCCTCATCAGCTTCTTCAGCTTCTTGAAGTGGTGATTGATCTTCTTCTTTTGATAATTCTTCTAGTTGAGCAAGAATTTCTTCAAGTTCAGCTTCATTAATGTCCATGTTTTCTTCCATACCTACTGGAGATACAGATTCTTCTTCCATGTCATTTATAGCATCAGTTGAGACATCATCGGCAGCTATGCCATTGTCATCTTCTTCTAACGAATCAAACTCTTCAGAGAGTTTAAGACGCATCATTTCTTGGATCTTAGGCTCAAATGCTTCTTCTAAAGCGGCTTTTGCGTTGGCCATTGCACTAGCGCGTAAAGCTTTAGCATCGAGGATTGCATCCTGGTAAAGGTTACTCATTTGTAAAAATGTTGATTGTAATTGCTTATTAGATTAGGAAGCAATATAGGATTGTAATCTAGTAGTACTATATTAGAATTAGTACATATGCAATAAATATGTAGATTTACTGCAAAAATAAATATTTACAAAAATATTTTTACTAGTGAAGGCAACAGATGCCTGACTGAGAACAAATAATATCAGAAATCATTCTGTTAATCTTAGAGGTATTTGTATTTTGTTGAATATTTCTATCAACAGATTCTCTTAATCCAGAAACAGGTTTCATGTATGCACCATATGTTGATGGTGTTGAAACAAAATCCCAACAAATAAGATCAAGATCGTCTTCAACTTGTACTAGACCTTCACCAATAGGAGAAACAGAACCCATAGCTCTAGATGAAATTCCCACAGTAATATTATTTCTAAATAATTCCTTTAATATATTACCAGAAGGAGTTGGAAGTATTTCAATATCTCCATAAAGATCTTTTCCATCCCACCACATCTTAATTATATTATGACTAACATTTTTAAGATTAATAACACTAGATTCTGGATGATCTAATTCTCCTAAAGCTCTATTTTCAGCAATAGGACCTGCAATATATTTTTCAACTTGTTGAAATAGAATTCCATATGGATATATTCTATGATTTGCATTAGGCTTGTCACAAGCCTGAACTAAACCAGATACTACCATATTACCATTAGCTAATCTTCTACCTTCAGTTAATGAATGAGGAAGCGGGCTAAATGCATTATATTCTATTAGAAGTTGTTTGTTCATTATAAATTTTGTTGTATTACTTGACTTTTTGCAGATGGCTCTAAAGAATTTATATATTGCGTTGCTGTTCCTGGACTTCCAAAAACAGCGCCAGGTATTGCAGAACCGCCTTTCTTTTTTATAATAGTTAATTCTTTTAGCTTAGTATAAAGACGTTTTATTTTTTCTTTATCATCCTTATACTTGTCAATATATTTTTTGATAGTCTCAGGATCTAAAGGTGTTTGCCAATATTCAGGATCACCAAGCATTCCACCAAATACTTTGGGATTTTCTTTATCTCTTTGTGCCCAAGCAGCATCTAATTCATGCTTATTAAGTTGGGTTTCATTTTCTGCCTCTTTAGCTTTTTCTGTATGATGATCTACAGTATTTATTTGAACATCTTCTAAAGAGCCATCTTCCATTTCAATAGTAAAAGTACTACCAATAATTTCTTTTATTTTACCCTTACCATTATGAGTATATACTTCGGCACCTACATTATAAGTAGGATGTATATCTTCATTAACTAAATCTTTTTTTTTAAGGGAAGAAAGAAGTTCATCAAGAACTGCTTCTTTCATGATCTCTACACCTTTTGGTTTTCCTTTTTTATTTTCTTTAGTACTAACTTTAGTATTAGCTTTAGCATCATTTTTACCTTTAATCTTCTTCATCTCACGATCTTCATTATTAAAGTTGTCTTTTTTAACAGGCTCCATTTGAAGTTTAGCATCAGCTTTTTCAATCTCATCCGCATTAGCTAGCATGTCTACTTCGTAGAAGTTTGGATCTTTTATTAAATTTTTAGCTGCTTTATTAAGAGCATTTACATAAGAATCATTAGTTAATTCTTTCTCTTTTGCAAGAATAGATTGAACTCCTTTTTTAAGGAAATAAGGATTTACAAGATCAACAGCTGGATCTACTGCAACATTAGCATCCATTTCACGAATAATGCCTTTGTTTTTAAGGATTTTTACTGCATCATCATAAGATGTAATGTTAGTTACCCAAGGTAAATTATTATCTCTACGAACTTCGTATAGAAATTTATCACGGCTTACTGTTCCGGATTTATGTTTCTTATATAATTCTAGTGTTGTCATATTCTATAAATATTAGGCTTTTCTTTGTCCACGATAGTTTCTTTCTTTTCTATCATGTTTATTAAATGATTTTTTTGCAACTCCTTTTTTCTTTTTACCAAAACTAATTTTAATTAAACTACTTGCAGCTTTTGCCATGGCTATTTATTTTTTATTTAAATTTTTTATGGTAGTCGCATTATTGTTGCGGCTCTTCTTTCTATTTCTGCTTTATCCATATATGAATTAGTTTCAGAATCTTGTCCTCTTAACTTTGCAAGGGCTTTATCAATTCTATTTAAATCACGTCCATATCTATCAGCAATTGGCCCGCCTTCTGGTTCTGCTTCTTGCTCCATATCACTCATTAATTCAGCTCTGTGCCTTAAAAGTACTTTAATCTTTTCAGAATTTTTAATAGCCTTATAATCAGGATTAATTGTTTTTACAGGTTCAGATTTTGGTTGAGATTTTTGATATGCTGCAGCTCTTACTTTCATTAAAATAGGATCATTAGCATCTAACTCTGATATATTTTTATCATCAGATTGTGCATTTAATACGGCTGCAAATGATTTAGCATCAAATACAACTTTATGATATAATTTTATAATAGGCTTTTTGTCATCGTCTTCAGGAATATCTATACTAATTGATCCGTCTTGATTTCCTAAATCTAATACGAGTGTATTATAGTTTTTACCTACTGCTGTACCGCCTCTGATTCCTTTACCTGCTTTTTCTGCCCATGCGGCAACTTTATTTACCAAAGAGGTTACACCTTTGTCTTTTGCAAACTTTTTTATATTACTTGGTACATAAGCTTCACTTATTTCGTCTTCTTCCATAGGGCCATGACCGTCTTCTGGGTCGTCTGAGCCGTAGTCGTCATCATCATAGAATGAATCAGCTTCTTCAGCATCTAAGATATCATTAACTATATCCATCATTTCATTGAAAGCACCTAATAGTCCTTGTTTTGAAGCTGTTGGTATATTAGAATCTGTTGATATATTACGACTTAAATTGATAAGTATAGCCTCTAATTTTTCGGCTGCTGATTTGGAACTGGCTTCATTAATATTTTCTTTAAGAAGACCAGCTAATTTTTGTAATTGGTATTTTTCGTTCTTCATTATAGCTCTTTTATCTTTTTATAAGCTTCTACAACTGATAATTTTATTTTTTCCATAAGACGGTTTGTCGGAGCATTTCCTGTCTCATGTAATTCTAATTTTAATTTAGAAGCATATTCTAATATAGCATTTACTTCTTTTAATTTTTTATTTGCTAACTTAGCAGCTTCATTAAATTGTTGAGATTTATTACGCTTAGTTATTTCTGTTTTAATTCCTTCTTGTAAAGGTTCTTTTAAATACTCAAATAATTGCTTATAGATAAATCCTCCTTTTGAAGGGCGATTAGGTATTGATGGAGCTTCTTCCCAACCTTTCATTATATTTTTACTTTTACCAGCAGCTAGTTTTGGCTCAACATCTTTAGCTTCTTTTACTTTTTTAGTGTATCCTGCTTTATATACCTTCTCAGGTACATCAAGACCTGGTAAAAAAGCTTCGCCTCCACCAGTTACAGATCCTTCTTCATCTACATTTTCTTTTTTTACAATATCAGTCATATTAAGTCCCATACTAAAAGCCTTGTCTTCGAATTTACCAAATGTATCGGCATCTAGAGAATAGTAGTCTCCATCTTTATCTAATTTATCGTAAAATTCTGTATTTAATAGATTGTCTACTTTAGGATCATTTGTAGAAAATAATACTTTGTCATACTGACCTTCAAACTCTTCTCTAAGACGTAGTGTTGAAAATTGTTGATTAAATTCTTTCATTATGCAGATCTTTTTAGCTCATCAATTAAATCTAGATACTGAAGAATACCAGTAATTATCTCGTCTTTAATAGTTTGATTCTCTTTAATAGGAGTAACAAACTTAAGTACTTCTTCTAATTTAATTTTTACAACTTGATCTTGTGTAGATTCTTTTAGTGATACTAATTCTGATTTTATGGTCTTTAATTGTCCATTTAGATAAACTCTTAAATTTTTTGTATCAGAAATGTTTGTAATATATTCTTTTAATACATCTTTTTGCTTTTCAGACATGTTTTGATACTTGTTATTGAATTTTTCTACAAGTATTTTATAAGCCATTAGTCTAATTTCTTTATCTTCTTTCATAAACTCCTGGATCAGTGACTTTGGAGCTTTAGTATCATCTAAAGATTTTACTGATAGATGTTCTAAAAGATTAATTTTATTTAGAATTAGTTGTTTTGTATCAACAGATTCACTATTTTGAGATTCAAATATAGTATAAATTGAAGCAAAAGGCTTATAATTTTCTATTTTGGCTTTAAAAAAATTATCTAAATCGTAATTTGCTTTAATTTCTTTAATTAAATTATACTTTAACTTATTTATCTTATCGTGATCTAACTTATTATATTGTTCTATAATAGTAGAAATAAGAATCTCTGATTTAGCTTCTGTTAATTTTGGGCTGGATGAAAATGTTCCATATAGGCTATATTCCTTTCCTAATTCTGTATTAGTGAAATATTTTTTTAATATTTTAACAGCCTTTGAATCTTGATTATTAATTAGATCAGATGTAGTCTGTCTAACTAGTAATTCGAATAAAATACCGGTATTGCGATATTTTGAATGTTTTATAGCCATAGTTTTTTGAATACTCTAGTAATAAATATCTATATATTAATCTAAACCCTCGATTATATTCTCGTCACTTAAAAGATTTGACTCTTCAAAGAGTTTTACTTTTCTTGAAACTTTATTCATTTTAGAGAACATGCTCCTATTTTTTAAATATTCGGTCATTGTATTTTCAAGCGCTAAAGCAGACCCGCCTTTAAAATTTGGTTTCATAGTATCTTCACCTGTTTCATTAGAATCCATTCTATCAGCACTACCAATAGGATCACGACCAAAAGCAGACTTATCTGTATCTTTAATTGAACTAAAACTTTTAGGACGTCCTGGTTTATTTTCATCATATCCATAAGGAGCATTAAGAACTTGATCTTCTTTTCCTCCATATAGACTTGCTATCTGATGAGGAGTTCCGTATGCTTGGCCTGATTCTGAAGGATCATTTCCTTCCTCAGCAATTTGTTTATATCTAAAGTCTCTTTTCTTATCTTCAACTATTTGATCTTCTAATTCACCAAATTGATCTTCTGAGAAGTGGAATATTTTATCATAAATAAAGTCTCTTGGTAAAAGAGATCCTTCCATTGCTTGTTTAGCAAGATCTATTTTCTCTTTAAATAGAGCAATCCTTTCTTGATCATAAATAATTGATGGATTAGTTAGTGAAAGAGTAAAGTTAGCAGCACTTTCATTAGTGTATCCATGAGCATACAAATGTACTAAACCAATTTTAGTTAGTTCAGATATAAGAATTCTTTGTAGTCTTTCTATTGTTCTAGCAAATCGTATATCTTCAGCTGCAAGTGTAGCTTTACCAGTTAAATCTTTTTCATATCCCATGAAAGCCTTAGGAATCTTAAGAGCCGCAAATAACTTTTCTCTAAAATAAGCCACATCTTCAATACCATTATATTCTAAACCTTTTGCTGTATCTATTTTAGTAGATGTATCATTTCCTCTAACAGGAATAAAGAAGTCTTCTAATAGGTTTTGCTGATTATATTTAAGATTATAATTACCGGTATTAGGATCAATAAGAGGAGTTTTTTTCATCTTATTAATCATCTTTTGGATATAGTTATCTACTTCTGCTGGGGGAATTGCTCCTACATTAACATAAAATATTCTCCTTTCAGGAGCCCTAGTAATACGATGGATTAGCATCGCATCTTCAATTAATGTATATTGTTTAAATAGTTTACGAGCTGGCTCAAGATAAGATCTACCATAAGGAAGATAGTTAACATCTCCTGTTAATCTAAAGTGCGCCATCTCATAATTATCAAACCAAACACCAGAATCACGATTTTGTGCAGAGCTATACCCTGTAGATGAAGCCAGCGTTGCATTTGGATCATACTTAAATCTAACTTCTTGTGGATTTTCATGATTGAATCCTTCTTCGCGCACAATATTATATGCAGAGAAAGGAATAACATTATAAACACCATATTTTTCTGCTATCTCTAATTTGAGGTAGAAATCACCATACTTAGCCATATTACGAACCCAAGACCAAAGATTAAATTCAATATTAAGTACAGAATAAAATAAGTTGTAGAGCAACTTCTGAATATTTTCGTCAGCAGATCTAATTTGTAATACTTCACCTTGTTCATTTTTAAGTGTACACTCATCTGCTACGATATCTAATGCAGAACAACATATTGCATCTGTATCCATAGCATCATAATCTGCATAGATTTGAACCCTAGCTGATTGATAATTCTGGGCTAAGTTAAGATTTACACCGTATGCCGTAGACATTGTGTATACCTTATTAAATCTATCTACTAAAGAGTTAGTTTGAATAACACCAGACCTTTGAATAGTATCTGTGTCAATTACTTTTAACATATCTCCACCTTCATTACGAATAATTACATCTGTAGAAAACAAACGTCTAAGAGTGGAAAATAAATTGTTCTGTTTTTGTGGTTGTTCTGCCATAATTTTTTATATAAGCCAGGTTAAATCTTGAGTTTCTTCTCCTTGAGGTGTATTTATATTCATACTCCAAGGATTTTGATTATATTGATCGCTAGTATTATATGCAATACTGGTATCACGTGTTTTTGTAAAGCTATTTAAAGCAGCGTAAGTTAAACTTTCAGCAGTTTTTTTATACATAAGAGAGGTCTCTCTTAAATACATAGCTATAGAAAAACACATAACTAAGTCATCATTATAACTAGACATTGCTTGTGCTTTACCATTTTTCCAAATAAAAACCCTAAGCTCTTCTAATAATCTTATTGATTTAATATTAGCAAGTCTATTTTCTACAAAGTTCCTCATTTTCTCTACTGCTAATGGCCTTGTTTTTTCTGTAGTAGAAAAACCAGGAACTAGCCCATCTGCTCTATTATACTTATCTACATATCTAGAAAAGTCTGCATTTTGTTCTTGTTTATAACTATAGTGAATATTATTATATCCTCTTTCTATAATAGTTTGAATAACATCCCATCCAATATTAGCATTTTCTACTACTAGTAGGGCATTATTATATTCTGATGCTACACTTAGAAGGATGTTAGCATAATCTCTAGTACCAATTTGAGATTTATATTCTGCAACTTGAGTTACAGATTCAATATCTATAACATGGAATGCAGAATAGTCATTTCCATCACCACGAGCCACATCAGCCACGACAGCATAGTATTTTAAAGGATCGGGATATTCCCATATCCATAAAGCTTTGTCTAAACCACGACGCTCTATTGGATCACAAATCATATTATCTTCATACCAAGTAAGAATATCTGGCTCTATAACAGTATTACCGGATGAAGCAAAGTCACAATCGCACTCTTGAGCAGCGTTTCTTTTACCTAAAGTAATATCTTGATCATCTCTCCAGTCTTGATTACGTTCAGGATGAACAGACCAAGGAAGAGATATAGGCAAAAATTTATTTTCTTGTTTTTGAGCAATAGTATATGTTTTATGAAACCAGTTACCTACACCATTAGGAGTAGATAGCGCAACGCAACCACCACCTGTTGCCAAAGTTTGTTGAGCAGCAGTAAAAATAGTTTCAATATTATCGATAAATGCGGCCTCGTCTATTACAAGTAGAGATACAGCTTCAGAACGACCTGCATCACCTGCGGCAGATACGGCTTTAATTTGTGAACCATTTGAAAGTCTTAGACTTAATCTATTATCTTCTGCTGCAGTTATTTTTAACCAGGTTGGTAAGTTTTGATAAGCAAATCTTACTTTAGTTACCATGTTCTTTGCTGTCTCTTGCTTAGTTGCAATAACAAGTACGTTCTTATCTTTATTAAAAAGCATCATCCATAAAGAATAGGCAGAAACTAGTGTTGATATACCTAGCTGTCTTGACTTATTTATTATAGAGTAGTCATGCTTTTGAAATAGTCTTAGTACTTTCTCTTGGAATGGATACAGATCAAATAATTGACGGCCTCTTTGTGGATGCTGGATCATGTAATACTTCTTCATAAAGTAAACAGGATCTGTTGCGCATCTTACAAATTCTTCCTTTATTCTTTCTTTTATATTGATCTGTGTATCAGCCATTATTTATGCGTTATAGCAAGACTTACTACTAAAGCTGCTAGAACAAATTTTTGTATTTTACCAATTTTAAATCTTCTATTACTTTTTTTAATGTCTTCTTTTAATCCACCAATTTGAGTTTTGTAGTTATCACCTTGTTCAACTTGTTTTTGGATTATAGACTGATAATTAACCTCTTTATCTCTTAAAGTAGCCACTATTTGATTAGTATTTTGTATTGTTTGATCTTGATTAACTATAACATTATCTTGAGCAATTATAATATCTTTATTAATATCTGCCTGTTGTAAATCAACTACTACCGCTTTACTTACTTGAATAGGTAGCTGAGTAGTATCATTAGATTTTTCAGCATATTTTTCAGGATATCTGTTTACAAAAAAACTGTCTACTTGACTAGGAGTATACAAATGAGAAAGTTCGGCTTGTTTTAAGCTAGATTTTAAATTTGATACCTTTCCTTTAAGTTCTCCTGTTTTTTCAACTAGAATAATATTTTCTTCTTGTAAAGCCGTAATTCCAACTTCTAATGTATCATTTACAATATGAATAGAATCAATATCATGCTGAAGTGAATCTATCTTTGCTTCATATGGCTTAGTATCAAATCTACTTGGGCTAATAACAAATACATACCATATAGCTAATAAAGCTACAAGAACTAAAGAGGCACTAATCACTGTCTTTTTCATTATTATCTATTTTAGGTTGTTCTACAGAGTCTATCTGTTGTTTAAGAAGTTTTAATCTATCTGGCATATTACCAACAGCAATCTTATATCCTGCTACATCTTTAAGTTTTAAAGTTCCATCAGAAGATTTTACCGTATACTTAGATATAATAGCTTTTACTTTTGCTTGAAGATCAGCATATTCTTTTTTCTTTTTGTCTAGATTTCTAAAATCTTTTTCTGTTGATTTAAGATCTGCTTTAGTAGGCTCTTGATCTTCTAGATCTTCTTCTGCCCCCTCTCTTATTTTAGAAATAATAGTGAGATTATTTTCAGTTAAATACTTCTGGATGTTAAACGGTTGCATTGTCTCTTTTACTTATAAATATTTATCAATCATCTAAATCTTCTTTAGGTTCTGGTTTTCTAAATGATTTAGTTAATTCATACCACTTATTGTGGTCATATTTAACACCGTAAAAATAGTATTCTGAAGTTCTTTTATCTGATTCTGGATAAATTATTGCTGGTCCTGTTGTGCAATGAGGTTTATACAAGCCATTTTTATCCTCATAAAGGTGCATAGTAATGCCCTCTATAGTCTTTATTTTTCTAAAACCTGTTTCTTTCTTAGCCATAAACTTAATTTACTCTTACAATATACAACAAAAAATTGATATAAAAAAATTTATTTTGCTACATAGTCACACATAATGTGAGTAGGGTATACTCCTACATCCTTAGGTCTAATGTTTACTTTAAATGTATATTTTGGTGTTTCAAAAACTACATCCACTCTTTTACCGCCTCCTTTAATTCCACCATAATATACTTTAGGCTCAGAAGTTATTTCAGAAGCTGCTTGATTATATTCTTCGTCTATTTTAAAAAATAAATTGTCTCCTTTACCACTTTGAACATAATAATATCCGTCTCCTATACCTGAACTTACTAAGTGCTGGAGTTTTGCTTTATCAGCTGGTGGATATTTAGGGATAAACTTACCCGGTTTTCCTTTTGCATATGAATTAAATACCGCGCAAAAACTCTTATTATCAATTCCTAATGTATTTAATAATATTATGCCTTCTCTATCTGTAATTTCTCCTGATTTTATTTCTTTTTCAGTAAATATTTTTGTTATTCCTGAATTAAAAAATGTTAATGTACCGCCAAATTTAAGAGATAGATAATATGTTTGTTTTTTTGTGCGTATAATAATATCTGCAACTGTTGCACCCACGCTTTCTGCTTGTGTTACTTCAGGGCCGGCTTCTGTTACTTTTAAAGGTCTTTTCTTATTTAGCCTTCCTGTTTCTTCTATCTCAAAATTTCCTGGTTGTAATGAGAGCTCTGATGTTATCTCTTCAACTAATGATAGATTAGTATACTCAACTTTATTTTTATTAGTAATCCCTTCTTCTTGATATCTTTTTAAATCTCCTGATAGTGAATTTTCAAATGCCATTCCTTTATTTGCACCGGCTCCGCCACTTAAGGTTAAAGATCCTTTTCCAGATTTAGTATCAAATTGAAACATATTAAATTTTGAACTCAGATTTGGAAGAGTTTTTGGAGGGATAACTTTTATGTTTTTTGCTTTTAAATCTTTCTTCAAGATAGATTCAAATTCTTTAGCATCCATTTTAGTTTTATTAGCTATCCTTCCTAAATCACTCTGAGCTTCGAATTTATCAGGATACATAGAAACTAGCGCATCTACTATTTCTTTATTTACTTTTGATGTTGATAAAGGAGCTTCAAATAAATCCTTTCTTAAAATCCCTTCTAATATTTTAGACTCTGTTAATTGTTCTTCACCTGCAGTTGTATCACTAGTCTCTGCTGGTGGAGTTGGTCCTGCTTCTTCAGCAGGTCCTTCTGAATCTCTTGTACCTTGTTCAGCTCCCTCTGGTCCTTTTGTTTTTAAAGGATTTCCATATCTTAACAATCTAGAAATAGCAACCATTGCTCTTTCTTTCTCACCAATAGTCATTAGATAATATTTTTTTCCTTGTACAGTTGCTTCATAAGCTTTGCCCATAAACTGTAAAAAGAAATATTGCCCATTATGTAAAACTATTTTAAATGTAGTTGGTTTAGGTGCTACAACATATATACCAGTAATATACTCTTCAAATGAAGGAGTCATTAAGTATTCTAAAGTACTTTTAAGACCTTGATACTTACTTAATATAAATTGCATAGGATCATCCTCAAAAGTAGATGTCTCAGGTTCCATCCTGTCTAACTCTTGTAAGAGTATAGCCTTTAATATATCATTATTGCTCACTTGCATAATTATTTAGCTTTTTTTGCAGCATTTTTCCACATTGCAGCCGCAGCTACTTTTTGACCTTTTTCTTTTGATCCATATTCTTTAGCTGCTGTAGCGGCTAATTTTTCGAATCCCTTTCCTTTTTTCCCCATATCTTTACCGGCTTTAGCTTTCTTAGCTATAGTAGATTTTTGTGCTTTAGTAAGTCCAGCAGAAGGTTTTTTCTTTTTAGCTTCAAAAAGATCTTCCATCATATTTTTAAGAAACATCTCTTCTCTATCTTCTTGGTCTCCGGCTAATTTTTCTTCTGTACCATCTGGAAGCTCATCCATATCATACTCACTAGTTGCTCCTTCATTATACTCATGATAGTTTTTAGAAGCCTGATTAATATAGTTTTCTGCATTGGTAATATGATCTTGAATCCAAGCAGGAATATCTTTCTCATCTTGACCTATAGAATTCATTAATTGACTAGCAGCACTAATAATAGATTTTAAACTATTTTGTGCCATAGAAACTTCATGGTCTTGACCTTCTTCTTCTTCCATGCTTTTTTTATCACGAAGAGCCGCAAAATCAGCGGCTGTAAGTTTACCTTTAGGTTCAGCTACATCAAGTTTTTTTTGTCCACCTGTAAGCTCTTCATCCATTTCAAGAAGCGCTTTAATAAAAGATACTTTGTTCATTTTTATTTTTTCTTTTTTGATTTACTTGCTGTTTTCCATAATTTAGCATCTGCTTTTCTAGCTCCACCTTTTCCTGTTACAAAAGAATTAACTCGCCCCATTCCCCATTGATGTTGACCAGCTCCTGGGCGATGGCCTGTTTTCCATGCGGCTAAGCCTTTAGTATATACGCTTTTTAATATTGTTTTAGATATACCAGTAGACTTAGCTTTATTTGCTAAGGCCTTTTCTACTTCAGCATCATACTCAAGAATAAGTATCTTTTTTAAGATATCTAAATTGGTAATCATTATTTCTTTTTTTTATCTAGTTTATTTTTAACTATTTCACGAGTCCTATCCATCTTCCTTGCATAAGCAGGATCATCTTTACGATTAAAATTAGCTTGTTGATTTAATGAGCCTGTTATTTTACTCATCTTACCTTTTCTTGTCCTTATCAACCAATTTGCTAACTTTTCTGCTGGCAACTCTTTGAACTTACCTTTTGCATCTGGTGCATTAGAATGATGAAACTTTAACCTTTCTTCAACTAACTGTTGTAATAGTTCTTGTAGCTTCATTACTTTTCTTTTTTACCAAATCTTTTTTCATATGCAACAGTGGCCGCAGATTTTCTAGTCTTATACTTTTTAGTCATAGCTTTATCAGAATAGTCTGCATCCCATTTTCCATAAGCTGCGGGATCATCCGACTTTAAATTCTTTCTTGTTTTTATATCTTTTTTCATTTCTGCTGCATCTTTAGTAAGATATGCAGGATTAACTTCACCTGTCTTTTTAGCCTCTCCTACTCTAACACAGTTAGGAACCATGTTTCCTTTCCTTCCCTTTTTCATTCCATCTTTTCTATATCCATCCCAGCAGGCTTCTTCTAAAGCATAAATACCTAACTCATTTTCAATCTCTATGACATCGTCATAATCTAAATGTAATAGATCATATTCTAATTTATCAAGATCTAGATGGGGTTGTCCTGATACATACTTAGCAATATTTTTCTTAGTGTGATTATCACTATTAACAAAAGTATTAACTATATTCTGAAAGTGAATATCAGTCTTAGCCATCTCTTTCATTATTTCTGTTAATTTCATTTCTTTATTATTATAATTACATTTATGACAGGTATAAGGATCTTTTCCTCCATCAGATAACTTCCAATGATGAGGGCAATTCTTACAATATATTTCTTTATCTTTTACCATTTTCTACAACTCCAATATCTAGCTTTCCAACGAGGTCCTGGGTTAGTATCACAATGATGTCTTGCTCTGAAACTCTTCCTTCTTGCAGGATTATTCTTCTTTATCTTTACTCCCTTCTGACCAAAGTTAACCTTAACCACATTTCCTTTATCATTCTTAACATATACCTTAAACTTCTTAACATCCCCGGCCATTGGCTTTCCTAACTGTACTGTTCTGCCTTGATACTTAGCTTCATTTAATGTGTTAATATTATCTCTTATATATTGAGCTAAGCATTGAGGACAGAATTCACCTTCATTAAGTTCTTCTTTAATATTTATTTCTTCTTTAATTCCGTATATTGTTCTTCCTTCGTATTTTTCTTTTAAATAATCAACCATTTTAGCATTCATATTAAAATCTGGCTCTAATGGTTTATCATCCGGTTCTGCTTCTATAGTTTTGGCCATCATTTGCATGAATCCATTTTCAACAGTATCATCAACAATTGCTGACATTTCATCATCTATATCTAATCTATCTAACCAAGTTTTTGTTTTTTTATTATCTGGTTTTGAAATAGCCGCTTTTATAAAATCAAAAGTTGTTCTAGCAGCATCTGCTCCTGGTATAAATCCAATTATGGTATCTAAAGCTATAGAGCCTATCTTCTCTCCTTTTTGTTTAAGAGAGATAGCTTTAATAACTTTTTTTAAATCACCATATGTATTTAATTCAGCCATTATCCAAGATTACTTGTTCTTTTATTAAATACATCAAGAGCTGCTTTTTCAGCATTTCCTACAGATCCTTTTCCTAATTTAGAAACTATAGCATCTAATAAGGCGCTGATGTTTTTAACCTCAGCTACATCAATTCCTTTTATTTTTGGAATTTGAACTGCTAAGTCTTTTAACTTTTTCTGTAATTCAGGAACAGAATCAACTACATTAATAGTTTCTTCATTTATTCCAGCTAATTTCTGAAATTGTTTGATCTCATTAATATTCATTAGTGTAAAAATTTAAGCTTATATTTAGTTGATTCAATAAGACCAACTACATTGTCAATCTCATTTTGAATATAAGAATCTTGAGGAACCTTTGTTCTAATTACTTCTACAAATTTAGATAGTGCATCAAAATACATTACAGGATTATCGTCTTCTTTAATAGCATTTTCCATTTTATATCCACGAAGAATACCATATCTACCTTGATAAGATTCAACTAGTCCATCAGCTAACTCAATAATCTCTTCATAATACTCTTGTAGAGCTTTATGTGCTGCAAAAGAAGGAGTTTGTAAATGATATATGTGGGCTTGATTTCTAGATTGAAATAAAGTTCCTATAAATAGTGCGTATGGTTCCATTATTTTATTTTTTTATTTAGATTTCCATCTACCTTTTTCTACAGCTGCTTGCTTAAGTATTGATATTTCTTGTCTTTCTTTATCAGAAAGTTCACGCTGTTCATCAGCTGATAATACTTTACCATCTTTTTTTACTATTACTGTTGTATCACCGCTTAGCGTTTTACCCATTTCTGCGGTAAACTTACTTTCTTTTAAGCTTTTTTTGTCTTCATCTTTTTTAATTTCTTTCTTAGACTTTTCTATCTTTTCTAACTTAGTCATAAGATCATCAATCTGATGAGCTATTTTAGCAATATGTTCTTTATGTTTAGAAGCATTTTTTGGGTCTTCTTTTGCTAAATTGATATGTTCTTTATGTTTTTTCTCTAGTTGATCAATAGCTTTTTTAATTTTATCTCCAACTTGGCCTTTTTTCTCTTCAAGCATACTTTCTTTTTCACAATAGGCTTCATAAAGTTCACTAGCTACTACATCTGCTTGATCTTGATCAGCATAAACTCCATGAACTTCATCAGGAACGATCTCATGACCAACTCCTATACCTAATAGAGGATCAATTGGTTCTACTAAAGAAGTCAATTGACATCCAGCATAAGGCTTTTTAACCATATATACTGTTGCAAGTGCGCCATCTAAGTTTTCTTTCTTTACTTTATCTTTAAGTCCTTTATGTTTAGTAGATGCATAGTCTGTTACAGCTTCTGGATCCATTGATTTAGCTAATTTTTTTGCTTTACCTGATGCTTGTGAAGGTTTTTTATCTCCTGTTTGTAGAGCATGAACTATGCCCATTAACTGTTGTTGATTTTTTGATACAGCTTTTTCTGATAGATTACTCATTATATAAGTCTTTATAATTTGCTAATAAATATCGGTATTCTTTAGTTTATCCAAGTTAGCTTTGATTTCCTGATATATCTTTGTCTTATCTCCACCTTGCCAACTTTCTACATCTCCGGCCTCACTTACAAAGGTATCTTTGTCTAATAACCACTGATCAACGGCTCTTTCAAAGTCTTCTAAGCTTGCGTTTTTATTTGCATTGATCATTTTCTTTTCATAATCTTCAAAAGTACCTTGTTTTTTCATTTCTGCTTCAATATCAATTGCACAATTAAAACAAGTACTATATATAGAGTACATTTTTTTATTAAGATCGCTAGCTTTCATTGGCTTAGAACATCTAGGACAACATAATGGTAATACTACTAACTTTTTAAAACCATCTAATTTAGTTAGTGTTTGTTTAATACCATTTTTAATAGTCCAAGAGCGTCCTAGCTCTTCCCAAACATCTCCTTCTTTATGATCTGCTTGTTTTTTTTCCCATCCTGTTAGGATTTGTGTCTTATCTCCAGTTTTTCCTGTGATAATATTTCTCATTCTTTGGACGTCCTTTTTTGAGAACTCCTTTTTCATAGACTGTTTCTCTTCCATAACTATTTTATTATAACTTAAATTTATTTAGTATACTATTTGTTCCTTCAAATGATTTGTGCATGATTCCTATGCCTCCTAATTGTTTCCAAGGGGCTATATTTGAAAAATAATCATCAATTAGAATTGAATTTTTGATTTCTGATTCTGGTTTATTGGATATTACTAGATGTTTATTTCCAGCTTTAGCAAAAAATACATTTTTTGGTTGTGGAGATAGATTTTCTTTAATCCAAATATTTTTACCTTCTATTGCAAATTTAAAATTACCAGGACTAGTAATTATAGATGGATTATATGGAGATATTTTATCCCATAATTCTTTTCCTCCTGGCATCCATGGCATTTTAGACCAGAATTGAACACCAGCTTCGTCTACTGCATTGGTTAAGTATTCATTTGATTTTTCTGGAGTATACTTTTTTCTATATTCTGAAGGAGATACATTATAAAAATCCTCAAATCTTTTATCAAAATCACAAAGGACTCCATCCATATCGCAGTATATCTTTAATCTAGATACTTTCTCCTCTTCATAAATGTCTTTTAGGCTAGGAGTCTTGATCTCATATATAAGTTCATTAGCTTTACCATAATTTCGCATCAAAACACCTGCTATTGAATTAGCTTCATTCTCTATTTCTGAACCTGTTTGGCCAGATCCATTTTCTAATACTCCAAGTTCATTTTGTTTATGGTGTACTAACTCATGACCTAGTGTTCTGAGTATGTCTGCCAGATTCCTATTACCTATATAAACAAAAAGAGTGTTTTTATTTGGATCATACTCTCCAAAACTATGCCTTTCTACTGCCCAAGCTCTATCATTAGTAAATTGGATAGGCGGTAGACTATCTATTTTTAATACAGATTTGCAATACTGTATAAACTCCTCTATAATTTGCTTTTTTAAATCTTCTGTCATTTTATTATTTTAATAAGACGACCAAATACGTCTTTAGCAACACCTTTATTATATGCTGCATCAGGAATAAACTTAGCAAACTCTTCAAAGTTACCAGTTTTAACTACGGCTCTCATATCTGTCGCTCTTATTCTTTCAAATTGAGCAGGTATGACTTCTTTTCTTACTCTATTAGGATATCTTTTTTGAATACTATCAAAATACCCTATTCCTTCTACCTCTTCTTCTCCGCCTGCAACGTATATTGGATTAACATCTGGATTATCGGCCATGAAAGCAAATATATCTTTTATAGGAGTTGATTCTTTAGATATTGATACTTTTATTTTAGGATTTGGCTCAGCTTTAAGATATTCTTGCCAAATATAAAGAGAATCTTCTGAAGTTATTCCAAATTTAGTTACATTAGATATAATTACATATACTATATTAATATAATTTAGGGAAGCTAAGTATTTAGCGGCTTCAAAATGTCCTTTATGAGGAGGCTTAAATTTACCAGGAAAAAAACAAGGTCCTACATCAGGACTTCCTTCTCTTAATAGATCTTCAACGATCTGTCTTCCTATGTGATCAAAATTCATCATGATTTTATAAATGATTTTACTTTACTCACAACATTTGATATATCAGAACTGCCTAAAGATTTTACTTGAGATTCTATATCATCAAATTGATCAGATAGTATATCTATTTGTCTATCTACTAATTCTTTTGATTTAGCTATCTCTTCAGGAGTTTTTTGTTTAGCCGGATCATTTCTAAATGTAGACTTAAACTCTCCGGATTTTAGTAAGGACTCAAAAAATTGCTTTAATTCTCCAGAATTATATGCTTGATTAAATCGTTCTACCATTTTTGCTTCCTCTGGAGTTAATCCTGTTTCCACAAGATAAAATTTATCTCCGAACATTTGCTTATATGTAGAAAGATTTTTATATACACTATTCCAGCTAGTTAATACTCCAACTGTTGGAACCTTTCTTTCCCTTTTAAAGTTGCGAAGAAAACTAACAATTGGACTAGTATATACCATGACCATCATAGTATCGTAACCAGAATCTACTATATTCTGTATTTTACTTGGATTTGCTCCTGTAGTATCATAAAGGAAATTTTGCCCTTTATTTACAGTTTGTGGTAATTCTTGTTTATCTATATATGAAGAAGCCTTGCCTAAATTATTATACATAGGGCTATCTTTATCCTCAATGTATTTATCTGCGTTTAATTCAATCCAGTTATTACTTTTAAGGTCTGGTCTGATCTGTTTTACAAATGTTGATTTACCTGCTCCAGCACCTCCAGCCATAATAATGGCTTTTTTTTGAGATTTTACCTCTTTTAATATATCTAGTAGCTTTATCATACTACCTATAAATATTAATCAGAAAGTTTAACTGTGTTTGGAAGAGTAAGTAGTTCTATATCTTGTTCAGGATGCATTATTTTATAGGTTTCATAAGTATGCAGAAACATTTGGAAGTATTCATCTACTGTTTTTTTACCTTCAATAATTTCCCATCCAGCTCCCTGCATCTTTTTACCATATTTATCCGGGCCTCTTTTAGTTGATTTTAACCAAATAATTCCATTATTATCTACTTTTTGAAGGTATTTTTCCTCATAAGCTTTTGTGTACGCTGACATTTGTAAATGATAGCTTTCATGTATATTATTTGATGTTTTAATATCAAGTAACCACTTTTTGCCTTCAATATCTACTAAAAGATCTAGGGTTCCAGAGTATTTGTGGGTATCTGAATACATAAATTCTTCTGAAAGCAATAATGTTGGTTTATACCTACTCCAAAAATCTACAAATCCGAGTATCATTTTCCATACGTGGGTACTATAATTAACTCTTCCGTCAGATTCAATCCACCTAATACTTTCACCTCTAAGATATTTTTCAATCGCTGTATGCACTTGTGTACCTTCATCACCTGCGCGCCTCATAATAATATCAGAATTATGCCCGACATCCTTAATCCATGTTTCAAAAAAATGTCCCTTAGGAAAATAACTTAAAATTGTAGTAACAGATGGATAAAAAACTCCTGGGGATCTTTGATAATATCTTGAATCGTGTAAAGTTATCTGTCTCAATTCTGGGTCGGTCTCGACAATTCTTCTTAAGAAATTATCTTTATAGATATTTTTTGATTGCTCAATCATAATAATTGGATTTTTTTAAGAAGTAGATCACTAAATGATAGTGGCTTCGCTTTATGTAGTAACTTAGTCATATTATTAAAACCAAGATCAGAAGGATCTTTCCCTTCTAGTTCAATTAGATAAACTTCTTTACCTAGATTTAAAAGATTTTGAGAATATTCAAGAGCTTCTTTTAAAGCATCTTTGTCTAATGCTAAATATATAGTTTTTACTTCAGATTCTACTAATTTCATCATTAGTGACTTAGTAATCGTCTTACCAAATAAAGGAATAGCATTTCTTTTAATAGATATTGCATCAAATATTCCTTCACAAAGAATAACAGGAACGGACCAATTAATAAAATACTCTAATCCAATTATTTCTGTCTTATTACATGTAGGAGCATCATATTTTCTACTAGGATCAGATTCAAATGATCTAGCAATAAAATAATTTAAGACTCCTGATTTATCATAAGATGGAACTATTATTCTGTTTCTATATCTTCCGGTCTTACAATACCCTATTCCATATTTTTTAATATCATTTTCTGTAATTCCTCTTTTCTTTATGTAAGATAATGCATGTCTAGTCTCTAATGTTTTATCTGGATTAGATAAAGATATAAATTCTTCTGGTAAGGTTACTTTATCTGATTTTGTGGTATCAATCTTGGTATTATCTCCTTTAAAATAGCTCTTCATTTCTAATAGCCTGTCATTTGGAGCATCTATTTTTTTAAAAAGTGATACTGGTGTTTTACCTTTAGTAGGTGGATGGCATGTCCAGCAATTATACTGTCCAGATTTGATATTAACAATAAGTTTAGGATTCTTATGTTTACAAACTGGGCAATAAAAAGCATAGTCCATGGTTGTTTTTGATCCTTTTCCTTTACCAAGGACAGATTCTAATAAACCTAAAACTAAAAGTTCATTCTCCATTATACTAATATAAGATAAAAAAACCATATAAAAAAATATTTATCAAAATAAATTTTTTTATTTCAATTATTTGTTGTATATTAGTTGTATTAATGCCATATACTTAGGTTCTATACCATAGCTTGGTTAAATTCCATGAGTGAGTTTTAGAATAAGTAATAAATTGGCTACCAGGAGCTAAGACTAAGCATAATGCTTCAGGTATATAAATAAAATTGATAAATAAGTTTTAAAATAATATCGGCAATATCCGACGGTTTAGTCCGCTAAAGGGTTTTAAATATAAACTATCAATGAAAAACAAAGTCAATCCTACTCTAAATAAAGGCCTAATACCTTTAAACTAGCCTATTATGAAAATAGAAGATATAGAAATAGAAGGAAATAAATTAACAGAAGATCAATTACAAGCTTTATATATATATTTGTCTATGAATTATGATTCTATGGAAGAAGACGAAAAAAAAGCATGGTATTTGATAATGGAAAAAATAGATAATGAATTTAATGATATAGATACATGAAAATACAATTGATAACATTACAAGATTGCAGTAGATGCAATAAATTAAAAAAAGAGTTGTCCAATAATAATATTATCTATAAATTTACTAATTGTGAAGATAATCCTAATCAATGTGATTCATTAGAAACTTTACTTGGTATCGAAGAATATCCTATGATACTAATAACAGATAAAGAAGATAGAATTCTAGAGATCTTATATATTGCTAATTCTTATGAAATGATTAGCAAATATAAAGATTTTGATGGTGGAGTAACAGGAATTCCTATGCACTCTATAGATAGTATGTTACATTATATAAAAAATAAATTAAATTAGCATTATGAGAAATAAACAATTAATTTTAAAAAAGTTTTTTGAGATAGCAAATTTTATAAATGTTCAAAAAGCTATGCTTTCTGATAATAGACCTAGAGAAGAGTTTTCTGTTCAAATAGATAAAATAGAAACTAAACTAAAAGAAATAGAAGTTTTAATTAATACTGAGCAAGATTCATTTTAAAAAATAGTTATGAAACAATTACAACCTGAACAGATGTTAGAAAATCTGAATAAGTTCTATTCAATTATTACAAAATACATTAGTGATAGTAGAAAAGATAAACTTATTGATTTTTATAAATCTATTGAAGAAACATTAGTTACTTCTCCTGCATCTACTAAATTAGATCATCATAATGCATTTGCTGGTGGATATATTGATCATGTTATAAGAGTTGTTGAGGCTTCTTTAGTATTTGAAAAGGTATGGGATAGATTTGGCCAGAAAAAAGATTATAGTACAGAAGAATTAGTATTTTCAGCTATTAATCATGATCTAGGCAAGCTAGGAACTAATGATGAACCTATGTATCTTCCTAATGATTCCCAATGGCATATAGAAAAACAAGGAGCAATATATAAATACAATCCTAATATAACATACATGAGAGTTGCAGATAGGAGTTTATTCTATCTTCAAAAAGCAGGTGTTCCAGTAACTCAAAATGAGTATCTTGCTATTAAACTTCATGACGGTTTATATGAGGAATCTAATAAAGCTTACTACATTACCTATAATAAAGATAATGAATTAAGATCTAATATTGCTTTTATTCTACATCAAGCAGATTTGATGGCAAGTAAAGTAGAACTACAAATAAATAAAATATGACAACACTAATCTTTTCAATATCAATATGGATAGTATCCGTAATAGGATACATAATTTGGAATTTATTTCAAAAAAATAAAAAATTAGAAGCAATAGTTTTGAATCAGCAAACTTTTATTAATGGAATTAAAGAATCCATGAGAGATATTAATAAGGCGGCTGAGCAAATAGACTCTAAGTTATGGGTTCAATCAGATCCTGAGTTTTTACTACTTATGGAAAATGTCAAAACTATGCAAACATCAATTAATCAATTTATAGACTCTTAATATGGAAGCAAAATTAGGAAATGAGGAAGAGATTTTACTGTTAACTAAAAAAGGAGAGCCTAGGAAAAGAAAACCAAAGGTAAAAAATAATTATTTTACTTCTGAAACTGAGGAAGCTATTCTTAGATATAGAAAGAGTGGTTCTTTAGCGGAAAGAAACAAGATTTATAATCAAGATATCCATTATGGGTTTTATAAATTAGTAGAAAATATTATACATACATTTAAATTCTATTATACAGAGGTTGATAATATTGAGGATTTAAAATATGAGGTTATTTCTTTTCTTTTACAAAAATTAGACCTTTATGATCAATCAAAAGGTAAGGCATATTCTTATTTTGGCACTATTGCTAAGAGATATTTGATCATTTATAATCAAAAAAACTATAAAAAGTTAGTATCTAAGGCAGAAATAGGCGAACAAAATGACGATAATGCTCTTGTAAATAGTATTATTGTTAAAGAACCTGAACCGGAATTGGATAAATTAGAGATTGTCGAGCTATTTATTAAATACGTAGACGATAATTTACTAGAACTTTTTGAAAAGAATGATGAACTTAAAATAGCTGATGCAATACTAGAAATATTTAAAAAAAGAGAAAATATAGACATTTTTAATAAAAAAGCGGTCTTTATTTATGTAAAAGAGATGACAGACGCACAATCTAATACAATAACCAAAGTAATAAAGCGCCTAAAAACTATATATAAACGAATCCTTGACAACTATTTAGAAAATAATGATTACTAAATATTTATTCTAAAAGTCATGGAATTAGATAAAGTACTATTTAAAGATAAAACCATCGCAGACCTCGTGGAAGAGGTATATAACAAGCACAAAAATCAAGATAAAACACTACGAGACGAGATTTTGAGGCTAACAGATATGATCGAAACAGCCGGAGACGCTATTGTTATTGTTCCTCTATTAAAAGGCTTCTTTGATTCTAGCTTAAAGAATGACGAAGTACTAATGAAGCTACTTACCGTATTTCAAAAAGACTCTGCTGATTCTAAAAAAGATGGTGCTGAAGATAGCGGAATACTTACTGAAAAGGACATAGAGCAACTCTTTAGTGAGGTTACAACATTAAAAGTTAAAGATCCTAAACAACTACCTAGCGCATAATGGGATATATATTTGGACCACAATTACAAGAGAATGGAAAATCCGAGGGCCACTTTTTACAAGTTGGAAGAGTAAAATCTATTGTTTTAGGGCCATATAAAGGTGATACTAAACAAAAAGATCCTGATTATGGTAGTCCTGCTGATATAGGGAAAATAAAATATGAATTATTATATTCTCCATTAGGAACCTCAAAATCTGAAGAAGTATCTGAACCAGCATGGCCAATATTTAATTTTTTAAAACAATACCCGATAGTAAATGAGATAGTTCTTATATTATTGGGACCTACAGAAAAATTAAATGATAAGGCTTCTAATCAACAATTTTTCTATTTTCCTCCATATCAATTATGGAATCATGCTAATCATTCAGCATTCCCTAATATGTCTGAATATGCGCAATATTTAAAACAGTTTTCTAATCAGGCCGGATATCCTGGATCAAAAACTAAAGGTCGTAGTTTACCTCTTGGATATACATTTGAAGAAAATCAAGAAGTAAAAAATTTACAACCTTTTGAAGGGGATACTATTTTACAGGCTAGATTTGGACAGTCTATAAGATTTGGAAGTACAGTTCCAGTAATGAAAAAAAGTAATAATTGGTCTAATTCAGGTAACAATGGAGATCCTATAACTATTATTGTTAATGGTCAAGGAGAGCGTAAAACAATAACTAAATTTGATCCTATAGTAGAAGATATAAATAAAGATAAATCATCTATATATTTAACCGCAGGACAAGAAATAAATTTAGAGGACATTAATTTATTCCCTCTTAGATCATTTAGAGGAATTATAAATCCTATAATACAACCAGTATTACAAATAGCAAAACCTCCTATATCTGATGAAGTAATATCAGCACAGTTTCAAGATGAAAATAGTAATAAATAATGTTTAAACCAGAATTTCCATATAAAGGTAATCAAATTATAATATCTTCTGATAGGGTAACATTGCATTCTAAATCAGATGCGATATTCTTATTTGGAAAACAAGCTGTATCTTTATCATCTACTAAGACAATAAATCTTGATGCTATAGATGGAGTTAAAGTAGATTCACCTAATATAGAATTAGGCCACGAAGCAAAAGTATTAGGTGAACCTGTTATATTAGGAAGAACATTAACTATACAATTACAAATTCTTTTAAACAGTCTTATACAAATAGGAGGAAATTTAAGTAAGGCATCTTCAGAAAATTTAGGACCCACAATGAGTGATATAGCAGGAGCTGGTAAATTATTAATTGGAACCGCACAAAGTTTTCAAAATGCGTTAATTGCTGAATCAATTTTATCTAAAAATACATTTACAAGATAAAATGGCAGAAAAAGTAACAATACCAATTACAAATAAAACTAAAGTTAGTGCTCCTACTAGTGTAGCTACTAAACTAAATCCTGCGGTTTTAGAAACTGCAAAAAAAACTCCTGTAGTAGCACTAAGTAGAGATGCAAAAGATATAAACATAACTTATGCTAAAGGATTAGAAAAAGCAATTGGAGTAACAAGAAATTTTATAATTAAGGCACAGGTAAAAACAAATCAAATATTATATGGATCGTATACTGTTAAAGAAAATGAGATTAATCCTATTAAAAAAGCATTAGATAAAGGAATAATTAAACTTCTTGAAATAGTTGCCGGTGTTGATTTCTGTAATCTAATAAATTATGCTATAAATGAAATACCTGCTGGTACTAAATTTGATCCAAAAGCTCAAATACCTACTGATTCTTTAGGTAAAAAAAAGTGGTTTATACAAAATAAAGCATTTCAAATTCAATCATATATAGACGATTATTATACTCAGTATGGAGACGCAAAAAATCCAAATAGTAAATTAGGTCTTTATGCTTTAACAAAAGAGATATCAAATTCATTTAAAGAATTAATAGATCCAGGGACAGGACTAAATGATCCAGATCTATCTACTGCATATCCACAAATTTCTACGTTTAATAACTTTTTACAAAACTCATTAGGAGTATTTAATAAGTATACTGATCTTAGACAAATCCCTAATTCAGAACTTCAAAAGATTATAAATACAGTAGATAAAATTAGAGGGGTTGCTATTGCTATACAAGGTTTAAATAATGTATCCTCTGTTATAAGTCTTGCCGATACTTTTACAGGAGGTGCAGTTTCTGATGAGATAGCTAAACTAAGTAAATTAATACCTGTAAATAAATTAATACCGTTACTAAAATCAATATTAAAGACTGCTAATAATATTAATTCAGTAGGTAGAAAAATTTTAGGATATATAAGTTCAGCTCAGTTTATTATTAAATTATTAATGTTTTTAATACAAATATTTAATACTATTAAAGCATTTTTATTAGCACTTCCAATAGGTAATATAGTAACAACTGTAGGAGTAACTACAGGATTTTCAAGTAAATTTCAAGATACAATAACAGAATTAGGAAATAGAAAACTTATAAGAAGATTAGGACAGATTAATTCTGTATTAAGTTATATTTCTTTATTTGCTATTACTCTTATATCTGGAATGGCAAATATAATAGGAAAGCTAGAATTAATTTTATTAAATATAGAAAATTGTGATAATATAGATCCTGCTTTAGCTGAAGAAATTAAAGATACTATTAATAATTTAGTTGAAACTGCAAATTCACTACAAAAATTTGTATCTGAATATGAATCAAATAAAGAAAGGCTTAACAGAAATTTTGGAACATATCAAATTAAAATAGTAGACGAGCAAATAAACGATGAAGGTATTCCTTTAAAAAGAAGATACGGAATAGCTTTAGATTTAAATGGAGTCCTAGTAGTTCAATCTACTCCAACATTTGCATCATTAGACGAAATAATAATAAATGAAGTAAAAGTTTTATTAGTATCTAATGGATTTGTTAAATCACAATTCAGCTCTCTTGGTGCTGAAGACATAGAAACTATGAATGAGTCACTTAATTATGTAGGAGATATAGACATTAATATTGATGATTTAGGACTAAGTAGCCTAAATTCAGGATTAGATGATCCTGATAATGAAGATCCTGATCAGGGTCTAGGTTTAAATGCTTTTGTTAATAATCTTCCAGGAGGAAAGGCTCTTAGAAGAAGAATGAGGAAGCAAATGATTAAAAATAATGAGCAGTTTATAAAAGATCTAAAAAAGACAGACCCAAATGGTAAATACTCAAATAGTATTATTAAAGAAAAACAAGTTGAAAATAATAAATTAAAAGTAGAAGAACTAGAAACAGAGAAGAAAAAACTTATAGCAGCAATAGCTGTTAGTTTAAATCCAATAATTACTGCCGCCTCACTAAAAAAAATAAAAGAGATAGACGACCAAATAAAGAAACTTAAAAACGGTTAAAAATAATATTTATAACATATGGCACAAGTAGAATTATTAAGAAAACTAATCAGAGAAGAACTCCGTGCGGTTCTAAAAGAAGAACTCCCTAAAATATTAAAGGAGACAAAACAACCTGCTTATATAGATAGGCAAAAAGCTTTACAAGAAGAGGTTAAAACAAAGATACCTGGTACACTTAATACACAAAGGTCTAATCCTGTTGCGGGTGTTAAATTCCAAGGAAATAATCCTATGGCAAGCCTATTGAATGAGACCGCAATGGATATGGTTTCAGATAATATGATGTCATTTAGTACTGATCATGTTAGTCCAACTATGGTATTTCAGCCAGCTGAGGTTAGCGTAGGATCTGTAGAAGGTATGCTTGGAACAGCTAGAGCCAGTTCAAATTTAGATGCAGTTCAAATAAATGAAGTACCTGATTTTAGTGGATTAATGTCAAAACTTAAAGCACAAGGACAAATTTAATGGCATACGGATTAAAAAAAATATCGCCTTTAGATCTTAAACCATCAACAGGAATAGGTGTTAAAATACCATTCTCGTCAGATGCTGTATTTCAATCTATATACACAACTAAGGAACAGACTAAATATAATATAATAAATTATTTACTTACTGATCCTAGAGAAAGGCCATTTAATCCTACATTTGGTGCCGGATTGAGATCTAGATTGTTTGAACAGATAGATCAGTATACATTTGAAGACTTAAGGCAATCTATAATGACACAAATGGAAAATTACTTTCCACAAATTAAAGTAGTTCAATTAGATATCATAGGTGAACCTGATTATAATTCAATAAATATAAAATTTAGTTATCGATTATTAAGATCAAATGAAAATGATTCAGTTGTATTGACTATACAAAATATGTAAAAAATGGCTAACGAAATAGATATTAAGTATTTAAATAAAGACTTTAGTTCTTTCAAATCTGATTTGATAGAATATGCAAAAGCATACTATCCGACAGTATATAATGACTTTACACAAGCTAGTCCTGGTAGTATGTTTATTGAAATGGCTTCTTATGTAGGAGACGTTATGTCTTTTTATTTAGATAATCAACTTCAAGAAACTTTTTTACAATATGCTAAACAAAAAAATAATTTATATTCCCTAGCATATATGATGGGATATAGACCTAAAGTAACTTCTGCTGCTATAGTAGATATTGATGTTTATCAACAAGTACCGTCACTTACTTCTGGTATAGATGAGGTTCCTGATTTTTCTTATGCTATGACTATAAATCAAGGAATGCAAATAAAATCAAATGTTAATAGTTCTGTTTTATTTTTTATTCCACAAAAAGTAGATTTTAGCACATCATCATCTTATGATCCTACAACTATAGAAGTTTATAATGTAGATGGCACTGGTAACGCAATATCTTACTTGTTAAAGAAAACAGCACAAGCATTATCAGGACAAGTAAAAACTTATCCGGCTACATTTTCTTCTCCTAAAAGATTTTCTACAATAACTATTCAAGATAGCTCAATAATATCTATATTAAATGCTGTAGATTCAGATGGTAATACATGGTATGAAGTTCCTTATTTAGCACAAGATTATATATTAACACCAGTTCAAAATACGGCTACAAACTATCCTAGTTTATATCAATATTCAAATCAAGTACCTTATATAATTCAAAAACTACAGGTTCCTAGACGTTTTGTTTCAAGATTTAGAACTGACGGATCTTTAGAAATAGAATTTGGTGCTGGTATAAATTCAGTGGCAGATACAGCAGTAATTCCGAATCCTAGTAGCATCAGTGTAGGATTAACAGCCGGCGGTCTTAGTCAATTATCCAGTTCATTTGATCCAACAAATTTTGTAACTACACAAACATATGGTATAGCTCCTAAAAATACAACTATTACTTTTAATTATTTAGTAGGCGGTGGAGCTAGTGCAAATGCTTTATCAAATCAATTAAATCAAGTAGCATCATATACAGTATCAGGAAATACTACGTATCAAAATACTATAGCAGTAAATAATCCAAGTCCTGCAGTTGGGGGCGGAGATGGTGATTCAGTTCAAGAATTAAGATTTAATATTGCAAATGAATTTCCTACTCAATTAAGAGCTGTTACTCAACAAGATTATTTGGCTAGGACTCTTAGTATGCCTGGACAATATGGAAAGGTATCTAAGGCTTATGTAACAAAGGATGACGCAACATATAATAAATACATGGATGCTGACGTTAGTCAGAAAGATCAAATGCTAATTAGTCTATATGTTCTAGGATTAAACAATGCAGGACAATTAGCAGATCCATCTCCTGCTCTTTTAAAAAATATACAAACGTATCTTTTTGATTATAGAATGATGACTGATGCTATCAATATGAAACCTGGATATATTATAAACATAGGTTGTAATTTTGATATCATTATAAGACCCAACTATACAAGTCAGGATGTTATTGCTAGATGTTTAATTCAAGTGCAAAACTTCTTTAATACGGATAATTGGCAAATAAATCAGCCTATTATATTAGGTGATCTATATTCAACATTAGATCAAGTAGAAGGTGTTCAAACTGTAAAAGATGTTAAAATAATAAATAAAACAGGAGAAGCTAGCGGATATTCTAAGTATGCTTATGATATTTCTGCAGGTACTTTAAATAACGTAATATATCCGTCATTAGATCCTTCTATATTTGAGGTTAAATATCCTGATACTGATATTCAAGGTAGAGTAGTAACATTATAAAAATAAAAAAATGGCCGTATATAAAATATTTGCCTCAGCTGACGCTTCTATATATTCTAGTCATCCTGCTTTAAACGCTGGATTAGATGAAATACTTGAGGTATCGGTAAAAAATTCATCTACACCTTTAAATTATTTTGTAGAATCTGTTCCAACAGAACCTTTATTAAGTGATGACTTAAGAAGATCATTAATATTATTTGATAATAATGATTTACAAACACTTAAATCATTTAGAACTGGCTCTTGGCAAGCAAATTTAAGATTATATTTAGCAAATGCTGAAAACTTAAATACTAGTTATAGTTTACAAATTGCCCAAGTTCATGATTCTTGGACTATGGGAACGGGAAAAGCCGCGGATGTACCAGAAACTAGAAATGGTTGTTGTTGGTATAGTACTGGATCTTTTACATCTGCAAGTAATAACTGGGGATATAACTCTTTTGGGGTTTCAGGTTCTTATTATTTAACTCCTGGTGGAGGTTCTTGGGAAGGCACAGTTTACACACAATCTTTTAGTTATAAAGATAATAAAGATATAAATGTAAATGTTCAACCTATAGTAGATGCTTGGTTTAATAATTTTCCTAATTATGGATTTATTATAAAACACCCAAATTCAATAGAACAAAATCCAAATAGTTACATAGCGTTAAGTTTCTTTTCAGTAGATACACATACTATTTATCCACCTACTATTGAAATGAAGTGGGACGATAGTTCTTATAATACTGGTACTTTATCAGTTATTGATAATTCTGATAATGTAATAACATTAGGTAATAATATATCTAATTACAAATATGGAACTGGTAAATATAAAATGATAATTAATGCGAGGGATAAATACCCTCCTAGAACATTTACAACATCTTCTTTTTATACAACAAATAAAGCACTTCCTGAAACTTCTTATTGGGCTATTCAAGATGCTAAAAACAATGATATGGTTATAGATTTTGATACATCGTTTACTAAAATAAGTTGCGATGGAACAAATAGTTATTTTTACTTATATATGTCAGGCCTTGAACCAGAAAGATATTATAAAGTACTTATAAGAACAGTAATGTCTGATGGTGAATCTTATGATATAGATAATGATTTAATTTTTAAAGTAGTTAGATAATGGCAAATGTAGATTTAATAAAACAAATTTATGGTCTTAATACTTATTCAAAAGCTATTGATACTCGTTTTACAGAATTAATAACTCCTGTAGTAGTAGACACTCAAGCAGCTATATCAGTAGATGATTTTTTTAGATATTATGATGAATTATTTTTTAATATACCTGTTGAAGGAGACATAAATTCTCATATATATTTAGTAGAAAGAAGTCAACAATATATAGGAGGATCTGTAATAGATGCAGAAAAACAGGCTTTAATAGAAGAAATTAATTCACTACGCCAACAATTATTAGATCTTAATCAGACATTCACAAATATTAATCAATTAATGTAATGGAATTAGTTAATATAACATATGCAGGGCAAGGAACAGAGAGACAGAATTTATCTACATTAGATAGACAATTAGTTACTTCAGATTATATTAATACACAATTTGGAGCAACAAATGATTATTTAGAGTTATATATATATGATGAAAATAAACAATTATTAGACTTTGATTATGATGCCTCAGATTATTATCCATATTTAACAGCTAATCCTAAAAATAATACCTATCCCAGTCTTACATTAGATCCAGAAACGGATTTAAAAAATAGAGGGTTTAATAGAGGAAATTTAAATATACAGTATCATTTCCATAAAAGATTATTTAACTCTGCATTTGGCAGATTCTTTTGGATAAAAGAAATATCAACTTCAAGAACAGAATTAAAATTAGCTTCTCAAGTATTAAGTAATTCCGATATTAAAAATGGATTTAATCAGTATCAAGCATATATTGGAACTAAAAATTATTATCCTGTATTTTATCTTAATTTTGGAAATAATGAAATAATAATTGCAGACAATGTAGCATACACAGAAGACGAAGATGGCGGTTATCTTTTAATTAAATTATATGCACCATTATCTCCAGATTATGATTTAAAAACTCAATTATGGATAGTAGATAAAGTAGCTGAATCTGTTAGCTTTGATGTAAATATTCAAGTTCAAGCAGAATCTACACAAAATGAAAATTCTTTAAGAGGTCCAAATTTTAATGTTGTTATAAATAATAAAAATGGACAAACTACGCCATATTATAATTATAATAATTTATTATCTAGTAATATAAGTTCTTCTTATCAAAAACTACTTAGTTATTATCAAGATAAGTCTGTCGAAATAAATGTTGATTATAGTAATTTTAGCAATTTTATTCATTTTTCAAGTGCTACAGAAAGGGTAAATAATTTTGTTTATAAATTAGGATTAATAGAATCTTATAATAATCAAATAATACAACAACAATCAATAACTGGTGGGTCAGGAAATCAACTAATAGTATCGTCTTCTATAGGATATATAGAGTCTTCTATAAATAATATTATACAAAAATTTGATACCTACGAATATTTTTTATATTTTAATTCTTCTAGTTGGACATGGCCTAAATCAACAACAACTCAGCCATATCAATTATATTCAGTAACTTCATCAGAAGCCGCTAATTTTTTAGGAAGTGAGTCTATTGTTCCAACAGCAACAACTCAATCTTTACTATTCTCGGCTTCTTATTATGATAGCACAAATAAAGACTTACTGCATAATAGTATCCCGCAGTATTTATTAGATGATTCTAGTAATACTCCATATATTACTTTCCTAGATATGATAGGACAGCATTTTGATAATATTTGGATATATTATAAAGACCTTTCTAATCGATATAATGCAACTAATAATCCTGATACTGGTATATCATTAGACATTGTTTCTGACGCTCTAAAGGGTTTTGGAATGCAATTATATACTAATTCAAATGTATCTGATAACCTGTACTATACGTTGTTTGGTATTAATACTGATGGTGGATTATTGCCTCCAACTGGATCTGAACTTATAACCAATTATGTTACTTCAAGTTTAACTACACTTCCTGCGGCTACTATTCAAGATGAATTATATAAAAGATTATATCATAACTTACCGTATTTACTTAAAACAAAAGGTACACAAAGAGGTATAAAAGCCCTAATCAGTACTTTTGGTATTCCTGAAGAAATTTTAACCGTTAGAGAATTTGGTGGTAATCCAATTGATTCTGTTGATGGCGCATTTGATTTAGATACAACGGATTACAAAATAAATATTTCTACTGGAAGTAATGGGAATGTATCTGGCAGCTTAGCTTTATCCTCATCATTACTTTCACCTTATGCTACTTTACAATTTTATGATAAAGATCATAGAGTTAATAGTACAAATATTGAAGTAGGATTTTCACCAGCAGATACTATTAATACAAATATAACTGCATCTCAAGGATTTTTTGATATTAATCAATTAATAGGAAGCCCAGGATATCAACAATCATCATCATATGCGCCACTAGTTAGTGCAAGTAATGCCTATTTTGCAAACTATACACAACCTAGTAGTGTTTGGGAATATATAAGATTAATTAAATTTTACAATAACTCTTTATTCAAAATGATTAAAGACTTTGTACCTGCTAGAGCAAATCTATCTACAGGTATAATTGTAAAATCTCATATGCTAGAAAGGAATAAGTATGCAAGATATGAGCCTAGCATGAGTCTTAATATGAACTATTCACAATCTATAGATATGCTTTATGTAGAAGGATCTACAGGAGGCGCGCTATCTGGATCTACTTATTGGACAGGCTTAATTACTACACCTTTAGGTAATGTTGCTTATACTAGTTCTCAAAACTATGAACAATATACAGGAGAATTAGCAGGATCAGAAATAGTAGTTACTACTGGAGATGCTTTTGATCAATCAGAAAATTCAAATCTTCCTGCAACATCATCAGGTGTTGTTACTGTTTCTAGAGGAGCTCTATATCAAAATGTTACTAGTTCTGTAAGGTCTCTTTATTTATTAGATCTAGACTACACGGCAGATCAATCAAAGCCTGTTAATTTTAATATAATAACAGGATCTCTAAATAATTCACAGATAAATAATTATGCGGATTATACAAATCCTATGAGCCCATATGCTTATGTTCAGGATTATAATTACTTTTTAGAAAGATCTATACTTCCTAGATATAAAGGATCACAAACTGTGAGTGCAACTTATACAACTTATACAGTAGGAGATGATTCTTATGGTAAAACAGCTGCAATAGATAAGATAAAATATCAATACGCTTATTTAGTTGATATCTATTCATCATCTATGTTTTTACCGAAAAGATCTAATGCACAAATAAAATATGTTATTGATAATAATCAAAATGTATTAGATCTTACTAAAGCAAATAATAACATATTTTCTGTTCAGAATATATATAAATCAGGAGAGACTTCAAATATCTCCCTATTTGAATATGATGAAAGAAATCCATTTTCTCAGCAACTAGTAAATAATCCTACTACCACAATATATGAAGGCGGATTTAGATATTTACCAATACTACATCAAGTAAGTGGTTCTAGATCTACTACAACACAATCATTTAGTTTAGATACTCCAATACCAATAATAATACAAGGTAGTAGCGGCGGTGGTATAGATCCTAATTCTCCTGAATTAAAATCTAGTAACTGGAGAGTAGGATACTATGTTTGCGAACAAGACAATGGTTCTGAATCTATTTATTTTTCCGGCGTAAGTGCCTCATACCATCCTAATGGAGCGTCTACTCCTCAAGCTGTGACTTTTGATGTTTATGTGTATATTATGGCTGCTATGAGTTCAAATGGTACATGCGGAACATTAACAGAAAGAGTATTAAGTATTAATACTGGGCAAACATCGGACGGAACAACAATTGCTAGTGATACAAGTGTATTAACACCCTCTGGATTAGGTAGTGGATGTAGTCTAGAAACTGATCCAAATGCTAGATGGTCAAACTCTGGATTTAGTCGGACATGTACAAAATATATTGATGGCATTGAGCAACGAGGAGGAGGCGGAGGTGGTACAACTTTTACTACTACTATTTTAACTACTAATGTTAGTGCATCTCAAAACTGTTTATATTATTTATCTCAATCTAAACAAATAGTATTTGATTCGGCTATAGCATATTATTATGATTATGGATTGGTATATAATTCAACTTCTGATGATTACTGGAGTACATCTCCATTAGAAAGGGTGATAACTCCATTTACTTTAAATGTTGGAGATAGAATATCTCTATATAATACATCCTCTCTTGGTTGGGATGAAAGATTTGAATATAGTATAAAAAATATTATATTTACAGGATCTGGCGTTACTGGATCTAGATTAATAGCTGAAGTAGACAGGTCTATAGATGGAGCACTTCTATCCTCTGGTTCCGGAGTTCCTATAGATGCCTTTACTGGTTCACCATTCCGTGCGTGTAGGTATGTTGTATGGAAACATCTACCTGACGAAACTAATGTTATGCTTAGATATAATCCAAAAGATTCTACTTTAGTTGAAAATGGTTTATTATTTCCTCAATATATAGATGAAGTTGTTCAAGCAAATGCTGGTAATACAGTAAAAGCTTTAAAACAGCAGAATTTAATACAATAAAAAACAAAATTAGATATATTTATTTAAAAGCCCATTTTTTATGTCATATTTACAAAATTCCTCAGTAATTGTTGATGCCATCCTAACTAAGAAAGGTAGAGAGCTTTTAGCTCGTAATGATGGATCATTTAGAATTACTCAATTCTCTTTAGCTGATGACGAGATAGATTACACTTTATATAATCCAAATCATCCTTCTGGATCTGCTTTTTATGGTGAGGCTATAGAAGCCATGCCAATACTTCAAGCATATCCTAATGATACAGAAATAATGAAGTATAAGTTAATTACGCTTCCTAGAGGAACAGCTAAAATACCTGTACTAGATCTTGGATATACCGCAATTGTTATTCGCCAAGGTGCTTCTCTTTCTATAACTCCACAGACTTTAAACTATTTAGGAGCTACATCTACATTTGAGCAATCAGGATATGTGGCTACTATTGGTGATGTTAGAACTATGAGTTCATTTAATGGAGTCGGTATTAATACTGCTGAAGCAACTAGTTTAAATTCTACCGCAACTATTGGTACGAATGTAAGTAAAACAGTAATTGGAACAACTATTAACATAAGTGCAACTACTGTTAATACATTATTTGGAGCTAATACTTCATTATATACAACACTGATTGTTGTTGGTCGTGATTCTGGTGCTAGAATTAGTATTCCTGTAACTATTACAAAAGTAAATCAATAATAAAATAAGATATGTCATTTACAAGATTAGACCCAACAGATTTTGTAGTATCATCTGATTCCGTTACAGCCCCGGCTTGGAGTAATGGTGCTACTATATTATCTTCATTTTATACAGCATCAGCAGCAAATACTGGAAGCAATTACTTAGATGTATATAATGCGCCAGTAACAGCAACTACTTCTTCTATACAATTTTCATTTGCTTACGGACATGCTTTAGGATCAGGATCTGCTCCTCTTAATAATTTAGTTTTAGCAAATACTCCGACAAGAATTACTTTTGGTCAGTATAGAAATTTAATTTATGGAGATGCAGAAAGCGCTGTAAATTTTGGAGCTGGTAATACCTCTTCAATTGATTTAATTGCAATTCCTGTTGATAGAAATAAGTATAAAGAGAGTCTTTTCCCTGGTACTTTTAATCTAAGACTTAGTAATGGAACAAATGTTTTAACTCTTACAGATAATTCTAATGATGTTAGTATCGTTAATTATGTAGATGGTGGAAGAGTTTATGATATTATCTCAGGTTCTAATGGTAGTGCTGTAAATAGTCCACTATTATCAGGAGCTTCTGCTAAAGGATATACTGCCTCAGGTAGTTATGGTTTAATGCTCCCAGATCTTGGATTAATTGTTTTAAATCCAAAGGCTATTAGCTTACCGGCAAATGCAGGTGGATTAGGATATACTTTAAGTACTGCAGCAACTGCTCAAGCGGCTAATGCAAATCAAGAACTTATTTTCCAAGCAATTAATAGAGGCGCTTATTTCCAATTAAATTCTCAAGAAACTATATCTTCTGATTATATTTTTGTAAGAATTAAAAATGGAGAATATAATTATACAACCAATCCTTCATTTATATCAGGATCTGGTACATTAATATACTCAAACTTTATTAATAGTCCACAGACATTTCCAACATCTGTAGGTATGTATAATGATAATAATGAATTAGTAGCAGTAGCTAAATTATCTAAACCTTTGACAAAAGACTTTACTAAAGAGGCTTTAATTAGAGTAAAATTAGATTGGTAAAATTAAATGAGCAGATCGAAGAATACCATAAAAAAATCGGATATATCTTCGGCTCCTATAAAAGTAAAATATTCTGCTACCTATGCGAGTCAGTCTTTACTGGACTACGGAATAACTACTAATAGGGGTACGAATATAGTTTCACCTTCTCCTGGGTTACCCTTTATTAAGAGAAATAAGTATGCTGTAATAAAGCAACTTTATTATCAAAATTATATAACTGGATCTATTATAGGATCCGCTTCTTATTGGGATCCTTCTATACAATCTACAGGAGCATCGGGTAGTTTAGATGATGATAATCGATATTTTCCTTCTGCTACTGGAAGTAATATAGGATTTTTTGCAATTCCATCAAGACAGTTTGGAGAACAAATGAGTAGAAGAACAGTTAATATTGCTTCTACTGATGGAACTAGTTATAATATTATAGATGATGGTAATGGTAATATAGTAGACACATTTAATAATAATGTTCATGTAGGAAATGTTTTATATGCACAAGGAATTATTACATTTACAAATGAAGATTATGTATGTTTAGTAGCAGATCCTAGTTTTGATTTTACACTATCTACAATAATAGCTGCGTCTCCTAGTCCAAGTGTAACAATTTCTATAACACCAGGACTTACTCAAACACCTACTGTAACACCAAGTAAAACACCGAGTATTACTCCTAGTATAACACCAACTAAAACTACAACTCCTAGTAAGACACCTAGTAAGACAGTTAGTAAAACACCAAGTACAACTGTTAGTATAACCCCTAGTATAACGCCAAGTATAACTATAACACCAACAGTAACACAAACTCCTACTGTAACAGTAACACCATCAACTTCTAATTCTATTATACAAGCTAAAATATTAGTTTATGGATTTAATAATGGATCTGGTGATGTCAAGGTTACAGGAGAAATAACTTCTGGATCTATAGCTGACGATTTAACTATAACAGGACAAATAATAAAATACACAGGTACAAGTTGTAATGGAACTAATTTAGGAGCCTGTATATTTAGAACTGATGTATTCTATAATTCATTAAGTACTGAATTATTTATACCTTCAGGATCTGCATATCCTCAATTTTATGATAGTAATCCTATATGCGATAATGGATCTGGAATTTACACGGCAAATAGTTGGAAACCTTCTGTATTATCATTAAATGGAACTAATATAACATCTAGTCCACAAGATATTACAGTAAATGGAAAAGTATATAGAATAACAGGATATAATCAATGTAGCAATATACTATAATAAAAAAAGTATTTAAATTAAATGCAAGTATTAATAACATTAGGAAGTACATATGGAGATTCGGTAGGGCCGTTTAATTTGTATTACGGTACAAGTTATAGTGGTCCAGATGTATTAATCCAGGCAAATGTTTCAATTGATACTTTATTAGCAGGTTATACAGTAACTATAAATGATAATAGTGTTTATGTAAAATTAATAAATCAAGAATTTTGTTCAGGTAATAATCAAGTAATTAGATATATAGTTGCTCCGAGTCCTACTCCATCTGTTACTGTTTCTATAACACCGAGTATTACACCTAGTATAACTGTTAGTATAACTCCTAGTATATCTGTTACCGTAACTCCTAGTATTACACCTAGTATAACTCCTAGTATTACTACTACTATATCAATAACACCTAGTGTAACTCCTAGCATAACACCAACTGTAACAGCAACACCTAGTATAACTATTACACCAACGGTAACATCTACACCTAGTGTAAGTATTAGTCCAACAGTATCTGCAACACCTAGTATAAGTATTACTCCAACAGTAACCGCAACACCTAGTGTAAGTATTAGTCCAACAGTAACAACAACACCTAGTATGACTGCGACTCCTAGTATAACTATTACACCAACGGTAACACCTACACCTAGTGTAACAGCAACGCCTAGTATAACTATTACACCAACTGTAACAGCAACACCTAGTGTAACTATTACCCCGACAGTAACTATTACACCTAGCATAAGTATTACACCTACTATAACTTTGACAGCTAGCCCAACATCAACACCAGGTGTAACTATAACAATGACTCCTAGTGTAACACCTAGCATAAGTATTACACCTAGTGTAACAGCAACGCCTAGTGTAACAGCAACGCCTAGTATATCTATTACGCCAACTGTAACATCTACACCTAGTATAAGTATTACACCTAGTTTAACAGCAACGCCTAGTATAACTATTACACCAACTGTAACATCTACACCTAGCATAAGTATTACACCTAGTGTAACAGCAACGCCTAGTGTAACAGCAACGCCTAGTATTAGTATTACACCTAGTATAACTGCAACACCTAGTGTAACAGCAACGCCTAGTATAACTATTACGCCAACAGTAACAGCAACACCTAGCATAAGTATTACTCCTACTATAACTTTGACAGCTAGTCCAACATCAACACCAGGTGTAACTATAACAATGACTCCTAGTGTAACACCTAGTATATCAGTAACTCCTAGCATAACACCTAGCGTAACTCCTAGTATTACTACTAGTGTAACTCCAAGTATAACTCCTAGTATATCTGTTAGCGTAACACCTAGTATAACTCCTAGTATTACTACTAGTGTAACAGCAACAGTTACCCCTAGTATAACACCTAGCATTACGCCAAGTATTACACCTAGTATAACTCCTAGCATTACTACTACTACATCAATAACACCTAGTGTAACACCTAGCATAACACCTAGCATCACTACCAGTATTAGTATAACTCCTAGTGTAACTCCTAGTATAACTCCTAGCATTACTACCAGTATTAGTGTAACTCCTAGTGTATCACCTAGCATAACACCTAGCGTAACACCTAGCATATCAATAACACCTAGTGTAACTCCTAGCATAACACCTAGCGTAACACCTAGTATTACTGTTAGTATAACACCTAGTATAACTATTACTCCAACAGTAACAGCAACACCTAGTATAACAGCAACACCTAGTATAAGTGTTACACCAACAGTAACTGCAACACCTAGTGTAACCGCAACGCCTAGTAGAACTCCTAGCGTAACACCTAGCATAACACCGAGTATTACTCCTAGTATTACTCCTAGTATTACTATTACACCTAGTAGAACTCCTAGCATAACACCTAGTATAACAGTTAGTACAACACCTAGTATTACTATAACACCTTCAACAACACCAAATCCAGTATTAAGTTGTGGAGGTAGTTATATAGGTTCTTATAGTCCTAATAATGCATCACAACAACAAGTAAATCTTGATTTAACATCTACGGCAAATGGTTCTTCTATATATATACAATTTGATGGAAGAGATAGGCCTGACAGATTTACATTGTATGATAGCGTAAATCCATCACCGATATTTACAACTGGATGGTTAGGATCACCATCATCAGCACCTAGTTCCCCTTGTACTCCTATTGACATAAACCCTGTAGATACAACATTTACATACAATAGTTCAAGAACATATTATGTGATAGTTGATATTTGTGAGGATATTGGAATAACAGATGCTTATTATATAAGAGTTATTTGTACACCACCCCCCACTCCCACAGCAACTAATACACCTTCTGTAAGTCCTACAAGATCGGCATATGGTCCAGGTGGATGTCCAAATGATTGTGGAGATATTATATCAGGAGGATATAGTGGTAATGATTACCATCAGGAATTTTATTGTTTAGATTTTTCATCTACTCCTAATGGAAGTGCAATATCACTTTTTTATCAAGCTTATGAAAGGCCTAATAGATTTACAGTCTATGAAAATGGCATAGCAACTGCCGTTTCTTCAAGTTGGGTAGGATCTGATTTTTGTTATTCCGCGCCTGATTGGGATTGTCCAACCCTTCCAACGCCTAATACATTCGGATCACCTACTGGATATTTAGATTTTACTTATAATAATAGTATAACATATTACTTATTAGTTGAAACAGGAACATATAATCCTGCTGATCCAAAAACTGATACATATACAGTAAATATAGCGTGTACTCCTGCACCTACTCCGTCAATTAGCGTTAGCGGCACTCCTAGCGTAACACCTAGTAGAACTCCTAGTATTACACCTAGTATAACTCCTAGCGTAACTCCTAGTGTTACTGCGGCACCTGTTGCATATTTAATTAATAATACAGCATACGCAACATCTACATTAGCTTGCGCTAATGCTGGAGCGTCCCTTCCTGTATGGATGAATTCATCTTATAATGTTCCTGCAATAGGAGGCATTATATATACTACTGATACTTTAAATCCGGCTAATAAATATTTAGGAACTACATGGCACTATATTACTAGAAGTGGTGTCACATACGCTGTTGAAATGGATGGAGCAGGAAATATAACTAATGTTCAAGATTGTACAGCGGTACCGACTCCTAGTGTAAGTACTACTAGATCAACAACACCTAGTGTAACTCCTAGTATAACTCCTACTAGAACAGTAACACCTAGTATAACTCCTAGTATAACTCCTACTAGAACAGTAACACCTAGTAAAACACCTAGTATAACTCCTAGTATAACTCCTACTAGAACAGTAACACCTAGTATAACTCCTAGTATAACACCTAGTAATACTCCTAGTCCTAGTAGAGTAGTATATTCTTATGCGTTATACTATAATGCATCAAGTGGATTAACTGCATGTACAGCAACAGAAACTTTAACAACATATTATTCGTATACCTCAGCATTTCAAGCTGGTATGATTCTATATAAAACAAATGCTATGGATTCAATAGGATCTAATACAGTAAATAACGGATTCTATTCTAATGGAACGAATTATGGTACAGTAACAGGAGGTAGTGGATTGATTCAAAGTATAGCGGCTTGTCCTTCACCATCACCAACGCCAACTAGAACTCCTAGTGTAACTCCGTCTACGTCTGGTCCATTTACTGTTAATTTATATGGTAAAACTAGTGATAATGCAACTTTTGTTCAATTTGAATATTCAACAGATGGTGGATTTAATTATACTCCTGTAGGAGCCGCATTTGCTGTTTCTACTTGCGGATTTAGAGCTTCATTCATATTAAATGCAGGTGATTCAGCATTAGTTCAATTAGTGAATAATGCAGATAGAAGTCCTTATAATTGTGGTATATCTGCAAACAGTACTTGTCCTACAGCAGGAGGTACGTGTACAGCTGCTGTAAATTCTGCAACACCTACTAGAGGATTTACAGCAAATATAGCCGCAGGTCCATGTTAAAATAAATTTTTTTATATCAAATAAATTTTGTATATTTACGTTATGTCAAGAATTTTTGTTTCGATAGCAGCTTATAGAGATCCAGAATTACTTCCTACTATAAAAGATTTATTAACTAATTGTGTTAATCCAGAAAATTTTACTATTTGTATTGGTTGGCAACATTCAGAAGAAGATACTTGGGATAATCTAGATGAATATAAAAATGATTCTAGATTTATTATTTTAGATATTCCATATAAAGAAGCTAAAGGTGTTTGTTGGATGCGTGCAGAAATTCAAAAACATTATACAGATCAGGAATATTATTTACAATTAGATTCACATCATAGATTTTTACAAGACTGGGATATAACTTTAAAAGATTATATACACTATTTACAATGTAAAGGATATAAAAAACCTTTATTATCTGCTTATGTACCTGGATATTTTCCTAATAATGATCCGAATGCAAGAGTTCATGAAGTGTGGGGTTTAAATATAGATAGATTCATGCCTGCGGGAGCTATATTTTTAGCTCCTCACCATATTCCAAATTGGCAAGATCATAAAGAACCTTTTCCTGCAAGATTTATATCTGCTCATTTTATTTTTACATTAGGTTCATTTCCAATAGAAGTTCCTTATGATCCTGAATTATATTTTCATGGAGAAGAAAGTTCTTTAGCTGCTAGAGCTTTTACTTTTGGATATAATTTATTTTCTCCACATAGGCCTGTTATATGGCATGAATATACAAGAGAAGGAAAGAAAAAACATTGGGATGATTCTAATGATTGGAAAGAAAGAGATGATGCATCTTATGCAAGATATAGAAAATTAATGGGAATGGATCCTGGTTGTTCTTCTTGCACTAGAAGAGCTTTAGCTCCGAATTATTTTGGTTATATTGAAACTTTAGATGCTTATGAAAGATATGCCGGATTAAAATTTTCTACAAGACAGATACACAAAGAAACTCTTAATAATGATTTTCCTCCAATTAAAGGGGATTATGAGTCTGGGTTAGCGAGTAAGATAAAACATTGTATTGATATTTATAAGGGATCACTTATAGAATCTGATTATGATCAATTTGCAGTTGCATTTTTAGACGAAGATGGAAATGATTTATATAGAAGAGATTGTGATGAAAATGAAATACGTGGATTAATTAATCAAGACAGTAATGATCAATTTATTCATATTTGGAGAGAGTATGAAGATAATCGAAAAGCGCATTCTTGGAGAGTTTGGCCTCACACAAAATCAAAAGGTTGGATGGAAAGAATTGAACAAGTTATAGAATATGAATAATAAAAAAACAATACTGGTACATTTACCAGCTTACAGAGATCCTGAATTAATTCCTACTATTAAAGATGCTTTATTAAATGCAAAACACCCAAAAAGAATACACTTTGGTATCTGCAGACAATATCATCCAGAAGATGGATTCGACGATTTATCAGAATTTAAAAATGATAAACGTTTTAAAATCTATGAATGTTTATATAATGAGGCTCAAGGACTTCCTTGGGCTAGATCTATTATAAATGAGAAATTATTAACAGATGAAGACTATGTTTGTCAATTAGATTCACATCATAGATTTGCTAAAGATTGGGATGAAACTCTAATAGATATGCATAGTGGTTTAGAGGCTCGTGGTTATAAACCTATATTAGCTGCCTATCTACCATTGTATACACCTTTTAATGATCCTGGTGGCCGCACAATGGAGCCCTGGCAACAACAATTTGTATGTTTCTATCCACATGGAACAATATTCATAAGACCTGGATTACTTACTGGCTGGCAAGATATGACAGAACCTCCGATGAGTAGATTTTTATCAGGACACTTTTGTTTTGCAAGATCAGAGTGGGCAAAAGAAATAAGACACGATCCAGATATATATTTTTCAGGTGAAGAATTAAACTTAACAGTAAGATCATATACTCACGGATATGATTTATTTCATCCACATAGATTAGTTGTTTGGCATTCAACTATGCGTGAAGAGAGATCAGGAATGTTAAAGTGGGATGACGATGCAAAATTAGGAGTAGATTGGTGGAATAAACAAGAATTAGCTAGAAAAAAAATACGGGTTTTATTAGGAACAGAAGAAGATCCTAATATAGATTTAACAGGCTATGATTTAGGAACAGTTAGATCTTTAAGAGATTATGAAAAATATGCTGGATTTAATTTTAAAAAAATGTCTGTTCAGCAATACTCTTTAGATAATCATTATCCACCTAATCCTCTTATTAATGATAATGATTTATGGGAATATAGTTTTAATAAGTCATTTTATTACTTAGTTACAGTAGAACGTAAAGATTTTTTAAGAAATGATTATGAATATATACTAGTAGCATTTGATGATACAAATGGTAATTCAATAAATAATAAATTTATAACCGGGGAAGAATTGAGGCAGTTTATTGAGGAAGGAAAAAATATTCACTATGAAGAGTATTTTTTAACTGATAAAACACCAACTAGAGTAGTTTATTGGGGTTATAGTAAAGAAATTGGTTGGGCAGAAAGAGTAGAACACACAATTTAAATTTAATATATAATTTATGGTAATTTATTATTTTGAAAATGTTAGCTATGCATATAGTAGTTGGCAAGGATTATTTAAAGAAATTGTAGAATATTACAAAAAAGAATATGGTGCAGAAGTCATAAGAAAAACTAATTATCCAGGTCCAGGAGGTATTACAATGTATATTGAAGAATTTGATTATGAAATGGCAGACTGTGAATTATTAATATATGATAAAGAAAATGATATATTAAAAGGAATAAGTTATAGTGAACATTATACTAAAATTTGGGAAGATGTATTTGTTAAAAGAAATAATAAAAATGATTTATTATTAATAACTCAATTTTATAATTGGTTTAATAAAGTTATAGAAACAGGTAAAGACAATATGAATCTATCCGATTATAATTTTACAGTTTCTCAAACAGTTTTTTATCCTGTCCAAGATAATTCTACAAATGATATAATAAATCCAGATAGAATTAATTTAGAGGATATATATACCAAAAGAAAAAATATTCCAAGTTCTGATTTAGAAGATAAGCTATTCATGCTATATACTACTCAAAGATTTGATCCTGTTAAATTATCAGAATTAGGATATTTGAATAAAGACTTAACGCCAAAAAGAATGGGAACATACTTTGAGGAATTAATAAAACATAAAATAGGATTAGCAATTGGAACTACTGCGGAATACTCATATAGAGAAATGGAATATATGGCAATAGGTGTTCCATTTTTAAGAGTTGAATATATGACTCAATTAAATCCTCCATTAATACCAAATTATCATTATATTGCAATAGATAGAGCTAAATATAATTTACCTTATAATAATGGCTTAGATAGATTAGGTGGAGAAAATTATATAAAAGCTTATATAGATAGATTTTTAGAAGTTAAAGAAGACGCAGAGTTTTTAAATTATATAGCTAAAAATGCAAGACAATATTATTTAGATTATTGTAGTCCTGAAAATAGGTTATCACACGGTTTAAAATTATTACACATAAAATAATGGTAAATATATCTTTTTATGGTTCTCATAATGCGTCGTATGTTTTAGAAATAGACGGCAAAATAGAATTAGTTTTAGAAGTTGAAAGATTTTTAAATTATAAAAATTCTGGATTAGCTCAATATTATTGTCCAAAAGTTTTAGACATAGTATTTTTAGCCGAATATATTCCTAAATGGATAATGAATAAATATAATATTGAAGAATTTGATAATTGCTATTATATAAACACTGATATAGTTATACATGAACTTTATTATTTACATAAATTTATACCCGCAAAAAATTATATAGAATGTAAACATCATTTATCTCATGCCGCAGGATCTTTTTATCAATCTCCTTTTGAAAAAGCACTAATATTTTCTTTTGATGGTGGAGGAAACGATGGAAAATTTAATGTTTATACTTGTGAAAGAGGAAAATCTCCTGAGCAAATTCAAAGCGTAATTAATCCAATTTTAAATCTTCATTATATCGGATATGATTTAGGATTTCCTTATATGATATTTGCTCATTACTTAAATGATATTAGATTTGAAGATTTAGGAATGGGTAATTTAGTTTATTCAGGAAAAATAATGGGACTATCATCTTATGGAAAAATAAATGAAGAGTGGCTTCCACACTTTATAAATTTTTATAAGAGTGATCCTAATGGAGGAAATTATTTTGATAAAATAAAAGTTTTAGGTGATATTATAGGAGTAGAATTTTCTATAACTGATAGATTAACAGGACAATTAGCATACGATATTGCTGCAACATCTCAAAAAGCTTTTGAAGATTGTTTTTTAGAAGTTGCTATTCCTCAAATGGAAAAATATAAAGAATATCCAATATGTTTAGCAGGAGGTTGTGGATTAAATATTTTATTAAATACCAGATTAGTTAATGAATTTAATAAAGAAGTATTTGTTGGACCTGATCCTAATGATTGTGGAATAGGTTTAGGTATGATATTAGATAATTTAAAACCTGAAAAACCTTTTGATAGTACTTATTCTGGTACAAATTTACTTGACTTAGATTTATTACCTGATTATATTCAAAATAATAAGATATTTTTTACTTCTCATAATCTAAAAGAAGAGGATTTAGTTAAAGATCTTATTAATGGAAAAATAATCGGTGTTGCAAGAGGAAGATCAGAACATGGACCGAGAGCTTTAGGAAATAGAAGTATTATTTGTAATCCGACTATTCCTGAAATGAAATCTATATTAAATGAAAAAGTAAAACATAGAGAGTGGTATAGACCATTTGCTCCTGTAGTTAGATTAGAAGATGTAAATAAATATTTTGAATGGAATAAAGAATCTAGATGGATGAGTTTTTGTCCAAAAGTAAAAGAGGAATGGAAAGATAAATTACCATCAATAACACATGTTGATGGTACTGCTAGAGTACAAACAGTAACAAAAGAACAAAATGAATGGTTATATAATTTAATAACAAAATTTGAAGAAGAAACCGGTATAGGCGTACTACTAAATACATCATTTAATGTAGATGGTAAACCTATACTTTCTTCAATAAAAGACGCATTTGAAATATTAAATAATACACAATTAGACGGACTAGTAATAGAAAATTATTACATAACAAAATAATATGGATATAATATCAAAAACTTTACATCATATAGGTAAAAATCATAAAGATACATTTGTAGTTCAAATAGGAGCCATGGATGGAATAAATTTTGATGATACAAGAGGTTTTCTAGACATGTATAGATGGCCTGCGTTATTAGTAGAACCAATTCCAGAAATATTTACTGAATTAAAATATAACTTTAGAGATAGGGAAAATTATGCATTTGAACAATGTGCTATTACAGAAATAGATGGCGAAGTAGAAATGTTAACTATTCCAAAAATAGCAATAGAAAAAGAAAATCTACATCCGGGTTATAAAGGTATGAGTGCTTTATATCCACTAAAAAACGGTTTTGGAACAGATTATCAAAGAGATATAGATGTAAAAAAGAATTTTGGAATAGATATAAAAGTTCCTACATTAACTTTAAACTCTTTAATGAATAAACATAATATTGAAAAATTTGATATTTTAATATGTGATGTTGAAGGATATGATTGGAATATTTTAAAACAATTAGATTTTAATAAATATAAACCTAAGTTTATTCGTTTAGAATATATAAATTTAACAGATGAAGAAAAAGAATTAACTAAACAAAAATTAATTGATAATGGCTATGTAATTGAAATTGGGCAAGATATTGATGCTGTAGATAAAAATATTTGGGATGAAATTAAAGGTAGCGATAAAAATAAAGAATCAAAATTATCAGATATTATAGAAAAAACAAAAACACTATCTACAGAAGAATCTCAGCAGTTATTAAAATATTTAACAGAAAATCGTTCTAAAATAGAGGTAAATAATAAAGACTTAACTGTAGTTACGGGTTTGTGGAATATAGGAAGACCTGTTAGGGATTTTGATCATTACATAGAGCATTTTAAAAAATTTTTAGAAATTCCTGTTAATATGTTTATTTACATAGAAAGTAAATATGAACATTTAATTTGGGAAATTAGAGACAAAAAAAATACTACTGTAAAAATATATGAATTAGAAGATGTAAAAAATATATATGCACCTTTTTGGGATAAAACCCAATCAATAAGAACTAATCCAGATTGGTATAATAAAACCGGGGAAGGCGGTTGGCTTAAGCAAAGTCCTCAAGCTGTTTTAGAATGGTATAATCCTATAGTACAATCAAAAATGTTTTTATTAAATGATGTTACTATATGGAATCCATTTGATACTAAATATTTTATTTGGTTAGATGCAGGAATTACTAATACAGTATATGAAAAGTTTTTTTCAGATAATAGAGCATTAGATAAAATAATTCCACATTTAGATTCATTTTTATTTTTAACTTATCCTTATCAGGCTGCTGATGAAATTCATGGATTTGATTTTCAAGCAATTAATCGTTATGCTGCTAAAAAAGTAGAATATGTCTGTAGAGGCGGATTATTTGGAGGTAGAAAAGAAGTTATAAATGAGGCTAATGCGATGTACTATTCTTTATTAGATAGATCTATTAGTGAAGGCTATATGGGTACAGAAGAAAGTCTGTTTACCGTAATGTCTTACTTAGAACCTCAAACATATAGAAGATATGCATTAGATGATAATGGATTAATAGTTAAATTTATACAAGCTCTATTAAATGATACTGTAGAGTTAGAACCCGTACCAGAGGAAAAAATTCGGTTTATTAAAAAAAATACTGATCCTTCTAAATTAAAAATGTCGCTTTACATGTTGACATTTAATTTTCCTCATCAAGTAGAACATACAATAAATACCTGGCTTAAACATCCTAAATGGATAACAAATACTAGAAATATTTTAATAGATAATTCTACTAATGATGAAGCTAGATTAGCTAATGCAGAAATTTGTAAAAAGTATAATTTTGAACACATCATAACAAATGAAAATACTGGTATTAATGGAGGTAGATTTAGAGCCGCACAACACTTTCAAGAATCAGATAGTGATTATTATATCTTTTTAGAAGACGATATGGGAATACACGAACCTGTTAATGGAATTTGTAGAAACGGTTTCAGAACATATATTTCAGATCTATATGATAAAGTATTAAAAATTATAGATTCTTCTGATATTGATTTTTTAAAATTATCGTATACAGAAGTTTATATGGATAATAATATTCAAGTATCTTGGTATAATGTTCCACAACAAATAAGAAATGAATTTTGGCCTGAATATAATGAACTACCAACAACAGGTCTTGATCCAAATTCTCCTAAAACTAAATTTGATAAAATAGAAGTTGTAGATGGTCTTAGTTATATTACAGGGGATATTTACTATTGCAACTGGCCAACTATTGCAGGAAAGAAAGGAAACCAAAAAATGTTTTTAGATACTACATGGGCTCGTCCTTATGAACAGACTTGGATGAGTTATATGTTTCAAGAAACTAAAAAAGAAAATTTAAAACCTGCTGTTTTATTAGCTAGTCCTGTAAATCATAATAGAATAGCCCACTATACTCCTGAAGAAAGAAGGGAAAACTAATATTTATATACAGTATGCCATTCCCACCAGTACCATATACACTATCTTTTGTAGCTGAATCTACCATTTATCAAAATGAAGTAAGATGCCAAATAAATGAAAATGATTTTAACTATACTTTAAATCCTAGTGCAAATAAAGCAGGCAGCTCAGGATCTTATATAGACGCAGTAACAGGATCTGATTTTCATCCTTATACAACTACTGTTGGCTTATATAATGCACAAGATGAATTATTAATAGTAGGAAAATTATCTAGGCCATATCCTATCCCACAAAATACAGATATGACTTTTGTTATCAGATGGGATAGTTAATAAAGATTTATGAAGTGGTTACATCATGATAATTTAGGAAGCTACAGAGAGTTTACCAAAGTAGAAGACTTTCCAGAGAATACAGTCGGTTTTATATATAAGGTCACAAACATTATTACAAATCGATTCTACATAGGTAGAAAGGTCTTATATAACAATAATAATAAAATACTAACCAAAAAGGAAATCGAGGCCTGGATCAAACCTGGGCGCGTCCCACGTAAAAAGAAAGTGGTAAAAGAAAGCGATTGGCTAAGTTATTATGGAAGTAATAAGACTCTAAATTTAGAAAGAAAAGAATTAGGTAATGAAATATTTACTAGAGAGATCTTACAACTCTGTTTTTCTAAAAAACAACTTACTTATTGGGAAGTTTACTGGCAAATGAAATTAGATGTGCTTCGTATAGATTCATATAATGATAATATACAAGGAAGATTCTATAGAAAAGACTTAGAATAGAAATCAAGATATTTATTATAGTACCAAGGGTACATATTTTTAACTAAAAAAAATAATATGAAAGATCAAACTTTAGGTCTAATTAGACATGCATTAACTTTTGTTGGCGGTATTATCGTTGCAAAAGGCCTAGTTGACGATGCGTTATTTCAAGAAATCCTAGGAGGCATAATGACTCTTGCAGGAGCTGCATGGTCAGTAGCGTCTAAAAAGAAAGCCGCTTAGTTTTAATTCTTTATTAATTTTATATTAATAAGAGGCCAGCTTTTGCTGGCTTTTTTGTGCTCATATAATAAAAAAGCCCTAACTAGTAGGGCCTTAATATATGGGTTGCAAGGGTTTTTAGTATTTTTAAATATCTTATCGTTTAAAGAAGTCTTCTAACTTTGTTCTTAATTGATCAACCTCACTCTGATTTAATTTATCAGTACTTATTTTATCTCTCAAAAATTCTAGTATGCTATGATATACTCCCCACACTTTCATTTTATCAACATCTGTATCCACATCTTCATTTGGACCAATCGAATCTGTACTTGGTTTAAGATCTCCTGATGCTTCGGCGGCATCTAATTGATCATCCGACATATAATCAAAGTTTTTTGCACTTATATATTCACCTTCGCCTTCTTCCATCATATTAAAATCAGTAGCGAAAAAATCTACAATATCTTGAGAATCAAATCCATCATCAATTAAATCACCGATTGATTTACTAACTAAAGAATTACTAGATAGCATATTGAATATAGCATCATCACTTAGTCCTTTAGATCTAGCTTTATCTACAGCCTTTTTTAGAAGTGGAAGTTTAGATACAACTGATTGATCTATAAGACCCATCATACGATCAAATCCTTCTTGTTCTACATTTTCGTTGGCAATAGCAGGCCCAAATTCATCATCATATTGACCATTATATTGATTATACTTTTTATTACCATCCCAACCACCAAGGTCTTCTTTCTTTTCATCTAATGATTTAGTCAAATGAATGCTTCTTCCTCCTGATTCATAATCATCATCGTCATCAAAACCATAACGATCATCTTCTGGATCTATATCATATAAAATATACATTTGATTTTTGTATTTAAACTGTGGACCATCGACACTGAGTATGGCTCTTCTATATTTAGTGTCATCATCTACTAACTTATCTGAATCTAAGGCGTCTCCTTTTTTGATAGTAGTTTTTTTATCCACCATTAGTGGTTCTTCTCCCATGTAAATAATCTCATCAGCATTATAAACATCTACTTTTTTATCCTTGCTTTCACTTTTTTTTTCTACTATAAATTCATCATCGCCCCAACCTTTTTCGTCGTCAGACCAATCAGTGACATAAGAACTCTTGTTCTCAGAATCGTCATCATTACCCCAACCTTTATCATCATCAGAATCATCAGTAACATATTTTTCTGGTTTAGATACCATCCAAGAGGCTAGAATTGAAAAAGGACCACCTGAATCTAGAAAATCTTTATTCATTTCGTCGGCTCTCATTTTTTTGTATGCGCTTATAACATCTTCGATAGAAGAAACTCCTTGAAGACCTGATAATTGGAAAATGATCTCATCAAAAGAATCTTTTAATACAGTAGCAGTGCCATTAAATTCAGATGCTATGTACTTCTGAAATGCTTTAACTGCTCTTTTTTGAAATGAGTTAGTGATACTTGGATGATCATAATAATCTAAACTGATCTTTCCAGAAAAACCTGATCCATCATCTTCTTTAAGAGGTTTAAGGTCTACATAATTACCTAAGATTCCATAAGAACCCAAAGCGTTCTCTTTAAGGAATTTTGCAATATCAAAATTTTCTGCCATTATATTATTTTTATATAGTCAATTCTTTTTAGTAAAAAACTCGGAATTTTTCTACTTTAATTTGTTTTGATAATCTTGCATGCGCTTCTGTTTTTGATCTACGATCTTTTGACACAGTTTTAAAATGTCTTCAGGAGCGTACTTATTTTGTAATAGATCTTCTACTGCGCTGCCTATTTTATCTCCACCTATCATCATCATCCTGCCCTCTTGCCACTCGGAGCTTGTTTCGTCTTCTCCCGAAGCTTCTGAAAGTAGAGGATTGTTTCTCAGGTATACTTCATAGTTAAATTTCTTACTCATTATATTATTTTTATTATTAATAAATATTAGCGTATTTTAAAAATGCTTTTAAAAAAAGCTACAAGAATAGCGATAGGTATAGCAACAAAGGCAACAATAGCCGCAGACGCGTATATGAGTAGCCAGGTTCCTAGCAATATAACTAAGCCATAGATTATCATTGATAAGCCAATCTCAAGATCTATGAACATGGCAGGAAGCCCTAGCATAGCTAGACTAAATAGAAACCAAGTTATATACCATAGAAATTTTCTAAGACAATAAGCTATACCAATAATAATACTTGCAGCAAGTAAAACAATTATGAATGTCATAAAAAGCACGTTTTTGAAGGGGCCCTAAAATATCATATATACAAATTTATCAATTACCAAAAAAGTGAGGCTATCTTTCCAATGGCACCTAGTATAAAGAAACCTATTATTATAGAGGTAAACATCATGGCTATATAAAACCCTAGATCCTCTAGCCTATTTAATCGATCTCGCCTCTTCATGAGAAATTGAATTTACCATTGAAGTAAAAAGGTTTTCCATTATAGTATGCCTCACGAACTGGTTCCAATTCAGGTTTATCTATTAAAGTCCTAACGTACCTTTCTGGATAGTGGCAGTTATTCTGTCTAAAGGTTTTACCTGATTGGTATACGATATCTAACCTCCGGCCTCCTGGAACATGTGTCAAGAAATGAGGTGTGTAGTCAATCTTCTCTTTTTTCATAAATTCGGATTTAAAGCTTTTTAAAAAATAGTGTTTAGTTTTCTTCATTATAGCCATCTTTAAAGAATCGGTAACATTCTAGTACAAATAGTGTGCCTGCGAATACTAGATACCAAATGATCACAAATTGAACCATAAATTCATATTTATTCTTTTTAATAGATTGGATCTTTCCCCGGGCTTGGGAATAGCTTTTGGAATTCGGGCTTCCATTTCCCGGTTTCGGAATCGATCATGAGATCATAATAGGCATAATACATAGTCTCGGCTACCCTTTCCGGATCCACTTTGTAGATAAATTCTTCTATAAGGCCTGCTTCATTGAGTTGCTCTAGGTAGCCTAATAACTCACGGATCTCTTCCTTACTCAATTGCTTTATCAATTCTAAAACTTCCATAACTTTTATTTTTTATTATTTTATTATTCCCAAGGATCTCTATCTACTACGTTTCTTCTCCACCATCTGCTAAACCCGGAATGGGGGAACTTTTCCACTAACCATTCACCGGATCTAACAAAGGCAAATATAGCAATCGTACTGATTAGGCAAATAACCAAGATTGTTATAAGTAATTTTGACATATATTACTTTTTAGTTATAGCCTGGCAAAAATTACCATTAGCAAAGAATGGATCTCCCCAAAGCTCAAAACCCTGTTGTAGATACTTTGTTACTACTTCTGAAAAATTCTCAAGACTGACTGTTGAAATGACTCTGAATTCGCTCATGTTATTCTGTTTTTGTTTTTATTTAATTATTAACCTACTAACTCTTTTATATTCCCAAACCAAGCCTGGATATCTTCACAAAACTGTATGGCTCTCTCTTCTGTATCCGCATAAGCGAAAAACTGGCTGAACTCTGAATCAAAACCGATCCCTTCACAATTTATATGCTCCTGTATATGTTCCTCAACATCATAGTTACTACCGTATTCCTTAAAGCAATACTCTCTTCTAAGATTTCCGGTAATAGTGTAGTTCCGATCTCCTTCAAACTTATTAACTTCGAATCCAAACGGATAGACCTTTTCAAATAGTTTCTTTGACATAACTTTTATTTTTTATATATTTAAAAATCGCTTACGGTTCTGAAATGAGATCAACAATTGCTTTTTCAAAGGCTTCGGCTAGATCACAATTTTTAGCATCTATTAGAAATTCTACTGAATCTAGGTATCGATCTAGATCACCAAGATCATTTGCTCTTTTTATATTATTAAGGATATCATCAAACTCTATGAAGGTCGTGTTTTCTCTTAAGCGCTTTAGTGAGTCTATTATATTATTATCCATTGTAAATTTATATTTATATTTTATGGGGTTTTGGGAATTTCCCCGGTGTGCAGGATGGGTCAACGCGGGGCCCCCTGCCAGCAAGCCCCTATCTACAAGAACTATCCCTTTGCCATCATGCTAGCTCGATGCTAAAGGTCGAGAGCAAGGCACTAGTAAGGCACTAGCACCTCGCCACTCTAACCAGATTAGTTAGCGTAAGCATCAGCCAACTGCCATAGGCCTTGGTTAAGAACTAGATCCTCTACAGGGTTTTTGATAGCCCTAGCCTGACGGTTGTTCAATTGGAAGCCGCCTTTGATCAGGTTCTCCTGTACGGTATTGTAGGTGTGCCATAGTGTAGGTTGGGCATCTACCTTACGTTTAGCGTTAAGGATATCTAGTACCTCGTACTGTTCAGGCTGACGATCGGTATTCAATCTTAAGGCCAAGGCTTCTACAGCAAACTGATACCTTTGTTTGTCTGTCATCTCTACCATATTCCATTGGCTTATCTTACCCACAACATCTTGAAGTCCAGACACCTTTGAATCGATCAGGTCCTTAACCTCTTGGAAGTTGTACTTAGTGTGCCTTTCACGGAATGATCCCAAGTCTTTGTCTTTGATGATCAGACCATTAGAACATACAAGACGGAAGAGACCCATCTCAAATTGAAGTGGGCGTGTACCATCGTGAGAGTTGATTAGTACAACTGTTGGACGTGCCTCGATATCACCTTGAGGATCCTTGATGTAGAGATCAGGATGTTGGAACTCAGTGATGTGGATACCCCAATTCTTACGAAGGTCTACTCCAGATCTAGACTGCTTAGCAGCTGTTAACTCGTACCCCATGTTTTTCATGTGGTCAATAACCTCGAAGGTAGGTGTGAACTGATACTTAGGACTCTTGATTGTAGGAGCCGGTGAGGTTGCGAAGATAGCTGGTGCTTGTTCTCTTGCTGTTTCTAAACTGATAGGACTGATAGCTGACATTGATAATTTTGACATAACCTTTATTTTAATTTATAATGTAATATAAGACTTTATTTTGAGAGTAAAAAATTTATCTTTAGAGTTAGGCAGCATTCTTAACAAATGCTTTACTTGCCCAAGTCTTGGCATTTACCATGGCATATTGTTTCTGATCACAGAGATTAGTGTTACTCCAATTTTGATTGATGTCTCCAACTTCCATATCTCTGAACATCTGAGCATCCATGATCTTAATCTTAGTACCTGCTTTGGCGAATACAGTCAACCAATGATCTGTACCTTCTGCACGGAATTGGATTGTTTGGAGTGCACCTTTCTTAAAGCTTCTGAAAACATCGATAGCCTTCTTCCACTCGGCTCCTGTAGACCATTTATTTTGGATCCCTAGATCTTCAACCACTACCATGAACCCGGCTCTAACCTTTGATATAGCTCTGTACTCTCCTGTTCTACCTGTGATAAAGTCAATTTCTTGAATGTTTGTTGTGTTGATAATCTGTGTCATACTGTTATTGATTTGTTATATAGTAAAATTAAGCCATTCCGGTGACATAAAAAAATTTATTTTAGTGTTTTCCAAAAGTTTTTATTGGCAATCAACTAGTTATAAAGCATTGGAAATCAATGGGTTATAAAGTATTGAGTATCAATGGGTTATAAAAAAGGCCCAGGGTAGAAACCCCAGGCCGGTAACAAATCATAAAAGTGAATAGACTATGCCTCTAAGCTAGTAAGCTTAACAGCATTTGACAGACGACCACGCGTCATGTCGTAAGCTTCATTAACGATCTTGTCGTTGAAGTACTTACCAGAGATCACGTCAGATACGTGAGTAGTAGAAAAACCGGTAGTCTCAGCTACGGTTGTGATGTCTCCAGTACGGAGCTTGCGATTAATACGACTTACCTTTTGGATGTAAGTCAACTTTTGGTAGCTCGAAGGCCTGTTTGAATTTTGCATAACTGTTTGTTTTGTTTATTGCTAATTGTTATATAGTAAATATAAGACAATCTTTTGAACCTGTTATTGCCGATCTTCTAAGTGCCACACTTTTATTCTGTATCGTAGCAGCCAGCCATACGTTCTTGATAGTCATCGATCTGGATCTGGGTAGATCTGAAGCTGTCATAGTTATTCACTGATAGGTCTGGCCAATTCTTATCGGCTTCCCAACCGGCAGGGAACATTGGTTCATAATTAGGATTCTCTGTCTGATACTGTGTGCTAGTCATTGTCGCTAGCCTCTTTAATTCATTCATCTTCATATTATATATTTTTATTTTTTAATTACTGTGCAATGGTTTCTGGTGTAGGAGTAAAGATGTCTTTGTAGATATCTCTTAAATAAGGTGATAGGTGTTCCCTTTCTTCCATGTGTCCATATCTTAGGCCGATCTGGAACATATCTAATGCTGTTCCCGTGATCTCAAAGTGGGTTAGGTTCCCATCAGCATCATAAGCATCTTTAAATTCGATCCTGTCTTCGGCAAAGATCTCATTGCCATAGATATTCTTATTCATGTCAATTACTGCTTTAGCAAGTCTTGCATAAGATCTAGAGGAGGTAAGGCGGATAGTCATTCTGTCCATAGTCATTATTGATTTGTTACATAGTAAAATTAAGACAAATCCGTCAGATAAAAAAATTTTAGAGTAACTATTTTTGAAAGTTTTTATTGGTAACCAATCAGTTATGTATATCTTTATTTATAATTCCTAACCCGTTGATAATCAATCACTTAGGTGACGCGGGCAGGATACGGCTACTTCCTATAGATTCTAGTTTCTACACTTTCTAACACAAATTGACACATTCTAACACCCTTCTACACTTTATATTTTATGGCTACTCTTTTTTTCTTAGTATATCTTTATTCTCTTATATCCAGATTCACATAAAATGAGAAAGGCTAGATCCTTCTAGCCCTGCTTCTTATTCTTTTCCTTATCTATTCGTATTTGCCAATACCATTTACCGAGCCAGCTTTGTGCCTTGTCTTGTTTGGCCTTTAGTATCCACAGGCTTATGGCTTCTCTATCCTTTGGGGTTAATGGTTTACTTTCTATATTAGTATTAGGGGTTGAGGTTTTCTTATTACCCATATTCTTATCTATCATTCTGGTGTTTATTATATCCTTTATTATTTCTTGAGCCAGTCGTTTTAATAACTTAACCAATCTTTATTTGGTACTACAGCAGATATTGATCCTTCATCTTCTCCATCATTTATATAATAGAATCCGTTTCGGGCATTTCCTTTCCTTAGTCCTCTCATCATGAGTGAGTTTGCTGCCATATCTGTCTTCGGGTTTCTTACGGTATTATTCATCGGTCCTTTGATCTTCACAGGAAATATTATAGGTTTAGAGTCTAAACTTATATGTGTACCATCCGAATAAGTTGGCAATTTACCTCTGTCTTCAGGGTAATAATCTTCTTCAGGTACTTCAGGTACTTCAGATTGAGTATTATATCCTGTTTTTAAGAAATATCCTAATTCCTTTTCTCTTCTATCTAAGGTTTTCTTTCCTGCTAGTTTAGTCTTACCGTATTCTCTTGTACCATCCCATTCACCTTCAGCAGGAACTCCTATTCTTGCTTGGAGTGCTTGAGTTGCTGCAAGTTTAGATCCTACATGTATTCCATTCTTACCTGCTAGATTCTTATCTGTAGATCCATGATAAAACTGGAGTAGATTCTCTTTTAGTATTCCTTCTAATATCTTAGTTAGTTTCATTATTATTTATTATAATCTTACCCTTACATCTCCATAATCATCAAATTGAACCTCAGCATTAGGGAATTGGCCTTTAATATATCTTGAGTAGAGTTGTGTTCTTACATTAGACATTGGATCTTCATCCACACCCTTATTCCTTCTTTTACTTGAAGAAAACTCTATAACATCAGCATCATTAGATTTAAGATCCTGCTTTACTATTGCAGTTACTGTTGCCATTATTTTATATACATCATTCTCTCCTGTCTGTTTCACATAAGATATATCATCAGTCCCATCTATTACACCAAATCCTACCCTTGCTATTACAGGTTCCATAGGACTTCCTCCTATAGTTTCTACCCTAACTTCATATTCAAATCCAGAGTCTGTAAAAAATGTGTATTTTCTTTCATCCATATCATCCATATCTTTTTTAAATGGGTATGGTTCTTTAGATGCGTCTCCTATCTCTGATATTACTTCCTTTAGTATCTTGGTTAGTTTCATTTATTTCTTCTTTGTTTTCTTTGTTGGCATTGGAGGGATTCTACTTAAGTCTATGTAGTTATCACTCATGTTAAGGTTTACGTCCCACATGCTTGGATCGGGAAGTTTAGAGATATTCTTTTGTATATAAACCATATAGAATCTTCCTCTCTTAGAATTGCTTGCAGTATCTGTTCCTTTATCGTTTGATGGATACATAAGTATCTGATCTACTGGTGTAGTGGCTTCTGTTTGGTTTACAAAGTCAATAACAGAATTAAATACTGCGGATAATACTTTGTACTGTTCGTTTAGTTCTGTTGAAGTAAAGGCATCTTTTTTAGAATCCCTTTTCATATCAAAGTCTACTCTTATATCTAGCTTTCCTGGTTTTCTAGTTCCATCTGGATTAAACAGATAAGTAAATCTTGGGACAGTGCCTGGAGTTACATTACTTACCATTCCTGATATGTCTATAAGGTATTTATTGGTTCCTACAGAGGCAGTGTATCTTACTTTGAATGGTTCCTCTCCTCCGTATTTTCTTTTGCTTTCGCTACTGTTTATCTTGTCTAATGCCTTATTTATTGGTCCTTTGATATTTGGTTTTGACAGACTATATCCTTCAGCTGATGCATCTCCTATTTCTGAGATTACCTTTGGCTTAAAATTCTTATTAACAAAGGTTGTAAATTTAGCCTCCACTCCTTTCTCTTCTTTGAAGTCAGGGAACAGGGTTTTTATATAGTGTAGATATATGTTAGCCCTTTTATTATCTGATGGGCTAAACTTTATGGCATATATCTTATTTTCACCACCCTCTTTATTCATGGTATTCTTTACAGACTGTACCACAGTTGCCAATACCTTAATCAGGTCACCGGCTCCTGTCTTCTCAGAATATTTCCTTTCCTCTTCTTCTTCATTATCGTATTCTTCCTCATCAGATCCAGGTCCTTCATATTTCTTAAAAGCCAAGTATATTGATTTACCAGGTTCTTTTGGATGTTTTGTTACCATGTTAGAGATTTCCATTAGATCTCCATTTACATTTTCATACACATAAGTGTGCATGGTACCATATCCTAGATCCTTTTTTGTTATTTTATAGAATTTATATGCATCCTCAGGTTTTGGGACGTTTAATTCATCTAGGATAGATTCTAATATTTTACTGAGTTTCATTGAGATTATTTTATTTAATTATAGATTTCATATCCAAATCTTTACTTCTGTCAGATACAGATTTTACATTTGCTAATTTTTTACTATATTTTCTTATTGTATTTGATATGTCAATACCTGCAAAATATACATTTTGATCATAGTTTTTTCCAAAGTGAAGTATCTCGTCTTCACTCAATGGATATAGTATAGATAGCGCTTCTTGATTCATCATGTATTCTTCGTTTTGCTTAGATATTAACATTCCTCCTTGCCCAAAGGAGTACATGCCTGTTTCCATCCTTGTTGACCAAGACTGAATATCGCTTCTTGGAATATATTTTATGGGAGTTTTTAAAATATATAAACGACCTGCTTTTATCCAATCTTCTGGATTTGAAGCTTTTACTTGAGATTCTATTTGGGGATTTGTACTTGTTAATCCTCTATAAATTATAGTACCATTTGGAGTACTAGGTTTTAATATTTTTGGATATTCGTTTGCTAATGATTTTAGCTTCCCTCTAATTTTATAAAGATCTTGTATAGAATGTGCAGGATTTACTGTCCATTTTTTTAATAGAAGTAATAGTTTTTTTTCTTCCGGTAAATCTGGTTCTGAGCCAGGTTTCACGCCTTGCATTTTAGCAAATTTTGCAGGATCATCTTTATCTCCAAATAATATATTTCCATATTCTCCTTCTAGTATCTTACTGAGTTTCATTGAGATTCTTTTATATAAATATCTTTTTATTTATTCCATAGATCTAATTGTTCGTGGTATCCGTAAAAACCATTTAGACTTAAAAATGCAGTTTGGCTAAATGCTCTATGCTTTATTTGATTAGCATAAATCCACTCTGTTAATAAGAAAGGACCTATAGGTTCTGCTTTATGGACGGCTTTTGTTTCGGGATCTATTCTTAACTCTCTTTTAAATCTAAAGTCAAGACATTGGCTAAGTAGGTTTGGTCTGGCTATAATAAATGGATCATCTAAAAGATTAACGGCTTGATCATTTATATAATAATGTGCTGTATCTACTGGATGTGTTAATAATATATCTATATCATTAAACTCCTGATCATTCATAATTTCAATAAATGATTTTTTCCACTGTATATCTAAGTCTGTGAATATCCCACCGAATTTATCTAGTATTGCATACTTTGCCAAATTGAATTTAGTTATAAAACTAGGCATTGAATTATATAATTCTATTAGATTAAAATATTTAAAAATACTGATTATATCATTCTCTCCCCAATGCATGTGTTGAAAGCCGGGATTTAACATCCTGAATTTATCTAAGTTACTATGATATTTAATAGGGATCTCGGATCCTATCCACATTGTGTGTATTATCATAATTCTTTTGCAAATCTACTATCCGATATACTCAATCCACAATACAAATCTAACATTCTCATTTCACGATCCGCTAACTTCATACCAAAACGACGTTTCTTACTTAGAAATTTAGTACCCCAATTTCGCCACTCCTCATTTTGAGCTTCAGTCATAGTGTATTGTTGAAACCAATTATCAGTTCTACCTTCTACATCTTCAAACTTTAGAGGATGGCCTGCTATTTCAAACATTTTATCAATTAATTCCTTTAGTATAAGTCTCTCCTTATTTCCTTTTTGTTCTACTCGTGTCATAGATATTTTGATTTAAGTATTTTAGTATAATAGTCTATTGTTTTTGGCTCTTCATCATGCTTATGTGTTGTCCATATTTGTGAAAATTCTTTCCTACATTGTTCTATTCGTTCACGTTTTGATTTTGTTTTATCTGTAGCATATTCGTAATATAACCAGGCTTCCCAATAATGACTAACATTCTTGTGACCTATCATTAACGCTACTTGATAACCAAAGAATACAAATGAAAATACAGGACCCCATTCATATCTAAAATCAGTAGATGTCCATTTTGTTTTCCACCCTAAACCACAGTAACTGAATCCAATTTTAAGTGGTACTGGTTTACGATTAACCCATTTTCTAGGTAAGAAATATGGAGTACCTATTTGTGTTTTACCTATATACCATTTAACAGTAAATGGTTTAAACGGACTAAATAGCACTTTAATCCATCTAAATTGTTCTAATGTATATTTTAATTTGCTCATAATCAAAAATAAGACAATTCATTTAAATAAAAAAAGATCCGTTTTTAGTGGATCTCTTTTAATCTTTTTAGTATCTTATTATTCTCATTTATCCTGTCTCGATGCTTGAGACCATTTTTTCTAGATTTCATTGGTCTCCAGGTTTTCTTTGATCTTGCCATAAATTATCTTTTATATAAATATCTTTAATAATTTATTATATAAAATCTTTTACTTGAGTCCAATATTCTATTCTTTCATTTATTTGGATAGACTCATCATGAATAGGTAACTCGTTTATGGCTTCTATTATACTACCCACTGCTATTTTAGCGTACGATCTTGCAAGTGGATCGTAATCTATATATGGATCTTCTGGATTTTGATTATATAACTTTATTATAGAGTCTGCCATTTCTGCTGGTGATAATGATATTGGATTATACTTAGATTCCCAATAATTTTCACCTGTTTTTTCTTGATCAAATTGCCCGGATTCAAAGGCTTCTATTATTTGATTTCGCTCTTCTGTTTTTAGTGTAGTTATTACTGTTAATAGCCAAGGAGCTAATATTCTTGAGGATTTCTTATACTCTTCCTTAACTAAGTCTTGTAATTTGTGAAGAGCGGATTTATTCAACTTTTACTATAAATATCAATCACAGTTTACTCATTTTCGTACATTTTTTTATAATATGATTCTATAAAATTAAAAATCCATGATCCATTATGCCCATCCTCATCAAGAGCATAGCGCATAGCATCTAGCATCTGTTTCTTTTCTTTTTCAAGTAATTCAGTTGCCTTATCTTTTATTCCACTGTGTATAGGATCAAGATACTCAATTAATTCTTTCATTGCCGTTTTCATTTCTTCTCAGCTTTAATTTGTTTAACAATTGCTTGTATTAACCAGTAGTTCATATTATTTATTTAAAGTATTATAATAATCCTTACCAAAACGCGGAGCTTTCTTCAAATCACCATTAATCCAACCACATTCATAAGCATTTACTATCTGCTCTTTCTCCATTTCTTTAGCTTTGTTAAGTATTTTATTCATCTTTTCTCCATCACCTTTCATTTCAAACTTTTCATATAATTGAGTGAATAACCATTCTACTGCTGTTTGTTGTTTGTTATTCACTTTGGTCCATTTACTTTTTTGTTTAAATGTTTTATCTTCTTTTTCGTACAATCCATCTTTAGCATCCGCATCCATAACTTCTATAATAATTTTTTTTTGTTCTTCTTTGTTCATAGTTTATTATTTGTTTAGAATCGAGGTGCATTTATCCTATGTAAACTACCTATTGGTCTACGATAATAATATTTACAATTACCCACAGTAGACACTGATGTGTAACAACTACTAAATAATATTATTACTATAACTAAAAAACTTAAATTTTTCTTTTTCATACGGATTGTTTTATTTTTTAATGAATGGTAAGATTGCTAACTCTTTTGCTTTTGCCTCAATCATAATATCTAGATCTAGACCATAGGTATTCGGAAGTGAATTAATATAGTCTGAATGTGCTTGAGGTTTAAGTTTGGTATTCCCTTCATGTAGAGCTTTTGATTCTGAATAGTGAACAAGCTGCTTAATCCCTTCAGGCCAAGTCTCAGCTGCCAACTTTAAAGCCTCCTCCTCAGTAAGATCACCAGTACAAAAACCATGGTGGTGATAATCAAATACAATAGGTGTTCCAATCTTTTTGTGTATGTACATAAGGTCTATAACAGAATACATACTTGCCTTATCATCGTTCTCTACAGTAAGCCTTGATCTAACTGATTCGGATAGACGAGAAAAATTTAGGCAAAATCTATCCATGGCTGCCGGCTTATCTCCATAAACACCATTACAATGTATATTGATCTTGTTATATGGTGACTTATCAAGTCCTATCATATCAAATATCTTGCCATGCATTTCCAGATCTTGAATAGTCTTTTCAACTACAGCTTCATTTGGTGAAAGAAGTACATTGAATGGACCAGGATGCGTAGTGATCCGGATACCGTGTTCTCTTGCAAAGTCACCTGCCTTTTTAAGTTCAGACCGGATCTCTTCGTAGTCTTTTAATTGTGTAAGATCTAGACTATCTCCCCAAGGGATAAGGGCAGATGTCAAGCGAAATAGTTTTATACCTCTAAGTCTATTCCACTCTAGAATTTTGATGATGTCCCGAGAATTGGCGAGTGCCAACTCAGATACCCAGTCCGGGCCCTTGGCGAGAAATGTTTTTTTAACCATACCACGATTCGTAGTCACAGCTTTGCCTAGCGTCATGTTTATGCAAGCGTATCCTAGATTCATAACCTTTATTTATTTATTAAATATACTAAATCCCCATGAGATGGAAGCTATTTAAATCCAGAGTAGTCAGGACTGGAGTCGAACCAGTAATCTCAGTGGAATGCAAATCTTACGGGATGCATGCGTCTACCATTTCCGCTACCTGACTATTATTACTTTACATTATATCATCACCGTTGTGTGTTCTAGCAAGCAAATATGACATAAAAATACAATTTAATAATAAACAAGCCAAAATTATTTTCATCTATAGTATATATTTTTATAACACTATTCCGTCCACAGTATGATACTCTCCTTCTTCTTGGGAACACGCATCAATGATCTCATGTACTCCATAATACCAATCTGAGTGGTAATCAAGTACAAACTTACTTATGTTTGGATTAAAGCTAACATCATTGTAGCCACCCTCATACCCTTCAACAAAGACTCTGAGTTCTGGATCTAGAGTTTGTAGGTTCTCTATTAGTTCTTTTACTGTCATTTGATCTTATATACTTTCTTTTATAATACTAAAGCTAACTGTCCACATTAACCATGTAAATTCCAAATCTAAACATATTAACCCACCTTCAAAGTATGTATCGTAGTAGATCTTTATACAAGGTGTGATAAAAAAGTTGTTGTATTCTTTGTATAGCTTCATAGCTTTTCTATTTCTTGTTTTACTTGTAACCAATAAGTTATGTACATTGGGTGTGGTGTATAATACTCACTGCTTGTAGATAACAATGTATCACCAAACATGCTATCATCTTTTCTACTTTCAATTATTTCATCCACTGTTATCATACATAACTCCTTTGCTGCTTGTTCTGGGTAGATATATTCATCAGCGTATGGAAGATACTTGTTGTATAGTTCTAATGCTTTTTCTTGTGGTGTCATATTTTTTAATTTATTCTAATTCATAGTCAACTTGCTTCTCTACCTCTTTGTAAACGGGTAGTTTTGTTTTAAAGAATTCTTGAATGCGCCATACACTCATCCATTGAACTGAATCATACCATCCATTGACGGTTTTAACGTGTAGGTTCCATTTATTAGGACTTCCAAAATCGCTTGTGTCTTTAACTGCTTTTAAATTACCTTCGATTATTTCTTGATATTCAATCATAATTTTTTATTTGCAATGAATATATAATCTTTATTTCGCCCGACAAACTGTATAGTAATATTCCTTTTTACTATACGTCGGTAGACCAGGTTATTTAATTACCAAGTCCACCAGGGATTGGGCTTTTCTATTGGTCCACGGCTTTCCTTAACCTCTATGTAGTACTCTCTATTTGGCCTGCCGTGTTTAGACTTTGTATTAAACTCTGTTAAGGCTTCAATAATCCTTTCCGCTCCGACACGGCTATCGGTCCTGCATGTTTCACCCTCGCCATCGATATGCATAGTGTAAGGGTCGACATCTCTGTATCTGATTATGTAGTCTTGTGGCTTTTTGTTTTTCATAAGTCTAGTGGCATTTCTGGTTTTTGATCATTCCGATAATCTGATTCAAGTAGTTCCCACAGGCCTTTTAAGTCTTGGGCAATGAGTTCTTTCTTCTCATTATAGGCTTCGTAATTCCCTTTCTTTTGCCAGTCGGTTTCGAATATGTACCAATCAATCCAGTCCACGCCATGAGGGTTATATTGGATCCCCATAGATTCATTAAACAAGACGTACATGTGGCTCATGAGGTCGTACGGGCCTTCGGATAGGTCTAAACCAATCTTATAAAGTGCATCCATATCCGATAAGGCACGCTTATAGGTTAACATTATTTTTTCAAAGGATTCCCATTTCATAGTTTGTATATTGTATATTTGTATTTATGACTTTTGAGGCCCTCGCGAAATTTTACCGCCGCCCTTGCGCGCGCCGCTCCGACTTTAGTTCCTCTCTTAAACGCTTTAGCTCTTCTCTATGCTCTTTAAACTTATCGCTATCTGCAGCTTTATGTCCTTTAGATACTGCGTCTGTTATTTCTAACTCTAATTCTATTATCCTACTAATTCTAGGATCTACCCAACTGTTCATTAATACTTAATTTTTGTTTATTTATAAAATCTTTATAGCTAACCCAAGATTTTTTTCCTGTTTCCCAATCTCTAAAGTGAAGTACAATCTCTCCTGATTTCTCTTTACCTATTGCGTCGAAACCAAAGCCTTCACAAATAACATTGTTCATATAACCGGGATCCAATTCATCTGCTATTTCTTCAATATCAAAATCCCATGAAAATCCATGATCATATATTTCACAGTATTGTTTAGAAAAATCTGCCATACTAATTTTTATTTTATTTATTAAGGTATTAACCATTATTACGCGCTAATGGAGAATCGGATAAATACTTTTTTAATTCGGCATAATTTGGAGAATCATCAGCGCAACCTAAACCCATATTCTTAATTATAAATTTTAAATCTGTTAAGGTCTTTACTTTATCCCAATCAATAGGATACCATAATGCCTGCTGAATTGGTTTTACTGTAAGTACTTCTTGTTGAGCTGCTTTTTTTCTTGGTTTTTTACTAACTGCCATGATTTTTATTTTATTTGATTATACATTTTAAATTTACATAACTTATTTATATCGTCTATAATTTTATTTATTTGAACCTTCCAATCTTGATACTCTTTTCTTTTTCTTTTATCAGGCATATTAGAATATAAACTTTCTACACTTTCTACAAGATCTACAACTAACATTATTAAAATTTATTTGCTATTTTTAAAATCGTTTCCTCTTCTTCTTGAGTAAGCATATTCCATTTATCATACAACTTTAAAATTTCATTTTGATATTTAAATTCTGCTGTATGTGTATATGGTTCTGGATATCCGTCTTTCATTAGATACTCAGACATCTGCTGTTTATCGAAGCTATCCATATTGTCATATAACATTTCAATTCTATCCATAACCTTATATTTTATTTTGATTAACTATTTTCATAACCCTATTAATATATGTTGGGGTTTCAGAATATCTAATTTGTAAGTACTTCATATATTCTTTTCTACTCATTATTTTTTTTCTAAACAAATGATCTTGCCAAAGTTTATAGTCTTCTACAGAAGATATCCAACTACTATATTTAGCGTACTTATATTTTGTTCCAATAGCAGTAGTTTTTCTAATGCTAGGTTTTTTCATTCCAAATAGATTGTTATTAGTTTTAACTAATCTACTTTTTAGATTACCTGATTCAAGTATAGCTTGTGCATAAGCAATATCTGGATGATCTATGTTAGAATTTTTTATTGCGATCCATAAATTTTCTTTATTAAGATCTAATGACTTTGTCTCTACACTAAAATTTATTAGCATTAATAATATAAAATACATAACTTTTATTTTACTGAGTTAACGATAAGATTGTTATCTTGAATAACCAAATATTCTCCTGATGTATCCATTGTGTCAATGAAATAATATCTACCACCTGTAAATTTATCACTTCCAATTAAATCAAGTTTATTCATTTGAGTATGACCTACAATTTGAATATAATCTTTCTTTAATCCTTTAGGGTGTTTTTTATTTGAAGACATTAATGATCTAGGTCTAATCCAAATTGGTGTTTGTGATGGACTATCTCCACTTGACTCAAAACCATTAAATAGAAATGCTTTAGGTTTGTACCTAAATAATTCATTCAAATCAACTACAATACTCTCCTTACTCCAATCATCAGAACCAAATACTTGATCCATGAACACAGGACTAACTCCAGCATGAGTGAATAGATAATCTCCAAAACCATAAGCCATTTGTAGGTGGTGTCTATTTTCATCTATAACTTGAGTAATTGAATGACCAACTCCTGCTTGATAACCACTAGTCCCAGTATAACCAATTTCAGGAAAGTAATGATGATCGTGATTACCAATCAACATCACAACTTCAACTTGTGGATTATCTGTTTTATACTGAATAATTTGTTTGAAATTATCAATTTGTTCTACTCCGGAAAATTCAAATGAATCAAAGTAGTCACCTATAAAAATAACTCTATCAGGATTCTCTTTATGAACCGCTAATTTCCAATTTGATCTACCATGTATATCTCCAAAAACTACAGTTTTCAAAATAACTTATTTATATAAAATTAAATAATAATTGTGGTAAAAAATAATCTATTTCCAAAGTATTTGAATAAGAATAATGCACAAACTTAATAGTAAGCACACTCCTGTTTTAGGTGTGATTCCTTCTCTAAATAGAAACCATCCCATAATACTAAAGACAATGATACCTACAGCAAATCCTAATATCCTACTTGGATAGATCTCTCCATCGAATGCATTGATGAAGTATTGTACACTTTTCATGAAAGACCAGCTAATTGGAAAACCAAGTAGCATTAGAGCCCAACTCCATTTCTCAGTCCAACCGAATCTTATTCCTGCTTGTAATTGAAAAAAAGAGAGTACTTGTCCTATGACTCCAAAAAATATTCCTGAAACTAAATTTTGCATAACCATTATTTTATTTTTATTCTTCTTCAGGAAGTACTAATCCTGAAGACATATTGCCTCCGCTCTCTTCTACAGATTCTTTATTTATTAATTCGTGAATAGCTTTCTTGATCTCTTTGATACTAGCAATATATTCTTGAAGTTTAGTTGTCTCATCAGGAGAAAGTTCTGAAAGTCTTTCTTTCATAGTCTTCTCTCCTTTTACAGGAATTGTCTCTTCCATAGGAGTAGACTCGTCTTCCATTAAGGCTTTCATTTTTTTACTATATTCTACTGGGCTTAAATAATTCATTTTACTTTTTTAATAAATATTTGATAATTGAACAAGTTGCCTACCGATCTCTGGATCTTTAACGATCTGAACTTCAAAGTCATTCTTAGATCCTGCAGCTACAATACCTGTATATCTTTCTGCACTACTATGATCTACGCATGTAGTTCCATATCCTAATGCTACACGTTTAGGGTGGATTTCTTTTTGACAAACTTTACAATATTTAGTATTCATAATTTATTTTTTAACTAGTTTAGCTAATTTTTTAATAAGATCTAATCTTACGCTATCTCTTTTTTGTCTATCTGAAAAACTATTTAATACTTTACTGAATGCCGGGGTTACAAGCCTTTTAATTTTATACAAAGTAATTTCTTCTTCTGTATAATACTTAGCACTCCACTTACCTGTAGGATTTTTATAGACGCCGCAAGTTCCACAACCTCGAGTAATATATCCACTAAAACCAAAGTTTGCTGCATAAAATCCTCTATCGTATTGCCACTCATATTCTTTTTTTCTGCATATTTTAACAAGATATTTTATCATGTCGGTATACCTAAAATTGTTTCCATTCTCTATCATGTAGTCCACTAAGGACTTCTTCCTACTTATTTTTTTCATAACTTTTATTTTATAATTAATTATGCAGATTGTTTAGCATATTGAGTATTGAATCTTTCTGTAATTTTATCATTGTGCACTTTAGCTTTATCTGTCTGCCAATCGTAAACTTCAGAAATGAATTGATCGAAAGATCTAGCCGTAATTGTGCGCTCTATAACTCTATCATCGCTCTGAGTTATTTCTAAAGTAGTCTTGTACTTATTAGTTTTTAAAACTTTGAAAGACTTAGCGTAAACGTAGTCCCACTTACCTCGACCTGTTGATAGCTTTATATTAGGAATACTTGATTGTAATTGGTATGGATTTCCTTCCGCTTCCCAATCTCTTGATATATTCAAAGTTGTAGTAAGAGTACAAACAAATCCCTCTTTTTTATAGCTATCAATTCCGTCATTTCTCATTTGATTTTTTACTGATTGAATACTGTAATTAATTTGGCGAATTTCATTTTCTATATTTTGTGGTATTTTATCAATTTCCATGATAGCAGGTCTCCAATTATTTATGAATTCATATTCGATCCATGCAAGCTTAGCCGCAACTGCACCAAAAACTTGAACATCATTAAGTGTATTCTCGTCTTTCAAATTCGCTCTTGATCCATACCAATTCATTTCAATATCTAGAGTCTTGTATTCAGATCTCCAACTGCTTTCTAAATAAACTGTAACAGAAGACCTGTAGGAATTTGGCTCTGAAAATCTCATGATCTCTAGACGACTTGTGCTAATCTTAATATTAGGAATAAGAGTAGATACATTTTCACGAAGAGACTGTAAAACATTTTGAGTAAGTGCTTTTGAAGCGGGCTCTGATATTAATGTTGCGTGTGATTCTAATTCAGATTGTTTAGAAGCTAATTGAGATTCTAGAGCAGAGAGGATAATTTGATTATTCATAACCTTTATTGTTTTGTTTCATAGTAAAATTATGACAATTCTACGAGATAAAAAAATTTATTTTAGTCTTTTCCAAAAGTTTTTATTGGTAATCAACTAGTTATATCTGATTGAAAATCAACCCATTACAACTGATTCATTATCAATAAGTTGTGTTTCTGATTCAATTTCTGCTTGAATTTGAGCCATTTTAGCCTTACTGATCTTACCATACCACTTCTTTGTGAAGTATTCAACCTCCATTTCTAGCTCATCCACGAGATCCTGATCACGTCTCATATTATCTGGAACTAATGTCTTACTCATTGGCTTACCTTTACTATCCCAAGTTATGGTAACTATAGAATCTGGATTTAGCTTACTATGAATAATTAATGCCTTTTCAGGATCTTTAGGCATAATCTTTTTCATTTTAGTTTTAGCTGTGTACCAATCTTTGATTGTTAAAGTGCAAAGCGTTAATTTAGAAGTGTCTTGAGTTTGTTTAGCTATTGTAAAATTTTTAGTCATAACTTTAATTTAAATGTATTGTATTAATTTCTTTAGGAAAATTTGGATAAACTATAATTGGAATTGTTGTAACCTGCATAACTTTTATTTTTTTATTATCTATACAATGTTACAAACGATCCAAAATGATTATCAAATACTTTGACTAAATTTTCATAGTCACCGCTCATCATCTCAGCTTGAATTGCTTTCTGATCCAGTCCTAACTGTTTAGCTAAATTACTGGCTTTACCAATTAATACAAATGCGTTGCCATCTGGCCCTGTTAAATCGATTTCTATTTTTGAATTTTGTTTCTTTTTCTTAATCATAACTTTTATTTTAAATTATTAATCTCTCTTTTTGCTTTTTCTGTATCTGCTTCACTCATTCCACCTATATGCCACTCTATTTGTTCATCTAGACCGATAGATCTGTATTCTTTCCAATCATATACAGTAAACACAGTTCCATCCTGGCATTCAATATCCCACTCAAAATTTACTTTGTCTTCTCCTGTATTATCTTCAATAGTAGGCTTGCCAAAGATCTGTATTAATTCATTAACTGAAGCATTTAAAGTGGTACCGAAAAAAGAAGTACCTGCTGACGCGATTGAATTTTGTTTAAACTTCATAACCTTTATTTTTTTAGAATGAATAATTTGTCTGTTCCCATTTACCGTTTACTAAAGTCTCTACAGTGTAGTCGCCATTCCACTGTCTATTTTCAGGATGCGTAAGCCATACTCTATATCCTTGCTCTTCTATCTTAAGTTCGTCTCCGTCCCAAGCTTGTTCGATCGTGTCTAAATTTTGTAAGTCTCTTTTTGTGTATAACATAACTTTTATTTTTTAGCAGGTTTTTACTTCAGTTATAGATCCGCCTCTTAATTTAACAGACCTTCTATTTCCTTCTTCTATATTCTCCATAGGTATAACTCTAATGAACTCAGCATTGATCTCTTTAACTTCACCAATAATATTATAACTACCTTGAGAACCGCTGCCAGCTCCATAATCATAATATACATTGAAGACATAGCGCTTTCCGATTTTGATTTTAGATAAATTGATTTTCATAACTTTTATTTTTATAGATTTTGTGAATAAAATGCAGTGTGTGCCATGTCTTCATAGTTGGTAGTGTCTCTCATATCGTTATCGCTTTCTAAAGCACCGTTATATCACTTACCTACGTACTCGTTCCAAGTCATGCGACCTTCATCGTAAGCGATCTCGTCCTGTGTCATATTATACGGAGGAGCGAATATGAAATTGTCTTTGTCAATAACAAAGTTAACTTGACAATCTGGATACATTTTGCTAAAAGCCTTATGATTGGCTTCTGCTACGGCATAGTCACCATTTACTTCAATAGTGTTGTCAATAATTGTCTCATGCGTAAGGTAGTTAAAAACGAAGATCTTAATAGTCATACTTGATTGATTTGTTATATAGTAAAATTATAACAAATTTTTCAAATAAAAAAATTTATTTTAGTCTTTTCTAAAAGTTTTTATTGGTAATCAACTAGTTATAACTTGTTGATAGTCAATTAGTTATAAAGTGTTGAAAATCAATCAGTTATGCTACGGAGCGGTTGGAATGGATATTTGACAGAGAATACCGTCCTCACTTTTGTATGTCCAGATAGTTTCTTCTATAGTGTAGTCTTCTTCTTGATCTAAAATATAGTAAGCAATATTTTCTTCTTGAAAAATAAATGAACGAAAGTCATTAGTCTTAAAATTCTTTATATAGAATTTACTTTTACCGTTTGGAAAAGCAGAATGATAATCTCCCAATGGATAAAGATAAGGTGCTTCTGCATAAAATGAATTATTTTCTTTGGACCATATAAAATCACTAATGTCGTAAAAAATATCTTTCATAATGTTTACTTTTTTTTATCATTTTTAGATGCAAGAACTCCTATAACTATTACTGAATTAACTAGTATAGTTACAATTGCAACTATGTCAATAGTGCTCATAATATTATTTTTATTTCAAAATAAAATTAAGCTATTTAATTCCAATAAAAAAATTATTCTTTGTAGTTAGTTAACCACTGTACTTGTTCATTAATTGATCTATGATCTGCTTATCCGAAGTATCTAGTGTTTTATTATTCTGGATCTTCTTTATATAGTCTATATGCTTATTAATGACTTCTAATTTTATCCGATATTCTGGATGGAGTACTTTATGTTGATTAGCAAATTTATATTCTGTAGTTAGGATTTCTTTAAGTATACTTACTTTTTTAATATAGTCTTTTTCTTTTTGAGATTTATCAAAATGTTCTTTAGCATCATGGGATTTAATTAACTTATCTGCCATTTTAATTAAAGAACGTGTTTTGAAATCCATCACTCTCCTTTTTTAACCATGTATTTAAATATAGTTTTCTGCAGTTCTTGAAGAGCCGCCGTATTATCTCTTATTAATTGGGCTAGACGATCTCTTTCATCAACTAAAAGTCCCATCATTTCAATTTGTAGTCTATCTATTTTAACTTCTAAATCGTCATTCTTTTTAACAAGCCTTTTATATTGAATCCAAGCAAAATATCCTAAAATAAAAGCTACGAATCCTAATATTCCATATTCCATCAAATGACTCTGAACGAAACTATCATTAATCTGTTGTTGTAAAAGCATTTAATTTAATTTACGGTACTAAATTTAGTATATAACATACCCTCCCAAATAGTAGAGTAGCTTTGCAAATTACTATAACTGTTTTTTACAACACCTCTTTCTATAAGCTGAACCATCATTTCTATCCACACCTCTCTAGGATTAACATGGAATAGGGGATGTATTTCATCTGGTATTTCTGATGAACCTGCTATCTCATCCAGGACGTCATAATATAACATATCAATAAATATCTAAATTACTTGATACTTTGAATATTATATAGTTCTTTAAGACATTTTTTTGTATCTCTATTAGCTATTTTATTAGCCTCTATTTCCATAGGATTTTTATGATCAGGAAGATACAGACTTAGTATCTGATAGTGTTTCATATTCTGTTTATAGTGTACATACTCATGTATGATACTATTAGCCAGTTCATTAATATTATCATTCTGATCTTTATTTACAAATATAACTGATTCTATTTCATCATAGAATGCCATGCATTCTTCTGTATAGTAGTCCTGTTTTCTAAACTCTACTATAGGTAATTCTTTATTAAATTTAGATTTACCATAAGTCTTTATACACCAAGCAAATATTTGATTTACGTGTTTTCTAGTTGGTTTTATTACTTCATTCATAACTAGGTTCCTTGCTCAATAAAAATTGTTTCTATTTTTTTTGGAATTATAGAGTAATCACGCCTAAAATATGTAGGCATAACTTCTATTATTTTATTATTACTATATGGACTATTCTTTGGAGTACACCACTTTCTAGTAGCTAATAATCTAGTATAAAAAAATATGTACGCATTAGCCTTTTTGATATACCGATCTATGTCTATATCTAGATCAAACTTTTTTATAATTTTAACAGCCCTCTTTTCATTATCCAATTCCAGATCCCTACAAACTGCCAAATGCTTTTTTATATTAGGAACTTCCTCACCACTTAACCAACCATCCACTAGAGGCATGGAAGTATTCACGGCTTTCCAAAGATCTATTTGCTCTATCCACTGGGTAAAGTGACCGAACTCGTGAGCTAAAATTTCTAGTGAGTCCGGTCTATTCATTGAACATACAAGTGCAGGACCTTCTTCGTCAAAGTATCCTGAGCACTTTATATTTCCTGACAATTTAACATACTTTGTATTTCTAAGATCACACTTTATTCCATTACTTTTACATTCTGACTTCACAAATTTAATAAAGTCTTTTGCATTTTTATTCATAGTAAAGGTTTTAAAGCTACACGGTTCTGTTATAAATATTCCTCTTTGATCTTATCTATATGCTTACAAGTTCTTTTGTTTCCACTAAATTTGAAAGAGTGGCAATCGCAGGACCATGTCTTATGATCTAAGGCTACTTTGTATTTCTTATCTTTATCCCCTTCTACATTCCAATCCACTTGGATTTTAAATGCTTCATTTTTACCTCCTGGATATGGTCTTCTGAACCACTTGATATCCTTTCTAGTAGTTCCACTTGGAAGATCTCTTCTGATTCCGTCTTCAATAACGTAAGGACATTTATCGTCCACCCAGAAAAAAGGAACTTGATATGTGTGAACAATTATCATATATTAATAAAGTTAATATATTTTAAGATCTTAGAAAGATAAGATTCTTCAGTAGAATAATATTTAGAAAAATCAAATTGTGAATTCATCTCATGGGATTTATCTTCTTTATCATATTTTTGTCTTCTACTACCAACTTTAAAAGTTTCACACCATTCATACTCACTTAATACTTCATCTGGGAAATAGCTTTTTTGTATTCTCATAACTTATTTTTTTATTAAAAATTATATTCTCTATTTATCCATGTTGGTTTCATGTAAAGTTCTAATTGTTTTTCTTTAAGTGTACCAACCAATCTGTCTTCTATAGTAACTGTGCCAACTCCGTATTCTTGATCTAATTCATTATCGTCATAACAAGCTTGAGCTTCTTCTAAAGTATCAAATACATAAATGCTAGAATCTTTATCTCCGAATCCTTCAAGGGGAGTAAATCCTTCATTTTTTACATCGGCAAAATAAGGATTGATTGATACAAAAAACTTATTAGGTTGCTGTCCGTCTCCAACAATTTCTGTTGCTAATTTTTGAATTTCTGTTTGTGTCATAACTTTTATTTTTGTATTTTTAAAAAATCACTTAAGTATCTAGCTACTCGGCTATGTCGATCGCCCATATATTCCATAAAGTAAGCGTCTCCTTCTTGATCATACTGTATTTCTGAAGTATATACTTCTGCGTTAGGTTCTTCATTACTATATCTATAAGATACCTCTTCTGCAGAATCATCGATCATAATTTCCATACCGTGTGAATTACTAATACTCATGTAAGCTTGTGGCTCGAACCATTTGATTTGTGTCATATACTATATTGTTTTAAAATATAATTAAGAAATAATTCCATAGTCTCTACATCTTTTTTTGTTTTCTCTTCTGACCAATTGACGCAGCATAGATCGTGTCTTGATTGATGATACTCGATCGCATTATTTATGTTTCCAGATTTAGGAATTAAATAGATCCTACCGTATCCTTCGCTACTATCAATTGCGTATTCAGTAAAATTCTCATTAAGATAGTCATAAAACCTTTGATTAATTTCTTTGTGCATTTCTTTTTTTGTCATAACTTTTTATTTTATTTCTTCAATTTTCCAAGCATTTAAAACTCTACGCTTATTTTTTAATATAAGAGATTTATGATCTACAATATCACCGTCTTTTATTACTAATGCATGAGATCTAACAAGAATATAATAAACTCCTTTAGAGTATTGTTTAGCAAATGTACTTAAACTCATTTGGCAAAAATTTACTTTACCGGTTTTCTTATAAAGATAGGCACTTTTAACTTCGACTTTTTTACCAATAAATTTTTGATCAATATCATTTACTAGAACGCTATTTGTATTAAAAAAATTTGATATCTCTTTAGTCTTAACTCCTTTTTTTATTTTTCTAGACCATATTTTTTCGGCTACAATGTAAGCTCGATCATAAGACATGTTAGTTGCCGCTGCAAGAGATAACACTGTACAGTTATTATGATCTCCATTTAATTTGATCGCAGAACCCTGATTGATTACTTGATCAGTAATTGATTTTTTTTCTTTGATTATGTTATTCATAACTTTTATTTTTATCTTACAATTTTTGAATAGGTTACTTTGTCTTTAGATATTTTGAAGGAGATACCGTCACCAGCACTACCTACACGATTCTTACTAAACTCCATAACATTTTTATCCTCGGCACGATCACGATACATTTCAAGCATAGCGGATGTCATGTGCTTAAGTCTGTTAGATCCAACAAATTCTCCTGACTTGGTAACTTGTTGAATGATTAAGAAACATGTGTGAAGATTTGCATTGTTTCTAGCTTCATTATGATTTTCCATAAGATCTAAAATCCAACTCTCGGCTTTAGTAGTACTCATTCCAGAAAAGTCTTTTACAGTTCTGCATACTTCAGCCCAAGAATCTACTAGGACTAGATCATAACCATTCTGAAGAACTTTCTCTATTGCTTTTACAGGATTTGACTTAATGTAGTCAGATACAAAAAGAATATCTAGTTCACCAAAAGAAGGAAAGCGTCTGCAATATCTAAACATGTCTATTCTATTCATCTCGCCAGAGATAAACAAAACTTTTTTACCTTGACGTTTAGCACGAACGATCATATCCATGCCTACAGTAGACTTACCGATACCTGGAGTACCGATTAAGATAATATTTGTAGCAGGCATGAAACCTCCGTCTGAAGAGATAAATTTATTTAGGTTATTATTTCCAGTGGAAACAGGAACAAATAATTTGTCATTGAATTCAAGATCTGTTATACGAACAGTCTCAACTTGAAAGTCTTCATTAGACTCTATTACTGTTTCTTTTGGAATAGATCCAGGAATAAGACCTAAAGTCTTAGCTCTAACATAACCTACTAATTTGCCTGTTTCTGGATTAAGATACTTTTGTTTTGTTACTAATGTTTTCATCTTGATTGATTTGTTATATGGTAAAATTATACCATTCTGCTGAAACAAAAAAATTTATTTTAGCCTTTTACAAAAATTGTCGATTGAAAATCAATTAGTTATAAGTGGTTGGAAATCAATCAGTTGCAAGTGATTGATTATCAATAAGTTATGTGCGGATATCAATAAACTCGTCTCTGTCATCTTCAAAGTCAACAATATCAGGATCTTTAAATAAAATATCGCCTTGATTATCTAGGCCTAATTTCTTTAAATGTTCATAGTAAAAGTCATCAAGTTGATAAACTTCTTGAACTTCTTCTTTCATTCCTTCTGTGTGTAATGGAAGTGCTTCAACTTTTTGTAGCATCTTATTACTAAAGATATCTCCTACAAAAAGAAAATGACAGTTATAACAAAGCCATTGAAGATTTTCTATTCTCCAATCACTCTTTATATTATTTTTAAAATTAAGTAATAGAGGAACTTTCATATCAGTTAATCTCTTCTCTGCATATTTACATGCTGAGCATTGATATCCAAGTCTGCCATCTATCATTAGTAGCTCTTTTAATCTTCCTATTCTTTTAGAATTAATAGGTTGATTCTCTACTAACATCTCATCTAAACTTTTTTTCCATTTACCTCCTACCCAATTTTTTGGCATACCTTTACCTGACTGATTCATGTGTAATTGGAATAGGGTTTTTCCTGTAGTTTCATCAATATAACTATTTGCATATTTTTTATATGTTATATCAGTTATACCTAACCATCTAGCAGCTTCTTTATTACTACGACTATTAGCCATAGCTTCCCTTACTTGTTGTTCTGATAATTGAAGTCCTTTATGCCACCATTCTTCTGGTCGGACTCCTTTCTGCATATTCTCTTTAGTAAAATTATAAGTCTTACTCACTTAGTTTGGGATTTATTTGACATAGTATATTCCATAACTCATATGGATTATTTAATATCAATTCTTCTGAATCATTTACAATTAGAGGATTAATCGTTCCATCTATATTGACTCTATCATAAAGATAAAAACCTATTAAATCCATACACTCTTTTCCAAAATTTATATACAATAGAGAATCTATTATTGCAAAATACTTTTCATCATAATTAGAAAAATCTAAATCTAGATCAGCATACATTATAGTCTGCCTATTATTTAGTTCATCTATTCCATTAATAACTTGGTGAAATAACTCTCTCTTTTTATCAGACTGAGTTTTCTTCTTTCTTCTTATAAATGTCTTGGTATTTAAAATAGAATCTATACCTAATTGTATTTGCTTATATTCACTATCCATTACTTTTATTTTGTTGTATAGAAATCTTACTTAATTTTTTTTTATCTTGTATAGTAAAGATAAGATTTTTTATGTGGTTACACATTTCGTAATCTTCGTCTTCTACATACCAGACTAAACAGGTTTCTAAAGCTTGTACCCAATTATTTTTATGAATTTCTACAAACTGTTTTGAATCATTGATCTCAAATACAGAAGCATAGATCTTCTTCTTAACTATCGCATTCTCAATAGCTAATGGTACATGATTCTTTAAAAGATCTTTTAGTATTTCAGATTTTGACACATCTTCTGCTCTGAGATCTTGTGGATTTTCAAATAGAGCTCTTACAGGTCTCTTCATAACTATATTAATTAATTTTTTAACTTCCGCCTTTCATTGCTTTTATAAGCATCATAGCAACGGAATTTAAAGGCACAATAAACCCTATAACATTTCGAAATGGGTTGCGGTCATCGTAGTCTATCATAATTCCAGCAGCACCGTACTTTTTTTGTAGTGCTACACTAATTTCATTGGCAAGCATTTGTTTATCTCTAGGATCTTCAAATTCTTGATCAAGGATGAACTGCATTTTAACTCCCTTTTTTGTGGGATTGGAGTTAACATCAAATTGTAAACCGTATTTCTTACCGGCTACAGTTATATTGAATCTAGGATTTACAGCTTCCATTATTATATCTTTTATATAAATATCTTATTCTATTGATAATAGTGAATAATCAAATGGAGGATTATTTATAACGATTTGATCCTGAGCTAAGTTTACCACAGTCCTGACCTCTATTTTAGCTGATCCTAGTTCATATATTCCTGGTTCATAAGGTTCTATAATTTGACCCAGGCGCGTTACATTTTGTATAAACACATCTGTTTTTGGATCTACATTAGTAAAATCAACTTCAACTTTAATATTATAATCCTCAGGTGTACCTACATTATAAATTTTAGCAAAATTTGTTTGGTTATAAAATTTCTTTGACTCCTCCCAATCTTGATTTGTAAAACCTAATAATTCATTTGCAGGATCATGTTCTCTTGAAAATAGATTGATGCACTTTTCTCTATGCTCTTCTGTCTTTAGCCAAACCCTTGAAAAATAAACTTCTACTTGCGCTAAAAACATTGGATTTAATTCACGATCATCTTTGATAACTAGATCCATATCTAATTTTAATAGTGTGCTTTCTCCGTGATTAAAACCTCCCCACTTTTTTATAAATCTTCTTAGCTCAATACCATCTGCAATCTGTTGTAGCTCGGTTCTTTTTTTTGCTATTTCATTATTCTGATCAAACCAATTTTTTCCTCTAGAACTTACGCAACTAAAATGATATACATTAGCTTTAAACGTTTGTTTAATTTTAATACCAGATTGTATAAATCTTTGAAGTAAGTCTGAATCCTCTCTAGATCTTCTAAATAGAGTATCATATCCTCCTATGCTTAGCCAAACTTTTTTATAAAAAGTAAATGGAGCAAAAAAGTATTCTATAGATTTATTCTCTTTATTTTTATTTGCATAACTATTCCAGGAATCCATATTAAATGAATTTGGATCGGTTCCGAAATCCATTGTAATTACCTTGTCTGAATAACCATGTAATGGTGGTTCGACTCTGGTGGCGCTGAGGATACAATTATCTTCTATCTCTGATAATAGATCTTGATCATAGTTAGTAGATATAACCATATCACTTTGAAGATAACTTACTATGTCGTGTTTAGCTAGTTCAACTAATAGGTTACTATTCCTAGAGTATCCTATACAAGGTTTTATTTTATGTGTTATTATTTTAAGATCATGAAAATTTAATTTTTGACTTCTTAAATAGTCTGTCAATCCTTCATTATCTGAATCTACAAATATTAAGATTTCGTGCTCTTTATTGTGTAGATTTTGTTTTAAAGATTTAAGTAATAACTTTATATGATCTAAAGTATTATTAGAAGCATTGATTATAAAACTTATTTTTTTCATTTTAATTTATTATATATTTCTGTAATTCCTGTTTCTAAACCTTTAAATTTTATAGGTAATATTTCTGTTATTATTCCCTTTCCTATATATGAACTAGAAAAACCTGGCTGTTCTATTTTAATATTTACTTTATAGTCTGATAAATTATTTATTATTCCTGCTATTTCTGACAAATAATATTTTGTTTTATATACTGCATTAATATCTTTAGGAAAAGAGTTATTATCAATGTAATAATTAATTAGAGATATTAGATCTTCTATATAAAAAAAATCCATTAATTTATCTTGGTGTATAATGATATCTTTTTTATTAATATATTTTTTAATACTAGATTTAATTAGTCTATGATCATTTTCATTATCCCCAAAAACATTAAATATTCTAATGTTGTGCATATTTTTTTCTGAGTCTACTATTCTAGAAATAATATTCTTGGACATACCATAATAATCTAAAGGATATCTATCTCTAAAATCTGGATAAACTAGATCAATTGATTGTGATCGATCAAGTTCTGCTCCTGATGCAAAGTTAATCAGTTTTTTAAATTTACTTTTGTTATTTAATAAATTATAAAACATACTTAAATTTTCCCATAAAACTTCAGGACCATCTACTATATCTCTTTTACCTCCAGATATAGCACAGTGCATTACTATATCAAATGAAGTGTATTTAAAAAATCTATCTACTTCAATTCTATTATTTAAATCTAAATTTTGCCTGGAAATTTCTATCACATTGTGATCTTTTAAACCAGGGATTAAATTCTTTGCTATAAAGCCATTAGCTCCTGTAACTAGTATTTTCACTTCTTTAATTTTTGTGCTACCTCCAATATAAGATCTTCTTGGCCAGCAACTAACTTTCTATTTCCAAGTTCAAATATTAAAGATGAATATTCAATACCAAATAATTTAGACGCTTTGATAATAGGTTTTTCAAATCCTGAAAATAATCTATTTAGTCCTGTTAATATATTTACTGGTGTAGATATTGGTGCACTAGGTACTAAGTAATCCATAACACTATCTGCTTCTATAATAACTTTTTTGAAATCTATATCAATATCAAAATCTGCTTTTTCTAAAACAGGAATTAACATTTCTAAATGAGCATTGCCGGCTCCGGCTCCAAATCCTCTAATACAAGCGTCTATATATTTTGCTCCACATTGAGCAGCTACTAATGAATTAGCCGTTGCCAAACCTAAATTATCATGTGCATGAAAACCAAAATCAATATCTAAAGTGTAACTTAATTCATCCATTCTTTCCTTAACATCAGAAGGTAAATATGTTCCTGTAGAATCCATTATAATAACGGCATCTGCGCCGTACTCTTCCATGATCTTAGCATTTTTAGCCAACGTCTCTACATCAGCTAAAGCACTCATCATCAGCACTCCGAATACAGTTTTATCTTTATTTCTTAAATATTCAATATGAGATTTGGATAGTGTTGCTTCAGTACAATGGGTAGCAATTCTAAATACATCTACACCTAAATCAATTGCTTGATCTATATCTTTTTTAATAGTAGCAATTCCTGGGATAATATGTATTCCTAATTTACTTGTTTTTAAGTTCTCTCTTGCCGTAGTTAATATTTGTTTATCAGTATATGGTGATAGACCAATTAATAAAGATGAAGCTCCTAATCCATTTCCGTGCCCAACTTCTACAATTGGAATTTCTGCACTATCTGCAAATTGGCAATATCTTTTAATACTATCTAAACTTATAGTATGTTTTACTGCATGATTGCCATCTCTTAAAGATGAATCTGTTATTATTATTTTACCCATTAAAATAAATTTTTAGTTATTTCTATAGCAGCACAATTAATTATATCTAAATTACCTGCATATTCAGGAAGATAATCCCCAGATCCTTTCACTTTAATACTTAAAACTAATACATCATCATTAATAACTGGTGGAAGGACTAATTCGTAATATGGAATATACTTTTGTAACTCTTCTACTTTTTTATAAATCTCTTTAACTAAACCATTAAAATCAATTGTTTTAAATTTAATAAACATTGTTGTCTGCATATCAACACATGGCTCTGCAGGATTTAAATTAAGTATAACTTTACAATTATCGCAACCAGTAAATTGTCTAATTGCTCTTTCTGTTGTATGAATATAAGAATCTACATTAATTCTAGTTGCCATGCCTGCACTCTTAGAGGCAATTTGTGAAACAACTTCTATATATTCTAAATTATCACAATATTTAGATATTAAATTAAGCATAGGAATAGAGGCTTGTCCTCCGCACGTAATCATATTGACATTAGACTCTTCTAATATTATAGATGGATTTATACTAGGAACACATAAAGGTCCAACTTTTGCTGGTGTTAGATCTATTACTTTAATTCCTTGATCTTTAAATATTTTAGCATGCTCAATAGCATCCGCCGCACTTGTACAATCGTAAACTACATCACAGCACTTAGGATTTTTTATAAAATAATTAATACCTTGATCAGTTACTGGGACTCTTTTACTTTCTGCAATTTTAATTCCATCTGAATCCATTCTACGACCTGCAAATATTACTGGATAGATTTCCTTTGTCTTTAATATTTTTAATAATAAATCTGTTCCAATATTTCCTGTTCCTATAATTCCAGCTTTAATTATCATCTCTTTATTATTTTACTTTTTTCACTAATGTCTATTATCATATTACTTCTAACTTCATCTAATGAAAGTAGTGGAGACATCTCTTCAATTGGTGGAGCTAATATAGTTAGATCTTCTTTTAGAACTCCTTTTACTTTAGGAATAAAGTCTTGCTCAGGATCCATGAATACTTCTAATACAGCAGCTTTAGAATTATTTAAAAAATTATTCATTGTAGAATCTAAACTATCCCAATCTTTTAATTCATAATAATCATATCCGAATGCAGGTAATAGCTTACTAAAATTAGGCAATCCAATTCCTGTTTTTTTATTTACACTAACATAGTCTCCTTTGAATAGCATTTTTTGTGTATGCTTGATCATTAAATAACCATCATTATTGAATATAATGATTTTTATATTATGTAATTCATTTTCAATTATAGTATGTAACTCTTGTAAATTCATCATAATACCACCATCACAATTCATACATAGCACAGGCTTGTTTGGGCATGCAAGAGCAGCTCCTAATGCACCAGGAAGACCATAACCCATCTCACCAAGACCTTGAGATGTAAACATTACTTGATCTTGTTTTATTTTTATATTCTGATGTCCACTGAGTAAAGCCGTTCCCATATCAGTTACTATTATATGATCATCTTTTAAATAATCGGACATCTTAGTTATAAATCTATATGAGTTCAGATATTCATTATCTTTGTGATAGTTTTCTATCAGAGGATATTTATTTTTTATAACTTGACAATATGATACCCATTCTTGTTTATATCCCCACATCATATAAGATTTTTCTATAATGCCTGATATTACATTAAAGCAATCTTCTTTTATATGTTTATATACTTGATATTTAGCCCCTTCTAGTTCATCTATGTCGACTATTATTATCTTCGCGCCTCTTGCAAACTGACTAAAATCATATCCAACTTGTGGTAGAGATAATCTACTTCCTAATACAATAACTAGATCTGCATTTTGTACAATAAAGTTTGCGGCTCTTTGTCCATATAAACCAAATCTTCCAAAAAAGTTTTCATTATTATCATCTAGCAGATCTATACCTGACCATGATAACAGGGTTGGAATTCTCGATATATCTATAAATTTTTGGAAAATTTTTTTAGATTTTGATAATCTAATTCCATTCCCTCCTATTACTACCGGTCTTTTTGATAAATTAATTTCATCTATAATATCTTCAGCATTAAAGTATTTTTTCTTTGGCACATTAAATTTCCAATTTCTTTCTTGAACCATTTTTGCCTGTAAATTCATTGGAATATCTAACCATACTGGACCGGGTCTACCCTCGATTGTTACTTTATCAAGTATTTCTAGTGTAGTTTGTATATCAGAATTATCATCAAAAGGTATAGCCAATTTAGTAACATCTTTAACCATCTTAGTTATATTTAATCCTTGAGTACCATACATTCGTAGGTTTTCTTGTGTACTAACATAGTTATAATTTTCTTGTCCAGATATAATAATTCCAGGAATAGAATCAGCCCAATTACTTACAACGCCTGTAACAGCATTTGTTACACCACCGCCGGCAGTTACTATTGCAGCAGATAATTTTCCAGATGCTCTATAGTAAGCTCCCATTGCAAGCACTGCTGCTTGTTCATGATGAGTATTAATAATTTTAGTGTATCCTAATTTATTAATTGAATCAAATATATGTGAATTGGCAGATCCTATAATACCAAATACAACATCAATTTCTTTTTCTTTTAAAAACTCAGCAATAAGATCACTTACTTTTTTAAGCATAACTTTTTTTTTAAATAATAAAATATTATTTATTATTAAATTAATTATTATTTATTTTAGATTCGTAATGATTTTTATATTTGATTCTAAAATAATCTATTCCAAAATCGTCATCAGGACCAGGATTTAAATACCCAGCGCATCCCCAATAAAAATACTTATTAAATATGTCTAAACCTACACTATCAAAATTTTGCATTTGAAAATATTTAAATACTTCCTGATCTGCACCTGTACCATATGGAAATCCATTTGCAGGGCTTCCAATAAGATATTCATACATAGTTGTAATCATCTCAATCATAAATTCTTTTTCTCCTAAAAAAACACCGGCATTAAGACCTGGTTCAGGTCCTGGATTTCCATATTTTTTTTCAGTTAGTTCTTTGTAGGAGTCAAAATGATGTTGCATTGATTGCCAGTAGTTTGAATATCCGTCTGGGTTTGGATATCCAAGCCCTGAAAACTTATTTTCAGAATTAAAAAGTACTTTACATCCATAATAGTCTAGCATTTCTTTAGGATTCAAAATATCTTTAATAAGCATAGTATCATAAGAATCTAAATACATTATATATTTTGGTAATGTATTATAATTATCTTTAAAATAATCATATAATCCTATAATTTTTGTACTCCATCTAGTATAAGTTTCATAATTACTTTGCCAATAAATTGGTCTTCCTATTATTTTTTTTCCTTTTAAAAAACTAGGAGAGTTTTTTTCTGTAACACAAACTATTTGTAAATCATCTGAGATTTCTATGCTTTTTGAAAATACATCTAAATGATTTATTGATTCTCCAACTAAGTATTGTCCATGAACAACATTAAATTGATACATTTGCTCTGCTAATTCTTTACTGATTTTTACCATATAAATTTTGATTTATAGTATCTAACTATTTCATGAATTTCTATATCAAACTTTTTTTCAGGTTTCCATCCAAGATTTCTAAGTTTACTATCATCTAATGCGTACCTCACGTCTTGTCCCGGTCTAGAATAGTCTGTATCAATATAATTATCTACATTAAATGTACTTAATCCTGTATAATTATGAATAACTTTCTTTATAGTATCTAAATTTGTTTGCTCATATCCTCCTGCAATATTGAATATTTCATTTTTAACTTTAGATTCTATTATTTTAATTATTGCTTCTGCAGTATCTCCAGCATGTAACCAATTACGTACTGGTGATCCACCATTATGAAGAGGTATTTTTCTATCTAATGTTAAGTACTTACAAGCTTTAGGAATAAGTTTTTCTACATATTGACCCACACCATAATTATTTGTTGGTCTTACTATAACATAAGGAATTTTATATGTTCGGCTCCAAGCTAATATTAATTGATCTGCCGCAGCTTTAGTAGCTGAATATGGATTAGATGGTTTAAGAAGGTCACTTTCTGTGTGTGCTCCTTCTTCAATATCACCATATACTTCATCTGTAGAAAAATGTAAAAATACAGGAACTTTAGTTGTCTCTTGTCTATAATTTCTTAATAGCTCTAACAAATTATGAACTCCATTAATATTGGAAGTTATGAACTTATCTGAATTAGCAATTGAATTACCTACATGAGTTTCTGCTGCAGTATTAATAATGTAATCACATTCATATAAAAATTTAAGATCATTTATATCAGCGTGTACAAAAGAAAATTTAGGATTAGAAATAAATTCAATGAGTAAATCTTCATTTGCGGCATAAGTAATTGAATCAACTCCTTTAACATACCAACCTTTATTTAAACAAGCTCTTGTTATATGACTTCCTATAAGACCTAAACAACCTGTTACATAAACTACTTTTTTCATACTACATAAATTTATTCTCTATTAAATATTGATCTACCCTATCTAAAAATTGTTTTGGCTTTCCTTTACCTCTTGTGTGTCCTATAAAGTGTGTTATTTTAGAATCTAATCCCCATCTCCAACCGCCATCTGGTTCGTCATCAGGATCTAATTGCCCGTATTTTGGATGTGGCCCAAAATTAGGTACAACAAAATATTTTTCAGGATCTAATATATGAATATCTTTTTTAGATATTGCTGTATTCATTAATCCCATAAAAGATTGTTGTTGGGTATCTATAAAAAATCTTCTATTATCCCATATCTCATTTCCATTTTCATCATATATTGATTGATATTCAAATATATTTAGTAATAATTCAAATCTATCAGTAGATAAAAAATTATCATATATACTTAAATCCATACCCTGAAATCCTGCATTAAATCCCAAAGCTTTTGGATTTCTAGTAAGGTATATGTTTTGAAAATCTATTCCATATAAATCTAGTAATTTTTTAAATAATACCTTATCACATCCGGGATTTACAGGTTCTGTTATACCGAAAGGTATTCTTTCTATTAATAAATCTGTTATATGTTTAAAATCATCATTAATTAAAACATCATCATCATATATTAAATAGTAATGCTCTAACTTAACTCTTCTTAAATAGTGGGCCATTAATATGAAATATATTGGTTTCCATAATTTAAATTTATCTTTATAGTCTAAACCATAATATTCTTCTACATAGTTATCAAAGAAAGTTTTATTATAGGAATATAAATTTTCTATTTTATTATCAATTAAATTACTCCAATATTCTTCATCTTTAAGATTTAATTCGTTTTCATTATCCCACAGAATGTGAAAATCTATTTGCACATCTGGATAGACGCTTCTTATTTTAGACTGTAGTTGATGTAGTGCAAAAAAAGATTGTTTATTTTTTGCCCTCATTAAATTAGATACTACTATTTTATTCATTTACTTTATATTTTACTTTTAAACATCCAATTTCATAATCACCTGGTTCTTCTATAGATTGTAATATATACGGAAGTGCTTGCAAATATTCAAAATCTTGTTGAGTTAATTTATTTTGATCAAAGAATATTTTAATATCACTTCCTGATTCACTTATTAAACTTATATATTCTGATAATTCAGGTTTACAATTTTCACATATAATTTGTACAGGTATTTTTTTATATGGTATTCCATTTGATAGTGTATAATGTTTAATATACTCAAAAGGAGTTTTCCATTTTTTTATAAATAAATTTCTAGTTATTATTGATGCATCTATACCTTCTTGGCCGGCTCTAGAAGTTAAACTACCCATGTGATATACCAGACTTCCAAATACGTGGATAAAATTATATCCTGCTTCATGAAGTCTTATCATTAAATCAGAATCCTCATAAAAATAAGGTTGAAAATACTCATCAAAACCTCCAACACTTTCCATAGAACTTTTATATCCGGCCATAAAGAAACCTCCAAATGGAGACTCTGCAGTTTGGGCAGGTAATTTTTTTATATGCTCTTCACAAAACTCATTAAATTTATAGAGATCAAATGTCTTTGGATCCCTCCCAAAATCTTTTATTGGTTTTTGAAATGTATTAGGATCATTGTATATTGGAGGTTCTACTGTACTAAAATTACAAAAAGTTTTTTCTGATATATACGGTATTATATTTTCTAAAAACCCTTTAGCTAAAAAAGTATCATCGTGGAATAATACAAAACATTTTTTAGTACTATGTTTAAGCGCTAGATTATAACCACCACTAACATAGACTCTCTTATCAGTATATATTTCTATAAGATTTTTATCTTCTTTATTAAGTTGTATATCATTTATATTATCATAAACAATAACGATCTCATTATCTGGATATGCGGATCTTATTGATTCATACGCTAGATGAAGCCTCTCTACATCTTTTGCTAATGTAACTATTAAAAAACTAAAATCATTTAAAGTAGTCATAACATATTTCTATAAACTTATCTAATTGTTTTTCTGTATTTTCTTCTATCCTATTTAAATGATCAAAGAATTCATTTCTAATACTTTTAGCTCTTGGTAAATCATCTATACCATAAGCTAAATATTTATTTAGTTCATATCCATTTTGAAATTCTTGTTTAGTCTTTTTAGAGGGGATTATAACAGTATCTGTATTACACATTAAACTCTGTATGCTAATATAAGTATAATTGTCATAACAATAAAAAGTATCTTTTGAGTTAAATAAATCTGATAGACCTATTAAATCACCTGCTGCATTATACGGTATAAAAGTACTATCTTGTGGATGTATATAATCTTCTGGCTTTACTATATTTTGTGCTTTACGTAAAGACCAACAAGATCCTGATCTATATAATTTTTGATCATAAAATATATCTCTATGTTGTTCTCCTATATACAATACATTATTTTTATTTTTATTATATTTTTCTGTAATATAATATGGAATATACCAAAACCATAAATCTTTATCTGACCAGGTATTTATATGGACTTCGCTAGGAGGTCCTATCATCCACCTAACAACATTTGGTGCATTTAAATAATTTCCATACCAACTCTCAGGATATATGACAACTACATTTTCTAAATTGTCTAATACTTCTTGGGTAACCATTTTAACATTATAATTTTCATAAATGCCAAAAGGTTCATTAAAATTTAATGGTATTAAATAAGCATCGTATCCTTTTTCATTTAAGAGATGGCATAGTTTATGCAGTACTTTTAAACCCCCAATTCCCATATTAAATCCATGCGTACTAATTAAAAATTTTTTCATTTTTATAAATTATGATGATCATTATCTAAATACCAGTGTATATTTTTAGAATATTTCTCTTCTCCAACAGTATGAATTATATCTATAACATTTGGAAGTTCTATTATTCTTAATTTATCTATTGCATGTGCCATAACTGCTGGGGAAGATAAATTGGATATTATTAAAGAACATGAATTAATTGCAGTAAACCATTGATCTAGTGTATTAACTTTTAAAAACGGTATATTTTCTTTATATGGAAATACTTCATAGTCTTTATCACTTGAAGATATAAATAAAATATTGTCTTTATATCTTTCTAATATTTCTAAATATGGAAAATTATTATTCATTCTAATAGGATTATTTCTCCTATGAATTAATACTTTTCCTATAAATTTTTCATCTATAGTATTATATTTTATCCAAGAGTAATCTTTACCAATAGAAAAATTAAATGTTTTACTATATAATTCTGACCAGCAAGTTTTATATAACCAAGGAGACCTTATATATGACCCTAAATCAATATATCCCTCAGATAATAAAACAGGATTAAATATTTTTATAGGACTATTTTTTTCTGATGTTTGTTCTTGATCTAATTCGTAATTTTCTAATATATTAAATGAATTTACATAATCTTGATTTAACATTATAGTTTTAAGTTCTGAGTAGGTGTTATTTATACCAAATTCCCAACCTATATCATACATATAGATGTTAGCTTTTATATTCTGTTCTTTACAGATATGCTTTACTGCAAACATTGCATGTAAAAAATCCCCTAACTTACCTCCCATTAAAAAATTATTTACCATACATCTTACTTGATCCTTGTTTATATAATTTTTGTAATTTTCCTGTGCTAATCATTTCATTTATAGTCTCATCTATTTCCTGTATTAGATCTGTCCTATACGAATTTGCTGTATTAGTAATTTTAGTAGCATCAGCTATTTGTTTATCAGTGGCATTCTTATCTCTTTTAATATCTTCTGCCATCCAAATACGAATATTAGCAATTGTCAATTTATCAATTAAGTTACCTATAGTTTCCATATTATATATTTCTTATAACAATATCATTATGTGTACATCTAGCATATTTAGTGTATCCTATTGATTTATAATAATCATCATAACCACTAGTTTCTACATATATGTTTTCAATTATTAATACTTTTGGTTTATAATAATTTAAATCCAATCCTTTTAATATCCCAATTTCATTTCCTTCAGTATCTATATCTAATACGTCTATGTCAGTAATTTCTGGGTGATGTTGTTTTAGTATAGAGGTTAAAGATTTAGCTGGGACCATGTAATGAACCGGATCTCCTAAATGTGGCTCGCATCCTTTAAGTGAATCTGATACAGAAGCTATTGTAGATCCAGCTAATCCACGATGTCCTGAGTTAGGAAATTCTCTAAATAAAACTTCTGATAATGAATCGTCTTCTATTACTGCATATTGTAAAATAGGGAGTCCTACACTTTCAAACATTTTTATATGACTAGGCATAGGATCTATACAAACTACTTTAGCTCCCATTTCTCTAAAAATTTTCATATTTGAATAATCAAAAGGAGGTCCAGCACCAACATCAACAACTACTAATTCATGTGAAGAAATATTTTCATCTATTTTTTTTAAAAAATTTTCGTATAATGCATCAAATGCTAAATTAGGAGTATCTGCTTCTGAATTTGAATGTATCATTTTTTTAATTTTTTTATAACACTAGGACCTAAAATTTCACTGAATGTATTTTGCTCAATGAATTCTTTAGAAAAATATTTTGGATTAATATACCAATCCTCAAAATATAAACCTAATCCACCCTCTTCAGGAATATTTACATTATTACATAATCTAATGTATCCTTGTTTAGTTAATATTTCATGAGCATCATCTTTTTGTTTAGGTCCATGAACATAAAAATCGTGTTCAAAAGTTAATACTTTAAATTCATATTCATCAAAAGGAAAATTTTCTAATCCTATTATTGTCATAGGTTCTATATCTAAAGAAACATAATCTATAACTTTAGGTGCATTTACAGATTTTAATATTTCTGATATTGTTGTTTGAGGAACATATACGCAAAGTACTTCTGCTCTTATAGCAGCTTCTCTACGTCTTTCAGCAGACTGTGGATTTCCTTCTATACACACTCCATTCCAACCATTTTCTTCTAATAGTAAAGTATTACTATTTACTAATGAAGGATCCCATCCAGCTCCTAGATCTAAAAAATATCCATTCTTGCCAATTAATTTTAGAGCAAATTGATCTTGACAAACTTGAGAATAAGATTTTAATTCCATATTTTCATATATTAGTTTCATAAGATTTTCAAAACAAGAAATCATATTTTCTCTAGACCATTCTTTTCTTAAAACCTCTGGATAATTGTTTTTTAGATTATACTCTAATATTTCTGGTATTGTATGCAAAGAGATATCTATATCTTCTTTATATACATGATTAAAACTTCCTACGCTAGTAACTCCAATTGGTGTATTTGCAGATATGGCATAGTCTGGAACTCCTGATATATCTCTAGTTCCTTTATATCCTAGTATGATGATATCATTTTTATAAACAAAATCTAATATTTGTTCATTAGTAAGAAATTCACTAGTAATATTTAATTTAATTTCAGGTTTTCTTTCTATAGCCTGTATTTTATCTATTATTCTATGTTGATGTATACCTTCTGCGTCACCGTAATGTGCATTAGTTATATGTAAATTAATTTGTGCTTGATCGTATTGTTCATTAACCATTGCCACTATATCATCAAAACCTTTGTGATCTCCTGCAAATCCAAAAGATCCTATATTAACAATATCATTTTTAAGTTTAGGTTTTGAAATATCATAATTATATAGAGGCCTAATAAAACCACTATTAACAGTATTTTGATCTATATAATAGTCAAAAACAGTACTACTAAAATCAGGAGTGTGCATTACTGTTACTGTAGTTATATTATATTTAGCTTTTAATTCTAATGCTACAACATAATTGTACCATCCAAATGGTCCTGTAGATCCACCTTCTATCCAATTAAAAAATATAATATCTACTCCATTGAAATCTAATTTATTAAATTCTTCAATATTTTCTATTTCAAAATATTCAATATCTAAATTAGAATCTTTTACAGAGTCCCATATTCTAAGACCATACTGATATACTCCGCAATTTTTTTTCTTGCTATTAATAAAATATATCTTCATTATTTTCCTATTATTTCAAATTTAGGACATGGTACAATAAACTTTCCTCCATTACTTAGATATTCGTCTTCTCTTTGAATAAATTCAGCTATGAAATGCCAAGGTAATACTAACATATAATCAGGATTTAATTTTCTCATTTCTTCTTCTGAGATAATAGGAATGTTAGTTCCAATTGTTTTTAAACCGAATTTATAAGGAGAACGTTCAGCAATAGCATCAATCAAAGTATGATCTAAACCAAACCATTGTAATAGAGTATTTCCTTTGGTTGAAGCACCATATCCGCAAATAACTTTACCTTTGGCTTTTTCTTCCTTAATAAAGGCAACAGTTTTTTCTCTTAATTCTTCAATATCAGATTGGAATTTTTCCCAAACCTTAATGTCGTTCATATTAAAATGAGCATTCTCGTAATCAAGTAGTGATTGAACTCTAAAATTACAAACGTCTCTTAATGGACTAGTTCCAAATGAAGTTACATCTGCTATATTCTTTTGGACATAAACTCTAAAACTACCACCATTTACATCATTCAAACTACAATCTACAATTTTTAGATCATGTTGTTGAAATAATTTTTTAAATGATTCCATTGAATGATAGTAAGCGTGCTCGTGACAAATATTATCAAACGCTAATTGTTTAATCATTAAGGGAGTATAAGACAATTGCAATACCCATATTCCGTTATCGTCTAATACTTTAATAACATCTTTAATAAATGGATTAGGATCTAATAAATCGTAGAACATAGCAATTGTAGTTATTACTTTTGCTTTTTTATCTCCACATCCTGTTTTTTTATACGCGTCGTAACTAAAGTAATCTTGTATAATAGAGTTAGCTACTTTAGATGATTCTGCAACAAATGTATCGTCTGCTGGATCTATACCTAATTTGATAAACTCATTAGGTACTTGTTTAAGTAAAGTTCCATCATTGCATGCAATATCTAACCAAACATCACCTTCTTTATATTTAATTCTTGATTTAATTTCTTCAACAATGTTTCCAAGTTCTTTAGTCATTGTAGCATTAATTCCAGAACGATACCAATATTGTCCCCACATTGTTTCTGAAGGTGGTATTTCAGTAAGATGCGGCGCACCTATTTCTTCATTTAATACTAAATCTAAACTATACTTTTTTCTTCCTTGATAATCAGATTCTGATTTAATAAAATCGGATACATAGTGATCTCCTAATGTTACAACTTTCATTTTGATTTATTTATTTTGAGTTAATAATTTAATATCGTTTTTTACCATAATATTTACTAGATCTTTAAAAGGTGTTTTTGGTTTCCAACCTAAAACATTTTTAGCTTTACTTGCGTCTCCTAAAAGATAACTTACTTCTACTGGTCTAAGGAATTTAGGATCTGTTTTAATATATTTAGACCAGTCTTGTATACCTACATAATTAAATGCATTATCTAAAAAATCTCTAATTGAATGTGTTTCTCCTGTTGCTAAAACATAGTCATCTGATTTTTCTTGTTGCATCATCATCCACATCCCTTCTACATAATCAGGCGCATATCCCCAATCTCTAGAAGCATCTAAATTACCTAATGAAATATAGTCTGCTAAACCTAAATGAATTTTAGCTACACCATCAGAAATTTTACGAGTAACAAATTCATGTCCTCTTCTTTCTGATTCGTGATTAAATAATATACCACTTACGGCAAACATGCCATGAGACTCCCTATAATTTTTAGTAATCCAATGAGCATATAGTTTAGATACTCCATAAGGAGAGCACGGATAAAATGTAGTTTCTTCATTTGCAACTCCACCTTTTTTACCTAACATCTCAGAAGATGATGCTTGATAAAATTTAATCTCTTTATTACCATTCTCTCGAATTGCCTCAAGTACTCTTAATGCACCTAAACCAGTAATATCAGATGTTTGTTCTGGCATTGCCCAGCTTTCTCCAACAAATGATTGAGCTCCTAAATTATAAACTTCATGAGGTTCACATTCTTTTATTGCTCTTAATAAAGAATTTTGATCAGAAAGATCTCCTTTTAAGAGCGTGATTTTACCGGCTAAATGTGAAATATTTGGTGAATAGTACGTTGCTTTCCTTCTTTCAAGACCAAATACTTCATAGTCTCCTCTTGCTAATAAAAAGTCTGCTAGATGTGAACCATCCATTCCATTGATTCCTGTTATTAATGCTCTTTTTTTACTCATAGTGTATTTATATAATTGTCTAAAATTGATTCTATATAATCTGTTTTTTGTTTATTAATTACTGGTGATGTTCCTAGAAAAAATGTATCTGTGGTTACTTTCCTTGCAATTGGAAATTTAGTAACAACTTCTACTGGATCCATTAAACCTTCATACGCTGGTTGTAGCATAATATTTCCTGCAAAATATGGTCTTGTTTGTATTTTATTTGCTTCAAAAAATTGACAAATATCAGATCTCTTAAAAGGTGCATCATCTTTAAGTGTTACAGGAAATGCGAACCAATCTACATCTGCTCCTGGTTGTGCTTCATGTAAATGAAAGTATTGTTCGTACTTTTTAAATGCACTAAATAGATTTTTATAATTTTCTTTACGAAGTCTACCAATCTCATCAAGTTTTTCCATTTGTACTAATCCAATTGCTGCCTGAAGCTCAATGGGTTTCAAATTATAGCCAATCTCTTCATAGACATATTTATGGTCGAACAAATCATTAGGTAGTGATGGTAGCCATGTATTGAATCTACAACCGCATGATCCTTTTTCTAATAAGTTTTGTTTACCAATGCAATAACAACCACGACCCCACTCTCTAAAACTTCTAATAATCTTTTCTGTATTTTCATCTTTACAAGCAACAAATCCTCCTTCTGCCATAGTCATATGATGCGCTGGATAAAATGAGCAACTTGCTAATTCTCCGTAAGATCCTAAAGGTTTCCCTTCATACGTAGATCCTAAGGCATCGCAACAATCTTCTAATAATATTAATTTATACTTTTCAACTATCTCCATTAATCTATTCATATTAGGAGGATTTCCAAGTACATGAGCAAAGGTAATAATCTTAGCATCAGGATTATCAATACAAACTTTTTCTACTTGATCTAAATCTAGATTAAGAGTTTTAAGTTCTATATCTACAAATACCGGAGTAAATCCTACTTGCAATATAGGATTAATTGTTGTTGGAAATCCTGCAATAGGAGTAATTACTTTTGTTCCTTTAGGAAGATTATGCCCTCTTTTAGATGTTAATGCTAACATCATAAGTAAATTAGCACTAGATCCAGAATTTGCTAATAGACCAAAAGTTTTACCAAACTTTTTAGGAAATTTAGTTTCAAATTTATTTGCTTCTGCTCCTAATACTAACCACTCAGTTAATAAACTTTTAACAGCAGCTACATACTCATCTGAGGAAAAATAAGGGCCAGCATATTGTACCCAATCTTTACCAGCTTCCCAAGATTTTCTACTATGCTTTTGCTTTATAAATTTATCTACTAATTCTAAAATTTGTTTCTCGGTAACTAAACTATTTTTATAACCTTCTAAATCTTGATATGCTTCTTTCATAACTAAATTAAATTATAAAATGTATTTTGTTTTTCTTGTCTCTCTATTGTTTTTGGATGAATCAAACAATATTCATCTTCTAATGGGAAAAAAGAATATGAATTATGTCCAGTTAATACTTCATGAACTTTATTAACCCAGTTTATTTTAGGAGAATTCTGTAATATTCTTGTTTGAAAATCTGGGAAATTTACCCGGCCTTTTTCATTTACATTCCATCTCCAAGTATTTACATGTTGTTGAGTTAATCCTTCAACAGTATTTATCCTAGCTAATAAAAATACATCAATTTCAGGATTTTGTTGCAGTATTAAATGCAAGTCATGTATTAATTGATAACTTAAGTATTCATCTGCATCGATTTGAAATATCCAGTCTCCTGAGCAATTCTTTTTTAGATTGTTTTTAAATGTAGCAAAATCTGCTTTTAATGGAAACTCTACTAATTTAATACTTTGTATAAATTTATCTATTACACTATAGACTTCTTTTGTCGCATTTCCTAAATCTGCTTGAACTACTATTTCATCTTCTGGTCTTTTATTTTTTATTAAAAGATTTAATAGTCTATCTAATTCTTCATGTTCATTACAAACTGGTATTGCATAACTTATTGTCATAACTCTATTTTATATATCAAAAAATCCTACATAGTCGCAGGCATCATAATAATTGTCTCCAAAATTTTCTAAAGTTTTTGAATCTGATTTATACTCTTTATCTTTGAATCTTCCGCTTTGTTTTTCTTCTTGTGTTAATGACACACTTTTAATTCCACTCCATTTCCAATCATCTTTTGATGTTCCGTTAACAAACACTGTTCCTTTACCTTCTACATTAATTACTTGAGGATACCACACTCTATTTTTTTCATCTTTATATTTTATATCTTTATAGAGTTCTGGAAGTTCTGCTTCATATTCTTCAAAATTAAATTCTCCTTCTACCATTAAATCATTGGTATGAAAACCACAATTTAAACATGTATATGAATTATGAAATTCATTAATCGGAGTTGCGTAGCAAGAAACTTCTGCTTTACATTTATCACATGTTATTAACTTGTCAATCATTTAATTGTTGTTTTTCTTTTTTATTTTCTGCTGTGCTATTTACGTAATACCCAAATCCTTCAGGATAATTTGTATAGTGCCAACAACCCATTTTATCATTCCATACAGTGGTAGTATATCTACTTGAATCGTTAGTAGTACATCCTATTGTTCCTGAACCTGATATTGTTCCTGTTAATGGTGTTTCATTATTATACCAATCATTCCAGTCTTCTGTTTCCCAAATATCAGGATTATCATCATAATCTTTTACTTGATCTAATGCCTTTTCAATATCTATTTTAAATTGACTATCCGTCTGAGCTGCTAGGTATCCTTTTACCCAATAAACAAATTCTGAACTTGTCATGCCTTACTTAATTTTGGTAATTCTATTTTTTTTAATTGAGGAAGTTTTAAAGGTATATTTTTAGGTATTTTATCTAAATAAGTAAGTAATACTTTTTTCATTTCTTCAAAACTAAATTTAGTCTTAGATATTTGAGCTTGCCTTTTTGCGCCTTCTTCAAATTTCTCATATTTTTCAAATACCTCTTTTAAATAGTGGGTTACTTCAGAAATATTTGGACTAAACCATTGAGAATCTCCTAAAATCATATTAGGTACTTGTGCGGAAGGATGCACTGGCTTTAATTCTCCAGAAAGTAATAATGAAAATTCTGGATTTAAAAAATCAATTTGTCCTGACCAACCTGATGTTATAATGGGTTTCTTTGAAGTTGTGAATTCTAATAGAGGCCTACCAAAACCTTCTCCTTTTGTTATATTAATCATGGCTTTTACTTTATTATGATTGTATAGATCGTTTATATCTTTGTCATCTAATTCACCATGTAGCAAATATACATTTGGAAGGTGTTTTCCATCTACAGTAGATCTTACAATATTAATTCTATTTAATATTTCTTCTCTATCCATAATACTAGATCCAAAAGAAGAAGTTTTTAATATTAGTCCTGGTTTATTTTTCTTGTCTTTAAAAGTTTCAAAAAAAGTTTTAATCATCAGACCTACATTTTTTCTATCTTCTCCAATTTCACCTTGCATCCAGTGTCCTACAAATAGAAAACAAAAATCTTCTTTTATTTCATCTAATTCTAAAACTAAATCCGTCTCCTCTAACTCTTCATCAGGAATATAGAAGTATTTATTTAGATCCAATCCCTCAAATAAAACCTCTACAGGTTTTTCTAATTTAATTCTTTCTATAACATTATTTTTATCATCTCTTTTTTCAAATGTTGATTGTTGAAATACTTTTTTAGCATGTTCAGATGATACTAATGTAATATCCATTCTATTAACACCTTGAATCCAACTAGCGTCACAAAGAGTTGTTTCTATACCTGCTGTAACTCCAATATTACATTTAGTAGCTATTGGTTGAAATTCATTAGGAACAGTAATTTGTATCCATATTTCAGGTTGCCTGTTAAGTTGCCCATCTTTACTAATTAAAGGGGAAACCCAATCCCACTCTTCTATGTTATCTTTTATATATCCCCATGGAGTTTGTCCCCATCTTTGACTAACGATACAGAACTCATATTCATCTTTTTTAAGTTCATATATTGCTTTTACAAAATCTCTACTTCTAGCGCCATAACCTGAATAGGTATCTATTGGACATGATATTACACAAAACTGTTTCATATTAATAAACTAAAGGGTGTACAATTTTTTTCTTTGCTAATTTTTCTGTTTTAATTAATTCAAATTTCTTTCTAGGTTTAAATGTTGTTATACTTTCATTTATAGTCCATATAACATTATCACACATATGTTTAGCACTCATCATAGATTCATTTGATAAAACCCAATCTCTAGCTAATAAACCTTTTTTAGATCTTTCTTCTAAAGGCGTGTTATAAACTTCTTCTAAAGCTTTTGCCGCGTCTCTAAAATCACAACGATCATCAAAAATATATGGAGTTGGAATAGATCCGACAATACTCATATTAGTTGGAAATACTGGAATTGCCCACTCGCCATGTTTTTTGTATTTTCCAAAATGATTAGAACAGAATTTATCATTGAAGTTGATCCAATTTCCATTTTCGTCTTCGAATCTCATTTGATCTTGCATTCCTCCTGTAACATTTGCAATAATCATTCTTCCAGCCATCATAGATTCTGTTAGAGATAATCCCCAGCCTTCATTAGAGCTAACCAGGCATGTAACATCAGACATATTATATAATAGATTAACTTCCTCTGCATTTAATCTAGCATCTGAAAAATATACCTTTTGATATTCAGGATCGCATAGCAGATCAACTACTGAATTTAGGTCTGTCCCGTTTTCGTCTACTCTTTGTGTATGTAATAATAAGGCACATGTACTAGCTTTTTCTTTTCCTATACTATCACAAAATACAGCCCATGCTGCAATTAGATCAGATGTACATTTACGTCTAATATTTCTAGCATTATAAAAAGCTACAAATCCAGGTTTAAAATTTCCAAATATTTGTTCTTTCTTTTTTTCTAAAGCTTCTTGATAAGGCTTATTAAATTCTGTAATAGGAAAAAAGATATTTTCATTAATTCCATGAGGAATATACTTTAATATTTTACCTTTAGCCTTATCTCCTAAAACCATTTTATTAATATTTAGGGTTTGTTTAGATATTGCCATTAAAGTATCACATGATTCATAATAGGGCTTATTATATAATGGAGCAGGTAGATCATCCCATATATTTAAATAAATCATTGGGATTTTTTTTCTAATTTCATTCTCCATTTGAAATAACCAAATCCAATATCTAGGATCAGTAAAAAACATTATAGCATCTGGATTTTCTAAACTGATTAGTTGCCTAATTAATTCTTGAGATCCATAACCATTAGTAGGATATATAAAAACACTAGTGTCATTTAGACCCATAATTTTATTAGTATCCTGAGAAATATCTAGACGCTTTCCTTGATCTGGATGATTTATTGCGCCTCCTAAATTTACCCAATTAAATACGTGAGATGTTCCTATTACTATCTCTCTAGCCATGGTAGAAATACCACTTGTCATTCTAATATCATCGCACAAAAGAAGTATTTTTTTTCTTTGTGCTTGAGGAATATAACCATTAATCATATAACTTATTTTATTGCTTCAATTAAACTTGATCCTGTATAGTAGGTATTGTACTGTTCGTGAATAGTCTGTCTAAATTTTGAATCTGTTAGATACATAAAGATAGATCTTTCAACAATATCTTGAAGATTCATTTTACTTTTAATGGATGTTATTTTAAAATCATCATATAGAGTTTCCGGTATTTTTACCGACGTAATAACTCTCTTTGTTTTTGCAATCATATTGTTTTATAATAAATATATGGAAATACAAAATAAATACGTAAATAAGTAAAATATATTTATATACTTTTATTACATAAGTCAGGTTTGTCATTATATGGACAAAATTTACAACTATTTATATTTTTGGTATAGACTCTATCTGTGTTATATTTTGATTCTGGGGTAAAACATTCTCTTATAAACTTAGATAAACTATCTACAGCATCTTGTACTTTCTTTTTACCATTTGCGGGAATAAATTCTTGCACTCTATATGTTGGATAATCTGGGCTATTAAATACTTTTCTTTTAATAATAAAGAACTTAACATCTACCTTATCCTCAGAGATATTCATAACTTTAGAATAAAATCTTTTATAGAGTAGAATCTGATTTATTTTAGTTTGATCTTTCTTTTCATAATCAGACCAACCTTTAGTAGAAGTTTTTATATCATAAATAGTATATGTATCTGTAATCTTTTCATAGATAATAAAGTCAATAGATCCATTAATAAAAACATTTGGTATATCTTCTAAAACAGGTTGTAAAATAGGAATTTCTATTCCTAATAACTCAGTATTCTTTTTAGAAAAGTACTTGCCTCTATTTTTTTTAAACCAACTAAGAGAGGCTTGGCCGTCTGCTAAAAATTCTTTTAATTCTTCTTTAGAACTAAAATGCTCTCCTTTATTATCTGCAAGACTTTCCTTATAATTAAATACTAATCTATCTTCTAATAGTTTATCTAGATCTAATTCGTCAGCAGCTTTACCAGATTTTTCATACATAGTCTTTAGATACTCTTGAATTACTTCGTGTATTGAAGTACCATAGATCAAATATATAGAAGGTTTAAAACTTGACTCCTTCTTAATATAAGATAGATACCATTGATATGGACATTGAGAATATATAGAATACTGAGAATAAGAAACTGCTTTTTGATAAGCCCAGTTAATATCAATTTTTGGTTTGGGCATTATTTTTGTTTACCGGTTACAATAGTCTTAATTTTCTGAAGATATAAAATAGCATCGAGGTGTTCTTCTATAGCATGATTTAACCACTGTTCTAAAGATAGATCTTCCCTATCTAGATCAGTACCATATTTTCTTTTTCCTATTTTAGCTCTATCAATAAATTGATCTATTATAGAATCAACAATAGAATCAGCTTTTAAAATAGTTCTACTATTTTCAGAAGTATACTCGGTTATTTTTCCGTACATGTCACTATTTTTGGTCACGACTTAATTCTTTAGGGTAAAAATCATCATTAACATGTCCGCATTTAGAACAAACAAATGTAGGAATAGGAATTATTCCGTCTTGTTCTGTTCCAGTTAAAAACTTAGAAGCTTTTCTTAAAATTAATGCTTCTTGAAAAGTTGTATTTTCACAACTATCACATGATACTCCAGTAGTTTTATCTAATGAAATATTTAATTTCATGTTTTGCTGATTCATATTATTTATTTTTATTTTTAAAATATAAGGCTCTTACTATTTCTCCTAATTGTTGATCATTAGGTGTATCATATATAGTTTGCTCACTAATAGTAATTAGTTTTCTACTTCTTTCATTATTACATAATGATGGATTATAACAACCCTGTCCTGATCCTTCTACATATCCTATTCTAAGATCAATATGATCATTGAATCTATAAGGAGTTTCTTTACCGCATATTACACAAAGTTCAATTGGATTATTCATAGTCTTATTTTTAAAAATTTAGTTATCGTTCTTTAACTTATTTATTTTTTAATTATTAATTTATTTTCTAACTTATCTAATCTTGAATCTAACTGAGAGAATATCTCTTTTTCAAAATCATCGACTCTCCGATTAATCTGAGCATTCTCTTCAGCAATACACTGATAGATGTCTGCAAATCTTCTGTCTAGATCATTGATTTCTTTTTGTACTTTTATTACTTTAACGAAAGCATAAGTAGCAACTATAGCTAAAGCTATAACCACAATGAATGCTATCCCTAAAACGAATGATAGTGTTTCCATATTTTATTTCTCCTTATATGTCAAAGAACGATAACTTGCTGTCGAGGAAGGATTTGAACCTTCACGCTGTGATTCGGTAGTGGACAAAATAGCCGGCTTTGTGGTCAACCCATATCCAATTACCTATTTCAAATTCAGCGCCCTCGAGACGAGAGGGTGTGTCTACCGTGCGTACGCTTTTCACCACCCGACAATATTAAAATATCTTATTGTTTCTTATTTTATATTCTTCTACTTCATGAAATCTACGAATCCAAGTTAAACTAATATCAAGGACTGCTAAAACTGGAGCAAAAGGAATTATAAAAAGTGTTTCTAGTCCTGGGGTTGGCCCTATAGGATTCCCTTCGCCAAAAGTTCTTTTATAGCCTTTTGACATTTTCCAAATACAATATGTAATACTAATAATATAAATGTACCAAATCATAATTTATTTTTTTATTTTGAACACAGAGAGGAATCGAACCTCATACGCTCGCATAGCTTGCGACTCGGCAACCACGCCTCCTTATTTTAACGCTATATTATGGTTTCTGTGTTTCCACTAATTACTTAGTATTTGTGCTATCTGCTGGAATTTGTGCTACTGTAGAATCTGTAGCTACTACTGCGCTGTCTGCTACTTTCGTGCTATCTACTGCTGTAGAATCTGTAGCTACCGTTGAATTTGAAGATCCACCACATGACATTAAAAAAATTCCTGCAATGATTACGAAAACTGATTTTTTCATTTTTTATTTGTTTTGATTATTAATTAAATGTACAAATAAATTTAAGATAATAAAAATATATATTTTAAGTGGAGATAGTGGGATTCGAACCCACGTCTCTAAAAGTGATAATAACACCAACGTCTCACATGCTTAGATCTAAATTGCTTTTGATCAGTAAGGGCTGACCTTTATGGTCGTTTCCACCACTTGATTTTATGACTATCAAGAAAACTACGGCTCGCAATATGCGTCCGGATGCCATCTCTTTAGCGTATGACTCGCTGTTGTGTTCTGTTCCTAGGTTCTCTACCACCCGATGCGGACTAGGCTGCTAGAGCGTAATCAGCGCCTACGAAAGACATTAAGTCTTCGAAGGTCATTGTTGACATTTCGTCAGTTATTGTTTGCAGTTTTCTAAGGCGACTCTACCAAACGCCTGCATGTGGTATTATCTCATCATTCAGATCGATACCGGTTATCCCCATAAGTTAAAGAACTTTTTTATATAGTATAAATATACAAAATTATTTTATACCATAAAAAGAAATAATAAGAGTGTGAATGTTATTATTCCAAGAAAGAATCCTTGTTCGAAGTTGACTTTTTTACCACTATTAAAATTAAATAAAGTGTCTAGTACTTTAATCATAAACTAATTTTTATATAAATATACCCGCCCATAAGTATCTATTAATATAGCACTCATATTTTCTACCCAATCCCCAGAATTTAAATATCTTTTACCATTTATAGTTCTGTCTTCTGGTTGGTGTATATGGCCACAAATAACTCCGTCACAGCCTTTCTTTTCTGCCATTTTTAATGCTGTTACTTCAAAATCGTTAATGTAACTAGTTGCTGTTTTAACGCTATTTTTTATTTTTTTAGATATTGATTGATATGGAAGTTTACGCCATTTACGATATTTGTTATACCAACGATTTAAAGTTAATGCTACATCATATCCAACAGCACCAATTTTAGCTAACCAAGTATACTTTGTTATAAACACATCAATAACATCGCCATGGAAAACATAAAAACATTTTTTTTCCCAATTATCATATTCTATATGCTCAGCATATTCAATTTTATAGTCTTCTCTAAATTCTATACCTCCAAAATGAGATCCTATAAATTCTTGAATAAATTCGTCATGATTACCTCTTATCCAAATTACTTGTATTTTATTAGATAGTTTTAAAATTTTACCTAATACTTTAGTATGTTGTTTTTTCCACTTACTTCCTCTATTTAAAGCCCAACCATCAATTATATCACCATTTAAAATTAGTAGATCTGTTGGATGATTTTCTAAAAATTCTAAAAATTCTTCAGCTTTAGAATCCTTAGTACCTAAATGCAAATCAGAAACTATTATTGCTTTGTAATTTTTCATTTCCAGTAATTAAAATCTTTTTTAAAAAATTCATCATTATTTCTATTTAGCCAGGATTTCCATGCTAATTTAATCATATACCATATACCTTTTTTATCAAATCTTCTACTTGAAGTATAAACGAAATCGTTTGTGATTTTAAAACGATTAGGTTTAATTTTGGAACTGAGATGGTAATCCTCGGCAATTTTATCTTCTTCATTAAATCCTTTTAATTTATTAAATGTTTCTGTTTTAAATAGCATAAAGCCACCTAAAGCAAAAGGTTTTGTTTTTGAACTATACCATTGAAATATATCAAAAATTCTATAAACCCAGTTATATTTTTTATCAGTGGTAAATTTACAAGTAACTAAATCATACTTACCTTTAACAGCAGTTCTAATACAATTTTTAATTGCATTCTCATATGGATATATATCCGCATCTAAAAATAGAATATATGGAGTTGTTACTAATTTAGCTCCATTATTTCGAGCAATAGCAGGTAAACCGCCTTTAATTATTTCTATATTTTTATGTATTGATTGATATTCTGTTAATAATAAAATAGAAGACTCCTCAGTTGAGGAGTCCACTACTATTATTCTACAATCAATTTGAGATAAAATTAACTTAAGTACTTCAATTATTCCTTTGCCTTCATTTTTACATGGAATAATTATACTTAATTGTTGGTTCATTAATTTTATTACTTGTGATTATTTAATCTAGATTCAACTACACTTAAACGAGCTTTAATATCGGCTCTTTCTTGCATTGCTCCTATTTGAATAGCAGTTATTTTTTCATTTATATCCATTTTCATATCAGCTCTAGCTTGCATAGCACTAGCTCTTAATTGTTCAAGTTCTATAGTAGTACCTTGAGGCGGTATTGCTTTATTTTCAGCATTTACTACAATATTAACTTTATTGTTAAGGACTGTAATATTATCACTCAAACTATTTACTTGAGTAAGTAACCATCCGATTGCTGATACACATATAGGGAATAAAATAAATACTAATTTTTCTATTAGATCCGATTTACCTTTATCAATGGCTATTGATTTTTCTAATTCAGCTGTTTTTTCTTGTTGCGAAATCTGTGACATAGGGGTATTATAATTTTACACCGATGCCTACAAATTTTGTATCAACACCGGCAATTGTTAATAAATTACAACCTAGGCTAATTTTTTTATAATCTGCTCTTATAGCAAAACCTGCTGTACCATAACTGTGATTATGTTTTTCAGTGTCAAACCAAAGAATAGGAGCTAATGCAGTTCCTATTGATAATTTTTTAGAAATATTTACTTTTAAAAATGAAGATGATACTCCTCCAATTCCGACCTTACCTTTACCATTACTGAATCCCATAATAGATCCTTCAATTAATTTAGGTTTTAATTTTGATGTTTGAGCATCAACCACAAAAATACTTAAACATAAGCACAATAAAATAATTAATTTTTTCATACTTAATTATTTAGGTAAGCTATCAATTACATGAGCAGCAGTATCAACAGCAGCTTTAGTTGAGTCACTTCCAAGAGCTCCATTAACAAATGATACAATAGTATCAACATTTAACATGTCTTCTGCAATGTAGCCTTTTTTAACTGCAAATATACCTACAATAAAGATTACTACACAAGCAATGATAACAACTGGTTTTTTTCCTTTTAAGGCACTAATTAGAGATTCTGCTTTTTTTGTTGGGATCTTTTCCATAATATTGGTTTTTAATTATTATCTTTCTTTTTGTTAATAAACTTATCTACAGAAGCTATACCAAAGCACGCAATTGTTAATATTTTAAATGAATCATAAATAAACTCATTTACTAATAATGGTTTATCCATAGTACCTGTTACTATATCGGCAATTGCAAATATACACATCATGCAAAATGCTAAAAAACCAATAACGGCTTTTTCATTGATAGAATTATTATCATTAAATAAGTCAGAAAAAAACTTTTTCATAAGGTCTATTTTTAATTTTAAAAAATATACAACCTTTATGAAACCTATTACTTTAGCAATTCGTAATATTCTTTAAAGTGTTTTATGCGATCTGGGAGTCCTATTGTACCTCCGTTAACTCTTTTGGTTACTTCTGTAACTACTTGATCAGTAGCACCTTTATCTGCAATTTTATGTAAACCATTTTTATGAAAAAACCATGCAGCAGATAATAAAGGATATTTGTCTGCAACTAATTGAGGATTAGCTACAATATCTTCATTGATAGCCTTACCGAAAGATGTATAATTATCTTTACCTGTTAATTGAATAAAGCCCCGGCCACAATATTTAAAACCATCTCCTGATGATTCTGGTCCATTGCCCATCCTATTTCCATAAACCAAATTTGCAATTTTTTCAGGCTTTCTTTCATATTGTAAAGCTTTTGCATCTGTTGGGAAGTATTTTCCAAATATACCACGGAGACCTTTTGCTCCATAGTTTAAGTTTTCTTTAACTAATTTGAATCCACCAGACTCATGACCACATTGAGCAAGAAAATGAGCTAATCTTAATGGTGTATTAAGTTCAAATTTTGCCGCAGTATCAGGTATTTGAGCTATAACTGTCTCAGGAATATGCCCTTTAAGTTTACTAATGTCCATATTTACTTCTATTGATTCAGAAATAAATATCTACGAAGTCTACTTAAATTTAGTTAATTCCTTAATTAATTGATCTTTTGACACAACTCCGGAATTTCTATATACAACGGTTCCAAAATTATCTAATACTATAATTGTAGGTATTGATGTTATAGAATATTTTTCACCATAAGAAGCATCGTAATCTACATTAATATATTGTACTCCGATTCCTAATTCTTGAGATACCTGCTGAACAATTGGTTTAAATACTTTACACGGAGCGCACCAATCAGCGCTAAAATACATAACATTCATATTAATTTATTTTAAATTTAAAACCAGTTAATTTTTCTACTTCTTCTACTGTTACTTTATTATTATTTATTCCATCAGGTTTAGATGTATCATTATTGAATATATATGCCATCCATTCCTTTGTTTTCTTTATATATAAAATTTTCCAACATTTTGTAGGAACATGTATTGATCCTATTTTTTTTGAAGACCCAATAGATCCCGCCCACACTTTAACTGAATCTTCTTTTGCTCCTAAATCTCTAGTTAGTGTTTCTAATGTTTTCCAATCTCCAGCATTAAGACTATGATATTGTGGAGTCATATTTGAAAAATAAAAAGACTCTTTCATAGCTTGATCTCCAGAACATTGATTATCAGCTGCTGGGGCCATATGGCCGCGATCAGTTCCTGATCCTTTATAATCAGCCATTAGATCTGTTTCTTTTGCTAAAAGAGGATCAGGCGCAAATTGGTCTTTTCTAGGAATTGGATTTACACAAGTTACTTTAGCTTTTGTTTCCCACCATTCAACTAATACCGGATATTTTAAAGATTTTGAAAATACTGTAATGTACTCTTTATGGACCAATCTCACTGTATCTTGTGCCTTTAATGGTACATTAAGAAAAGGAACTATTGATATTATTAATAATAATCTAAACATTTTTTATTATAAATATCCTGGGTTCGTATTGTTCTTTTTGGAATAAAAGTATACGTTTTTTTTGGTTTATTTTTTTTCTGCCATTCTTCGTATTGATCTTCCTTTAACCAATGATCAGTTTGTTTTTTCATTGTTTTTAATAAGAAGTCTCTTCTTTGTTCATAACTTGACCAACTCATAACTTTTTTTATTTAATCTTCCAAATGATCATCCCAAGAGTCTCTACCTGCTTTTTTATTTATCTCATCTTGATCAAAATCTAAAAAATCTTTTCCTTTATAATCTGGATGATTTTTACGCATGTATTCTATACCTCCAGCCCATAACCAAGCTAAGGATCCTGAAATTGCTAAAATTAAAACGATAACGCCTATCATATTATTAAATTTTTTAATTATTAATCCCACCAGGTTCTAAGATCAGATCCATCCCAATCCTTATATTCTTTATATTTTTTTCCTTCTATGATTTCCCATAATTCTTTCCATTCTTTTTCTTCTAATCTATGTGCTTTATCAAAGATCATTCTATTATGAGCCTTTTCTTCCTCTGAATCTTCGTCTACTAAAATATAATTGTCATTTTCTGTTTTTTCAAATTTCCACTCTTTATCACTTAATTTACCATACTTTTCTTCTGTTCTATCTATATAATTAGAATCTAATTTATTTTGTAGAAGTTGAATTGCTTTTCTAATTTTATATTCTTTTTTTTGTCTACTGGAATCTATTTCCATGCCCTTAGTTCTAATTCCTTGTTCTTGAATTTTTAATGATCTCTGAAATACTTCTAAAGTAAAATGATAATCCCACCATCTATGTGACCAAAGTTCACGGCGAAAAGCCCAAATATTTTTTAAAAATAATGGAATATCATTAGAAAAAAGCTTATAAAATTTATACGGCTTACTTTCGTGCCAAGATAAACGCTTCAGTGATTTAAAAAAAGAATCTTGAAATTGTACATTCATAAACTTTATTTATTTTAAATTAGGAGGGTATATTATTTTTTACTAAGTCTTTAACATAAATATATAGATCTAAAGTTGTTCCATCAAAAGTTTCCATAATCTTTTCTAAATCCTCTTTAGATATTTTGAATACTTTTTTAAATTCTAATTTTAATTTACGTAAAATTTCAGCCTCTTCTTTTTGGTAATCTTCCATAAGTCTTTTATGTCTGGCTCTAAATAAACCTATATGAGTAACTTTATCTTCGTAGTGCTTCATATCTTTTATAGTATCTTCTAAAAGATAATTTTCATATTCTGCTTGATAATAATAGTCAGAGGTTTCAAAATCGCCATTTACAATCTTATCATAGAATGTAGATTTATCAGGCATAGTTTGCCTAGATTGATATCTTCTCCACCACATAAATTTATTATATGTTTTATTAGGTAAAGTAGATAGTTTAGCCTCTAAAGTTTCTCTTGATAATCTTGTTGGTATAATCATAATAAATCGTAATGTCTTGGATATATATGAAGATTAGTTATCATCCAGTGCATTTCACCAACGGGATAACCAGTTTTTTCTGATACTAATTCCATTAGCTTTGCAAAGGTATATTGATCATTACAAAATCCGTAAACTAAGTCTATAGATCTTGCAAATACTGTTAATTGTAATTTATTATCTTTAATATAAAAATTAAGTACATCATTACATGGAGTATCGTATTGATATCTATCTAATTCATGTAATATGTAATGTACAACAATTGCACGACGTGTTTCTTTATTTCTTTTTAGTTCATCAATAACTCTTTTAAGCTGATCATTATAATTCCAAAAGTATCCGTAATTGGAATTTACTTCTGTAGTAAATGGAACCATCATTTGTTTCCAGATCTTTGCTCTCTCTGCTATTTCACTTGCGTCTCTATCACCTTTTACATACCAATCCCATTCATAGTCAGCATAGTCTTTATTAAACTTACGTTTAGGAGTTTCAATTACTTTTTGTGTTGGATCTTGTATACTAAATACTGAATTGAATATAGCTTTAGTACCAGCAAAGTCTTCACCTTTACCTAATATATAATGATAAAGATATTCAAATGCTATAGTCGGTGTTTTATATATTTTATTCTCCATATTGTTCTACTTCTATAAATTGTTTAAGAAAATCTACGCCTTCAAGATTACGATAGTTAGTTAAATATACAACTTTTTTAATTCCTGATTGCAAAATAAGTTTAGAGCAGTCTAAACATGGTGAAAGAGTTAGATACAAAGTAGATCCATCTACAGAGTTTCCTGTTTTTGCCGCTTTAAGAATAGCATTTACTTCAGCATGTATAACATGAGATAGAGTAACATCATTTTCTTCACACTCATTATTCATTCCTGCAGGAGTTCCATTATAGCCAAAAGAAATTATATTTCCACTTTTAACTAAAACTGCGCCGACCTTAGATCGAACGCAGTGTGACAGAGTAGATGTTTCCTTTGCTATATTAATAAATACTTTATCTAATTTATTCATTATTTTTATCACCCTCTAATTTTTTGTAAATATTACAATCTACAGGTAATGCTAAAGAATTATGATGATACATTATTTTTTCATTATCAGAGAATCCAGTTATTGTTATTATTTCATTTAGGCTAACATTTGCTAACATTTTATCGTCTATCCTATCTGTTATTATTAATAATTTGTCTCCAATTTCTAATTCTAGACCAAATTTATTTATTATTTTTTTCATCTTTTGATAAATCTAAAGTTGAATTATGATGCATTTTAATTTGATCACTTCTATAATGTCTAACTGTACCACCTTCACATAATACAATACACCATATATCATTTTCAAATGTTCCACCATTAACAACATAAATAGCATACCCCTCTTTTCCTCCTTCTACTATTACTGGTATTGGATGTTTGAATTCAAGCATGATGATTTATAATTTTAAAGTCCTGTTGATCCAAATCCTCCGGATCCTCTTTCTGTATTTCTAGATTGTAATTCATGTACTTCTTGTACTTCAGAATAGTTTACAGGTAGTAAAATAAATTGTACTAGTTTCTGTCCTGATTTTATAAGCTGTTCTTTATTTGATGTATTTGTCATATGAAGATGTATAATTCCTTCATAGTCTTCATCAACTACACAAGCTCCAACCATAAGACCTTGTTTAGTAGCAACTCCAGATTTATTAAATGCAATTAATGCATTTCCTCTTGGAACTTGAGCTTTAATTCCTGATGGAATTAATACTGATTCTCCTGGTTGTAATACTACATCTTCAAAATCATTAGGCACATAAAAATCTATACCAGCACTTTCAGATGTTCCTCTACTTGGTGTCTTTACGTCTCTCGTCTTTAGAATTTTCATTTTGTAAATTATTTTGATAATCGTTTAATGATGCCATGTATGCAACTGCATCTAGCAAATTGTCTTCTTTATGATTATATGCTTGTCTAGATAGTTTTAAGGCTATCATACAATTGTACATATCTACAGCAGTAATTTCTTTGTGAGACAATAGAGAGGCTATCTTAGCCGCTTCTTGCATGCCTTCTTGCATTGGTCCATACTGTCTAGCTTTTTCTTCATTTCTTTTATAAATGATCTCATTTGCTTGTTCTAATATATTCATAAAGTAAATATAATTAAATTTATTAATCTAATAAAACTATTCTCCTAAGTACTTAATAATATCAGACTTATCGCCCCACTCTCGTTGAGAATCAATATCACTTGGCTTAATTGTTGGCTTTGGCATATTTCTAGCTACATTCCAAAACCAATCTTTTAAGTGTCCATATTTTTTCATGTATTCCCAACCTTTTGCATCATAAGTTTTTATACAATCAAATGGAGTTTCTGTTTCAGCATTTTTTAGAAAGTCTTTGTGGTGTGTATAAAATTTAGCTCTACCTAATTCACCTGGTTGCACATTTCTTGCGACTGCTACAGCATTAAAATTTGTATTAGGTAGAGCGATTTGTAATGTTCTAGATAAAACTCCTGTAGAAAATACAGTCCACATATTTGGAATTATTTTATCTTTAAATGCATCATGAAATATTCTTACTCCCCCTGCTACAACTTGTTCATGTTTAAGTCCAAATGGTAAATACTTCGCTCCAATTTTTTTTGCAAAATCTTTTGCCCAACCATTAATAGTTGGCATAGCAGGAGTTTTTAAAAATATAGGAGTCACACCATCTTCAATAACTCTTAGTTGGTGTTCTGATGCTTCTTTAGATGCTGGCATAAACAGGATCAACTTCTTATTATATTTTTTTGCAAGATAAGTAAGTGAATAAGGAGCATAACCTGTTCTTGGCGCTACATAAATTAAAGTATCTTCTTTTACTTGACTAATCATGAAGTCGGCCATTTTAGCTTTACTTCCGTATTGAAATGTTCCATCATCTACTATAGTATAACCTTCTGCTTGTTTTAATTCAAACTGAAAATCATGTTTATAGTCTTTTGTCATTTCAAGATAATAGTTTAAATCTCTACCATCTGACATATCTAAATTTGATTGATCTGTAGCTTTGTTTAAAAACATTAGTTATTTTTTTTCTTCTTTTTGAAGTTCTTTGCTTAATTCAATAATAGGCACTGGGGTTCCTACTGGATATGGAAATCCTTCTTTAGCTGCAGTAATAGATTTCATTCCAGATGTAATAGGAACTGCTTTACGTAATGGAACTGCTGCTTCATTAAGTGGTCCATATACTCTTGCTAATATAATACCAGTAGATGTTGTATCAAAGATAACTCCTGGCATTGCAAACATATTACTTTCACTCGTACTTGGAGAATCTAAATTTACAATAAACGAACGATTTATAGGAGGTAAAAATTCCCACTCTTTAGTTGCTGGATTAAATTGTGGTACAGTAGTTGTTGAATCATAATACCAAAATAAAGACCATACTGTAGTATCACTTCCATCAGGAGTTTGAAAGTTTTTATTTACATTAAACTTTCCATAAGTTCCGCTTACACCTTCCATTACTAAATTAGAAATAGATGGACCTGTTAATACAGGACATACAGCGCATCCTTCATCATATTCTACTCCTTGAACAATAATCTTTTTTCCAGTAGGAATTGCTGCTGATGCTCCACAGAATGCAAAAGATCCTTGGTGAATTTTTACAGCTTTATCAAATTTAATGTCTTCATTTTTTGTTTTACAACTGAATAATGTTACTAGTAGACCTACTACTATGATTGTGATTTTTTTCATTTTTTTGTTTTATTTTAATTTAGTTGCGAAGTCATAGTATTTATCATGACCCCACGTTTGTTTGAGAATTGAATTATTATACATTCTTCTACCATTGTTTTTAATAATATGATCTTCGGACTGATATTCTTGAAAATATCTTACTACGTCACAAGCTCTACTATCTTCACAATCAATAGGATTTAAGTTATATCTATTTGATAAGAATTGTAGTACTTCATTAATATATTCGAACTCTTTTATTTTAGGACTTACTTTAGGAAATATTGCTTTAATACAACGAACTGCATTTGTTCCAGCATATACCCAACCTTTAGGATTAACGTACTGTGGAAAATACTCTGCTAAATCGGCTGCAAATGCAGTTACAACAAAATTCTGTCTTTTAAATCCAATATTGTTTAGATATTCATTACCTAAATCAGTTACTTGATATATGTCGAGTCTTTTTGTAGTAACAGCTTCATATATGTGTCTAACTAAACCTTCTGCATGATCAAGAATAAATCTTCTTAAGTGTCCTCTAGTTTCACCTTCAAATGTAAATTGTGGAAGTAGATAACCTTTATTATCTGTAAATGGAGTTATCCTATTATAAAGGTCTTGCTTCCATTCTGGCCATGTGTAATGCTCTTTCAATATAGAATTTACGATCCAAAAATTACCGAAACCATGCGTTCCTAATATGTCCTTGATATGATCTGTTTTATATCTAGGTACATAATTAATTCCTGAACCACACAACCTAAATAAATAAAATAACATGAACCAATTAAAATCATCTTTAATATCATGATTGGTAAAGTGATTACCCATTCCCCTTATATCTTTTTCTTTATACCATATAGCTTCAGTAAATGCACAGAATGCAGCAAATCTACGATGCGCAGTATCATAAATAGGTACGTGATAAATTAGATCATCATTTATATCTTTATATAGATCTCCTTGATACGGAAGTTTTAAACTACCATGCTGTTGCATTAGTAGACTTCGCTTATCATATTCATCTAATGCATCTAGAAGTTTTTCGTTAATTATAAATTTTTGCATTAGTCATTATATTGGTTAAAGTACTTATAATATTTAGGCTTTAAATGTACAGATTGTTTAGGTTCCATGTACTCAAACATTTTTGTACCATCTTCATCAATCCATTCATCAGGCCATTGAATTGTATTAAGTCCTGAATTATTTATGATTCTATTTGCAGCGTCTCTTAAATTCATTCGTTCTTGTCTTGTTCCAAAGAATGGTTGTTTAAGATATAAACCTGTACCAGGTAATTTACGACTTTCATGCTCAACAGGTAACAAATTAACTAGAGTTGCGTTATTTAATTTTTTAGCAAACTCTATATACCTTCTAAATAGGTCTCCTACCGCCGCTCTTGGATTTTCTTGTCTCATTAAATGAAAACGAAGATCAATATTACCAAAGTATAAAATTACTTCATCATACTTTTGATTCCACTCTTCAACTAAAGAATCTGCATTTTTTAAGAAACCAAATAAAGTTTTTCCATCTGTTCTATTAATACCAAAACCAGGCTTCCAAACACTAAGTGAATGTGAATCTCCTACAACTATTTTTTTAGTTTTTTCACCATACTTAGTAGCAAAGTCAATAGTTTTACCGGTAGGAAATTCTCCTTCAAGAGCAAATCTTTTATTGAATTGAGAAAAGTCTAATGATTTATTAATAAATTTAATAGTACCTTTATAATCAAGAATAGCTTTTAGCTTTTCAGTATGTTCAGGTTGAGGACCTCCAATAAAATTAAAAGTATTTTCTTGATAGTTGACTCCTTCTAAAATGCAAAGGCAGTCATACTCATTCCAAGTACTAGGTTCTGGATTAAGTGTAAATTCTACTTCTGGAATAGATTCTTTTAGTATACTTACCATGATCCGCGAATAACCTCCGCCATGGTGATTTTGACTGTTACTCACATTATTTAGCATTCCTACAATTGCTGCTTTCATAACCTGTTTATTTATTCAAATATAAACAATTTCTAATTACTTAGAAACTTTATCTATTAAGTATAATAAAAAAGCCCTCGTAATTGAGGGCTTCACTTATTTTTTTATTTTGAATTTCTAGCAGCTACGACTAAGTCTTTTATGGCATTTATTAATTCACCACTAAATTTTACGCCTACTTTTTTTAATTCTTTTTCTAAGTCTTCTGCTGCATAGACTACATCATCAGGCATGAAATTAAAAACCGAAGAAAGGTAATTTATTTGATCATCTGGTGCTTTAGATGCTTTGCCAAACAATTCATTAATTTTAATACCCGCTGTCTTTTGTAGCTTATTTACTTCGTTTAGTTGTGATTTCATTTTTTATTATTTACTATAATAAATATATGAAAAACCCCACCAAAGTGGGGCTTTATTTTTACATCATACCCATCATAGGATCTGCTGGTTTCTCATCTTTATTTAATTTTTCAAAAATAACACTTTCTGTTGTTAGAATTGTTCCGGCTACCGATGCAGCATTTTTAAGCGCTGTGATAACCACTTTTGCAGGATCAATAATACCAGCTTCAAAAGCATCTACCATTTTATGATTCTTTGCATCATAAATTTTATTTTTGACTAATTCACTTGGAATATAATTCCACCAATCTTTTACTCCTGCATTATCAAGGATTTTCTTAAATGGAGCTTGTAGTGCATCTAATAAAATTGACCTAGCAATTGCAACATTAACACTTGTCTCTGCTCTATGATTAAGAGAAGATTGATACAATGCTGTACCTCCTCCTGGAACTACTCCGTCTTCAAGCGCTGCTTTAGTTGCAAATAGTGCGTCTTCTACTCGGTCTTTCTTTTCTTTAATTTCAATATCAGAATTACCACCTACAGAAATAATTGCAACACCACCAATCAACTTACCAAGTCTTTCTTGTAGTTTTTCTTTCTCATAAAATGAAGTAGCTTTTTCAATTTGATCTTTGATCTCAATTGCTCTAGCTTCAATTTTAGCTTCGTCTCCTTTACCATCTACAATAGTAGTTTCTTCTTTAGTAATAGTTGACATTCTAGCAGTGCCTAAGAAATCTGTAAGTTGAGCTGGGGTTAATTTATCAAGCTTATGTCCTTTATCTTTAGAAACAACTTGACCTCCGGTTAAGATAGCAATATCTTCTAAGATCAGGGTTTTTCTTTCACCAAAATCTGGTGCTTTTACTGCGCATACTTGAATAATGCCACGCATTTTATTTACAATTAATGTTGCTAGAGCTTCATCTCCAATATCTTCTGCAATAATTAATAGCGATTTATTTTCTGAATTTGCTTTTGTAAGTACTTGAAGCAATTCTTGTGCAGTTGTAATACGTCCATCATACAATAAGATATAAGGATTTTCAAGACCTGCTTGCATTGTTGTATTGTTAGTAACAAAATATGGAGATTTATATCCACGATCAAATTGCATACCTTCAACAACTTCAAGACAAGTTTCTCCTGTCTTAGATTCTTCAATAGTTACAACACCTTCACGACCAACTTTATCAATTGCGGTAGCAATTAAATTTCCAACTTCTGGATCATTATTACCTGAAATAGTTGCTACTTGTTTAATTTGTTCTTCAGAAGAAATCTCAATTGCTTTATCTTTAATTTCTTGAATTACTTCTAAAACAATTTTATCAATTTCATTTTTAATCTCAACAGCATTATAACCTTGGCGAATTTCTTTTAATCCAGCTTTTACAATTTCAGTTGCAATAAGTGTAGATGTTGTTGTACCATCACCTGCTTCATTTGCAGATTTAATACTTACTTGTTTTACAAGTTGTGCACCAAGATCTTCAATATCATCTTCTAGTTTATGAAAAGCTTTAGCAACTGTTACACCATCTTTTGTAACTTTGACTTCTCCATTCTGTTCACGAATTAAAACAGTGCGTCCACCTGGACCTAGTGTTGATGATACTGATGCATTTAATTTTTCTATACCGGACAATAACTTTTCTTTAAGTTCTGTTCCGAAAACATTTTTTGTTGTACTCATAATATTATTTAATTTTTTTATTCAATAATTCCTAAAATATCCGTTTCTTTGCAAATGAAATAGTCTTGTCCGTCAAGAACAATTCTTTGAGATCCCATTTTAGGGATTAGTGCAATCTCTCCTACTTCTATATTGGATACTACAAATTTATCTGTATGATAATTGTAGATATCAGAGGTTGCTACTACTTCTCCCATTTCAGGTCTTTCTTTGCCTAGATCAGGAATAATGATATTACCGAATGTCTCTTCTTGTGTCTCTATTGGTTTCAACAAAATGAAACCATTTAGCGGGGTTATTTTATTCATATATTGTTAATTTACAATTTCTAATTCATCTATTTTAATACAAAAATAGAGTAGGTTATCTTTTTTATAAACAGAATCTGCTCCAAGCCATTGTTTAATTCCTTCAAGATCTTTTATCCGATCTTCGAATAGAACTCGCTTGACTAAAAATAAGTCATCATTTACTTTAATGAAATTTTTGCAGATTGAAAACATAACTTAGGTAGGTAGGCCTTACTTTATTTAATTTCTATTTGTTTTGGTTTTTTAGATTCTGCGTAAGGAATATCTAAAATTAAAAGTCCTTTTTCAAGTTTTGCTTCTAATTTAGAAATTTCAAATTTAACTGAGATTTTCCAACTTAGATCAAATCCTGATCTTTTAATTCCTCGATAAATAACAGATTCTTGATTTACTGGTTTTACTTTTTCGTATTTAATACGAAGTTGGTCTCCGTCAACTAGAATGTCTATGTCTTCTTTGTCTAGGCCTACTGCAGCAACCTCAAAAGAGATGCCGTTTTCTGTTTCATAAATGTCTACTGGATGCGATATTTTCTGCGTAATTGCAGAGAAGTGTGGTACTGTTTCGAAGAGGTCTTTCCAGAGCAAGTCGAATGGATCAAGCTCTAATGGTCTTAATGTTCCCATGTTTTTTTGTTTTGTGTTCCCTTCCGGTGAACGGTTTATAATTGTTTATTTCGTAACTAAAGGCCTACCGTACCTTTTATTATAAATATATATAATTTTTGTAGAGATAAATAATTTTTCTTTTTAGTGACCATCACGAAGGTTTTTAGCTAGGGATGGTGGTGCTTTCAAAGCAATACTAAGTTTAGTTGTATTCTCCATGCAATCCTGGACTATTTTGGCCGCATCTTCTGCGATATCATGATCTACTTCAATAACTAACTGGTCATGGATCTGTGCGCATACCCAGCCACGTATATTTAGTTCCTTAAACTTTCTATTGATAGCTAATGCCGCTCTGTTTACAATAGATGCAGCAAGACCTTGAATTTGAACATTACAACTATTATTTAATCCATTTATATAGTCTCTCGAGAGGTTTTTTACTTTATCTACGCCATATTGATACTCCATCTCTTTCTTGATATTCCAGTCGAGTAGATCGTCTCCAATTTTATCATAGATCGCTTTTACTTTAGGTAAGTGTCTTACACGACCAACTTGAGTCTTAACAAATCCTACAGCTTTTGCTTGAGCTTTAGAAGAATCCATCCACTCTCTAAGTTGCGGATACCCACTTAAATAACCTTCAACAAGTTTTTTTGCTTCTTTAGTAGGAATACCTAAATTCATACCTAGAGCATAAGCACCCATTCCATAAGGAATACCTAATGAATAAGCTTTAGCTTTATTTCTTAGTTTAGGATCTAACTTACGTAGATAGTTTGGTGCTTTTTTATCTGGAGAATATTGATTTAGTTTTTCTGTTTTTATAGCAATTGTAGAATAAAAATCCCAACCATTTCTAAAAATATCTTTTAAGCCTTCATCACCAGATACGTGAGCAAATGTATGAGGCTCAAGAGATTCATAGTCACAATCGATAAAAATATTATGTACATCAGGTATAAAAAATGCTCGGATCAAATTATTATATTCAATAACTATTGGATCATCATCGCCTTCCTCTTTAGGTCTAGGTAATTGTTGAGCATCAGAACCATATCTACCAGATACTGTACCATGTTGTTTATAATAGAAATAGTATCTACCATCTTCTTGAGCTGTTAAAAATCTTTCTATGTAAGTAGATCTAATTTTAAGTAGTCTATTATATATTCTAAGGTTTTTTGCCCAGCTATATTTCTCTGCTATTGATTGGACCATATCATCATCAAATTGAGGTTTACCTTTTGCAGTCTTTGACATTGGTTTAATACCAAGAACTCCAAAAGCAATTTCACCCATTTGATCTTTAGACTGTATATTAAAGAATGCCCCATCATTATCTTCTTTCCATAAACGAAGACTAATTTTAATACATAGGTCTTTATCTAGTACTGCAGGATCTCCATGTATTAAAAAGTGTTTTATTTGAGATTCAGGAAGTCTTGTTAGTGCAGATTTATTTATATTAAATTTTTGTGTTTTTTCTGACCTTTCTAAAGGTAGATCAAACTCTTTACATAACTCTTGAGCAAATGTTCCTTTATTATTTGCTGGATATGCATCTTTAGCTTTATAAACTACCCAAGCTTTTACATCTGAATTTTGTAATAACTCTTTCGTTACAAGATCAGAATATTCTTTTAAATGTATTTCAATATCTGTCTTTGCTTTATTAATTAAAGGAAGATCTAATTTAACACCTACTTGCTCCATTGGAATTGTAACCTCTTTATATAAAGGCATAACCTCATCTTCAAAGAAAAACTTTTCTAGACCTTCTGCGTAAAGCTGCTTAATAAAATGATTATAAACTCTTAAAGTTAAGTCAGTATCTGCAGCAGCATATTCTGAAAGTAGTTCTAGATCAGCTTTCCATATTTCATAACTCTCTCTTGTAATTGATCCGCCATTTTCTTTAATAGAAGTCTTAAGAGCTATTTGTTCTTCATTAGCAGATTTTTCAATATCTAAACCGATATGTGCTTGAATCATTTTAGCAATATCCTTAAGACCGAATGGAGAACCTGCCATATAACCTGCGCCTTCTTCTTTTACTGTATGAACTAATAAAAGCGTATCTGCATAAAGACTAGGAAGTAAATTAATACCATAAAAACACTTAACGAATCTTGTATCAAAAGATGCGTTATGCATAATTAATTTTTTTCCAATAAGTAGTGATATTGTTTTCTTTGCAAGATCATGAGCAAGTTTATCTTCAATCATAGCGTCTTGAAGCTCATTATCTTTGAATATCATAGTTGGCATATAATAGCCTTTACCTTCTTCTCCTGAAACTGAGAAGCCTATGATTTTGCCTTTACGTGGATTAAGACTATTTGTCTCAGTATCAAACGCTATTACTTCGTTTGCTTTAATGTGTTCTATTACACTTTTTAGTTTGTCTACTGTGTCTACGGTTACATAACTTTTATTCATATATCAAATATACAAAATAATTTTACAATAAAAAAATATTGGCTTACAGTATTTCGTCCTTGAGAATCAATGCTTTAGCCTCTTCATAAGATACTTGATACTCTTTTTTTCTGCTTCTAATCTCTTTAGTTATACCTAATTCAAAACAAAGTACTATAAAGTTTTTTACTTCAGACTGAGTGCATCCTATTTTTTGATTTTTTACTATAGATTGAAATTTACTAGCAGATAATACTGCGTCTCCAGAATTCTTTTTTCCTGCTTGATAATATAATTTAAGTAGTTGTAAATTAAGTTGTATTTGTTTATATTTTGGAGTTTGTAAAAGAGTTTTTGTTTCATTATATGATCCAACTGTATAGAATGAATTAAATCCAACTCCTAAAACTATAATAAACTCTAAGAAAAAAGTCATAAAGATAAATGCTGTGTCATTCTCTTTATTTTTATCTATATCTAATTTAGAACCTGCTTTAATTTTTGTTTCTATTTCTGCAAGTCTTTTATCTTTACTGATTTGTAATTCAGCGACTATAGAATCCCTATATTTTCTATCTTGTCTTGTTTTTGCAGGTTGAGTCCTATAATATAGAATTTCTTTATCATAATATTTAGATACTGAATCTAATTTTATTGATGCCGTTTCATCTATCTTACTTACAATTATTTGAGTATTATCTACAAGTCTATGAGCACCATTAATTGATAAATAAAAAGATCCTGCTATCAACATTAAAGAAACTGCTAATCCAAAAACTAATCCTGCTGTAAATGATTTACTTTTTAAAGCAAAAATAGTGAATTGTTCTACTACAAATCTTTTTGTTAATTCATAACCAGTTAAAAATAGAGCAATAAAAATTGCTAAAAATGTATTTTGATATGGAAATAAATTAGGTAGGGTATCTGTAATTGATTTGATAAAGAAATATCCGAAATAAATAAGAAATATATTTCCTAAAAAAGAAAAATAATATAAAACCTTATCTAAAGTAAAAAAGTTTTTTTCTAACTTAAGTATTTCTAATCGTACCTTAAGTTTTTCAAATTTTTCTAATTTCATAACTATTTATTTTTTTTATAAGGAACAAGTTTATTTAATTTGTCTTTTCTTCTAGTGCAGCCGCAGTCTTCTTTACCAAAGAATTTTGCTATTTTATCTGCTAAAATATCTATACCAAAAAAATTAGTTACTTTAGCAATAGTGTCTCCAAGACCTTTAGACTTTTGATTTAAGTCTTGTTTTATTTTTTGATTCTTTTTCATCTATTGATTTTTGAAGTTTTTCTATATTAAGACTAGTAGTCATAGCTAGTATTCCTATCTGTTCCCAAAGAAGATCTATTTCTTTATTTTGTAAATGAAATTTTCTTACCTGCCAAACTTGAATTCCCATTAAAATTAAAGTGACTACTAAATATACTATTCCTTCGCCGATTGTTAATACCATAACTTTATTATATAAATCAAATATACAAAATTAATTTGATTTTTCTTTTTTTATTTTTATAGTCCCTTTAGTCCACTTTGGATCATAAGGACAGTGTCTGCATTTATTTCCACAGCATGCACCTCTATCTAAATGAAAGAGAGCGGTAAAAACCACTCTCCCATTTTCTAAATAATAATGTGTTTCTTTTATAAATTCTTTCTTCACATATTCTGGTTAAACTAATTATATTGACCCATAAGCGGAGCCAGTTGCTAATACTACCCAAGAAAATCCTGAATAACCTGAAGCGCCTGTATCTACATATAAATCTACATAGCTACCTGTTGGTAAATTAATAGATGCACTAGGATCGTAGCTTCTAGTTGATCCAGCATCTGTAAAGCTTAAAGATCTAATTTGATCAATCGGATTAACTCTTACACTCATTATTGGATTACCAGCTTTTCTATTAACAATTCTTATAGGTGAACTACTCAATGGACTTTTTAATTGAGAAGTACCTGGTCTAAGTATTGTATACAAATAGACTATAGATTCTCCATTATACTGAACGTTATTAAATAAATTATATAGTTGATATCCTTCTGGAATAACTGCATCTACTTGAGATCCCACTAAATAAGATCCAGACATCCGATCTGTTCTTGAAGTAAGTGTACCAATTGAAGTCCTATGTATAATAGATCCAGAATTTATTTGTCCTGATCCTGAACTTACTAGGGATCCAGAAGTTACAGATAGTGTAGATTTTTGATTATTTGCAGGATCTGTAAAATAGATAGTTCCGTTAGAAATATACAAATCCCTCCATGCAGCAGTAGCGCTTCCTAAATCAAAACTAGAAGTGTATGATCCGTTTCCAACATTTGGAATAATAGATCCGGACATTAATAGAGATCCACTAACTACTAAATTTTGATTTAATCTATTTACACAAGATGCTGTACTGGCATTGGTTACAGAACTAGTTACAAAATAGGATGCAGTACTTGCAAAAGATGCAGAAGATACATTAGGTAGCGAGTTAGCTAAATTTTGTATTGTTATTTGAGATGTTGCAGAACTAGCTACCGTAGCAACTACATCTGTAGTTAATACAGATGATACTGCTGGTAATTGACTAATTTTTACATTTGCCATTGTTATAGTATTATATTATTATTATCTTCTGTAATAAGAAACTCATCTAATTCAGAAACCAAAAAAGAGGTATTATCTTGTGGTACAAATAGTTCTCCTGGTAAAATATTTGGATTTACTTGGCTATCAAAAGATCCCTCTGAGGCCAGAGCCATACTTCCGTTAGCCTTAATTTGTTCTTTACTTTTATAGTATTTTAAGGGTTCAGGCGCTCCGTATTTACTGGTTTTGCTTATTAGGGCCATTTCTTACTTTGTAATAATAAATATTAGACAATTTCGCAAGCACCTCCTGCACAGGCTAATTCTCCTTTTTGATCTGTATAATCTTCAAATTCAATTACTTTAGAAAGATCTACTTTATGTAAAGTTGAAATGAAGTTATCAAATTGTTCTTTAGTTATTGACTCAAAAGGAGCTTGTACATAAGATCCATTATCATAAGGTAGGCAAGACAATGCTGTATAATTATTTCTATTAGCCCATGCCCACTCACCAACTTCAGGCCATTCTTCCGTTTTAAGAGAAATAGTTACAGATACATTATGTGTATTACGTCCAGTTCTATGACCTGGCTTAATCCACTCTTTATGCATTTTTTCTACTCTATGAAGTAAATCCATTGCAGATTCAGTTCTTGTAATTGCTCCCTCTGGTGCCTTTTGAGGAATTGTAACTACCGCTTGAGATTGAGGTTTAAAGTATTCATCTTCAATTAACTCTGGATAATTCATCAATAAATGAGTATATAGAGATTCATTTTTACCAAGTCTGATTCTTCTGAAATAATACTCATCGTGCCAAGCATGGACTCCAGATGAAGTTCCAAGAACACATGAAGTGGTTCCTGAAGGTTTTACTGTTGTACACCTAGCAGCTTTATGAATTCCAAGAATTTTAGCAACTCTTTCATTTTCTTCTTTTACAATTCCTGCAGCTTCTTTCATACTTAATTTTAACACGGCTCCAGAAGCAATACCTGTCATACCAACTCCGATTAGTGCATCTTTTTCAGTTGTTCTTTTCCAGATATCACGAAGATAATGAAAATCAGTATATGAAGCTTGAAGAGTTCCGATGAATGATGCTGCCTTAACTCTTTGATTTAAATCTTCTTGAGATTCTAAATTAGATACATTAACTTCACAAAGATTACAGAATTGAAAAGGTCTTAATGCAATTTCAGCACAAGGATTAGTTCCCCAATCTTTATCATTAGTAAAGAAAAATCCTGGCTCACCTGCATTAGACAATTCAATTTTTTTCCATAAATCCATGAACTCTTCTTTTTGGATACGATCACGAAGAATAGTCGCAGAATTATTTGCTCTACCTCTTTGTGGATTATTTTCCCACCAGGCACCAAATTTAGAAGTTAGCATATCCTCATCATCAAAAGAAAATAAACTAATTAAAGCAGCACGGCGAATACCTCCTGATAATACTGCATCCGCAATATAACAAATCATATCATGGCACTCAATTGGAGTTAATTTATCTCCGGTATCTTTACGATCTAATATTTTTTGAATTTGAAATAAACACTCTTTTAATGGCTCAGGACCAGGAGCTTTTCCTCCTGCGGTAATAAGCATAGATCCTTTTGGTCTAATATCTCTAAAATCAAATTTAGGTCTTGGACCTCCTACTAAATAGGATTTCATTAGTAGTTTTATTGCATCTGCCCAACCTTCAATAGAGTCTCCAATAAGATATCTTTTTTCTTTACTAGGTTTAACAATTTCAGGAAGTTGATCTACATGATGTTTTTGAACAGAATATCCTACACCGCAACCTCCTAAAAGTAAAAACATTACTTCTGAAAATACGCGCCAATCATCGACTGGTGCAAATGAGCAATTAAATATTCTGGCATTATTAATAGCAATAGGCTTTCCTGCAAATTGCATAGAGCGCATAGAAGGCAGGATTTTTTTGTCGTAAACTAGTTTATATACACTTTCAATTTCGTCTTGTAATTTCGGAAACTTTTGTAAATGCATTTCTTTGTTTCTGGTAACTATCTCTTCCCATGTTTCTCTTCTTTTTGGTCCTGGTAAATACTTTGCATACTTGTTGTAGACTGTTATTTCAGACAAAATTTGTTGTGTAATGTCCATTTTTAATTGTTTTTTTATTAAAGTTTAAAAAATAAAATTTATCCTAGAAAACTATATAGCTTTCTAGCACAGATCAAAACCCTTTGTTAATATTTAATGATTAAAGCTAACTACTTAGCTTCCAGGAAGAGTCGAACCACCATTGGTAGACTGGGTTAAAGTAGCCTTAGTCTTCTGAATTTTATTGATACTATTCGTAGTCAACTTACTATACTGGTTTGGGGACGCAGAATTAAGTTGGGCAATATTATCAACATACTTAAATTGAGGATCAGATGCTCTATAGCTATCTCCTTTTGGTGCCTTCTTGAATAAATCAATTATAAAATTCATGGTATCTGTTTTTCTCTTATAAATATAGCTTTTTTGCTAATTTATAGTCCTAACTCAAAAAATTTATTAGACAAATATGCTTTTTCATCCCTGTCTAATGAAGAACTAAACGTTTTAGGCTGATTATAGTTTTGATTTTGCCCTTCTATATTTAATTCATCTTCATTCATCGTATCTGAATTGATCTCTATACTACCATTATTGGTACTAATTTTGGCGGCATATGTCATTCCATCCATTCCATATCTATTTTTCATAATGTGCATACGGCCAGTTCCATTTACTTTATCTTGTCTCTTTCTTGATAAAGACATTGCAAAATCTGCAATCATCATTTTATTATAAGATCCAGCTGCTTTGTCTCCTTCAATTACATCATCTTTAGCACCTGCCCTATTTACCTGAGAAACTGTCCAAATTGGAACTTTAAGTTCTCTTGCCATTCCTTTAGTTGCTGTATATACATCATCAATTGCATCTTTTGGATCAATAGATTTTGTTTTACTTTTTAGTAGATCAACATAATCAATAATAACTAGATCTGGAGGATATCCTAAATCTTTACACTTCTGTATATGTGATTCGATAGTATGGATAGTTGCTTTACCCATAGGGAATTCTTTAATGATTAGTTTGCCTTTTAATTTAACCACAGATTCCTCAATAGAGCCTCGATGTTTATGAACTTGTTGAACATCTATACCTGTAAATAACGCGTCATAACGTTTGCCTACGTAGTACTCAGATAGTTCTAAAGTATAATGGCATACATTAAATCCTGACTGTACCGCCATAGCTCCTAGATTAACTAACATCCAACTTTTACCGCCTCCAGGATTACCGAATATAAGTCCTAGGTCACCTTTACCAAGTCCTCCCATTAAAAGTTCATTAATGTTTGGCCATGCTGTTGGTATTGCCGCTCTTTCTTCTTCACGATATCTAGTTTCAATATCTTTTTCATATTCATGCCCAATAGACTTATCTTGGCCTGCTTTTAAAGCAGCATCCATCATATACTTAATATCGTCGTATTGACCTCTTTCTAAAAGAGTTACTGAATTAAGAATGGCTTTTTTAAGTTGTTGATTTCTACAAAAATTTGAAAATTCTTGCTCTACATATTCGCGATCTTCATTAGCGGCTTTATAAGCCTCTTTTAATTGATCAACTACACTAATCTTTAAAACTTCATTTTCAATTTTTCTTACTTCAACTTGAAGAGAATCTAGGGACGGCGTAGTATTATATTTGTAATAGTATCTTATAATTTCTCCAACAATCCATTTATGTGCTGGGTTATCAAACATCTCTGTATCTAATATATCATTAATGTTTTGAAGAAATTCTTTATGCTTTAATAAACTTGATAAAACCTTAACTTGGAAACTCATTCCGTACTGCTGCAACTGATTTAGTGAACTCATAACTTATTTATATTTTGCGATTTGATTAAAGTGCTTAAATAACCAATTTGGCAAATTAGCAATTGAATTGCCTAGATTATCTTCGTTATACAAATTAATAAATTCTTGTGAATTAAGCTCTTTATTAGGATGAAGTATCAAAAAATCTACCTCTTCTTTTGCTTCGTCCGGGATATTAGGTTCTCTTAAATCCATAAGTCTTTTATTAATTCTTAGTTGATACTCGTAATTAACTATTGACTCGTGTAATTTTTTATCTCCGGCTTTACACTTTTCTAATATTTGATCTAATGATATTTCATTTTCTGATCCTAGCTCTGGAAATAACTTAAGCATTGTTTTAGATCCTAGTCCTCTTACTCCAGGTACATTATCTCCAGAATCACCTAATAAAATCTTTTGTGTTAAAAAATTATCTGTAGTAACTCCATATTCAGTTAATACCATATCTTTATCATAGAATTTTTTCTTAATAGGAGAATATACAGATATTTTTTTATTAACTAACTGTAAAAAATCTCTATCAGAAGACATGATTGTAATTTCTCCATCTAATTTTCCTGCCATATATCCTATAACATCATCGGCTTCAATTTTATCAATTGATATAAGATCTACAGGAAGTTGTTTTAGATAAAAAATTAATCTTACAATTTGATTTGTAATAGACTCTGACTCTTCTTTTTGAGATTCAAATGCATCCCAATTTGTTACTCTATTAATTCCACGATTTCCTTTATATTCAGGATAGATATATCTTTTATTTGTAGATCCACCTTGACCATCAAAGACTAAAATCACTCTAGTTGGTCTAACTAGATTAATAACATATCCTAAGGATCGTAAAAATCCTGTTAGACCTCCTATATGATTTCCTTGAGGATTAATGTGTCTTATTACTGTAAAAGCTCTTAAGAAAGTGTTTAGAGAGTCTATGATTAAGACTCTACTATTTACACTATCATCCACTTTCTCCTCTTTTAAAGATTCGAATATTTTTTGGTATTCTTTATTCATTATTAATCTTGTAGATCAAATATATCTGGTGACAATTCTGTTTCCTCTTCTACTACGTCAAATGTTCCAGATCCTAAGACTTTTGTCCATTCATCGCTATACTTCTTTTTATATTCTTCAAGATCTTTTTTATCATCTTTAATAAAGCCATGAACAGTCATAAGCACTTTATTTACTGCGGTAACTCCTGTTATGTGATTTTTATCACAGCTAATTCTAGTTCTTTTAGCAAACTCAATCTCTTTGCCATTTTTAGTAGCTTTGATTTTGTTTGTTCCTGCTTTAGCAATATTACCAAATGTAATAATAAGTGATGAATCAAAATACATCGTATTGCCACCTTTATTATTCATAGTTGGTTGCGACATTGGACTATCAGGTTTAGCTACCCAAATTTTATTTACTGCTACTAATGTATTAGTATATGGTTGACTTGCTTTACGAGATAATACAATTCTTTGATTAATGAAATTACCAAATTGTTGAGACATTGCTCCTGCATTCCACTCATTATTATTTGTAGATTTTTCTATACTCATTCTACAAGGAATAGATCCTACTGAATCCCAGAAGAAACAAATATCATGAGGTAAAGTACCTTTCTTTTGTTCATCAAGAATATCTGCAATAAATGCTGATACATCTTCTACGCAATTAAGTTTCTCTCTATCAATATATAAAAAGAATCCTTGATAATCCACAACTTCTCCTGTTACAGGATCTGCTATTTCTTCATATTGAAATCCCATAGCTCTTGAATGGCTCCAATCCCATTTCATTTCTGTAATAATAAAAACAGGAAGTATTCCCATCTTTTGTGCAGAAACTGCGGCCTCTAATAAAGCTGTTGTTTTACCTGTATCAGAGTGTCCACGAAGTAGAGTAATATGCCCGATAGGAATACCAGGAATTTGTAGTGTGTCTTGAAATGCTTGTGATAGTGGAATCCAAGAAGGCTGCTTGAATATTACACCAGAAGATAAATTTTTACCTTTCTTAAATTGTTCTAAACTATTAGTGCCTTTGATTGCACTAGATATAGTGCTATTTAATGTTGATTTTCCCATGCGAAACTGTTTAGTTTAAAAACCCCTTCCGAAGAAGGGGCTTTTTTGTTAGATGTCAAATAGGCTGTCAATTTCTGAATCTACACTTGCTTTTGTAGTATTCAAACTGTAACCTTGTTTAGGCGCTGATTGTTCCCAAGGCAGATCGCCTGTTGGTTTTGTAACTACTTGATCTGCTTGTTGCTTAATTTCTTCTTCAGGATTTAGATGTGCTAGAAGAGCTGTTTTCATTTCTTCATAGCTATACCTTTTGAATTGAGTTAGCGGATCTGGTTGTGTTTCTAACCATAGTTTTACTTTAGCTGCATCATCAGATAGCGGAGTAGATTTAGTACGTACCCTAACAGTAGAAGTATTATACATTAATCCAGTGGTTTCTTTACCAGCTGTCTCAACTGTAACATCTCTTCCTGTAATAGGATCTGTATAATCTCCTACATCCTCATCTTCAGCGATACTTAACAAGTCCATATAAACTTGCTTACCAAATTCCCAAAGCCTAACGCCTTTATCTTCTTCTCCTCGCACAATGACAGGAACAAAGATACGCATTTTTGGTTCGAGCTTTTTAGCCATTTGCCAATTGTCTTTTTCACTAGACTTTCTTAAGCCTTGTGCAAATTCAACGATTGGATCTTTTTCGCCAAAATTTGATAAACTAATCATGGATCTGTTATTGATCCCGTAATGCATTAGAACCTCTTTAAATGGGTTCTGTTTGTCAAACATTGAAGGTACAATCCTTACTGAATGTTTGCCCACGGTAGGCCTCCAAAGGGTTTGAGCGAGGTCTTTCTTCTGTCCTCCACGTGGATTTTGTAGAGCCGACAGTCTTGATTTTAACACTGAAATGTCCATACGTAACTGATTTTTATAAATGTAACAAAAAAACTTGAACTAAAACAGTTTTTCTTTTAAGTTAGATAGCAACTATTTTATGAATAGCAGTATTTAACTTTTTAAGATCATCTCCTTGAGTAAGGATAACCGAGTTTTTATAATCATCCCAAGTGATTGGGAAAGAAGTATCTAGTACGCCGCCATTTAATTTCTTAATTAAAGTATTTAGGGCGTTAATAGTATATAAAGTGTTAGTTTCTTTCTTTCTATGCACTAAGATAGTATTTGGAAGAATTTTAGTTTGTGCTCCTTCAATTTCAATATTATAAGTACATAAGTACTCATTTGAATCTATTGAGGATAAAACAAATATCTTTTTATATAGAATTGTGTATTCTTTATTTATTTCTCTTAGTGTATCTTCTAAGCCATCTTTTGGCGAAAAAGTACAAAATAATTTATTCATAAGCTGGTCTGATGTAATTTCTGCTGCGATCATTTGCTCCATAACCTTTTGTTTACTGTTAATAAATATTGAATATTACTAGAAAGCATAGTTAGATCCGTATTTGTGCTTGACAAGCATGTTTTTCCCTTCTAAGATAGTCTTGATCTTTTTTAGTAGGGTTTTACCATCCTCTTGTGAAAAATCAAACAGAAAAGAGTCATACGTGATTAAAATAAGCTTTGTTTTCTTTTTAGTTAGTAGTTTGTTTATCTCTAATATCTTGAATATGTTTTCTTTAGTTTCTAGATTCTGAACAATGTAGTTAAATAACTTTAATTTATTCATATCAGGCAACTTTCTTAGAATCCTTCCTGTAGGTAAAATGAGTGCTTTATGTGCATTATATTTTTTCCATTCCTGTTCTATAAATTCATTAAGAGATTTAAAGAAGTCAATATTTTGATATTGTTTTTCTATACCTCCATAAAGCTGCTTAAATGTAATAGACTTAGATTCTTTATACTGCTCAGGAGTTAATTTATCTACATTAAAATATAATTTACCTAGATATTCATGCATAGACTCTTTGGGACATTCAAAACCAATTAATCCAGAAATAAGTCTTAAATGATACGCATCAAAATCAAACTCAACTAAAAAATCATTTTGAGGTATAAAACACTTTCTAAAATCTTGATCTTTAGGTATTGCTAAAAAATTAACTCCATTAAATGAGTTAGTTGGTCTTGCAGTTAAATTATATAAGTTATAATAAGAATAAATCTTATCTCCTAATAGAGAATACTCCTTATGCTGGAATGTAAACTTATCATGAAAACAATTAAGATCTATTTTTATTCCAGTCTCTTCTACATGTTTATATGCATCAATTAATTTATTTTGCAATTCAATGTCCATTTCTAATTCAAAATAGTCTTTAACTAATTGATATAGACATTGACATTTTTCATAATGTTTAGAAATTGGAATAATTTCATTTATAGTAGGTAGAACCGGATACTTTATATAAAAGTCTCTATGTACATTGCTATTACACTCAAAAGAACTATATTCATTATTTTTATCTAAGCATATAAATTGAACATCTATAGAATTTGAAAGATCTAAAAAATAAGAATGTAATTTACTATCTAGTAAGTAGATCTTATTATGCTTTTGAAGAAATGATTCTACTAATTTAATATCTAGTGAAAATCCTTCTTCATGATTAATAACAAATATATAGCCTTTTTCTGAATTATTGTAGTAAATAAGACTTACTCTAGTAAGTTTAGGATGATAATAATCATTAGAAGTAACTACTTGGATAAATGCCTGATCTGACATTTCTAGTTTATCCAATTGTTCTTTATCTTCAATAATGAAATACATAACCTTTTATTTAAACTAAATATAACAAACTTATTTGATCATATATAAACTATTTACATAGTAGGTTTTGCAAATTTTATATAGTCGCCTCCTATAAACTCTTTTATTCCTAAAAAAGTTTTATTTGCAGATTCTACTAGCCTTTCATTTGTATTAATAATACCGGCAATTACATTATATTGAGATAGTCTTGTACTTTTTAATGGACCAGTTATTTTCCAAAGTATCTGAATTGTTTGATATATAGTAATATCATAATCTGCAGTTCCATTTATAATAGAATTGTATTCGTCTCTAGATATTTCTATAATAAAACCTTTTTCATTTTCTTTTTTAGTAAAGTATCTTATCAAATATCCCCTTCTATAATCTTCTTCGTCTGGTATTGGATAAAAAGAATTTGGTTTTCCTTGTATTCTATTTGGTTTTACTTCTGTTTTACTTGCTAATTCACTTCTTTGTTTATCTGTTATATTTAAATTATTTAAACCAGGAGCTGATTTATATCTAGGAATTCTTTTTAGCTGTTCACTAGGACCTGATTCAGGATCAGATCCTGTAAATGCTTTATTGTCATATGTTTCATAATACTTTCCGGCATAGGGTTTATTATTTAAAGTAAACTCCTCTCCTTTTGTATTTAGATTAGTTATAATTTTAAATGCTGGATAATATCTTAACATATATTTTTATTTATGCGAATATTGTGTCTCCTATTCGTTTTCCGCCTTTATTTAAAAGAACTTGTATGTATCCTATGTCTGTACCTTTTCCATAGGCACTAGGAAGAGCCGACGTAAATGATAAATAATTTTTTGGAACTTCTGCTAATATATTTACAGCAGCACCATATATACTATCTGATGATGTTTTATTAGGTCCTGTTCTATAATTAACTGAGGGTCCGGGTTCATATTTAGTACCGGTAACGGCTTGAAATTGATTTACCGCAGTTAATTGATCTGTAATATTTCTACCATAATTTCTAAAATTTGTTCTAGCTCTATTTAATATTACTCCCATTACATACGCCCTTTCTGTTTGATTACCAGATGCTTCTGCAAATGTTGCCCTAATTAATTGATTCCATTCATCAGCAGTTAAAGTTCTTCCTATATATGCATCTGCTGATTTTTTAGCTTCATTATTTTCTGCAACAAAATTTGTTTGCGGCGTAGTATTAATAGTATTGAAAATATTTTGATCTACTCCAAATACTTCATCTTTAGGAGGTAATTTTTCTACAGAACCTGAGAAGTCTGTTTTATCTTTTAAGAATATCATATTCGCTCTTACTGCTGTATTCCATTGATTACTTTCAATAGTATGTGTAAGACCAACCATTACAAAACCTACTTTATTTATGAAATCTTTTTTAGTATCTAAATTTTCCTTAGAATTTCTAGCACTATAAGTATATGGTAGTAATTGATCAGGAATAGTAAATGCTTGCCCCATTCCTAAACCAGAAATTCCATCAGTACTAAAATTAACAGATACAGGTATCATAGTAGATGCTCTAGTAGCATAATCATTATTTTTTATTTTACTCATTTTATCAATATAGTAATTTGTTGCGTGTCCTACTGAATTTTCAGAAGGATTAATTTTACTATAAAAATCATTAATTGTTTGATTAAATTGAGCAGCGGATGTTTTTATTGTATCTAAACCACTATCGCTATTTATTTTAGGCGGATTTACTTCTAATCTATCTTGCACATATCTATCTACATATGATGTATTTATAAATCCTACATTATCACCATTAGTTGATAGTGTTGCTTTATTAGTTGCATTAGAATTAGCAGATATAGCAATTAAATTACTTAATTTACTACTTATTTCTGTTTTTATTTCTAATGATTTTGCTATAGATTTTTTACCATATAAAGGAAGTCCGGTTCTATTATCTGTATTTGATGTAGGTCTATTATCCGGTGTAACTTGATCTTCTCCAGATAGTGCAGGTATAAATTGATCATCTACTATTTGAAAAGTATTTGCTGCATCATTATATGCTAATCTAAAAGCATTAAAATTACCTAAGTACTTATTTACATCTGAAAGTATTTTCTCTAAAAATGTTTTTAAATAAACACTATTTGTACCATCTTTTAAACTGTATTCTTCAACTAACTTAACTAAGTAGTCTATATTAAGTAATATATTCATAGTTTTTCCTCTATAAACATTACTTATTTTAATATCTCCAAATTTAATAGAAGGTAAATTTCCAGAAAGTAGATCATCAGTTTCTGGTTTATATAATTTAATTACTTCTACACTTCCTGAAACTGGTTTAATCTCAGTACCTTTGTTTTGTAATATATTTGGATCAAACAATGTAGCAAAATCAGAGTTACTTCCTTCAAATGGAATTAACGTAACCCAAGGATTTGTAGTTAATTGTTTTTTATTACTTAAAAAGAAATTTATTTCTGTATTAAAATCTACATAAACTAAAGGAGTTTGTAAATCAATTAATTTTTTTGTATCATAAATAGTGCATGTGTGATTTACTATCATTAATAATAAACTTAAAGGAATATACACTGGGTGGTTTGTTGAAACACCTTTAATGATTTCTTGATTAATTTGATACGGTATTACATAGGCATTTAATATCTGTTTAAAATCAGTAGGTTCTATTGTATCAATAGTAGCTTTATTTCCTAATAAACTTGTAGCAAAACCATATTTTGAATATATTTTAAGTCTATCTAATACATTTATTTTTTCTTTTCCATTTTTTTGTGAATATAAAGAATCGTCTATTTTTGAAGGCTCAGATAATAATTCATTTAAAAATGGACTAAATATTCCGTTTGTAAATATTTGATTTGTAAATGATCTTTGAGATGATTCTAACATATCAAGTTTATATACTTTACGACCTATTTCTAAATCGTTTCCGGCTTTATTAATAGCCTGATTTAAAGCATGTACTTGAATTGTTCTTAGAGTTATTTCTAAAGAAGATTGTAAATTAATTGCTTGAGTTATTTGTGTTGATATAGCTTCTTGCGCTTTCTTTTGTTCTTCTTCTGTATTAACTTGTTTTTGATCTTGATCTACTAGCTTTTTTTGAGATATAAAATCTAAAGGTTCTATAATATTAGGATCAGAAACTATAATGCCACTTATTAATGAACTATCATCTACAGATATTTCTACATATAATTGATACATTACACTTTCTTTTTTTACAGTCTGTGGAATTTTTGTAACACTTCCGTCTCCGTTTATTTTTTCACTTCCAGCAACCTCAATAGCTGAGTCTCTAGTAAACGGTATTGTAAATTTTACTGTTGTATTTTGACCTGCATTTTTTACTTCAAAAGTATTTGTTCCAAGTTCTAAAACTCCTTTAAGTTGCTCTACAAATTCTTCAGTAGTTATGTAGTAGTATGCATTATTTGTATATGTCCTGCCGGCTGCTGCGGCTCCATAAGATCCTACAATGTCTGTTCTATCAGAAATTGCCCATAATTTTCTTTGTATTTTTAAATTATATGAAAATCCATTTGTACTTTTATAGGGCACTTTTAAAACTGCTATATCATTAGCTTTATCTAATTCACTTGTTCCAGTTTTTATATCAGATTTAAGAACATCGCTAAAAAGATCAATAGCAGTAACCGCTAAATTAGGTATAGTTAATGCGCTAAAAAACTTTTGAATACTAGTTATTGGTTTTTGTATTATATCTTTTGTGCTCTCTAAATATTGGGTAGGAATATCCCAAACTCTAGGATCTTGATATCCTTTTATACCACCTATAACTACGCTATCTAATTTACTAAATATTCTAGGGGCATCTAAACTAACTTTTACATTTTTAATTAAATCTTCTCTTAGTGGAATAAAACCTTTTTGCTTTCTTATAAAATACACAGTACCATATGCAGGAGTATTAAAAGTTGCATCTATTGTTTTATAAGATTCATTATCTGTAGCATTAAGACTAATATTTCCTCCAATATATTTAGAATTTAAACGTGTTTTAGTTTCTATTGTATAACCACCACCTGGAGCATTTGTTGGAACCGCCGTTGTGTTTGATTCTGGATTTGGATTAGGTTTTATGTATGTATTAAAAAAGTCATCAGCTTTTAATTTATCTATTTTTGGAGGCTGATTTGATAGATTAGCTATATTTGCTGCGGCAGCTGCTTTTTTTGCTAGATCTTGAGATATTGTATTTAACGTATTATTATACGATAATATTTCTTCTTTTAATAAATTAGGAAGTACTCCCGCATTATTAATTTTTATTGAGTCTCCAAGAACTCCTAAAGCCATAAGTTTTAAAGTACAATCAAATCCCCCTTCTTGATTATACGAAAAATTAAAATTAGTAACCATTCCAAGCATGGCATCATAATTACCATCTGAATCTCTTGAATTTTTAGCTATCTGAATTGATATCTCTTCTTTTGTTAAATTTTCTTCAAAAGGATCTATGCTATATATTTCCGTTGTCTCTATTTTATTAGAATTATTAGGATAATAAAATGTATGTCCCCATTCTAAAAACATAGTAAACCCAAGCTTAAAATACAATGCATCTAATATATCTAATTGATTTTTATCCCAGCATTTAAAATTAATTGTAGCAGCTCTAACAGATCCTAAACGCCCTTGAGTTTCTATATTAACACTAGTAATGCCTGGCATTGGTCTATAACCATAATCTTGAATTTCTTTTTCTCCTAACATTCCGTAAGCTCCGCCTTTACCTAATCCAGATCTTATTCCATAAGAATTTTTTCCTAAATATTTAGAAGTTCCTGCAAAAAGAACAAATTCTTTTGCTAAAGATTCTGGACTAGTTATACTAGATTCTCCTACTATTCCTTTAAAATATTTCTGATCTGATTCACTTAGATTAACAGAAGATACTAATCTTACCCAAGCAGTTTTATTTGCTAGATATAAAATATTATCATTGTCTCTTGAGTCTTTAGAATTTTGATTTGCTCTTATTTCTAATTGATTTAAAACCCATTGAGGCAGTTTTTTTCCTATTATATTAGATATATTATTATCTAGTCCTGCCATATTATCTAGTTAAATTTGTATACTTATATTGATTTAATATTACAGATATATCATTAGGTATTCGCAATTGTATTCCAGGCTCTAGATATAAAGAATCTCCTGGCAGTGAATTTGCAGACGCTATGACCCACCAAAAACTAGTATCGCCATAAAAATCAAATGCTAATAAATCTAATCTATCTCCTAATGTTGCTATAACATAATTATCATTTTCTGATAGCGGAATTTCTGGATAAATATTATTTAAGTAATATTGATCTCCTTTATCTTGATATTTTGTTATTTGTATATTTTGATATCTTGATGCCATTTTTATTATTTATTTTTCAAAGTATAAATCTCCTGAGATCAAACTTAATTTATTATATTTTTCTGGCACAGCTAATGATTCGTCACCACCTGCAATCATCCAACCATTTTTTCTTGTTTGTGGTAATTTTGGAGGCATATTTTCAATAGGTTTTGTTTTTGCTTTTGCTTTTTTAGCTTGCTGAGGTGTTTGTCCAGTATTTATATTAAGTTTTTTGGCCGCTTGTTGATTTGCATCAGTGTCTGTTCCAGATACTATAGCATCCATATTTTCAGAAACATCAGGATTAGGACTAGGAATACTAGTTTGTTCAGTATTTGTTTGTTTTAATGGGCTATTAACTATTAAAGAAGAATTAAATTGTCCTCTGTTAGGAAGTATATCCATAATAGGTTTAAACGATATAGATACATCTACAACTTGTGGAAGTTGCGCTATGTTTCCATTTAATCCAATATATTCTAAATCTTGTGGATTAATTTCCCAAGTAGTGTTATTATCTATAGTTACATTTACATTTTCTATAAATCCAGGAACTCTATGTAAATAATCTCCTATAGTAATTCTAACAACAGGAGCTCTCATGATTCCTTGTTTAGAACTATAATCAGGATAAACTTGATTCATTAAAGCATTTAATTTTCTGTATAGTGGCATTAATTCATTTTTAGATCCAACAGCTATTCTAAATGAAAAACTTATAGATCTATCAAAACCTTGATATGTATAAAAATTTTCTCCTCTACCCATGTATTTAAATGCATTTAATTGAGCTGAATTATTATCAGTAATTCCAGCAGTTAAAAATGCCCTAAAAAATATTGCTTGTGAACTATTAGTATTATCATTGCTGATTGCTTCAAATACAAATTTTATTATATCTTTTGAATTAGTTTTATTATCTATATCATCCCACGGAGCTTTTTTATTTTCAAATGAAAAAGTCTCCATTAAATTCATCTTATCTTCTTTATCAATAAAGAATTTATATTCAAGGCTATCTTGCTTTAACCAATTTTTTTCAGGATCGTATTCTTGTAATTGAGTTCTAAAATCTTGTATATTAGTAGTAGCAACTCCATCTGTTATATTATTAATATCTTGAATTCTTAATTGATCATAAACCATAGTTCTGCTAGATTTTAATCTAGTTGTATCTACCGCTCTTTTAATAGTTGTTACTCCAACGCCATATGTAGATCCAGGTCCTCCAAGATATTGAAATATAAGATTTCTGTTTAGAGATATTCCAAGAGTATTAATTAAATTAATATCTGGGATATTTCTTACATCATTGAATTCTGTTGGACCAGTAGATATTTTTAATGCTGTTAGATTTAGTAATCTATTTGTAGCTCCACTATTATTTATATTTTGTGCATCTACTATAGCGTAATAATTTTTTTGGAATGGATTAAAAGGAATTATACCGTGTCTTATTGCATGAACACCAGTACCTTGAACTCCTACTTGTGCAAGTGTATTTTTACCTAAATTATAAACCCTTGTGTTTTCTAATAATCCAGGTAAAGGATTTGATTGATTAAATCCTACTAGAGTATTACCTGTTTCCATTTTAGGATTAGATAATTGTAATCCTACTTGTTTATCTATAAAAGCTTTACCTCTAGGTGCATCTTCAAAAAATTTTTTTATTCTAGATTTATCTATTTGGCTAGATAGTGTAAAAGTTTGATTTCCTAATTGAAAATTTATAGCTCCACCTCTAATAGGAAAATCTAAACCTCCAGTAGAATTAATTCTGTATATTGGATTTGTATTTCCTGCTCCACCAATAGTATCTGGATTTAGAGTTACTAAATTGGTAGGTGGTATATTAGTTTGTATATAGGGTTGGCCAGATGATCCACCACCAGGTCTATCAGACCCATATTTTAAACTTTTTAAATTTGTTCTTAAATCTATTAGTGCCATTTAATTTATTATTTTCCCATTGTTCCGCCAAACTTTTCATAAGTTGCTTGATCTATAACCTTTTCTACTGATTTTCCTGTTATAGGATCTACTATAATAACGTTATAAACTTTAGATGCATTATTATTTGATCTCATACTCATATTATCAACTGCTACAGCGGGAGCCGCAGTTGCCGCTATACTAGATTTTGTTTGATTCTGTTCTACTGATACTCCTCCTGCAGGTGCTAAAGCGCCTATTTTTAATCCTCCTATTTCACTAGCGTATGAATTTAAATTATCAATTATTTTATTGTCTATAGATCCAAATGATATATAATCTAAAGCATTAACTACACCAGCAATAGCACTAATCATAGTAGAAACAAAACCTGTTATTTTAGACATAAAAGCCTCTATATTTTTAGGATCAGATATAAAATTTAGTACCTTATCTAAGAATCCTTTAAAACTAGAACTACTTAATAAGTCTGCAAAGGATTGTTTTATTTTTTCTATAAAGTTAGCTATTTTTTCAGTAGCCGTTTGACTCATTACTTTACTATATTCTTCTTCACCTAATAAACTAACCAGCTCTTTTTGACCTTCTATAGTTTGTGTCATTAAAGATACCTTTTGTTGGTATCCTTTAATATCATTAACTTGTAATCTAGAAAATAGTTCTTGCTGTTTTAACATATCAGCAACTTGATCTCTAGTCATACCAGCAGATCCAGCAAGAGCTTCTTGTTGTATTCTATTATAACTTAAAAACTCTCCCGATGTTCCTAATTGCGACACTAACTCTTTCCCTGCAGTTACTAAATCGTTATTTAAAAATGCTTCACGAGCTTTAGCTAGATTAATATCTTTACCTGTTAATAATTGAGCTTCAAACTCTTTTGATATAGACGATTCAAAATCTAAAAATGAATCTGCTATTCCATCTAATTGTTTTAATTCTAGACCCATTGACTTAACTGTAGCTAAAGATCTAGTTAATTTTTCTGGATATTTTGCAAAAGATAATCCTAAAACTCCTGATAAACTAGAAGCTTCTTTAAGTATAGTTTGCCATTTTATAGAAATTCCTAATGTTTTTTGTATAAAATTAGAAGTCCCCATTGAAGCTTTAACAATCTTATCTTGTTGAACGCCTGAAATAATTTCTGTGTCTACAAGTTGTTTTCTTGTTTCAAGATCTATTCCTGCAAGCTCTTTTAATTGTATCTGAGTTTGTAAACTTTTATCTGATAGTAAATTGTTTCTGCCTGTAGCTTCTGCAATTTCTAATTGAGTTTCTCTAAACTTTTTTGCATTAAATAATAAATCTCCTGAAGCCTGTGCTGTATTACTATACTGCTTATTTAAATTTGTAGCATCGGTAACAGACATTGAAAGATTTCTAGCGAATAGTTGCACTTGTGATCCTGCTTCTGTTGCATAATCTGCAACATTAGCTAACATATCAACTACGCCTCCAATTAGTCCTCCAACAATAGGAATCTTACTTATTAATTCAGTAAATGGAGAAACTAATTTAGAGATAGGACCTCCAGTACCTGTTAATGCTCCTATGCCTTTATTTCCATATTCTGCGAATTTTTGTATTCCTTTTCCAGCAGCATATAAACTAACACTTAATAAAGCTGCGGTAGCTACCCAATTCTTAGTAGCTTTATCGCCCTCTCTCGCTTCTTCAACCATTTTACCGTATAAGTCTTTACCGAATAGTAAGTACTTATTCATCAGTTTTAAACCGCCGCCTATAAAACCTAACTCTTTTTTTATTTGTTCTTCCTTTTTTAGTTCTTCATTTACAAGATTGATTCTTTCTTCTAATCCTTTATTACTTTGTTGAATTGCAACTGCTGTTAATTGTTCAGCAGTTAGTATCTTTTCTATATCTGTAATTTCTGTTTCTAAAGTTTGTAAAGCCGCGGTACTTATTCTTTGTCCTAATGATCTTTTTCTAATAATTTCTTCCTCTAACTTTTTTCTATCTTCTAATTTTTTAACATATTCCGATGCTTTTTGCTGATCAGCGTCAGATACGGTTTTTAATTGGGCTTCTAAATTTAATTGTTTTCTTTGAATTCTTTCTCTTTCTTGCTCAATTCTTTTTATATTAATAGTAGACTTTTCAAAACTTTGAGTTTTTGATACAGAATCGTCTATTAATTTATTCATTTTATTGAGTAAATTGATAGATTCTTTGAATTCTTTATTAGTAGCAATATATGCGCCAGTTACACTAGACGCAGCAGCAGATTGAGCAGTCGATAAAGATGATGCCGTCTCTTGAATATTCTGCTGTGATTTATTGTCGTTTGCCATTTATTAGTATTACCTACAAATAAATATTTACTTTTTTGTTTTTACTTTAGAAACAAAGGTACTTTCTTCAGATTTAGATTTTACAAAATCTGGGATCTTTAATTTATTGGGATCTGTCTTCTCTGTTATCTTCTGTCTGGACTCATTACGAATCTCTTCAACCTTCTCAAGATATTCATTTATCTTCTTTAGATTAAATCGGCGTTTAGGAATGTCCATGTTCCAGACCTCAGAATAAGTGAAGCCACCACCGCCATGGTAGGTGAGTTCAAATACTTCTGTCATGAATTGAGATCTATAACTATGCCCCGGGAAAAAAGAATTCAGCCGTCATTGGAAGGCCTGAAGATACCTCCGTGCCATCCTTTAAAAGAAATGTAATATTAAGATCAATATCAGGGGTTACCTTTTCAATCTGTCTACGAAGCTCTATTGCATCTCTGGATAGGAGATATCCTTGATCAACAAAATCTCGAACTGTTTTTGTAGAATAATCTCCATTAACAGAAAGGATCTGATGTTTTAATCTAGTAGAAATTAAGCCGGCTTCTTGACCAACCATTTTTTTCATACCTTTAATCTCTTCATCAATTTTTTTGTCTTCTGCTACTGAAAGTACTTTAAATGTAACTGTATTTTTTGAATATGGTAGGATAAAATCAAATTCATTCTTATTGTTGAATAGGGACTCATCCATGACCTTATATTTAAGATCTTGAAGATCTACATTCACGGTCTCTTCCTCGTCTGTATTCGAGTTCTTGTACTTAAAGGAGTAGTCTTTACCATAAGCTAGTATTCTAGCTGCAATAAGAAGACCATTTCTATCACCTAAAGTGAGATCATCATAATTAATAGGAGACTTAATAAGTGATTTAAGCATTTTTTCAATTGCAAGGCCTTGACGAAGTAGATTAACATTCGTAAGAATGTCTTCTTCTCTTGCTGTCATATACTTCATTTCAATTTGTCCTGATGATAGAGGACTTTCTTTAGGGTAAATTAGACCTTTTGAAGGTAGGTCTATCATTTCTGTTGGAATCGTAAACTTTTGTTCTGACATAAACTATGTATTTATATATAAATATACTAATATTTAGTTTTTTAAAATAAAAAAAGCCCCTAGTAAGGAGCTTCTTTTTAAATATTTGTTTTTTTCTATTAGTAGTTAAACACTTAATATTATATCAGTAGTTCAAAACGCAATAATCCATTCCTATTGAGATAGTTAATTCAGTTGGATCAGATGTTGACCAGTCATAGCTTCCGAAAGAGGCTTCTTTAATGAAAGCACCTTTAATAATCCACTCACTTACAATATCACCTACTGGACCGATGATAGAAAGGTTTAGGTCTTTCTTATAAAAGTCAGAGTAACCATCACGACCAGTTACTGACTCATGGTGAAGACGTACCCATTCCATTACAGCTTGTTGTCCAGAAGGAGAAATAGGGTTATAAAGTGCTAAAGTCATGTCTTTCCACTCAGCTTTACCTTTGATCTTACGATAAACATTAATATGATCTATTTTGATCTCGTTTAAAGTAACACCAGGAGCATCAGCTTTTTTAATCATATAAGATGGAATACCATCTATGTACATGACAAAGCGATTTGATACTGTAGGTTCAAACGCCGTAAACATTATCTCATTCGGATCGAGGACAGGCATATTGTTATAATTTATCTTGTTTAATCAATTTTGTGATGTATGACCTTGATTTATTTAAATATTTTGCTAGTTTATTTTGTGATTCAAATTCTATTCCTTCATAAACTATTTTTTTAGCAACCGAAGTAGTTTTTCCTTTCCAATACCCCTCTTTTCCAAAAAACGGATGTTTATCTCCAATTCTACCAAAACAAGGGTTATTCTCACCTTTCATTTTATCAGCGTGATCAGGCCTTTTTTTATTATAAAAAGGGTGATTCTCTCCTGATGTAACTAATCTACACTTTTCTTTTGTCTTATCTGTGTGTCTATATCCAACGGTACCTTCACCTCCATCAGTCATATTAACTAAAGTGCCAGCCTTTTTATCTCTTCTACCATATAGAGCTATAAACTCTACTTCTTTCTCACAGGCTTCTTCCCAACTCAGATCATTAAAAAGAACTTCTACGTCGTAACCTTTCTTTGATATATTTTTCCAAGCTCTTGTTCTACCTTTTGTTTCGTAAGCTCTATCTTCAGACTCTCCTATTCCTATGTAAAACGGCTTATTTTTATCTTTTCTTATATGTCTGTAAACTATTGGCAATCTACTTATAAATATTCGATAACAAAATTATTTATTACATGCCACCAGACATCTTACTTTGAATAGCATTAGCCAACTCTTTTTCCATTTGCTTCTTTTCTTCAGGAGTCTTAGCATACTTCCATTGATCATATTTTAATTTGATGAAAGGAACAGATCCAAGAAGTAGACCTCCAATACCAGCCCAGAAATTAGGATCAGCAAAAACACCACCTTCTTCAATTTTTTCTCCTTTTTCATTTCCACCTTCCATTTCTTCAATCTTCTTATTAAGTTTAGCTTTAGCAGCTTTTAATTCGTCTAATGTGCGAGTTTTCTTTTCCATTTCTTTATCTTTTGTTTCTTTTTTAATCATAGATACTCCCATCTCTTCAGGAGAATCATATCCGGTTCCCATGTATCCTTTATCTTCTTCAACTTTTTTCATTCCGTCTTTAGGAGTTTTCATTTTCTTTTCTTTTACTACAGAATAACCAGCACCATAATTTTGTTTTTTGGCTTCATTCATAGAAGATAATTCTTTAGCAGCGTCTGGATTATTCATATCAAACTTTGCATAGTGAATTGCTGATTCTAAATCTGTTCCGGCTTCTACTTCTTGCTTAACTTTCTCATAGAAGGCCATAAGTTCTTCATCAGTTGCAGTAATCTCTTCTTGAAGCTGCTTTTTATTTTCCTTTAATGTTAATTGCTCTTTTACACTTTCATATAAGTGAGCAGGTACTTTAATTCTTAGGATTGTATTATCGTTCATCTTAAATTTTATTTATTTTATTGGCCAAATGAAGTACCAGTTGGAAGAATGTTGAAATCAAGTTGAATGAATTCCGCAGTCTTTGTTGGTTGTAAATAGATTGTACCAACTAATTGATTACGATCTACTACGTCTGGTGTGTTATTAGTTTCATCCATAACTACTTGGAAAGCATAAAGACCTTGTCTTTGTTGTACTGTTTCTAAGTAAGGATTAACTTGGTTTAAGAATTTATTACGAGTTACTTGAGTATTTGGCTCGAATACAATTGTCTCACCAATTTGACCAATATAACTTTTAAGGGCAATTAACAGGCGTCTTACATTTACTCTATCAAGAGCAGATGGCTTTTGTTGAAGTGTCTTTTGTCCATAGATTACTGTTCCAACACCTGGGAAGGTTGCTATTGGATTTACTTTACCTTGATAAAGTGTATTCCTATCATTAACAGTTAATTTTCTTTCTGGTTGAAGCACTGTAGATAATGAACCTCTATTCATACCTGCAGGTGCAAACCACTCAGCAGATACTTTATCATTGTATTCATATACAGCAGGAACTAATGTAGAAGCTGGAACGAAATTAATTTTTCCTGTTTCACGACTTCTAATTTGAACCCACGGCCAATATGTTGCACCATATGAGTTATCATAAGTTGATGCATTACTTACAGTTGTTGATATATTTTGTCCGTATCCTACCATATCTACTACTGCAATAGCGTCTCCACGACCTTGTGCAAGAAGTAAAATATCAGATACAGTACTAGAAGCATTTTGTGTAGTTAATCCTGGTGCATAGATCACATTGAAATCATAAGCATCTTTATTAGCTAATAGACTAAGAGCTACATTATAATCACTAGCGTGCAATCCTTGAATATTTGTAGCAGGACTAGAAACTACTGAATTTTGACTAGGAATTGCTTCAAACAAATTAACCGCAGCTTTTCCAAAAGATCCATAAATTGCTCCAATTGCGCTACCAAATCCACCGTATCCACCTGATGCTTGGAAAGAACTACTTATAAGAGGGAAACTAGTTTCTGGTAAAGATGCTGTATATTGGGCTCTTGGTTGACCTGTTTGATCAAAGTATCCAGGAGTAGATAAATTTACAGATTTAACTCTTACATATCTAGATTTATTTTGATATGATCCACTTAATTGAATATAATTTTCACCATATTCATCTGTTTTTACAGTTACTGCTTGATCACCAATAACATAAGAAATATAGTTATTTTGATTAGGATCAAGAGAAAGATTATTCCAGCTTTCTAAAATAGTTTTACTATTGTTATAATCATCACCACGACGTATAATAAGACTAAATAATCCTGATCCTGTATCTGCGGAAGTAATTTCCCAACGAATATTAGCAGAGGAACCAGAAGATAATAATCCAGAAGATGCAGTTACGCTATACATAGATGCACTAAAGTTATCCATTACATCACCAACTGAAAGTGTTTCTAACACAAAAGAAGTTCTAGTTCCGTCTTGTGCTTGAATAGATGCAGTTGCCGGTGTATAAGATCCTGAAGCCACTCTCGTAACAAGAAGAGAACTTCCTCCTTGTTCAAAATAATTAAGAGCTGCAATACTAGTTAAATATTCGTAGTTAGCACCTCCTGAAATAAACGCAGCTCCAAATAGAGCTTTGTATTGTGAATAGGTAGTTACTAATGTAGGAAGATTTACTGGACCTGTTACAGTAGGGCCTACAATTGCTGCGCCTGCAGCTATTGGTCCTTGTGTTATCTGGGATAAATCGTTTTCATTTAAGAAAACTCCTGGGCTAATAAGTGTTTCGGCCATTTATATTATTTTTATCTAGTAATAAATATCAATACTTTATTCAAAACACTTTAGTTAAAT
>Ga0114970_10000001_pt1 | contig 174095 bp, 191 predicted proteins | sample M_140205_XF_Meta_FD_87030 | JGI IMG/M metagenome (GOLD analysis project Ga0114970, IMG submission 87030) | Freshwater microbial communities from Lake Montjoie, Canada to study carbon cycling - M_140205_XF_MetaG | ecosystem: Environmental > Aquatic > Freshwater > Lake | place: Lake Montjoie... | reverse complement strand
CAAGCTGGACCGATGATGGCGCGCTGAAGCCGCGCCCGCCGCCACCGCGCAGCTCTGGCCCTGGCGCATTGCCATCGGTGCGGGCCAGGGGCTTTTGTTCTTCACCCTCTTCCACACCCGCCTGATCGGCCAATGGCCCGGCGGCGACGCCTATCTCTTCACGGCGCTGGCGCTGGCGGGGCTTTTTGTCCCCCTCCTCCTGCTCGAAGGTGTTGGCGCCACCGCGCTGACGCGGCTGCTGCCTTTCGCGGGCATCGCGGCGGGCCTGTCGCTGACCAGCGGCGATCCCATCGCGCTGCTGCTGATCAGCGTCACCCTGTCGGAAGGTCCCGCACGCCTGCCCCTGATCTGCACCGTGCTGGCCGCGCTGATCGTCGCCATCAGCGCCAGCCAGCGCAGCGGCGCGGCGAAACGTGGCGGCTGGCGCGGCGGCTTCGAGGTCTTCGCCGCCTGGGCGCTGGACCTGCGCGTGTCATGGCTCGGCTGGACGGCAGCGCGCCTCTTCGCGCTCTGCGCCGTGACGCTGTTCCTCGCCTATGGCGCGGGCTACAGCGCCGCCGCCGTGATGGCGCTGGCGCGCGATGGCAGCATGCGCCGGCTGGAAACGGTCAACATCGTGCTGGGCGTGGTGCTGCTGGGAGCCTGCATCGCGCTGGCCTCGCCGCTGGCCGACCCGCTGCGGCTGGCACCCGCCGCACAGTCGGCACGGCTGGAAGGCGGCCATGCCAGTATCGAGACCTTCGATTTCGCCAACCTGCCACGCGACGGCGCCCGCTTTGGCGCCGAGGCGCTGGCAAAACTGACAGGCAGCCTTTATCCCGACATCGCCCGCGCCGCGTCCGTCGCGCGCGGACCGCAGGCCACATCGCTTCCCGCCAGCGAAGTCGGTTCCAACATCGCCCTGCGCACGCCGGGCGCCCATCTGCCGGCCACCCTGCTGGCGCGGGACTGGAGCCCGGTGCTGGGCGTGCCCGCCCGTCTCTCCAATCCGCACGAAACCTGCGACGCCTGGTTCCGTGACCTGAATGGCGATGGCCGGCAGGAAATCCTGCTGGTTTCTGGCGCCGAGGCCCGCTGGTGGGCGGCGGTGATGCAGGCTGACGAAGCTGGGCGCTGGAGCCGGACCGGGCGGCTGGCGTCCGGCTGCGGCGCGACCCTGACGGACCTGCGGAACGGGCGGTTCGATACGCTTTCCGCCCTGCCCGGCTGGAACGAGCTGACGGTGGCGGGAAACCGCGTCACCGCCGCCACGCCCGAGGCTGGCTGCAGCCATTATTTGCCGCTATAGAGCCCCCGAATTCTGACTTCGGGTTTCATGGCGACCGTCGCCCTCATCGATTATGGCTCCGGCAACCTCGCCTCGGCGGCGAAGGCCCTGGCGCGCGCGGCCGAAGGCACCAAGAACGAGATCGTCACCACTGCCGACCCGTCCGACATCCTGGCGGCCGAGCGCATCGTGCTGCCGGGCGTGGGCGCCTTCGCGGACTGCATGCGCGGCCTCTCCTCCATTCCCGGCATGGTCCCCGCACTGCGCGAGCGCGTGCTGAAGGATGGCGCGCCGTTCCTGGGCATCTGCGTCGGCATGCAGTTGCTCGCCACCGTCGGCAAGGAATTCGGCGATCATCTTGGCCTGGGCTGGATCGCGGGCGAAGTGGTGAAAATCACACCGTCTGATCCGGCGCTGAAGATTCCGCATATGGGCTGGAACGAGCTGAAGATCGCGCAGCCGCACAAATTGCTGGAAGGGATCGAAACCGGCGCGCACGCCTATTTCGTGCACTCCTATCATTTTGTGCCTGCCCTGCCCGACGACCTGCTCGCCACCACCGATTACGGCCAGTCGCTGACGGCGATGATCGGTTATGAGAATATCGCGGGCACCCAGTTCCATCCGGAAAAAAGCCAGGCCACGGGCCTGAAGCTGCTGTCCAACTTTCTCAAGTGGAAACCATGATCCTGTTTCCCGCCATCGACCTGAAGGACGGCGTCTGCGTCCGCCTGAAGAAAGGCCTGATGCACGAGGCTACCGTCTTCAACGACGACCCGGCCGCGCAGGCACGCACCTTCAAGGCCCAGGGCTTCCAGTGGCTGCACTGTGTCGATCTCAACGGCGCCTTTGATGGCCGCAGCGTCAATGCCGAGGCAATCAAATCCATCCGCGCCGCCATCGACCTGCCGATCCAGCTGGGCGGTGGCATCCGTGACATGGCCGCCGTCGAAGGCTGGCTGGCGGCAGGCATTACCCGTGTCATCCTGGGCACTGCCGCGCTGACCAATCCCGATTTCGTGAAACAGGCGGCCCGCGCCTTCCCTGGCCGGATCGTGGTCGGGGCCGACGCCAAGGGCGGCAAGATCGCCACCCAGGGCTGGGCCGATGTGTCGGACCTGACGCCGGTGGATCTGGGCAGGCGTTTCGAGGATGCCGGGGTGGCCTCGATCCTGTTCACCGACATTGACGGCGACGGGCTGCTGGCCGGGGTGAACGTGACGGCCACCGCCGCCCTCGCCCGCGCCCTGACCATCCCGGTGATCGCCTCGGGCGGGGTCGGGTCGAACGCCGATATCGAGGCGCTGGTCGCGGCAAAGGAGCCGGGGATCGAGGGCGTCGTGGTGGGCCGGGCGCTCTATGACGGGCGGATTGATATTCCGGCGGCGCTGGCGCTTTAGCGCTTCAGGCGGCGCTCGACATCCTCTAGCTGCTCCAGGGTCTTGTAGCGGATACGGATTTCCCCACCTTTATCCCCTTTGTGCATGATCTCAACTTTCAGCCCCAAGCGGCTGGAAATGCTGGATTCCACGTCAGTGACATTGGGGTCTTTATAGGTTTTTCCACCGGGCTTCGGCTTTTTGACCGAACGCTGTTCGGCCTGCCGTACATTCAGCCCGCCTTCGATCAGGGCGCGGGCGGCGGCCTCCGGATCGGGCAATCCCAACAGTGTTCGGGCATGGCCCGCCGTCAGCTTGCCCTCGCGCAGCCAGGCCTTAACCGGCTCCGGCAGGTTCAGCAGCCGCACCGTGTTGGCGACATGGGAGCGGGACTTGCCGACCTGCCCAGCCACCTGCTCCTGCGTCCGGTTGAAGGGCGCGGCCATCAGCTGGTCGTAGGCCATCGCCTCTTCCAGCGCATTCAGGTCGGCGCGCTGGACGTTCTCGATGATGGCGATTTCCAGCGCCTCGCCGTCCGGCATCTCGCGGATGACCACCGGCACATCGTGCAGCTTGGCGATCTGGGCCGCGCGCCAGCGGCGTTCACCCGCCACGATCTCATAGGCATCAGGGCCGATGGGCCGCACCAGGATGGGCGACAGCACGCCCTTTTCCTTCACGCTGGCGGCGAGCTCGGCCAATGGCTGTTCGTCGAAGGTCTTGCGCGGCTGGTACTTGCCGGGGCGCAGGAAGGCGACGGGCAAGGTGCGCGCATCTTTTTTCGAAGGCAGGGGCTCACCCTTCACGGCGGCGACTTCATCGCCGATCAGGGCGGAGAGGCCGCGACCCAATCCGCGCGGACGATCTGTGGGAGGTGTCATGCCGCTGCTCTGTGCCGTTCGCGCTGGATCAGTTCGCCCGCCAGCTTGATGTAGGCCTGGCTGCCGGAGCATTTCAGGTCATACACCAGCGCCGGCACGCCATGCGACGGCGCTTCGGAAATACGCACATTTCTCGGGATGACGGTGGCATAGACCTTTTCGCCCAGCGTGGCGCGGACATCGTCAGCGACCTGGTCGGACAGCTTGTTGCGCTTGTCGAACATGGTCAGGACGACGCCCTGCATCTCGAGCGTCGGGTTGAGCTTGTCGCGCACCAGCTCGATGGTCTTCATCAGCTGGCTCAAACCTTCCAGCGCGAAGAATTCGCATTGCAGCGGCACCAGCACCGCATCCGCCGCCGCCATCGCGTTCAGCGTCAGAAGGGTGAGGGAAGGCGGGCAGTCAATCAGGATATAGGAGAAGGCATTTCGTCCGTAGGCGGAATATTCATCCAGCGCGTCCTTTAGGATGAAGTTGCGCCGGGGCATGTCGGCCAGCTCCAGCTCGGCGCCCGACAGGTCCACCGTCGCGGGCAACAGCGACAGGCCGGGGATGCGGGTGGGGACGATAGCTTCGGCCAGCTTGGCTTCGCCGGTCAGCACTTCATAGGTGGTCAGGCCACGATCCTGGCGATGCAGGCCCAGCCCGGTGGAGGCGTTGCCCTGCGGATCGATGTCGATCACCAGGGTCGCCTCGCCGATGGCGGCCAAGGCAGTCCCCAAGTTGATCGCGGTCGTGGTCTTACCGACGCCGCCCTTTTGATTGGCGACGACCAGGATGCGGGGCTTTGGGGGAGGGGTGTTCATGGAGGGAAACCAGCTTTCTCACCACCAGAATAGCACCCGAGGGGTCGGTTTTGCTGGGAACTTGTGAGGTTTCCATATTCCAAGATTTATGGGCTTCCGTCAATTCAGACCCCGCATTTTGTCCCTTCAGAAACAAACAAACACTGTTCGGGCCGGTGAGCGGCTTGGCGTAGGACAGGAGCAGGGGCAGGGGGGCCAGCGCCCGGGCCGTCACCACATCGAAGGCTTTGGGCGGCAGGGCCTCAATGCGGGCATTCTGGACCGCGAGCTTGAGGCCCATGCCCTCGGCGGCAGCGGTAAGGAAGGCGCACTTCTTTCCGGTGGATTCATGAAGCGTGACGGCGATCTCTGGCCGCATCGCTGCCAACACCAGGCCGGGGAACCCGGCACCTGAACCCAGATCAGCGAGGTTCCGGGTTCCCGGTGGGATCAGGGGCTCCAGTTGGGCGGAATCCAGGAAATGGCGGCGCCAGAGATTGGGCAGGGTGCTGCGGGCCACCAGATTGTGGTGCTCGTTCCAGGCGACCAGCAGATCGGCATAAGCCTTGAGCCGGGCCAATGTTTCACGTGAAACATTGGTCTGACGCGCGAAATCTTCAGGCCCGAGCAGCATGTTTGCCCTTCAGGCCCTTCACATAGGCCAGAACCAGGGTCAGCGCCGCCGCCGTGACGCCCTCGATACGGGCAGCCTGGCCCAAGGTGGCAGGCCGGATGGTTTCCAGCTTGCTACGGACCTCGTTGGAAAGGCCGATCACGGTGGCATAGTCCAGGGCGGCGGGCAGGGCGCGGGCTTCGTCCCGGCGGAAGGCGACGATATCGGCCTCCTGCCGGTCCAGATACCCGGCATACTGGGCGTCAATCTCCAGCTGCTCGGCAATATCAGGCGAAATTTCCCCGATTTCGGGCCAGATCCGGGCCAGGGCCGCCAGATCGGTGAGGGAAAGCAGGTCCAGGGCGCTGCGGCGAACCCCGTCCTGCCGCACGGCAATGCCGTGGGCCGCCGCCTGGGGTGGGGTCAGGTTCAGCCGGGTCATTGTTTCACGTGAAACATTCAGGTGCGCCAGCTTTGCCGCAAAGGCGGCCCGGCGTTCGGTCCCAACGATGCCGTCTGCATCGCCCAGCACGGTCAGGCGCTGGTCGGCATTGTCGGCCCGCAGCGTCAGGCGATACTCGGCCCGGCTGGTGAACATTCGGTAGGGCTCCGAAACACCCTTGGTGACCAGATCGTCGATCAGCACGCCGATATAGGCGGTGGCGCGGTCCAGGATGACGGGATCATTGCCAGCCACGGCCCGGGCGGCATTCCAGCCCGCCATCAGGCCTTGTGCGGCGGCTTCCTCGTAACCGGTGGTGCCATTGATCTGGCCCGCCAGGTAAAGGCCGGGCAGGCGCTTGACCTGTAGCGCCGGCGAAAGCTCGCGCGGATCGACATAGTCATACTCGATGGCATAGCCGGGGCGGCGGACCACGGCCTTCTCCAGCCCCGGAATGGTGGCCAGCAATGCATGCTGGACGTCCTGGGGCAGGGAGGTGGAGATGCCGTTGGGATAGACCGTATCGTCGTTAAGTCCTTCCGGCTCAAGGAAAATCTGGTGTGATTCCTTGTCGGCAAAGCGGCTGACCTTGTCCTCGATGGAGGGGCAATAGCGCGGGCCGCTGGACTTGATCTGCCCCGAATACATGGGCGAGCGGTGCAAGTTGGCCCGGATGACGTCATGGGTGGCCAATGTCGTGCGGGTGATGGCGCAGGCGATCTGCGGCGTGGTAATCACCTTGGTCAGGAAGGAGAAGGGCACTGGCGGCGTGTCGCCTGCCTGCGGCTCCAGTGCGGCCCAGTCGATGGTGCGGCCATCGAGGCGCGGCGGCGTGCCGGTCTTGAGCCGGCCCATATTGAGGCCGAGGCCATAGAGTGTCTGCGAAAGGCCGATGGAGGGCGCTTCCACGCCGTCTTCGACTTTCATGCGGCCAGCGGGAATTTTGGTCTCGCCCAGATGGATGAGACCATTGAGGAAGGTGCCGGTGGTCAGCACCACGGCACCCGCGCTGATCTCCTCGCCGCGCGCAGTACGAACACCGACAACGGTTTGAGCCTTTAAAATCAGGTCTTCTACGCTCGCGACCTTGATGGTGAGATTTTCAATCTGCACCAGCGCGGCCTGCATCGCGGCGCGATAGAGCGCGCGATCGGCCTGGGCGCGCGGACCGCGTACTGCCGGACCCTTGCGCCGGTTGAGCAGCTTGAACTGGATGCCCGCCGCGTCGGCGACCTTGCCCATCAGGCCATCGAGTGCATCGATCTCGCGCACCAGGTGGCCCTTGCCGACGCCGCCGATGGCGGGGTTGCAGGACATCTCGCCCAGGGTCTCGAACTTGTGGGTCAGGAGCAGGGTGCGGGCGCCAAGACGGGCAGAAGCCGCCGCAGCCTCGCAGCCGGCATGGCCGCCGCCGATCACAATGACGTCGAAGTTGCTTCCCATAGCCCGGTGCATACGGAAAACTTGCCCTCTGGACAACTATGCATATATGTAAGTAATTACTTACCTATACAGAAATCCCGGAAGACGAAGTCCAGCACGTCTTCGACATCGACCAGCCCAGTGATACGGCCCATCGCCCGCATGGCCAGCCGCAGGTCTTCCGCCAGCAGCTCGGGCACCTCGGCCACGCGGGCGTGATCCAGTGCCGCCAGCGCCTCTGTCAGGGCGACACGGTGCCGGGCCCGGGTGAGGGCCGGAGCTTCGCCGACGAATTTTTGCTGCACCTTTTGCTGCAGCAAAGCCTGCAGCATGGAAAGCCCGTCGCCGGTCTTCAGCGAGATCGAAATGCCGTCGTGCGGGCTAAGATCGGCCTTGTTCCAGACGATGAGATCGGGGACCAGGTCGGCGGGAATTGCGGCGCGGGGGGCCGCAGCATTGCCATCCTGCAGCAGCAGGATCAGGTGCGCTTCCCGCGCCCGCGCTAGCGCCCGGCGCACGCCTTCGGCCTCGATGACATCGCCGCTTTCGCGCAGGCCCGCCGTATCGGACGCGATCACCAGCACACCCCCTAAGTCCAGCCGCACTTCGATCACATCGCGGGTGGTGCCCGCGATGTCGGAAACGATGGCGACATCGCGCTGCGCCAGCGCGTTCAGCAATGACGACTTGCCGGCATTGGTCGGGCCGATGATGGCCAGCCGCACACCTTCGCGCAGGGCCTCGCCGCGCCCGGCATCATCGAGATGGGCCCGTATTTCCTCACTCATATGCATCGCAGTGGCGCGGGCAGCGTCGAACTCGACCTCACCCACGCCATCGTCGGAAAAGTCGATTGCCGCTTCGGCCCGGCCCACCGCCATGATCAACCCCGACCGCCAGCCCTCATAGAGATCGGCCAGCGCGCCATCATGCTGGCGCAGCGCCTGCCGCCGCTGGGCCTCGGTTTCCGCATCCACCAGGTCGGCGACGGCCTCGGCGCGGGTGAGGTCGAGCTTGCCGTTTTCCACGGCGCGGCGGCTGAATTCCCCGGGCTCGGCGGGCCGCAGCCCCAACGCCAGCAGGGCTGCAAAGACGGCCTCGCGTACCGCCCGCCCGCCATGCAGATGAAGTTCGGCGATATCCTCGCCGGTGAAGCTGGCAGGGCCGGGAAACCACAGCAGCAGCCCCCGGTCGATCTCCACCCCGGCATGGGCAATGCTGCGCAGCATGGCGGTGCGGGGTGGGGGCAAGGCCCCGGCCAGGGAGGTCAGTGCCGCCCCGGCACCAGGACCGGACAGGCGCACCACCGCCACCCCGGCCCGCCCGGCGCCGCTGGCCAGGGCGAAAATGGTGTCGGTCATGCGGTTACTTGGACTTGCCGCCGGCAGCGCGGGCGGCGCTGTCCCAGAAGAACTTCTGGAATTTCTGGAAGGTCTCGGCCCCGGACCCGGCATTAATGCCCAGGAACGGCATCCAGGCCTTCATCATGGCCTCCGGGTCGCCGGCGTCGAAGGCCGCCCGCATCCGGCCCTGCATTTCCTCCAGCATCTGCTGCTGCAGCGGGGCGACATCGGGCAGGCCCATGAAAGCGCGGGCTTCCTCGGGGGTCATGTCCATCTCGATACGCACTTTCATGGGCAACTCCATCGCCAATCTGCCGGGCTTGGACCCACCCCCTGTTCGGGGTAAGAACACCGACCCAAAAACAACTGGCGCGCAGCATCGCCCGACGCGCCCAACCGGAACAAGACCATGTCTGCCAGCGCGCTACAGAACAACGCCAGCCCCTATTTCCGCCTGCACAAGGACAACCTCGTCCAGTGGCAGGCCTGGGGGCCTGACATGCTGGCCAACGCCAAGGCGCTGGACAAGCCGATCTTCGTCTCGGTCGGCTACAATAGCTGCAACTGGTGCCATGTGATGAGCAAGGAAAGCTTCTCCAACCCGGAGATCGCCGCCCTCATCAACGAGAACTTCATCCCGGTGCTGGTGGACCGCGAGGAGCGCCCGGACCTCGACCAGATCTACCAGACCTCGCTGCCCCTGATGGGCCTGCGCGGCGGCTGGCCGCTGAACATCTTCCTGGCCCCGGACGGCGCGCCCTATTTCTCGGTGAACTACCTGCCGGACGAAGAACGCATGGGCCAGCCCTCCTTCCGCATGGCCGTGACCCAGGCCATCGACATGTGGAAGAACCAGGGCGCCGCCACGCGCGAACAGGCGCAGGGCGTGCGCGAGCAGCTCGAAGCTGTCTACAACCGCGACACGCGCACCCCGGCCGAGATGGTGCAACTCGACCTCGCGGCGATGGGTGTCGCCCGCAACTACGACATCTTCTTCGGCGGCCAGCAGGGTGCGCAGAAGTTCCTCAACCCGCAGCAGCTCGAGACGCTGTGGCGCGCCTATCTGCGCAGCGGCGTGCCGCAATATTCGCAGATGGTGTTCACGACGCTGGACGGCATCCTGTTCGGTGGCATCTACGACCATGTCGGCGGCGGCTTCTTCCGCTACACGCTGGAAGAGCGCTGGGCGGTGCCGCACTTCGAGAAGACGCTGGTCGACAGCGCCCAGATGGTGGATCTGCTCACCGGCATCTGGCAGCATAATCGCAGCGAACTGGCCCGCTCCCGCATCGAGGAAACCATCGGCTGGCTGCTGCGCGAAATGAAGCTGCCCGGCGGCGGCTTCGCCACCACGCTGCATTCCCAGAGCGAGGGCCAGGACGGCAAATATTATCTCTGGAGCGAAGCGGAGGTGGATGCCGCCCTGATCGGCACCTTCTCGGCCAAGTTCAAGGCGATCTACGATATCACCCGCGAGGGCAGCTATAACGGCCGCAACATTCCGCGCCGCACCGGCATGGGCGCGCAGGCGACCTCCGATGCCGACGAAGTCCTGATGGCCAAGCAGCGCGGCATGCTGCTGGAGGCGCGCAACAAGCGCACGCCACCGCCGCGCGACGACAAGATGCTGGCCGACTGGAACGGCCTGACCATCGCCGCGCTGGCCAGGGCAGGCATGGCGCTGGACCGCGGCGAGTGGATCGCCGAAGCCGTGATCGCCTTCAACACCGTGGTCGCCACACTGGGTAACGGCTCGCGGCTCTATCACTCCTCCGCCAACGGCCTGCATGGCGCCGAAGGCTTTGCCGACGACTATGCCAACATGGCGCTGGCGGCGACGCAGCTGTTCGAAGTTTCGGGCGACAAGCGCTTCCTGGAAAACGCCAAGGCCTGGGTCGGCGAGCTCGATGCCCATTTCTGGGACGAAACGCGCGGCGGCTATTACTTCACCTCGGACCATGCCGACCCGATCGTGCTGCGGCCGCGCTTTGTCTTCGACAATCCCACCCCACCCGCCAACGGCACCATGCTGACGGTACTGTCGCGCCTCATCCTGTTCACCGGCAACGCCGCCTATGCCGATCGGGCGCGCCAGCTGGTCGGTGCGTTCGGCGCCGATCTGCCGCGCAGCTTCCTGGCCATGTGCGGCTATCTCAACGGCAGCGAGACCTATTCGACCGCGCTGCAGATCGTGATCTTCGGCACCCGTGGCCATCCCCAGACCCAGGAGTTGATCCGCACCGTCTGGGGCAAGGCGCTACCCAGCAAGCTGCTGATCCTGGTCGAGCCCGGCGACAGCCTGCCCGAAGGCCACCCGGCCGCTGCCGGCAGCATGCAGAGCGGCGTCGCCACGGCCTATATCTGCCAGGGCACCCTTACCTCGACGCCCATCACAAGCCCCGCTGAACTGGGCCAGATGCTGACGCTGCCGCGCCAGGCCGCCAACGCATGAGCATGATTGCGATCCGGGACGGCATGCGCGGCTACCTGGCGAAACCGGCGTCGGGCACCGGCCCCGGCATCGTGGTCATCCAGGAAATCTTCGGCGTCAATGCCGTGATGCGCGGCATCGCCGACGATCTGGCCGCGCAGGGCTGTGTCGCGCTGGTGCCCGACCTGTTCTGGCGGCTGCAGCCCGGCATCGAACTGACGGACAAGACCGAGGCAGAGTTCAAACAGGCGCTGGACCTGATGGGCCGCTTCGATGTCGCCAAGGGTGTCGAAGACATCCAGGCCAGCATCGATACGCTGCGCGCCATGCCTGTAGCGAACAAGGTCGGCGCGGTGGGCTATTGCCTGGGCGGGTTGCTGGCCTATCTCGCCGCCGCGCGCACCGATGTCGATGCGGCAGTCAGCTATTACGGCGTGAACATTCCTGCCTTTCTGGGCGAAGCTGCCGGCATCAGCAAACCGCTGCTGCTGCACGTCGCCGCCGAAGACGGGTTTGTACCCAAGCCGATGCAGGAGCAGATGGTCGCGGGCCTGGGCGGCAACGTACACGTGACGCTGCACCGCTATGACGGTGTCGATCACGCCTTTGCCCGCAGCGGCGGCAAGAATTTCAACCAGGCCGCAGCGGGCCTCGCCAACGCGCGCACCGCAACCTTCTTCAAGGCGCATCTGTCATGACCAAAGCAATCCGTTTCCACCAGACCGGCGGCAGCGACGTCCTGCAATATGAGAGCATTGACCTGCCGCCGGCGGCGGCGGGCGAAGTGCGGGTGCGCCACACTGCGGTGGGCGTGAACTTCATCGACACCTATTTCCGCAGCGGCCTCTATCCCGCGCCATTGCCCTCGGGCCTGGGCAAGGAAATGGCGGGCGTGGTCGAGGCGCTGGGCGATGGCGTGACGGGATTCGCCGTGGGCGACCGCGTCGCCACCGGCAGCGCGCCCAACGGTACCTATGCCGAAGCCAGCAACATGCCGGCAAAGGAACTGGTGAAGATTCCCGACGGCGTCAGCGACGAGGTTGCCGCTGCCGCCATGCTGAAGGGCCTCACCGCCTGGTATCTGCTGCGCGAGACTTACAAAGTACAGAAGGGTGAGGCCATCCTGATCCATTCAGCGGCGGGCGGCGTAGGCCTCATCGCCTGCCAGTGGGCGAAAGCGCTGGGCGCCACCGTCATCGGCACGGTGGGGTCCGAAGCCAAGATGGCGGCCGCCCGCGAGGCAGGCGCGCAGCATGTCCTGCTGTTGCAGGAAGGCTGGGAGAAGAAAGTGCGCGAAATCGCGCCACGGGGTTTGCCCGTGGTCTATGACTCGGTGGGCAAGGATACCTTCGAAGCCTCGCTCAATTGCCTCAGGCCCCGTGGCCTGATGGTCAGCTTCGGCAATTCGTCTGGCGCAGTGCCGCCCTTCGCGCCGGGTGTGCTGGCCGCCAAGGGATCGCTTTATCTGACGCGCCCGACCCTGTTCGCCTACATCGCCACCCGCCCGGAACTGGAGCGTGCGGCGGCAGAACTGTTTGCGGTGATGGCGTCCGGCGCGGTGAAGATCGCGGTCAACCAGCGCTTCCCGCTGGCGCAGGCCAAGGCAGCGCATGATGCGCTGGAAGGCCGCAAGACCACCGGTGCGACGGTGCTGCTGCCGTGACCGGCGCACGCATCACCGCCATCTATCATTTGACCGACAGTGCCGCCCGCATCGAGGCGCGCGCCAAGGGCATCGCCGTCGAGCAGAGCATCGAGATGCCGGTGGAAGCCGTGCAGGACCGAGATGTACTTGAAAATATCGTCGGCCAGGTTGAAGCCATTGCTGATTTGGGTGATGGCCGCTTTGAAGTCCGCATCGGCCTGGCCGTCGCCACCACCGGGCTGGAACCGGGGCAGTTGCTGAACATGCTGTTCGGCAACACCTCCATCCATGCCGATGTCGAACTGAAGGACGTGATTTTCCCGGACGCCGTGCTGGCCGCGTTCGGCGGGCCCCGCCAGGGCCTGGCGGGCTGGCGCCGACGCGCCAGCGCGCCAACGCGGGCACTGACCTGCTCGGCGCTGAAGCCGCAAGGACTGCCGCCCAGGGAACTGGCCGCCATCGCCGGAAAGCTGGCAGCAGGCGGCCTCGACTTCATCAAGGACGATCACGGCCTCGCCAACCAGGGTTACAGCCCCTTCGCCGAGCGCGTGCCGCGCATCGCCGAGGCTGTGGCATCCGCCCGCAAGGACGGCGGCAGGACCGGCTACCTGCCCTCGCTCAACGGCAACCTCGATCAGCTGCGCGCGCAGATCGAAGTCGTGCGCAGCGCCGGGTTGGATGCCGTGCTGGTGACGCCCATGATCGCGGGCGTGTCGAATATCCATCTGCTGGCGCGGGAAAATCCCGATATCGCCTTCATGGCGCATCCGGCGCTGGCCGGTGCCGCGCGCATCGCCCCGCCACTGCATCTGGGGAAGATCTTCCGCCTGCTGGGGGCCGACGCCACAGTGTTTCCCAACCATGGCGGCCGTTTCGGCTATTCGCCCCAGACCTGCCGCGAACTGGCGCAGGCTGGCCTGTCACCCTGGGGCGCGCTCAAGGACACCGTCCCGGTTCCGGCGGGCGGCATGACGCCGGACCGCGTGCCAGAAATGCTGGAATTCTATGGCAACGACACCATGTTGTTGATCGGTGGTGGCCTGCTGGCGGCGGGCGACCGCATGACCGCAGAAGCGGCCCATTTCGTGGAAAGGGTGGCGCAACTTGGCTGAAGAAAAGAAAACCACCCCGGCGCCTGCCTTCCGCAGCTTTGACGGCTATCGCTGGGAAGAAGTGCCGTTCCTGCCCTACAAGGAGGAAGGCTCCGCCCCCTTCAAGGCGATCAGCCGCCAGCTTCTCTTCAAGGAAGAGGCGCTGCGCTGCGAGATGCGCTATTTCGAAGTCGCGCCCAGCGGCTATTCCACGCTCGAACGCCATGAACACAGCCACGGCGTGATGATCCTGCGGGGCGAAGCCGATGTGATGGTGGGCAGCGAGGTCAGGCACGTAAAGACCTTCGACCTGGTGCACATCCCCGCCAACACCTGGCACCAGTTCCGCACGAAGGGTGGCGAGCCCATGGGTTTTGTCTGCATGGTCAATGTCGAGCGCGACAAGCCGCAGCTTCCGACCGAGGATGATGTCGCGGCGCTGCGGGAAAATCCCGCGCTGGCGGAATTTCTCAAGACCTGAAAAAAGGGCCGGATTTCTCCGGCCCTTTGGCTTTGTGCTGTTCCGCTTCGGATCAGGTGTTCATCGACTCGAAGAAGTCGGCGTTGTTCTTGGCGGACTTCAGCTTGTCGAGCAGGAACTCGATCGCATCCACCGTGCCCATCGGCGAGAGAATGCGGCGCAGGACATAGGTCTTGGCCAACTGGCCCTTCTCGACCAGCAGCTCGTCCTTGCGGGTGCCTGAGCGCATGATGTCGATGGCCGGGAAGACGCGCTTGTCGGCGACCTTGCGGTCCAGGATGATTTCGCTGTTACCGGTGCCCTTGAACTCTTCGAAGATGACTTCGTCCATGCGGCTGCCGGTATCGATCAGCGCCGTGGCGATGATGGTCAGCGAGCCGCCTTCCTCGATGTTGCGCGCCGCACCGAAGAAGCGCTTGGGGCGCTGCAGGGCGTTGGCGTCGACGCCGCCGGTCAGCACCTTGCCCGACGAGGGCACCACGGTGTTGTAGGCGCGGCCCAGGCGGGTGATCGAATCCAGCAGGATGATGACGTCGCGGCGATGTTCGACCAGGCGCTTGGCCTTTTCGATCACCATTTCGGCGACCTGCACATGGCGCGTCGCCGGTTCGTCGAAGGTCGACGAGATGACTTCGCCCACCACGGTGCGCTGCATATCGGTGACTTCTTCCGGGCGCTCGTCGATCAGGAGCACGATCAGGAAGGCTTCCGGATGGTTGGCGGCGATGGCCTTGGCGATGTTCTGCAGGATCACCGTCTTGCCGGTGCGCGGCGGCGCCGTGATTAGCGCGCGCTGGCCCATGCCCTGCGGCGCGACGATGTCGATGACCCGTCCGGTCTTGTCCTTGATGGTGGGATCATCCAGTTCCATCTTCAGCGCCTTGGTCGGATAAAGCGGCGTCAGATTGTCGAAATGGACCTTGTGCTTGATCTGCTCGGGGTCCTCGAAATTGATGGTCGTGACCTTGAGCAGGGCGAAATAGCGCTCGCCATCCTTGGGCGCGCGGATCGGACCTTCGGCGGTGTCGCCGGTGCGCAAGCCGAAACGGCGGATCTGGTTGGGCGAGACATAGATGTCGTCGGGGCCCGGCAGGTAATTGGATTCCGGCGAGCGCAGGAAGCCGAAACCATCCTGCAGGATTTCGACCACGCCCTGGCCCATGATCTCGACCTCGCGGTCGGCCAGCTCCTTGAGGATGGCGAACAGCATGTCCTGCTTGCGCATGGACGACGCGTTCTCGATCTCAAGCTCTTCGGCGAAGGCCAGCAGGTCTGCCGGCTTCTTGTTCTTGAGATCCTGCAGCTTCATGGTCTGCAAGCCGTCCTGGAGAGTCATGGAAACACCTGAAAAGGGGAAGTTTTGGCTTTGGTTCGGGCCAAACGGGGAATCTTCCCAGTCCGGCATCGAAGGTTGGGCTTTGGGTGATCCGCTACCGGCTTGTTTTGCCGGTCCGCCTCGCGCCATGCGCGTTGCCTGCGGATCAGGAGACGGGGCAGTTATAGCTGGATTTCGGGCCGATGCAAATATCCGGAAGGTTCAGGAATGGGGTGAAAAAGGGTTAGTTGAACGGCCTTACAACCACGAGAATGACAATCGCGATCATGATCAGGGCCGGGATTTCGTTGATCGCCCGGTAGAAGCGCTCGCTGCGATGGTTGCGGTCGGCGGTGAAGTCCTTCTGGCAGCGGCTGAGAAAACCGTGAAAACCGCTGAGCAGGATCACCAGCACGAATTTCAGGATGAACCAGGTCTGGGTGTGTACATCGGTGATCCAGGCCAGCGTCAGGCCCAGCAGCCATACCGCGCCCATCGACGGGTTGATGATGCCCTTGAGCAGTTTGCGCTCCATAACCTTAAAGCGCTCGCTGCCGTCGCTGCCGGGCGCGACCTGGCAGTGATAGACGAACAGGCGTGGCAGATAGAGCATGCCCGCCATCCAGGCGATCACGGCGATGACGTGGAATGCCTTGAGCCAGAGATAGTAATCGAGCAGGAATTCTTTCATCGCGGATCCAGCAGCGTGCAGCAGTCAGGGGCGTCACAGACCGGAGTTTCACTTGTGAGTGCTTGGCGCACAAGACTGGCCAGCCCCGCGATGAAGGCGGGATCGTCGCCCACCGTGGCGGCGCGGCGGTAATCCACCACGCCGGATTCTTCGGCCAGATGGCGGTATTCGATGTCCAGCTCCACCAGCGTCTCGGAGTGCTCGCTGACAAAGGCAACGGGCGCGATGATCACGCCCTTGCCATAGGTGCCGGCGCGCTTGATCTCGTCGTCGGTGGAAGGCCCGATCCATTCCAGCCGGCCGACCTTGCTCTGGTAGCAGACCACAGGATCCAGCTCTGGCATCCCCAGTTCGCGCACGATGGCGGCGGCCGTCTGTTCGACCTGCTTCTGGTAGGGGTCGCCCTTTTCAATAACGCGCTTGGGCAGGCCATGCGCCGACAGCAGCAGGCGCCAGTTGATCTTGGTATCCGCGGCAGCCATCGCGGTGCGGATGCGTTGGGTGGCGGCCCGGACAAAACCGCTTTCATCCGGATAGCAGCAGACGGTGCTGGTGGGCTGCTTCAGCCCGGCTTTCTTCGCCGCGCGTTTCCAGTCCTTGAGCGACGAGCCTGTTGTAGTGGTAGAGAATTGCGGATAGAGCGGCAAAAGCACGATTTTATCGGGGTTATATGCTTTGACCGCCATCGCCGCGCCATCGCTGAACGGGTGCCAGTAGCGCATGGCGATGAAGGCTTTTGCCTCAACATCGCCTTGTGACAACGCCGCTTCCAGCGCCCGCGCCTGCTTCTGGGTTTCCGCCACGATGGGCGATCCGCCGCCGATGCGGGCATAAATTTCGCGCGCGATGGGCGCACGGCGTTTGGCGATAAAACGGCCCAGCGGGGCGCGGATGATCCAGGGCAAGGAGATGATCGCTGGATCGCAGAACAGATTTTGCAGGAAGGGCCGCACCGCATCGGGCCCATCTGGTCCACCCAGGTTGAACAGCACGACGGCGATTTTCATTTTCTGATGCGCTTCAGCAATTGCTCGACATGGGCGATCGGTGTCTCCGGCAGGATACCGTGACCCAGATTGAAGATGAACGGCGTGCCGTCCATCGCTTCGAGAATCCGGTCCACCGCGCCGTCCAGCGCCGCACCGCCCGCGATCAGGGCGATGGGATCGAGATTGCCCTGGACCGCGCAGAGCGGGCCGATGCTTTTCGCGGCCCAGCCCATCGGGGCTGCCGTATCCAGCGACATGGCATCAACGCCGGTCACCTTTGCATATTGCTCATAGCCCGCCAGGGTAGACGCACGGGGGAAACCGATGATGTGGGCATCTGGCCGCGCGGCGCGCACCTTCTGCACGATGGCGCGGGTCGGCTTGATCACCACGGTCTCGTACAGCGCGTCGGGAAGCCTGCTGGCCCAGCTGTCGAAGATCTGCACCGCATCGGCGCCGGCATCGAGCTGGCGGATCAGGTGATAGGCGACGCACTCACCCAGGATATCCAGAAGATATCCAAAGCCCTCCGGATCGCGATACGCCCAAAGCTTCGCCGCTTTCTGCTCATCGCCGCCCGCGCCCGCTGCCAGATAGGTCGCCAGCGTCCAGGGCGCGCCCGCGAAGCCCAACAAGGCCGTCCCCGGGGGGAGACCCTGCCGCGTCCGGCGCAACGCCTCGTAGACCGGCTCAAAATAGCGCTGCCAGTTTTCGGTGTTTTCGTCGAAACCCTTTGCGTTACTCACCGGCATCAGGCTGGGGCCTTCGCCCGCCGTGAAGGTGACTTTCTGGCCCAGCGCTTCGGGCACGGTGAGGATATCGGAGAACAGGATCGCCGCATCGAAACCGAAACGGCGGATCGGTTGCAGCGTCACTTCGGCGGCATAGTCCGGATTCAGCGCCATATCCCAGAAGGACCCCGCCCTTTCCCGCAGCGCGCGGTATTCGGGCAGGTAGCGCCCGGCTTGGCGCATCAGCCAGACCGGCGGCACGGCTTGGGTCTCGCCGGCCAGGACGCGCAGGAGTTTCACATCCTTCTTCAAAACAAGACTCCTAGAATCTAAGGATGGTGAAGATGTTGTTAGGGCTGTGGGTTGTGAACCAAAGCGTGGGTCAGCGCGCCTCTTAAGCCGAACAGCCAACCGACTCAAGCGCTTGGGTTTTGGCCCTGGGTTAAGCCGCCATCCACCAGTGGGGTAATTCCACCCCTATAACTTCACCCCTTCGCACAGGCAGGCCGGGTTTGCCGCGGCCCTTGCGGGGTTTTCCCCGCCGGGCTATGGCCGCTGGGGACTGTTTGTGACCTTGAATTGGAACCGATTGTGGATCGAAAATTCCATCTCCACCTGATTTCGGACTCCACTGGCGACACACTCAATGCCATGGCGAACGCGGCCCTGGCCCAGTTCGAGAGCGTCGAGGTCCAGATCCATGCCTATTCCCTGGTGCGCAGCGAACACCAGCTGACCCGGGCGCTGGACCAGGTCGCCACCATGCCGGGGCTGGTCTTCTTCACTCTGGCCAATCCCGTGCTCAACCAGAAACTGCTGGTCCGCTGCGCCACCATTGGCGTGGAGTGCATCGACGTGCTGGAAGCGCCGCTGAAGGTGATGGGCCGCTTTTTTGGCAAGACCGAAAGCCACAAGGTCGGCCGCCAGCACAAGGTCGACCAGCGCTATCTCGAACGCATCGAGACGATGAATTTCGCCATCGCGCACGACGATGGCCAGGCCGTGGACGGCTTGAACCGTGCGGAAGTAGTGCTGCCGGGTGCCAGCCGCACCTCCAAGACCCCCACCTGTGTCTATCTCGCCATTCGCGGTATCCGCGCCGCCAACGTGCCGCTGGTGCCGGGCATGCCGCCGCTGCCGGGCCTGCTGGAAACGCCGACGCTGGTGGTGGGGCTGTGGGTGTCGGCCGACCGGCTGGTGCAGGTGCGGCGCAACCGGCTGGTCACGATGGGCGAGGGCCGCGACACCGACTATGTCGATCTCGATCAGGTCCGGGCCGAGGTCAACACCACACGGCAATTGTTCGAGGCACAGGGCTGGCCCAGCCTGGACGTCACCCGCCGCTCCATCGAGGAAACGGCGGCCGCCGTGATGAACCTGATGGCCGAAAAGCGGGAACGGAGTTCGTGACTCTCATCTTGGCATCGGCCAGTGCTAGCCGGGCACGGCTGCTGCGCGAGGCCGGCATCGCCTTCACGCAGGACCCCGCCGACATCGACGAAGCGGCACTGATGCAGCCTGGCGAACCGGAAGCGATGGTGGCCCGCCTGCTGGCCGAGGAAAAGGCGAAGTTTGTTTCACGCCGTCATCCCGGCGCGCTGGTGCTGGGCGGGGACTCGGTGCTGGATTTTGCGGGTGAACTGATCAGCAAGAGCCCGGATGTGGCGGCGGCAAAAACGCTGCTGTCGCGGCTGGCGGGCAAGGCCCACAGCATCGTCTCGGCAGCTTCGCTGGCGCGGGACGGGCAGACCGCCTGGACGCATGTGGGCGAAGGCCGCCTGACCATGCGGGCTTTCAGCCCGGCTTTCCTTGATGCCTACCTTGCGGCGGAAAGCCCCGCCATTCTCGCATCGGTGGGCTGCTATCATCTGGAGGGGCGTGGGGCGCAGCTCTTTGATAGGATCGAAGGCGATTACTTCTCCATCCTCGGTCTGCCGCTGTTTCCCGTCCTGGCGGCTTTGCGAGAACAAGGCGTTCTTCAAACATGAAACGCGCAGGCATCATCGGCTGGCCCGTCGCCCACTCGCTTTCGCCGGTGCTGCATGGCTACTGGCTGAAGGAGCTGGGCATCGTGGGCGAGATGGTGCGGCTGCCTGCCACACCAGAGAATTTTGCCGCCGAGATCGCCCGTGTTCGCGCCGAAGGCTTTGCCGGCGTCAATGTCACGGTGCCGCACAAGGAAGCCGCCTTCGCGCTGGCCGACAGCAATGACGATGCTGCGCAACTGGTCGGCGCCAGCAATCTGCTGGTCTTTGGCGAGGATGGCGTGCACGGCCACAACACCGATTTTTATGGCTTGATGAAATCCCTGCGCGAGAATATCGGCCCGCTGACGGGCAAGACCGCGATCCTGCTGGGCGCGGGCGGGGCCGCGCGCGGGGCGGTGCTGGCAATGAACATTCTTGGCGCGGAGACAGTTCATATCCTCAACCGCGATCCTGGCCGCGCCCAGGCGCTGGCAACCATGCTGGCAGCGCAGATGCCGGAAACAGAATTGCTGGCCGGTGCACTGTCCGACTGGAATGACGTCGCCTTCGACGCCGCGCTGGTGGTCAACAGCACCAGCGCCGGCATGGGCAGCAATCCGCCGCTTGGCCTCGATCTGGCGTTGCTGCTGCCGGATACGGCAGTCTGCGACATCGTCTACAATCCGCTGGAAACCCAGTTGCTGAAGGACGCCAAGACGCGCGGCCTGCTCACCATCGACGGGCTGGGCATGCTGATGCACCAGGCCGTGCCGTCGTTCGAGGCGTTCTTTGGCGTGCGTCCAGAGGTTACGGATGGCCTGCGGGCCGCATTGGTAGACGCCCTTGCCCGGCGCTAGGCCTTTCATCATCGGCCTGACCGGCGCGATGGGCATGGGCAAGAGCACGACCGCCCAGCTCTTCGCGGAACAGGGCACTCCGGTGTTCGATGCCGACCGCGCCGTCCATGACATCTATGCCAATCCCGTTGCGGCCCAGCGCGACATCGAAGCGCTGTTTCCCGGCGCCGTGGTCGAAGGCAGCATCAGCCGTGCCCGCATCGCTGCCCAGATGACGCCGGAAAAGCTGGCGCGTCTGGAAGCGCTGATCCATCCCGCGGTGCTGCAGATGCGCGAGCAGTTCGTGGAACATCATGCGGCCGCACCCATCCTGCTGTTCGATATTCCCCTGCTGCTGGAAACCGGCACGAAGGTGGATGCAGTTGTGGTGGCGTCGGCCCCCGCACATGTCCAGCGCCAGCGCGTGCTCGCCCGCCCCGGCATGACGGAGGCGAAGTTCACCGCCCTGTCCGCCCGCCAGCTTAGCGATGCGCAAAAGCGTGCACAGGCGGATCATGTGGTGATGACCGACCAGGGCTTGGATCACGCCCGCGAACAGGTGAAAATGATCCTGCAACAAATTCGCAGCAAGATTGCTGATGCGTGAGATCGTCTTCGATACGGAAACCACAGGCTTCGAGCCCAGCGATGGTCATCGCATCGTGGAAATCGGCCTGGTCGAACTGGTCGATCATTTTCCCACCGGCAACGAGCTGCGCTTCTATCTGAACCCCGAGCGCGATGTGCCCATCGAGTCCCAGCGGGTGCATGGACTTTCAAACGAATTCCTGGCTGACAAGCCACTCTTCGCCGCCGTGGCGGACGAATTCCTAGAATTCATCGGTGACGCGCCGCTGGTGATCCACAATGCCAGCTTCGACATCAAGTTCATCAATGCCGAGCTGGCGCGGGTGAACCGCCCGCCCATCCCGCTGCACCGGGCCATCGACACCATCGAGATCGCCAAGCGCAAGCTGCCCGGCGTGCGCTATTCGCTCGACGAACTGTGCAAGCGCTTCTCCATCGACCTGTCGGCCCGCACCAAGCATGGTGCGCTGCTCGATTGCCAGCTGACGGCGCAGGTCTATCTGGAACTGATCGGCGGGCGGCAGAAGGGTTTCTCGCTCGCCCCCACCGAGATCGCTGCCGCCGCGCCACAAGGGCCTGGCCCGGCGCGGCAGCGCCCGGAGAAGCTGGTCTCGCTGCTCACCGAAGACGAAAAGGCGCGCCACGACGCCTTTGTCGCCAAGGAACTGGGCGACAAGCCGGTATGGGCCAGATCAATCTAGGCTTTACGCAGTCCCGACGGTCGGGCCCTGGATGCCGCCCGCCGCCAGCTTGCTCTGGTAGAGCGCGGCGAAGTCGATCGGGTCGATCATCAGGGGTGGCATGCCACCGTCCCGCACCACATCGGCGACGATGCGGCGGGCGAAGGGAAACAGCATGTGCGGTGCCTGGATCAGCAGCAGGGGCTGCAGCATCTCCTCCGGAACGCCGACGATACGGAACAGGCCGGCATAAGCCAGCTCCATCAGGAACACGGTCTTTTCGCCCTGCTTGGCGCTGACGCGCAGCTTGAGCTCGACTTCGTAATGCTCGGCGTCGCCGCGGCGGGCCTGCAGGTCCACGCCCAGGTCGATCTGCGGGCCCTGGTTCATCAGCGCCGGGGCGCCGGGATTCTCGAAGGAGAGGTCCTTGATGTACTGGGCGACGATGCCGACCCCAGTCTGGGCTTCGCCGGTCTCGGGCGTCTTGCCTTCTTCGCTCATCGGGTTCTTTCCTTCACTTACACAAATGCGGGCCGGGCGCTACCACGGATTGCGCGGGCCTGACAAGGATGGCCCGGGAAAGGCAAAGCCAAGTCAGTGCTTTCCACCGCCAAAGTGGCAGTTTAGGGTCAGGGGCCCGCATCTTTCAGGTCGTGTATGTCGGAAACCCAGTTGATCATTCTTGGCGTCGCCGCCGCCGTCGCGGTTGGCGTGTTTGTGCGCCTTTTCATGGTGCTGGGCCGCCGCAACGAGGTCGAGCCGCCGCCCCGCGTGCCGGGCTGGGCGGGCGGCGGCCAGGCGGAACCTGTCGATGCGCAAGCCGCGCCGCCTGCCCTCCCGTCTCCCGCCCAGGTTCCCGACGCCCCCGGCCTGTTCGAGATCCAGATGGCCGACAAGGCTTTCGATGCGGGCAAGTTCCTGGACGGCGCCCGCTCTGCCTATGGCCTGGTCGTCACCGCCTTCGAGAAGGGTGACCGCGACGCCCTGAAGCCGCTGGTGTCGCCAGAGGTGCTGGAAGGTTTCTCGACCGCCATCACCGGGCGCGGCACGGCGCCCGCGCGCTTCCATTTTGCCACCGCGCGCGAGGCCCGCATTACCGGCGCATCGGTACAGGGCGGCCAGATGGAAATCACGGTGGCGTTCCTTGCCGCCTTCGAGACCGCCGAAGCCGTGGGCGCGCCGCACGAAGTCACCGATCACTGGACCTTCCAGCGCGCAGTGGGCGCCGCCGATCCCAACTGGACGCTGGTGGCGACGTCGGGCGAAGAGCCGTGACGCGCCGGCTTGGCGTCGCCCTGCTGGCGCTGCTGCTGGCGGGATGCGCCATGCCCCGGCCCGCGCCCGCGCCAGCCGCCCCCGTGCCGATACCAGCCGCACCATCGCCGCCGGCACCACCCTATCGCCTGACACGCGCCGCCTTTACGGACTTGCCGGGCTGGGGCGTCTCTTCTCTCGAGGAGGCGCGCGCCGCGTTCCGCCGTGGCTGCGCCGTGCTCAGCCGCCGCGCCGCCGATGCGCCGCTGAGCGGCGTCGGCTATGCGGGCAATGCCGCCGACTGGAGCGCCGTCTGCGCGGACGCGACGCCACAAGCCCGGGCGTTTTTCGAGAGCCGCTTCACCCCCTATGCCATCAGTACGGGCACGGAGCTGGGCGGGCTTTTCACCGGCTATTACGAACCGCTGCTGGAAGCCGCGCCCACGCGCGGCGGCATCTACCAGACGCCGATCTATGGTCCTCCCACCGACCTGGTGCAGGTGAATCTGGGCGCCTTCAACGCCAAGTATGCGGGTGAGCGCATTGCGGGCCGGGTCGAGAATGGCCGGCTGGTGCCCTATGCGACGCGGGCGCAGATCAATGCGACGCCGCCGCAGGCGCAGGTGCTGCTCTGGGCCGCCGATCCGGTGGCGGTGTTCTTTCTCGAGATCCAGGGTTCGGGCCGCGCCCGCCTGCCGGACGGGCGCATGGTGCGGCTGGCCTATGCTGGCGGCAATGGCCGCGCCTATACCGCCATCGGCCGAACGCTTATCAATGAAGGCCAGCTGACACGTGAGACGGTTTCGCTGCAGACCATCCGCGCCTGGCTGAAAGCCAACCCGGCACAGGCACGGCGGGTGATGGAGACCAACGAGTCCTATGTCTTCTTCGCGCACGAAGAACTGGCGGTCGATGTGCCCGGCCCCAACGGCACGCTGGGCGTGGCGCTGACGCCGAAGGCCAGCCTGGCCATCGATTCACGGTTAAACGCGCTGGGCGCACCCTTCTTCGTGGTGGCGGAGGGCCGTGATCCGGTGCAGGCGCTTCTGATCGGGCAGGATACGGGTGGTGCGATCCGGGGCGCGGTGCGTGGCGACATCTTCTTCGGCTTTGGCGACGAAGCGGAAAGCCGTGCCGGAATGATGAATTCGCCGGGGCGGCTTTACGTGTTGCTGCCCAATGAACTGGCCGCCAGGATCGGGGCAACGCGCGACTATACGCCATGAAGCGCAGCGTTACCGGCGATGAGCGCAAGGAGTTCGAGGAGGATTTCCGCCTCAACCGTCCGATCAAGCCGCGTGCCGTGGCGCGCATCGAAAAAAAGCCCGGCGGCAGTGGCGGACTGGATGGCAACACCCAGGATCGTCTCAATCGCGGCCTGATCGCGCCGGACGCGACGCTCGACCTGCATGGCATGACGCAGAGCGCGGCCCACCGAGCCCTGGCCAATTATCTGCGTGGCGCGCGTGAGCGCGGCAACCGGCTGATCGTGGTGGTGACGGGCAAGGGCAATCCGCGCGCCCCCGATGCGGCGCTATGGACCGAGAGCCCACATGGCGTGCTGAAGGACATGGTGCCGCGCTGGCTGGCGGAGCCGGGGCTGGCGCAATGGATCGCGCGGGTGCAGCCCGCCCATGTCCGCCACGGCGGCGGTGGTGCGCTCTATGTTTATCTACGGAAGAGCCGATGAGGCAGCTATTCCACACCGTGTCGGTGCAGACGCGCGCGGCGCGGCTCTACGAATTCACGGCACAAGCTGAAGATTTTGTACGCGCCAGCGGCATCGCGGACGGGCTGCTCACCTGTTTCATCCGCCACACCTCGGCCTCGCTGCTGATCCAGGAAAATGCCGATCCCAACGTCCAGCGCGATCTGATCAACGCCTTTGACCGTTTCGCACCGCAGGATTTCGACTATGTCCATGATGACGAAGGCCCCGACGACATGCCGTCGCACATCAAGAGCGCCCTGACACAGGTTTCCATCGGCGTGCCGGTACGCAGCGGCCAGATGCTGCTGGGCACCTGGCAGGGATTTTATCTATTCGAGCATCGCACCGCGCCGCATCGGCGCGAGGTGTTGCTGCATATTATCGGCGATTAGAGGGGCATCGGCCAGGAAAAGTGGAGGCCGCTTTTCCGTCCGGCCGTGCGATTGCTAAATAAGCCCGGTCTTCATCGCCAGCTCGCGCAGAGATACTTCCGGCCGCGCGCCATAGTGCGAGATCACTGCCGCCGCCGCCAGGCAGCCCAGCCTGCCGCAATCGGTGAGCGACTTGCCGTGGGTCAGGCCATAGAGCACGCCCGCCGCGAACTGGTCGCCCGCGCCGGTGGTGTCCACCAGCTTTGCCACTGGCGAGGCCGGGACTTCGTGCACGCTGCTGCCGTGAACAATGACGCAGCCTTTTTCCGAGCGCGTCAGCGCCGCGATGCCGCCCCAGGCCTTCATCTTCTCCACCACCTGATCGAAGCTGTTCACCTGGAACAGGGCGTGGGCCTCGTCTTCATTGGCGAACAGGATATCGACCTCGTTGTGGAACAGGTCGAGGAATTCGTCGCGGAAGCGGCCGACACAGAAGGAATCCGACAGGGTCAGCGCAATCTTGGAACCCGCTTCATGGGCAATCTTCATCGCCTTGCGCGAGGCGTCCTTGGCGGCGGGCTCGTCCCACAGATAGCCCTCGATATAGGTGATCTCGGCGGCGGCGATCTCGTGCGGGAAAACATCTTCCGGCGTCAGTTCGCGGCAGGCGCCCAGATAGGTATTCATGCTGCGCTGGCCATCGGGCGTCACCGCGATCAGGCTGCTGGCGGTCGCTGCGCCCTTGTTGCCCAGCGGTGTGGAATAATCGATGCCCAGCGCCTTCATGCTGGACGAGAACACTGCGCCCAGCCGGTCGGCATGCACCTTGCCGACATACACGCCCTTGGCACCCAGCGAAGCCAGGCCCGCCATGCTGTTGGCAAGGCTGCCACCGGCGGCTTCATGGCTCTTGCCCGCCTGCTCCAGCGCCTTGTTGAGTTCAAAGGCGCGGAACTCGTCGGTCAGGGTCATCGCGCCCTTGGCGATCTTGTGCTCGAGCAGGAAGGCGTCATCGACGCTGGCGAAGATATCGACGATGGCGTTGCCGAGACCGGCGACATGATATTTGTGCGACATGGAATTTTCCCAGCAGATGGCCGGGACGGAGCCTTAAGGGAGCCGCGCGGCCTGTGCAAGCTGAGGGCGTATGATGCTTGCCGTGCCGCCCACGATATGCAGGATCGCGCCATGATCCGGCGCCTGGCCTTTCTGGGAGTGGTGTTCGCGTTGGCGGGCTGTGCGCAGCCGGCGCGCGTGCCCGTATCTGCGCCCGTTGCGCCAGTCCGGCCCGTGACGTCGCCCCCGGCCGTGCCGATCCCGCCAGCGCCGCCGGTGGGTGAGCCCACCGCCTATCTCAACCTGCCGCCCGCCAATCTGCGTGGCCTGCTGGGCCAGCCGCAATTCGTGCGCCAGGATGGCGGTAGCGAGATGTGGCGCTATGACGGTGCGTCCTGCCGCGCTTTCTTCTTCTTCCAGGGACCGAATGGCAGCCAGACCGTGCGCCATGTCGAAACCTTGCCGGCGGGCGCGGCCAGCGGCGCGGATCCGCTCTGTCTCAGCGCTTTGCGGTCTGCCGCCGTGGCGAGACCGGCGACTTAGCCTTTTCGACCGGCAGCTCTTTCGTCTTGTCCTTGAAGCGGCAGAGATCGCGCACTACGCACACGGGACAAAGCGGCTTGCGCGCGATGCAGGTGTAGCGTCCGTGCAGGATCAGCCAGTGATGCGCATGCAGCGCGTAGGCATCCGGCACCACCTTCTCCAGCGCCAGCTCCACTGTCTGCACATCCTTGCCCGGCGCCAGCCTGGTGCGGTTGGAGACGCGGAAGATGTGCGTGTCCACCGCCATGGTCTTTTCGCCGAACGCGGTGTTCAGCACCACGTTCGCGGTCTTGCGTCCGACGCCCGGCAACTCCTGCAGCGCTGCGCGGTCGCGCGGCACCACGCCAGCATGTTTCTCGACCAGGATCTTGGCCGCCGCGATGACGTTCTTTGCTTTGCCGCGATACAGGCCGATGGTCTTGATATGCTCGATCAGCGCGTCTTCGCCCAGCGCCAGCATCTGCTCCGGCGTCTGCACTTGCTTGAAAAGCGCTGCTGTCGCCTTGTTGACACCCTTGTCGGTGGCCTGGGCCGACAGCGCCACCGCCACCAGAAGCGTGTAGGGATTGGTGTAGTTGAGTTCGGTCTTGGGCTCCGGGTTCTGCTTCTTCAGCCGTGCGAAAAACACTTCCGCTTCAGCTTGTGAAAAGCGCTTCGCCACTAGAGGCCCAGAACGTCCGTCATGGCGTACATCCCCGGCTTCTGGCCGCGGCCCCACTTGGCGGCGGAAAGCGCGCCATGCGCGAAGATGGTGCGGTCTTCCGCCGTGTGCGACAGGACGATGCGTTCACCCATGCCGGCGAAGATCACCAAATGCTCGCCCACCACCGTGCCGCCGCGCAGGGTGGCGAACCCGATGGTGCCGTCCTCGCGCGGTCCTGTATGGCCGTCGCGCGACTTGACCCAGTGTTTTTCCAGCGCTGTGTCGCGCCCTTTGGCGGCGGCATGGCCCAGCAGCAGGGCGGTGCCCGAGGGCGCATCGACCTTGTTGCGATGGTGCATTTCCAGCACCTCGATATCGAATTCGGGCAGCGAGCGCGCCGCGCGTTCCACCAGCGCCGCGAGCAAATTCACGCCCATGCTCATGTTGCCGGACTTGACGATCACGGCATGGCGGGCGGCGGCCTTGAGCCGCTCCTCGCCCGTGGGCGAGAAGCCGGTGGTGCCGATGACATGGACGATGCGCGCCTGCGCCGCCAGGTCGGCCAGCATCATCGACACCATCGGGGTGGTGAAGTCGACGATGCCTTGTGCCTGCGCGATCACCGGCAGCGGGTCGGCAGTCAGCTTGATGCCGTTGGGCTGCATGCCCGAGAGCGTGCCGGAATCCATGCCAAGGTTGGGATGGCCTTCCATTTCGAGCGCGCCACACAGGGTGATGCCGGAACCCTGCGCGATCTCGCGGATCAGCGTGCGGCCCATGCGACCGGAGGCGCCGGCGACGACAAGCTTCAGTTCGGACATGAAAAGCTCCCGTTCGCGCCTAGGCGCTGGTGTTCACGCCCGCGGGCGCTGCTTCTTTCTTGGCCACGGTCACCATCGACGGGCGTAGCAGGCGGCCACTGATCGTGTAACCGGTCTGCACCACATCGACGATGCTGCCGGGCGGCTTGCCGTTGCCCGGCACTTCGGCAATGGCCTGGTGCAGGTTGGGGTCGAACTTGCCGTCGGCCGTGTCGATCAGCTTGATGCCATGCTGCTCCAGGGTGGAGATCAACTGGCGGTCGGTGGCCTCGATGCCGTCCAACACCGCCGCAATGGCGGGATCGGCGGCTTCGCGCGCCTGCGCCGGCACGGCGGCCAGGGCGCGGGCGAAATTGTCGGCGATGCCGACCATGTCGCGGGCAAACTTGGTCACGGCATACTGGCTGGCTTCCGCCTTTTCGCGGGCGGCAATGCGGCGGACATTCTCGGTCTCGGCCAGGGCGCGCAGGCGCTGGTCCTTGAGCTCGGCATTTTCCAGCCTGAGGGCCTCCAGCACGGCGAACTCCGCCGCGTGCGGGTTCTCGGAATCGGGCAACTGCATGTTATCTTCAGGTTCGTTCATGGGGCCTCTTTATTACCTAACCTAGCAATCGTCCAATGACTTTCGCAGTATGATCGACCATGGGGATGATGCGGCCGTAATTCAGCCGTGTCGGTCCCAGAACGCCGATCACCCCCACAATGTGTCCGGCCGCGTTGGCGTAGGGGGCGGCGACGATGGAGGAGCCCGACAGGCTGAAAAGCCGGTTCTCCGAGCCGATGAAGATGCGGACGCCATCGCCCGCCTTCACCAGCTCCAGCAGGCGGATCAGGTCGTTCTTGCGCTCGATATCGTCGAACAGGTGGCGCACCCGGTCGATGTCGGCGCGGGCCTCGACGCTGTCCAGCAGATGCGCCTGGCCGCGCACGATCAGGGTCTTTTCCTCGGCGCTGCTGCTGTTTGAGGGCTGGCTGATGGTGGCCAAACCGTCGGCGACGATCTTGGCGGTCAGCGCATCCAGCGTGGCGCGTTCATTTTCCAGCTCGGCCAGCACCTCGACACGGGCATCGTCCAGGGTGCGGCCGCGCATGCGGGCGCCCAGGTAATTGCTAGCCTCCCACAGCGCCGAAACCGGCAGGCCCGCCGGCGTATCGATCACCCGGTTCTCGACCTGGCCATCCTCGAACACCATCACCACCAGCGCCTTGCCCGGCGCGACGGCGACGAACTCGACATGCTTCAGGGCGGCATCCTGCTTGGCAGTGACCACCAGCCCGGCGCAGCGCGACAGGCCCGACAGCATCTGCGTCGCCTGGGTCAGCATGTCTTCCAGTCCGCGCCCGCTGGCGGTGGCCTGGGCATCGATCTCGCGCCGCTCGTCGCTGCCCAGGTCGCCGATCTCCAGCATGCCGTCCACGAACAGGCGCAGCCCCCGTTCGGTGGGAACCCGGCCCGCGCTGGTGTGGGGGGCATAGAGAAGGCCCATGGTTTCCAGGTCGGCCATGACGTTTCGGATCGAGGCGGGGGAAAGGCTGGTGGGCAGGCGCTGGGAAAGAGTGCGGCTGCCCACCGGCTCGCCGGACGCCAGAAAGGCTTCCACCAGATGGCGGAAGACTTCGCGCGGCCGGTCGCGCAGCGAAAAAGGGTCGCCCAGCGGGGGGAGGGGAAAGGCCGAATCCAAAACCAAGTCCTTGATATTGCTTAATATATATGGAAAGCGGGGTGCTGGTTGCGCCCGAACACGCCCGCCGGTAGGTAACGCCTGACTTTTGTGACTTCAACATAGGCTGACCCCATGCGCCCCTCAAATCGTGCTCCCGATGAAATGCGGAAGGTCAGCCTCACCCCCGGCTTTTCCCGCCATGCCGAGGGCTCCTGCCTGGTGAAGTTCGGCGACACCCATGTGCTGGTCACCGCCAGCCTGGAAGAGAAGGCGCCCCCCTTCCTCAAGGGCACCGGCAAGGGCTGGGTGACGGCAGAATACGGCATGCTGCCCCGCTCCACCCATGACCGCATGCGCCGCGAGGCAGCAGCCGGCAAGCAGTCGGGCCGCACCCAGGAAATCCAGCGGCTGATCGGCCGCAGCCTGCGGGCGGTGATCGATCCGGTGGCGCTGGGCGAACGCCAGATCGTGATCGACTGCGATGTGCTGCAGGCCGATGGCGGCACCCGCACTGCCGCCATCACTGGCGGCTATGTCGCGCTGGCCCAATGCGTCGCCTTCATGAAGAAGGTCGGCATGGTGAGTGCGCCGATCCTGAAGGACCATGTCGCGGCAGTGTCGTGTGGCATCTCCAAGGGCGTGCCGGTGCTGGACCTGGATTATGACGAAGACAGCGTGGCGGAGACCGACGCCAATTTCGTGATCCTGGGCAATGGCGGCCTGGTGGAACTGCAGGGCACCGCCGAAGGCGCCCCCTTCAGCGAGGAAGAATTCCTGGCGCTGCTGAAACTGGCGCGCAAGGGCACGAACGAACTGGTTGAACTGCAGAAGGCGGCGTTGGCCTGATGAAGCTGCCGCGCGGAGCCCAACTCGTCGTCGCCAGCCACAATGCGGGCAAGGTGCGCGAGATCAAGGCGCTGCTGGGGCTGCATGGCATCGAGCCCATCGGCGCTGGCGAGCTGGGCTTGCCGGAGCCGGAGGAAACCGAAACCACCTTCACCGGCAATGCCGAATTGAAGGCCCGCGCCGCTGCGCTGGCCAGCGGGCACTTTGCCCTCGCCGATGATTCCGGTTTGAGCGTGAAGGCGCTGGGCGGTGCGCCTGGCATCTATTCGGCGCGCTGGGCCGGACCAACCAAGGATTTTTCTATCGCCATGGCGCGGATCGCGCGCGAACTGCGCGAGGTTGCAGCCACGGATTACGCCGCGTATTTCACCTGCGCGCTTTCGCTGTGCAGCCCGCATGGCGAGATGCAGAGTTTTGTCGGTGAAGTGCATGGCGCGCTCAGCTTCCCGCCGCGTGGCGCGCATGGCTTTGGCTATGACCCCATCTTCATCGCCGCCGGCATGGAGATGACCTTCGCGGAGATGGACCCGGCCGCCAAGCATGCGATGAGCCATCGCGCCAGGGCCTTCGAGAAGCTGCTGCATAGCGGCATCTTTGTGGGAAGCCTGTGAGTTTCGGCGTCTACGTTCATTTCCCTTTTTGCGCCGCCAAGTGCCCCTATTGCGACTTCAACTCCCATGTCCGCACCGTGGTGGATGAAGAGGCCTGGGTCTCCGGCGTCGAACACGAACTGGAATGGGTGGCGGCAAACCAGACAGAGCGACCGGTCGTCGAAACCATTTTCTTTGGCGGCGGCACACCGTCCCTGATGTCCGGTGCCTCTGCTGGGCGCGTGCTGCAGAAGATCGCGGCGCTGTGGCCGATGGCCAACGATGCCGAGATCACGCTGGAAGCCAATCCCGCTTCTGCCGATGCCGCCCGCTTCGCCAATTATCGCGCCGCCGGGATCAACCGCGTCTCGCTGGGGGTGCAGGCCTTGCAGGATGCCGACCTGAAAAAGCTGGGCCGCCTGCATGACAAGACCGAAGCGCTGGCGGCGCTGGCGCTGGCGCAGAAGACGTTCCAGCGCGTCTCGCTTGACCTGATCTATGCGCGGCCGGGGCAGACCGACGCGCAGTGGCGCGCCGAACTGCGCGAGGCCATTGCCTTGGGCACCGAGCATCTGTCGCTCTACCAGCTCACCATCGAGCCGGAGACGCCCTATGCCCTGCTGCACAAAAAAGGCGAACTGGTCATTCCGGATGATAATCTCGCGGCCGGGCTTTACGAGACGACGCAGGAACTCACCGAGGCAGCGGGCCTGCCCGCCTACGAGATTTCCAATCATGCGCGACCGGGCGCAGAGAGCCGCCACAATTTGATCTATTGGCGCTATGGCGACTATGCCGGTGTCGGCCCCGGTGCGCATGGCCGGCTGCAGACAAGGGATGGCCGCATCGCCACCGCCGCCATCAAGCTGCCGGAACGCTGGCACGACGCGGTGACGAAAAATGGTCAGGGACTGGCCGACAGCATCGCGATCCATGACGGCGACGCAGCGCGCGAGCATCTGCTGATGAATCTGCGCCTGCGGGAGGGGCTCGACCTGGCGGCGTATGAACTGCGCTGGAGCATGCGCCCGCCGCTGGAAAAGCTGACACCACTGGTCGAACACGGCCTGTTGGCGCTGGGGGGTGATATCCTCACCGCCACGCCAGCGGGGCGGCTGGTGCTCAATGCGGTGATCGCGGAAATCCTGAACTAGCGGCTCCTGGCCGCTTCCAGTTCGCGCACACGCTGCTCCAGCGTCTGCGTATTGCTGGCGGGCACGGGCTGCAGCGGCGCGGACTGGGGCCCCTGCGCCGACAGAAGTGCGGCATTGCGCTGCGCCACGTCACCCAGAAATTCTATCGGGGCGCGCACGAACTTCCTGTCGTCGCTGACCTGCAGCCCCACGGCCTGCGCCACTTCCTTGACGAAGATGACACAGTTGCGCTCATCGATGTCGTAGGAAGGCTGCGGCCAGTTGCGCCACCGTCGCCAGCACTGCGCGATACTGCGCATCGGTCAGGGTGAGGGAAAAGCGATGGTTCGCGCCTTCGACATAGCCAGGCGGCAGCGGTGTTGGGTCCATTTCACCCGTCAACCGTTCCCACAGGACATTGATGAAGATGTTGCGGGCGGTGAAGCCGTAATTGCCGCTGACCGGCGCGCCGTCTTCCGTGCTGCCGCGCAGGATGACGAAGCCGTGTGGGAAATATGTGTTGCCGCCGCGCGCCGGGATTGCCGCGACCAGCAGCGCGATCAGTAACCCCAGGAAGGCCCCCAGGCGCCGCACGGTTACGAGCCGGGACGCTGGAAGGTCTTGGGCGCGGGGCTGACCACCTTGGGGCCTTCGCGCGTCATTTCCATCACGGCCAGACCGCGTTCAGACGTGCCGTCGGCGCGGAAGCGGAACATGCCAGTGACGCCCGCAAACCCGTTCGGGTCCATCAGGTTGGGCTTGATGAAGCGCTTGTAGGGCTCGCCCTGCGCCAGCAGCGCCACCAGCGCAACGCCGTCATAGGCCAGCGACGCCAGCGTCGGCGGTGCTGCGCCATAGGTGGCGCGATACTTGGCGACGAAATCGACATCGGCATTGGGCTCCGGCGCGGCATACCAGCCGCCTTCCAGCGAGGCTTCGCGGGTCAGAGTTTCATCATCCCACAGGCCGGTGCCCAGCAGCTTCAGCTTGTCCCGGCCCGGAATGACCGGCGCCATGGCGCGCAGCACGGGGCCGCCCTGCGCGATAATCACCGCATCGGGGTTAGCCGCACCGATCTCGCGCGCCGGGGTCATGGCGGCGCCGGGCGTGGGCGTGAACTGGCTGACCGCCACCGTCTCACCCTTGGCGGCGGTGACGGCGTCGCGCACGGCTTCTGCTACCAGCTGGCCATAAGCGGTGTTCGGCACCAGGGCGGCGAAGCGCTTTGATCCCCGCTGGGCGGCAAAGCCGACGACGCGGCTCACTTCGTTCTGCGCCAGGAAGCTGATGAGGTAGGTGCCCTTGCCTGCCACCGATTTCTCGGTGGAGAAGGCCAGCACCGGCACGCCGCGATCGCGCGTCGCCGGCGCAATGGCGGCGACCGAGGCGCCGAACAGCGGCCCCACGATCACTTCCGATCCCTGCGCCAGCAGGCGGCGGGCGGCGGCAGCGGCGGGCGCGCCGCCATTGCCTTCATCCTCGACCATCAGCATCAGGTTGGGATTGCGGGCGTCGAACATGGCAAGCTGCGCCGCCTTCAGCATCGCCTGGGCGAGGCTGCGGGTGGCGGCGTTGGTCGAGGTCAGGGGCAGGATGATACCCACCCGCACGGGGGTGGCGCCTTCGGCCAGGTTGGGCAACCGCAGGAAGCTGGGCTGGTCCTTGTCCAGCGGGTTGGGCGCAGGCGGGTATTCCGGGACCGGCGGCGGGGCCTCGGCCACCACTTCGGCGGGGGGCTGCGGCGGTGCCGGGCGGGCGCAACCGGCCAGGACGGCTACCCCAATGAGCGCAGCAATGGCAAAAGAGTGGGGATATGAAAAACGCATCAAATCATCCTTCGGATGGCGCGAAATCTAGGCCGCCTGCCGCGCCGGGTAAACCGGCGCCGGGTTCCATGTCACCCATTGCATTGGAAAGGGGGTTGCACATCCTGGCCACCCCCATCGGCAACGCGCGGGACATTTCGCTGCGAGCGCTTGAGACGCTGGCCGCCTGCGACCTGATCCTGGCCGAGGATACGCGCGTCACCTCCAAGCTGCTCACCATCCACGGCATCCAGAAAAGCCTGAGCCCCTATAACGACCACAATGCGGCCGAGAAGCGGCCCCGCATCCTAGAGAAACTGCGGGATCATGGCCGCATCGTGCTGGTGAGCGATGCTGGTACGCCGCTGGTCTCCGATCCCGGCTTCAAGCTGGTGCAGGCGGTGCTGGCCGAAGGGTTGCCGGTGCATGCCGTGCCTGGGCCGTCGGCGGCGCTGGCGGCGTTGACGCTGGCGGGCCTGCCCACCGACCGCTTCCTGTTTGCCGGGTTCCTGTCGTCGAAAGCTGGTGAACGGAGCCGGGCACTGGAAGAACTCAAGGGCGTGCGCGCCAGCCTGATCTTCTTTGAATCGGGACCGCGACTGGCAGACTCGCTGGCGGCGATGGCAGCCGTGCTGGGCAACCGCAGCGCGGCGGTGGCGCGTGAACTGACCAAGCTGCACGAGGAAGTGCGGCGGGGAACGCTGGCCGATCTGGCGGCGCATTACGAACAGGCCGGTCCGCCCCGGGGCGAGATCACACTGGTGATCGGCCCCCCTGCCGATGTTGAGCCCGACAGTGCCGCCATCGATGCGGCGTTGAAGGCGGCGCTGCCTTTCATGCCGGTGAAGGCGGCGGCGGAAATGATCGCGGGCCTGACGGGCGCGGGGCGCAAGTCGGTCTATGACCGGGCTTTGACGTTGAAGGACATGGGGGGAACTGAAGGATGAATAAGCAGCTCGCGGCGGAGCGCCACGGCCACCGCAGCGAGATGCTGGCGGCCTGGGCGCTGCGGCTGAAGGGCTATCGCATCCTGGCCAGCCGCCTGAAGACGAAGCTGGGTGAAATCGACATGGTGGCCCCGCCCCTGTTCGGCCCCGTGTGTTTCATCGAGGTCAAGGCGCGCGGCGATCTGGTTGCGGCGGCCCTGTCGGTGGGACAAGGCCAGCGGACTCGCATTGCCCGCGCCGCCAACCTATATCTCGCGAGCCGCCCGCACCTGATGGCGCGCGGGGCGCGTTTCGATATCATCGCCATCGCGCCGGGACGCTGGCCCAGACATCATGCCGATGCCTGGCGCGCCGACGACATACAAGAGGGCAGGGCATGACGCTTACCGTCGCGATCCAGATGGACCCGATCGAGAAGATCGACATCAACGGCGATTCCACCTTTGCTCTGGCGCTGGAAGCCCAGGGCAGGGGCCATGCGCTGTTCTATTACGGGCCGCGCGATCTTTCCTGGCGCGATGGCAAGGTGACGGCGTTTATGCGCCCACTATCGGTGAAGAACGTCAAGGGCGACCATTTCACCCTTGGCGGCGGCAGCGTGCAGGACCTCTCGAAGCTGGACGTGGTACTGATGCGCCAGGATCCGCCCTTCGACATGTCCTATATCAGTGCCACCCATATGCTGGGGCGCATTCATCCCAAAACGCTGGTGGTGAACAATCCCGCCGAAGTGCGCAACGCGCCGGAAAAACTCTTCGTCACCACTTTCGCCGAATTCATTCCGCCGACGCTGATTTCATCGGACCCGCGCGAGATCCGCGCCTTCCGCGATACGCACAGGGACATCATCCTCAAGCCGCTCTACGGCAATGGCGGTGCGGGCGTCTTCCGCGTCCGCGAGGGTGACGAGAATCTGGGCTCGTTGCTGGAAATGTTCACCGCCTTCTATCGCGAACCGGTGATCGTGCAGCGCTACATTCCCGATGTGCGCAAGGGCGACAAGCGCATCATCCTGGTCGATGGCGAATTTGCCGGGGCGATCAACCGTGTCCCGGCCGAGGGCGAGGCCCGCTCCAACATGCATGTCGGCGGCCGCCCCGAGGCGACGGAGTTGACGGCGCGCGAAAAGGCGATCTGCGCCGCCATCGGCCCGGAGCTGAAGAAGCGCGGTTTCATCTTTACCGGCATCGACGTGATCGGCGATTACATGACCGAGATCAACGTGACCTCGCCCACCGGCATCCATGAAGTGCGGCGCTTCGGCGGCGCCGACATTGCCGCCTTGGTCTGGGACGCGATTGAAAAGAAGAAGCGCTGATTACTTGATCAGCCCGAAGCGCGACTTGTAGCGCGCGTCAATCCCCGACAGCGGGAAGAAGATGAAGACGTCGGTGGTGTCGAACTGTTCGTCGATCACCGCGCCATCGCCAATGCAGCAGCCGGCGCGGACATAGCCCTTCAGCATGGCGGGCAAGCTGCGGATGCCTTCGCGCGCATCGATGGCGTCGGCAGGCAGCAGGTTCATCGGCACATACAGTTCGGGCCGCGCGGTGACGCGCAGCTCTTCGGGCATGGCGTGGAAATGATGCAGGTAGGATAGCGGCAGCGCCATCGCCGCAGGCTCGATGCCGGGGAAGCTGGCGCAGCCAAACATCAGGTCGATGTCGAAGCGCGCCACATAGGCCATCAGGCCCTTCCACAGCAGCTGCATGGCGCCCGGCCGGCTGCGATAATTCTTGTGCACGCAGGAACGGCCCAGCTCCAGATACTTGGTGCCCTTGGGCATGCCGCTGATCATGCGGCCCAGGTCGAACTCGCCTGCCGTATAGAAGCCGCCGACCTTCTCGGCATCTTTTTCGCGGGTCAGGCGATAGGTGCCCACCACCAGCGGCTGGCCGTCTTCGTCATGGACATCGCGGTCCACCACCAGCAGGTGATCACAGACTTCATCGAACTTGTCGAAGTCGCGGCGTGCCGCGCGCATCGCGTCCGACGGAACGGCGCTCTTCTCTTCGTAGAAAACTTCGTAGCGCAGGCGCTGTGCCAGCTTCACTTCGTGATCGGTCTCGGCCAGGCGCACTTCCAGCGCGCCGCTGTCGGCCAGCACGGGCCATTGCAGCGCGCGGCCCTCGAACGATCCGGCTTCGTAGATGTTGACCACGGTTCCACCTGAGTGCGCGGTTCGCGCTTCCGTCATAGCTCTACGCTTGAACTGCGACAGTTCTGCAATTTTAGCCCAACCTGCAGGCCATACGCAATTGCCGAGGAATTTCAGGTAGTTCTGCCGCGACGCACCCAAAGCGCCAGCGTCAGGATAATGGCAAGAACCCCTGCCAGGGCCGAATAGAGGAAGAACACCGTGTAGCCGGAGCCCAATGCTGCCGGGGAAACCTGGGACTTTTGCATCGCGGCGGCGAAACCGGAGCCACCCTCGAACAGGCTGCGGAATATCGCGCCGAAGCCGCCCGCTTCCGACGACCGCGCCACGCCTTCGATGATCGCGCCCGATTGCGAGGCCATCAACTTGCCGGGCACGGCATAGAGCGAGGAGAAAAGAGCGTACTGCGTGGCGGTAAAGCCCTCGCTGGTCAGCGACGACATGTAGGCGATCAGGCAGACGCCGGCGAAGGCGCCGGTGATATTTTCCACGCCGATCACGGCAAAGAGGGTGGGCATGTCCGGCCCGGCCATCGCCACAAAAACGAACATGGCGTTGGAAATGGGCTGGGCGAAGGCGCCGATCAGCAGGCTGTTCATCAGGCCGAGCCGCGCCACCGACAACCCGCCCAGGAAGACGCCGAACACGGTGGCGACCACGCCGAACACCTTGCGGACTTCAGCGATCTGCAACGGGGTGTAACCCACGTCCAGATAGAAGGGTGTCATGATGTTCAGCAGGAAATCGGACAGGCGATAAAAGCAGATCGCCGCCAGGATCAGGCCCGCGCTCTTGCCATACTTGCGGAAGAACACCGCCAAGGGCTCGCCGAGCGCGTAATAGAGGTAGATGCCGGGCCGTGTCTTCGCACCCGGAAGTGGCGTGGCGGCAAGGCCCACCAGCGCCAGTCCCGCAATGACGAAGCTGAACGACAGCGCCGCCGCGCTGGCGCCGCTCCAGTTCGCGCGCAGGCTGGAGGCAAGTGGATCCAGAAAGATCGCGTTCAGCGTCTTTTCCAGGATGTCCATGTTTCCGGAAAGGCCGGTGCCCAGGAGCAGTGCCGCGATCACTAGCATCGCCAGCCGCGCCAGCCACTCCACCGCTTCGGTAACCGGATGACTGGGAATGGCATCGATCGGAATGGGTCTGATGATGCGCTTCTTTTCGGGAGGGGCCAGCAACACCGCGCCGATGCCCACCACCATCAGGCCACTCATCAGGGCATAGGAGAAATTCCAGCCCATCCATTCCGCCAGGATCAGCGGCACCGCGCCTGCCACCAGCATGGCGATGCGGAAGCCCCAGGTGTAGGCGGCGGCCATTGCGCCCTGGCGATCCGGTTCGGTGGCCTCGATGCGCCAGGCGTCGATCACGATGTCATGGGTCGCGCCGAAGAAGCCGGTCAGCACCGCGAAAGCCGCGACCGCGCCCAGGTTGGTGGCGGGATCGCTCATCGAGATCAGTGCCAGCCCGCCTGCGATGGCAAGCTGCGCCACCAGCATCCAGGCACGGCGATGGCCCAACTTCGCGTCCAGCAGCGGTACGCGGGTGCGGTCGATCAGCGGCGCCCAGAGGAACTTGAAGGCATAGACCAGCGTCGCCAGGCCGAAGAAGGCGATGGTCTGCAGCGACAGGTTGGACTGGCGCAGCCAGGCCGACAGTGTGTCAAAGATCAGCAGGTAAGGCAGGCCGGACGCGAAGCCCAATGCCAGCATCACCGCGATGCGCCGTTCGCCATAGGCGGCCAGCCCCGCAAAGTGATGGGAAGAAGTGGAATTCGTCATGCCGGCCCCCGAAGCACCTGAAGCCGTCTTCTAGCACGGCGTTGCCATAGGTCAGGCGGCTGGAAGCGTCGCGGCGGAAGATGGCGTCGCCCTGCGCATCCACCAGGCCCTTGTAGCGGATCTCGCTCTGGTTCAGGCGGGCGTTGATGGTGGCGGCGTTCTTGAGCGAGGCTTCGAGACGGCCCGCGAACTGCTTGAGCTGCTGCGCCTGGGCGGTGAGCATCTCGCTCTTCTCGCGCGCCACCAGCATGTTCTGCACCAGGAAGGCGAGCGCCACGGCCAGCAGCGCGCCAAAATTCACCGGCGAGATGATGGTGAGATGGCCCCGGGACAGGATGTCGGAAACCGCGGCAAGCAGCATCAGGCCCGCAAGGCCGCCAAACACGATCCGGATGATGCGCGTCACAAGCACAATATCGCTCAGTTTCACCGGGGCCTTTGCGCCCCAGCCCTTCCCGGGGGGAACTTTGCGCCCGGCTGGGTTCAGAAACGCTTAAAAATGCGGATATTCCGGGCGCTTGCGGTCTGCGCGGGAAGGCGCGGCGCAGTTGCCGTAAATGGGCTGCGGCAAGAAACCTGGAACACGCCGGTCTGAAAATTAAAACAGTAATATCAATTACTTAACAGGATGCGCGCGGTGACTGGACGGGCCGTGTCACGAAAGCTTTGCAGAACTATGATGATCGTGGCGCGTACGCCCTGTGAATTCGGCTTCATCCCCTGGGGCCTATCGTGACCGATATCACCTTGACCGAACCGTCAGCTCTCACCGCCCGCGCCGACTCTGCCCGCAAGGCCGGCGCCGGTGACACCCGTTTCCGCATCACCGCCTTTGCGGCGGCCATGATGGTGCTGCTGATCTTCATGGGCGTAATCTTCGCCTTGGTCAGCGGCGCGATGCCCGCTTTCAAGGCCTTCGGCTTCGGCTTCTTCACTACCGAGGCCTGGCGTCCCAGCCGCGAGATTTTCGGCGCGCTGGGTCCGATCTACGGCACGCTGGTCAGCTCGGCCATCGCCATGGTCATCGCCGTGCCGGTGGGCATCGGCGTAGCCATCTTCCTCACCGAACTCTGCCCGCGCGTCCTGCGCCGCCCCATCGGCATCGCCATCGAATTGCTGGCGGGCATTCCTTCCATTATCTACGGCATCTGGGGCCTGTTCATCTTCGCGCCGTGGTTCCAGCTGCATGTGCAGGAGCCAGTCATCCTCGCCACCGAGGGCGTGCCCGTACTTGGCACCCTGTTTGGCGGCAACGCCTATGGCATCGGCATCTTTACCGCCGGCCTGATCCTCTCGATCATGATCCTGCCCTTCATCTCTGCCGTCACCCGCGACGTGCTGGAGACGGTGCCCGGCGTGCTGAAGGAAGCTTCCTACGGCCTGGGCAGCACCCAGTGGGAAGTGATGTGGAAAGTCGCGCTGCCCTATGCCCGCACCGGCGTGGTCGGCGGCGCGATGCTGGCGCTGGGCCGCGCCCTGGGCGAAACCATGGCCGTCACCTTCGTGATCGGCAATGCCCACCGCATCGAGCCTTCGCTCTTCGCGCCCGGCACTTCGATCTCGGCTGCCATTGCCAACGAATTCACCGAGGCGACGACGGAGCTCTACACCGCATCGCTGATCGAGCTGGGCCTGATCCTGTTCTTCATCACCTTTATCGTCCTGTCCTGCGCGCAAATGATGCTGCGCCGCATGGAAAAGGCGTCGGGCAAGTAACATGGCTGCAACCAGGACAATCGGAAACCGGGCGCTCTATCTGCGCCGCCGCATGGCCAACACGATCTTCATCACGCTGTCCCTGTCGGCAGCGATCTTCGGCCTGATCTGGCTGGGCTTCATCCTGGAAACCCTGCTCTCCAATGGCATCGCCGCGCTGGGGCCGCATTTGTTCACCGAGGCGACACCGCCCCCGGGCGAAGAAGGTGGTCTTTCCAATGCCATTGTCGGCAGCCTGATCATGACCATCGGCGCGGTGGTCATCGGCACCCCCATCGGCATCTATGCCGGAACCTATCTGGCCGAATATGCTCGCTATGGCAGGCTTTCCTTTGTCGTCCGCTTCGTCAACGACATCCTGCTCTCTGCTCCTTCGATCGTGCTCGGCCTGTTCATCTACGAGCTGGTTGTGCGCCCGATGGGCCATTTCTCGGCCATCGCCGGCACGCTGGCCCTGGCGGTGATCGTGATCCCGGTGGTGGTGCGCACGACTGAGAACATGCTGCTGCTGGTGCCCAATGGCCTGCGCGAAGCCGCCGCCGCGCTGGGCGCGCCGCAAAGCTTCGTCATCAAGCTGGTGACCTGGAAGGCCGCACAGGCCGGCATGATCACCGGCGTGCTGCTGGCGGTAGCCCGCATTTCCGGCGAAACCGCCCCCCTGCTCTTCACGGCGCTGGGCAACAACAGCATGAGCACCGACGTCACGGGCCCGATGGCCTCGCTGCCGGCGGTGATCTTCCAGTTTGCGCTGTCGCCCTATGAAGACTGGCACGACCTGGCCTGGGCCGGTGCACTGCTGGTCACCGGTACCGTGCTGACGCTTTCGATCATCGCCCGCCTCCTGGAAAAGAAGCAACGGAACTAGATCATGAACACCGACCTGCACATGACACCGGCCCATGCCGCGCCCGCCAACGGCGACAAGGCCAAGGTCGAGATCAAGGATCTCAGCTTCTTCTACGGCGAAACCAAGGCGCTGAAGAATATTTCCCTGCCGCTGATGGAGCGCAAGGTGACGGCCTTTATCGGCCCGTCGGGCTGCGGCAAGTCCACGCTCCTGCGCGCCATCAACCGCATCTTCGAGCTTTATCCGGGCCAGCGCGCCGAAGGCGAAATCCTGATGGATGGCGAGAACATCTTGAAGGCCAAGGATCTCAACCTTTTGCGCGCCCGCATCGGCATGGTGTTCCAGAAGCCGACGCCGTTCCCGATGTCAATCTACGACAATATCGCCTTTGGCATTAAGCTGTATGAGCGCCTGCCCAAGTCCGAGATGGATGGTCGCGTCGAAGATGCACTGACCCGCGCCGCCCTTTGGGGCGAAGTGAAGGACAAGCTGAGCGCGAGCGGCCTGTCGCTGTCTGGCGGCCAGCAGCAACGCCTCTGTATCGCCCGCTCGGTGGCGACGCGCCCGGAAGTGATCCTGATGGACGAACCCTGCTCGGCGCTGGACCCGATCTCGACCGCCAAGATTGAGGAGCTGATCGAGGAATTGTCGAATGACTATACGATCGTGATCGTCACCCACAACATGCAGCAGGCGTCGCGCGCATCCGACTACACCGCCTTCATGTATCTGGGCGAACTGATCGAATATGGCGCGACGGAGAAGATCTTCACCACCCCCGACAACAAGCGGACAGAACAGTACATCACCGGCCGCTTCGGCTAAGACTGCCGCGCCTGAAACAAAAAAGGCCGCTCCATCGAGTGGCCTTTTTCTTTTGTGTGGTGCGCCGGATCAGGCGGTGTAGTCGCCCGGCACGGTCTCGTCTGTGCCCGCGCGCTTGCCCAGGATCAGTGTCGCCACCACCGCCACCGCAATGTTCAGCGCCAGCGCCAGGATTGCGGCATAGGTCGGGACGGTGAGGCCAAAGAGTACCAACGGATAGGTGCTGGTCTTCAGCGCCAACTGCCACACCATCACCGTGCCGCTGACTATCCCCGCCGTCCAGCCCGCCAGCAGGCCCATCGGGTTGAACCAGCGGGTATACAGCCCGATGATCACCGCCGGCAGGGTCTGAACCATCCAGATGCCGCCCAGCAACTGGAGCTGGATGGCATAGGTGCTCTGCAGCTCCAGCACGAACAGCAGCGCGCCGAACTTCACGACGATGGAAACGATCTTGGCGACGCTGGCTTCCTGTTGCGGGGTGCAGTCTGGCTTCAGCCACTCCTTGTAGATGTTGCGGGTGAAGAGGTTGGCGCAGGCGATGGACATGATCGCGGCGGGCACCAGCGCGCCGATGGCGATGGCGGCAAAGGCCAGGCCCACGAACCAGGCCGGGAACATCTTCAGGAACAGCGCCGGCACGGCGAAATTGTTGCCGAAGGCAGCGAAGCCGGAGGCATAGGCCGGATCGCCCTTCACGCCTGACGCGATCGCCATGTAGCCCAGCAGCGCGATCAGGGCGAGCGCCACCGAATAGGCCGGCAGGATCATCGCATTGCGGCGAATGACATGACGGCTGGACGAAGACAGGATGCCGGTCACCGCATGCGGATAGATGAACAACGCCAGCAGCGAACCCAGCGCCAGCGTGGCATAGCCGAACTGCGGGCCCAGGCTTGTCGCCGTCGCCGGGGCCAGCGTCAGCTGCGTCTGGGGTGCGGCGTCGAAGAGGGCGCCATAGCCGCCCAGCTTTGCCGGGATGTAGATAATGGCGGCGATGACGGTGATGTAAACCAGCAGGTCCTTCACCACTGCGATCAGTGCGGGCGCACGCAGGCCCGACGAGTAGGTGTAGAAGGCCAACACGGCGAAGGCGATCAGCAGCGGCACGTCGACCGCGCCGAAGCCCGGCACGCGCAGCGAGAAATTCATGCCCAGCGCCGCCAGCACCACCTGCATGCCGACAAGTTGCAGCGCGATATAGGGCATGGTGGCGACGATGCCGGTGGCGGCCACCGCCAGCGACAGGCTGCGGCTGCCGAAGCGGCCACGCACGAAATCGGCGGCAGTGACATAGCCATGACGATGCGCCACCGACCACAGGCGCGGGAATGCCAGGAACAGCAGCGGGAACATCAGGATGGTATAGGGCACGGCGAAGAAGCCCGGCGCGCCCGCACCGAACACCAAAGCGGGCACGGCGATGAAGGTATAGGCGGTGTAGAGGTCGCCGCCCAGCAGGAACCAGGTCACCCAGGTGCCGAAGCGGCGGCCACCCAGGCCCCATTCATGCAGGTTGGAAAGATCGCCCGCGCGCCAGCGCGCCGCGAAAAAGCCAAGACCCGTCACCAGCGCGAACAGGCCCAGAAAAACCGTCAGGGTGACGGGATTGGCTTGCATGCTCATTTGTTGCGCTCTTCATGGCGATAGACGGGATAAAGGCAGGCGACGCCGCCCACGATCCAGCTCATCTGGAACCAGTAGAAGAAGGGAATGCCGAACAGGCGCGGCTCGATCTGGTTGTAGAAGGGCACCCACAACAGCGCCACATACGGGATCAGCAGCAGCAGATAGACCGGATGAAATTTCCGGCGCGGTTTATCGTCCATGGTTCCCCTCAATCCCCCTGCCGCGTCTTGCAGGCGCGGGCAGCAGCAGTTATCGCATAAAAAATGCGCCGCCCGAAAGACTTTCGGGCGGCGCATGGTGCAGGCTTGAAGCTGCTAGTTGCCGCGACCAGCCGGGGCGGTGGCGCCACGGCCCGCAGGCGCGCGCATGACTTCCTTGCCGTCCTCGTCCACGGCCTGGTTGGTCGCGGGCGCGACGCCGGTGATGTAGAGCCGCGTGGTGTTCGGATCGCCGATACGGTTGCCGTCCCAATGGATGCCCTTGGGCAGATCCTGGACGAAGGCGCCGGCCGGCATCGGATAGGTCAGCCGGGTGTCATGATAGGTGCTGGAGCTGGTCCACCAGGTCCCCGTCAGGACATAAATGTAACGGGGATATGGGTGGTAATGCGGCGAGGAATAACGACCCGGCGCCCAGGTCTGGACGACGCCATACGGGGTGCCTTCGGTCTGGGCACCCTGGCCGCCGCCATAGAGGTTCTGGTTCCCGGTGGTCGAGACTTCCGCGATCGTGATCTTCGCCGCATCGGGCGCCGCGCCCGCCGCATCGCTGACCTTGACGGTGGTGGTCTGGGCATAATCGCTCATGATGCGGTTATCCGCCGATCCGACACCGGTGATGATCAGCACGGTGGGCTCGGTCGCGCCGGCGCGGTTGCCGTCCACGAAGCTGGTCTTGGCGACATTGGTGATGAAGTTGTCGGCCTTGACCGGATAGCTGGCCGCCGCAGTGCTGTTGCTGACCCACAGGGTGCCGGATGCAACATAGACCCAGCGGTCATTGGCAAGCGTGCGCGGCTGGGAGAATTGCCCCGGCGCCAGTTTCACCAGCACGCCATAGGGATCGCCCGCCTTGGTAGGATTGCCATAGAGCAGGGCCTTGTTGCCGGTCCATTTGATCTGCTTGGGCAGCAGGTAGGTGATGCGCGAGGGATCGGGTGTCGGTCCGTGCGGGTCGCTGATGGTCGCGCCCATGAATTCGTGGGGCCCGTGGGGAGGATTGTTCTGATATTGCGTTTGGGCGAAGCCCTGGGACGCGATGGCGGCGCCTGCCATCACGGCAAGCGCAGACAAGCCGTATTTCATGATGGTCTTCATAAGACGTCTCCCTGGAAATCTGTGGCTGGAATTCTGTCATGGGCCTGCCCAAGCAGGGTGACGGCGTGAGGGACAAGATTCCGAGCGCCTGTCCCGAATGTCAATGTTGCAATGTCCTTCGCAACTGCAATGACGGCGCTATCGCAGGACCGTAAAGCCCGCCTTCTCAAAGACTGAACGCGCCGCAGGGGAAGACAGATACTCGAGGAAGCCCCGCGCCTCCGGCCTAGCGTCCCTGGTCAGGGCGGCGGGATAGCGGATGGGGGTGTGCAGGTTCTCGGGGAAGGTCGCGGCGACCTTCACTCTGGGTTCTGCCCGGGCGTCGGTTTCATAGACCACGCCCAGCTTCGCTTCCCCGCGCGCGACATAGGCGAGGGCGACGCGCACATTTTCCGCCAGCGCCAATGGCACGCCATCCCAGACAGCAAGTGCGGTCAACGCCTCCTTGCCATACTTGCCCGCCGGCACGGTGGCGGGATCGGCAATGGCCAGACGCCCGCCCTTCAAGACGCTCTTCAGGTTCCGGCCGCGCGTCAGACTAATGGCGGCGCCGTCCAGCGGCGCGATCAGCACCAGCCGGTTGCCCAGCAGGTCCTTGCGCGTCCCGGCCGCCAGAAAATTCTTACTGTCGAGATAGTCCATCCACTCCTCGTCGGCGCTGACGAAGACATCGGCGCCGCCAGAGGCTTCGACCTGCCGCGCCAGCACCGATGAAGCCGCCAGCGAAACGGCGACGGTCTTGCCGTTCTGCTTCGAATAGTCGGCGGCCAGCCGGTTCATGGTCTCGGCCAGCGAGGCGGCGGCAAAGACCGTGATGTCGGCGGCGAAGGCGGGAAGGGGCAGAAGCAGCAGCGCCGCGAGAAGGGCGCGCGCAAGCAGGCGCATGACAGGCTCCGGAAGTGGGTGGCCGGAGCCTATCACGCCCTTGTGTCTGTGCTTAGGCCTTGCGGCCCGCGACCACCAGACCCAGACCCGCCAGGACGGCGGCGATGGAAGCCGCCATCGGAATCCAGACGTTCTTTTCCTTGTCGGCATTGATCTCGATGGGGCCAATCTCGGCCACGGTCTCGCGCTGGGTCCAGGAAATATTGGGGACCACCAAGGCGCCGATACCCAGAGCAATCAGCACGATACCCAGAATCATCATTGGCTTCATGAAATATGTCTCCCGAAATCGGGAGGATAACGCCCTGGCGGGAACAAAGGTTCCGGTCCCCTTTTCTTCGCCGCAATCGCCCTTTAGCGTCGCGCCGATAAAATCCTGACTTTGGAGAGAAACGTCATGCGCCTTGCCCTTGCCGCCCTCATCGCGGTGGCCGCCGCCGCAGTGCTGCCCGCCGCCGCCCAGACCCAGCCTGTCATTCCCAAGACGGCGGTGGTACCGGACAAGACCCACGCCACCTACATCCTGCCCAAGGATCTGAAGTGGAAGAAGGAAAGCCTGGGCCAGATGCAGGCGCCGCTCTATGGCGATCCCACCAAGCCCGGCCCCTATGGCGTCATCATCAAGTGGCCCAAGGGCCAGATGAGCCATCCGCATTATCACACCACCGACCGCTTCGCGTATGTGGTGTCGGGCACTTGGTGGGTCGCCACCAGCGAGACCTTCGATCCGGCCACCACCTATCCGCTGCCCGCCGGCACCTTCGCCACCGACCTGGCGAACAAGGTGCACTGGGACGGCTCCAAGGATGAAGACCTGATCCTGCTGGTCACGGGCATGGGCCCGATGAAGACGGTAACGGTGCCAGAAAAGCCCGCGAAGAAGTAAGACGCAGTCCGTCGTGCGTCTAAAGATGCGCGATGCGGCGATAGGAGAGCGCCTCGGCAACATGGTTTTTGCCGACGCTCTCCGCACCGCCCAGATCCGCGATGGTGCGGGCGACTTTCAGGACGCGATGATAGCCGCGCGCCGTAAGCTGCATCCGCTCTGCCGCCTCGGTCAGGAGCTTGCTTCCTGCTACTTCCGGCGTGGCCATTTTCTCCAGCACTTCGCCTTCCATCTGCGCATTGGTGCGCAGGCCGTGCGGCGTCAGCCGTTCGCGCTGGATATCGCGCGCCGCCGCCACGCGCTGCGCCACCGCGGCGCGCACCCGCTCGCGGCTTTCCGCCACCGCCTTGTCGGCCAGGCCGACGACATTGAACTGGCCAGCGCCGCTGTCGGCAATGTGCACCTGCACGTCCACCGGACGAGCCTCGATGCCCTGGAACGCAACGGTATAGATATGAGCGACGGTCATGGAGCCCGGTGCGAAACAGCGACAGCACAAGCACGCAACACAGTCAGGCAGGAGCCTAGCTGCTATTCCATCCGGGTAAAGAGGCTGGGAGGCGCCCTATTCAGGCGCGACGGTGACCTTGATGCCGTCAGTCTCGGCCGAGCAGATGATCTGGCATGAGAGGCGCGAGGAGCCCGGCTCCACCGCCAGCGCCATATCCAGCATGTCGATCTCGGCTTCCGAGGGTTCCGGCAGTTTGCCGTACCAGCCATCGGTCACATAGACATGGCAGGTGGCGCAGGCGCAGGCGCCGCCACATTCGGCGGCGATATCGAAGCCGCCATCGCGCAGGATTTCCATCACGCTCCAGCCATCACGGCCTTCGATTTCGCGCGTATTGCCCTGACGGTCCGTGCCAATGATCTTCATCGCTTAAACTCCAAGCTTCTTCTGCAGATTGGAAGAAGACGTTGTGTACTGGAAGCGCAGCTTCTCGTTGGGCCGCGCGATGGCGAAGGCGGCCTGGGCCATCAGCGCCGCTTCGTGGAAACCCGACAGGATCAGCTTCAGTTTGCCGGTATAGGTGTTGATGTCGCCGATGGCGAAGATGCCGGGCGTCTGGCTCTCGAAGCGCGCCGTGTCCACCGGGATCAGGTTTTCATGCAGGTTGATGCCGAACTCGGCGATGGGCCCCAGCTTGATGGTCAAACCGAAGAAGGGCAGGAACACATCGGTGTCATGGTGCCATTCGGTCTTGTCGGCGCCGGCCAGGGTCACGCCCGACAGCTTGCCCGGCTCGCCATGCACGGCCTTGACCGACGCGACATGGAACTTGACCTTGCCCGAGGCTTCCAGCTCGCGCATCTGGTTGACGCTGTGCGCGGCGGCGCGGAAGCCGTCGCGGTGATGGATCAGGGTGAGGCTCTTGGCCAGCGGCGCCAGGTTGATGGTCCAGTCCAGCGCGGAGTCTCCGCCACCGGCAATAAGGATGTTCTTGCCGCGGAAGCTTTCCATCTTGCGCACGGCGTAATGCACACCGATGCCGTCGCCGGCATTCTCGTGCTGCTCGATGCCCGGCACCGGGGGGCGCTTGGGCTGGAAGCTGCCCGCGCCCGCCGCGACCACGACCACATGGGCGATGATCTCGGTGCCGGCGTCGGTCTTCAGCTTCCAGCGGCCATCGGCCTGCTTCTCCAGGCTGGTCGCCATTTCGGAGAAGTGGAACTGCGCGTTGAACGGCTTGATCTGCTCCAGCAGGCGGTTGGTCAGCTCCTGGCCGGTGACGATGGGCAGGCCGGGAATGTCGTAGATCGGCTTTTCCGGATAAAGTTCGGTGCACTGGCCGCCCGGACGATCCAGGATGTCGACCAGATGGCATTTCAGATCGAGCAGCCCCAGCTCGAAGACGGCGAACATGCCGATGGGGCCTGCGCCGATGATGACGACATCTGTTTCATGGGCGGCAGTCATGGTCGTGTCCGGTCCTTAAAAGCTTTTGGGCGCGGCGAGAAAATCAAGTTTCCACACCTAAGTTCGTGTAATGGCTGGAAAAACCGTCGTCGTTATATGTAAAAATAGCCAGCCCAACAACCCCTGCTATAAACAGCGTTGCGATGCAAAATGACGCCCCCCTGAAGTCCCCGGAATCCTGCGCTGACATGGCAGAATTGCGGGATGCCATCGATGCGATGGACCGCAAGCTGGTGCGGCTGCTGGCCCAGCGCCAGGGCTATATCGAGCGCGCGGCGGTGCTGAAGCAGGATCGCGCCACCGTGCGAGACGAGGCGCGGATCGAGGATGTGGTGGCCAAGGTGCTGGCCGAGGCCAAGGCCGCAGGGCTGTCGCCCGCGATAGCCGAAGCGGTGTGGCGCGTCCTGATCGAACGCTCCATCCAGCACGAATTCCAGAAATTCGACGCCAAATAATAGGCGTCAGGCAGAAAGCGAAGGGCGCCTGTCGCTGGCGGACAGGCGCCCGTGGTCGTGTGGTCTAGCGCGACGCGAACTGCTGCGGCGCGGCGGTGCTGCTGAGTTCCAGCAGCGCCTTGCGGCTCATCTGCTTGACGCAGGCCGTGGTGGCGCCGGCGGCGAAGGCGGGTGCCACCATGTAGGTGGGGGCAGGCGCGCTGCAGTAGGCGGTGGCGGCAGTCTGTACCCGCGCGGCGAGCGCGGCGCTGCCGGAGGTGGTAGCGAGGTTAAGGTCGCCATAGAGGATGGTGGTGGGGCCGGCGGCGAGGGCAGAGCCCATGCCGAGGGTGGCGAGGATGGCGGCGGCGATGTTGCGAACCATGAAGGATCTCCTTTGGGGTTAGGCGATCAATCCCGGTTCCTACCTGCGTATGTCGTTTTCTGGTGCTGGAGCGGAGGGCTAGCCCGCAAGACAACTTGACTTGAAGGTAATTTTGCTGCGAGTGCGAACAAAAATAAAGAGGACTTCCGGGGCAATTGCGCGAAAATATTGCAACGCAGCAATGCAGAAATGAGGCGGGCCTGAAATCTAGGCAGCTAGATAGTGGCGGATGAAGTCGTGTACCGCCATCGCCTCTTCCGAGAGGCGGTTGATGCACTGGCCGGCGCGCTCGGCATTGGCGGGGTCCACCGGCTCGGCTGCTGCCGCCGCATCGCCAAAGGAAAAGGCGCCGACGCCGCGCGCCGCGCCCTTGATGGTATGGGTGATTTCCTTCCAGCGCTTGGAATCGCGGGCCACCATGACGCTGCGCAGTTGGCCGACCATTTCGCCGATCTGGCCGTCAAACAGCTTCAGGATTTCGGCGTTCAGGCCTTTTTCGCCGCCGGTGTAGCGGGCCAAGTGTTCAAGGTCGATGACATCAGACATGGCCTCATCCTGCCCCGGCCTCGGCTAAAGCGCGGTTAATGCGGCGCAGCTTGTGTGAAATAGGGGGGTGATGGTTAAATGATCGGGAGCCACCGGGCGAGCAGGGCCATGAGGAATTTTTCCACGCAGAACCAGCCGGTTGCCTCCAACGCGGCGGTGGCCGAAGCCCCGCGTGCCGAGCGGCCTTTGCCGCCACCCGCCCTGCCCGCTGTCGAATTGCCGCGCCGCCGCCACATGCTGGTGGGTCTCAGCGTGGCGCTGGTGCTGTCCTTCTTCTGGGTCGGCATCGGCGCGGCCTACCTTGCCGGTTACATGGGTCCGCAAGGTTTTGCCGCCCTGCCGCTGCAGGCGCTGGCGCTCACCGCCGCCGCGCTGGCGCTGCCGCCGCTGTTGTTCCTGGCCATCGCCATGCTGGTGGCACGCGGCCTTACCCTCAACGACACGGCCGGGCATTTGCTGGCCGCCACCGAGCGCCTGCATGCGGTGGACGATGTCGCCGCCCGCAGCGCTGCCAAGCTGGGCCGTGTCGTGCGCCGCGAACTGGATGGCCTGAATGCGGGCCTCGATGCTGCCTTCCAGCGCCTGCGCGCGCTGGAGAATGTGCTGGAGAACCAGATCGCCGCGCTGGACGAAGCGGGCGCGCGCGCCGAAGTGCGGGGCGAAGCCGTCGCCGCGCGCCTGGGCCAGGAGCGTGAGCGGATCGAAAGCCTGTCGGGCACGCTGACCGAAACCGCCGCGCGGGCCGGCGAGACGGTGGCGGGCCGCGCCGCGCAACTGAAATCGAGCATGGAAGCCGCCGAGTCGTCGCTGAAGATGGCGGCACAGTCCTTGGACGTGCAGGCCGCTGCCTTCCGCGCCGCCGCGACCCAGGCGGCGGAGTCGCCGCACGCCGCCGCCATCGAACTGGATACCCAGGCCAAGCGCATCGAGGATGTTTCGGACAACGCCCTCAAGCGCGCCGAGTTCGTGCTGGCGCGGCAGGAAAAGCAGCGGGCGCATATGAGCGAGATGCTGGAAACGCTGAAAGCCGAAAGCGCCGTGCTGGAAACCGCGCTGGCGCGTCAGCAGGCGGGGATGGAAAGCGCCGTCAGCGCCGTGCGCGCCGAGGCGGGCAAGCTCGAGGATGTCACCGGTGACGCCCAGCGCCATATCGAGATGCTGATGGCCAACGCCGCGTCGCGCGCCGCCCAGCTCACCGGCAATTTCGCCCGCGAGGCGGAGAAGCTGAAGGAATCCTCCGACACAGCCAATGCGCTGCTGGCCAGTCTGGTCAACGGCATGAAGGATGCGGGCGAAGGCGCGCGCGACCTGATCGCGCAAAGCGCCAGCCAGGCGCGGCAGGATGCACATGCGCTGGTGGGCGAAGCGACGGGCGAATGCGAGCGCCTGTTGCGCGTCGCGGGCGAACTCTCGGGCGAAGCGAACAAGATCCGCACCACCCTGGCCAAGTCGTCGGAAGAACTAGAACGTCATCTCATCCGCCTGCCCGGCCTGGCGCAGGACGAAGCCCGCCGCGTGCGGCTGGTGGTGCAGGGCGAGACGGAACAGATTCTCGACCTGTCAGCGCGCACCATGTCGGCGCTGCACGCACGCGGTAAGCGCGCCCCCGAAACCCTGCCGCCGCTGCCCGGTGCATCCTTGCGCGAAACCGCGCCGGAAGAAGATGGCCTGAAGGGCCTGGCGCGCCGTCTCACCTCGCGCCGTCCGGCGGGCCGCAAGGATGCTGTCTCGCAGAACTGGGAAATGAAGCAGTTGCTGGCGGCGGTGGAGAATGACGAGCCGCGTGCGCTGAAGCCGTCCAATGCGGCTGCGCTGGCGGAGCTGGAAATGGCGCTGGCCGACATGGCGCTCGACCTGTCGGCGCTGAACGCCAGCGAGCCCACCGATGGCGAATGGCGTTCCTACCTGTCGGGTGACCGCGCCATCTTCGCGCGCCGCCTGGCGGATACCATCGACGCGGAAGCCGTGGATCGCATCACCGCGCTCTATCGCGACGACCCGCGTTTCCATGACGCCGCCGATGCTTACCTCGGTGAGTTTGAAGCGCTGCTGGCCAAGGCGCGCGAAGGCGATGCCGATGGTCTGCTGGTATCGACGCTGCTTTCGGCGGACACCGGCAAGGTCTATCTGGCCATCGCGTATGCGCTGGGGCGGCTCTAGGCTTTCTTGAACCGCGCGGCGAAGAAGCCGTCCATGCCGCCTTCGAGCTGGAAGGGCAGGGTGCGCAGGTCGCCGTCCGGTGTCAGCCATTCGGCGTGACCGAACACTTCTTCCGCTGCAATCGGGACGCGGCTGAATTCGGGGTTGCGGTCCAGGAATAGCCGCGCCTGCTCTTCGCCTTCCTCGCGATCCAGCGAGCAGACGGCGAAGACCAGCAGCCCGCCCGGATTCACCATGCATGCGCCGGCTTCCAGGATTTCGAGCGCCTTCACCGCCATGTTCAGCGCATCGCCCGCTTCCTTGATCCAGGGCAGGTCAGGATGGCGGCGGATGGTGCCGGTGGCGCTGCAGGGGGCATCGATCAGCACGCAATCGGCACGGCCGTCAAAGTCCAGCGCGTTGCTGGTGACAAGCGTGGCGCTCAGGCCGGAGCGCTTCAGGTTCGCTTCGACCCGCGCCAGCCGCGCGGCATCAAGATCGATGGCGGTGACTTTTGCGCCCGCCGCCGCAAGCTGCAGTGTCTTGCCGCCCGGCGCAGCGCACAGATCGATCACTGTCTTGTCTTTCACATCGCCCAGCAGCGTGGCGGGCAGGGTCGCGGCGGCGTCCTGCACCCACCAGGCGCCTTCGGCGAAGCCGGGCAGGTCCTCGACGCGCTCGCCCTGCGTCACACGGCGGGCAAGCCCGAACAGGGCAGCACTTTCGGGATGCGCGGCGTCGGCACTGCGCAGGGTAATGTCCAGCGGTGCTTCCGACTGATGCGCCCGTGCGATCTGCCGCGCGGTCTGCGGATCATATTGCGCGCTCCAGCGGTGCCATAGCCAGTCGGGTGTGCACAGCCGCTCGCGGTCCAGGTTGGAGAAGATCGCGGCGCCTTCGCCCGCCACCTTGCGCAGCACGGCGTTGACCAGCGGCTTGAAATGCACCGCCTTGCCATCGGCTTGCGCCAGGCGATTGGCAGCATCGACGGCGGCGTGGGCTGGCGTTTTCAACACCAGCAATTCGCACGCGCCCAGCAGCAGGATTTCCATCGCGGCGCCCGCCTTGTGAGGGCTGAGCGGTTTCTTGAGGAATTTGCGCAGTACCGCGTCCAGCACGCCGTAATGGCGCAGCGTCTGGCTGGCCAGGGCGCGGGCAAAGGCGGCGTCGCGCGCTGGCAGCGCCTTCATCTGTGGCAGTTCGCCGTCCAGCGGCTTGCGCCGCGTCAGGACGCTGGAAACAAGCGCCAGCGCGGCTTTGCGGGCAGGAAGGCCTTCACTCATGCCCACCGCATAGCGCAGGTGCGCGCGAGCGCCTAGCCCCAGGGTCCGCGAGGCGGTGAACCCGCGTGGGCGACCTGCGGCACGGGGCTGGCAGGCGCGAGATCCACGCGCGCGCCGCCATTGGACATGGCGCGCAGGCGCGCGATGCGTTCCTGCGTAGGCGGATGGGTCGAGAACAGGCCCGACAGCCCGCCATGCAGCGGGTTGATGATGAACATGTGCGCCGTGGCCGGGTTGGCGTCGGCGGCATGGTTGGGCAGGCCCTTGGCGGCGCGCTCGATCTGGCCCAGCGCGTCGGCCAGCCATTGCGGGCGGCCGCTGATTTCTGCGCCCGCCTTGTCAGCTTCATATTCGCGGCTACGGCTGATGGCAGACTGCACCAGCATGGCGGCGATGGGCGCCAGCAGCATCACCAGGATGACGCCGACAATGCCCAGCGGGTTGCGCTCGCGGTCACCGCCGCCGCCCATGAACATCGCCATGTTGGCCAGCATGCCGATGGCGCCGGCGACCACGGCCACGATGGTCATGATCAGCGTGTCGCGGTTGCGAATATGCCCCAGCTCATGGGCGATCACGCCAGCCAGCTCTTCCGAACTGCAGCGCTCCATCAGGCCGGTGGTGACGCAGACCGCGCCATGCGCGGGATCGCGACCAGTGGCGAAGGCGTTGGGCTGGGGGTTCTCGGAGATATAGACCTTGGGCATGGGCAGCTTCGCATTTGCCGCCAGGGTTTCGATCATGCGGTAAAGCGCGGGGTCCGATGTGGCACTGACGGGCCGCGCCCCGAACATCTTCAGCAGCATCTTGTCGGAATTCCAGAAGGCGAACAGGTTCATGCCGCCCGCGATCACAAACGCGATCATCATGCCGCCGGTGCCGCCGATCATGCCGCCGATCACGATGAACAGGCCCATCAGGGCCGCCATCAGGATGCCGGTCTTCAAGGTATTCATTTTTCGTATTCTCCCAGTCAGGCCAAAGATGTAAGCTCGTTCCATGGCCAATCAAGACGACATCGCCGCCCGCATCGCCGAGGCGGGCCAGCGTGCCGCCGCCGAAGCGCAGGCGCGGCGGCAACAACCTGCCAAGCAATTGCCGCCAGAATTGGGCGGACCCATGGGTCTGGAGCCGACGCGCTATGGCGACTGGGAGAAGAAGGGCATCGCGTCCGACTTCTAACTAGTCTTCATCGTCGCTGCCGAAGGCGGGTGCCGCCATTTTTTCCAGATGCGCCGCGACATCCGGCGGCCAGGTTTCCAACTGGCGGTGGAATTTCTTGCGCTTGCCCGCATAGAGCGCCCGCATCGCTTCCTCGAAGCCCGCCTCATCGCCGCCCATGGCCGACGCAAAGCGATAGGCGGCGTCGCGCGCCGCATGCCGCTCCGCCCTGGGATCGCGGGACGCCGCTTCCACCAGCTTGCGCAGCGCCACCGACGCACCGCCCGGCTGTGCTGCCAGCCAGTCCCAGTGCCGGGGCAGCAGGGTCACTTCCCGTGCTGTTACCCCCAGCCGGGGGCGGCCCGGCCCCTTGGTGTCGGAGGGCGGCAGCCTGGTCGGGTCGATATCCACCACCCGCCCGTCGGGTCCGAAGATCAGGGCGCTCGGGTTCTGGACCGCGTGTGTGGTCGCGACGGAGAGGGGCCCGCCGCCGATCCGGCTGCTGTTGAGAAAGACGACATGCGACATGATTTTATCCGGAGTAAAACTATTTTATACCCGGGTATAATACTCTCTGTCAATATCGTCCGGGTAAAACATCGCGCAAGGCATAAGCCAGCTTGAACCGGCTTCCCCTTGGGTCCATGTACCAGAAGAGATTTCCGGGCCCCGCACATGTTCATCCAGACCGAAGCCACCCCCAATCCCGCCACGCTGAAGTTTCTTCCCGGCAAGGATGTCATGGGCGAGGGCGGCGTGGCCGATTTCCCCAGCGCCGAGACGGCGGACCGCTCGCCCCTGGCCAAGGCGCTGTTTGAAATTCCAGAGGTCAGCCGGGTGTTTTTCGGCTCCGATTTCATCTCGGTGACCAAGCGCGATGGCGACTGGAAGCACCTCAAGCCCGCCATTCTGGGCGCGGTGATGGAGCATTTCACCCGTGGCCTGCCGTTGCTGGAAGGCACCGCTGCGGAAACCGAAGAAACCTACAGCGATGACGATGCCGAGGTGGTCGGCCAGATCAAGGAGCTGATCGAGACCCGCGTCCGCCCGGCCGTGGCGCAGGATGGCGGCGACATCATCTTCCGCGGCTTTGACGGCGGCAGCGGCGTGGTCTCGCTGGAATTGAAGGGGTCGTGCGCCGGGTGTCCGTCCTCGACCATGACGCTGAAGAACGGCATCGAGAACATGCTGCGCCATTACGTACCGGAAGTGACGGCGGTCGAAGCGGTCTGATGGTGTACTCCAAAGTGGAAGATTGGCGCGCCGAACCGGACCACGCCATTTCCGACGCCGCGCTGGATGCGATTTTCCGCGAGGCGCGCACCTTGCGCAAATGGCGCGACAAGCCCGTCACGCCCGCCCTGCTGATGGCAATCTATGACCTGGCGCGCTGGGGCCCGACCGAATCCAACATCTGCCACGCGCGCTTTCATTTTATCGTGTCCCCCGAAGCCAAGGCGCGTTTGCAGCCGTTGCTGGACGAAGGCAATATCGCCCAGACCATGGCCGCGCCCGCCACCGCCATTGTCGCCTATGACCTCGACTTCGCGGCAACCCTGCCGGTGCTGGCGCCACGTTCCGCCGAGAAGATGCAGGCGCGGCTGGCAGGCGATCCGGCGAAAGTCGAACTGATGGCGACGCGCAGCGCGGGCCTGCAAGGCGGCTATTTCATGGTCGCGGCGCGGGCGCTGGGACTGGATTGCGGCCCCATGTCCGGTTTCGACCGCGCTGGCGTCGACCGGGAATTCTTTGCGGGCACGCAGATCAAGTCCTATTTCCTCTGCAATCTCGGCTATGGCGACCGCGAGGGCTTGCGCCCGCGCAAGGCGCGCCTCGGCTTCGACGACGCCTGCAAGATCTTGTGAAAATCCTTGCCGTAGAAACCTGTCTGGGCGCCTGTTCCGTCGCGTTGCTGGATGGGAAAACTCTTCTCGCGCATCGCATGGAAACGATGGAGCGCGGTCATGCCGAGGCGCTGGCGCCGATGGTGCAGGATGTGATGGCGGGGCACGATTTCGCCACGCTGGATCGTCTCGCTGTCACGGTGGGGCCCGGCACTTTCACCGGCCAGCGCGTCGGCCTGTCCTTCATGCGCGGGCTGCGTCTGGCGTTGAACAGGCCGCTCACCGGCATTACCAGTCTGGAAGCGATGGCGGCTGCGGCCTGTGCGCAAACCGCAATGACGCGGGCTGCGACGATTCATGATGCACGCCGCGACGAAGCCTATCTCGCCTTGTTTGAAAATGGCGCGATGACGCTGTCGCCACGCGTGCTGTCTTTTGCCGCTGCCATCGAAGCCATTCGCGCCTTCGGTCCCTGTGTGCTGGCAGGCACGGGCGCACCTACGGCAAAGGATGCACTGGGCGATGCCTTCGCGCTCTCTGCCATTCAACAGCCCGATGCATTGTTTGTCGCGAAGCTGGCGCAGGCACTGCCTGCGCCCGGCCCCGATGCAACGCCACCCGCGCCGCTTTACCTGCGCGCGCCCGATGCCAAGCTGCCCGGCGGGCGCGAACTGGTGACCCTGTTTGCAAGCGGCACGGATGCGCTGGCGGTGCTGCATGCGCAGGCCTTCGATCAGCCCTGGGATGCGGCGGCGCTGACCAGCCTGCTGGCTGGATCCGGCGTCTTTGCTTTCGCGGCGCCGTCCGGCTTTGTGATGGCCCGCGCCGCCGGTGGCGAAGCCGAGATTCTCACCCTGGCCGTGATCCCTGCAGCGCGAGGCCGTGGCCTTGGACGCGACCTGATGCAGGCCGCCGCTGCCCATGCCTTCATCCTGGGGGCCCAAACCCTGCTCCTGGAAGTGGGCACCGACAATCCGGCCGCGCTGGCGCTCTACAATGGCCTTGGCTTCAAGCGCGCCGGTCAGCGGAAGGGCTATTATGATAGCTATTCGCAGGACGGGACCGCGCAAATGGGCCGTGATGCGCTGGTGCTGAAAGCCGCGCTTCCGCTGGCGGGAAAATTGGCCTAACTTGCCGGACTTGCACAATAAGGACAGTTCCCTGTGACCCGGATCGAGAAACTCTGCGTGGACAAAGGCCTGCGCATGACCGACCAGCGCCGTGTCATCGCCAAGGTACTGTCAGATTCGCCCGACCAGCCCGACGCGGAGGAACTCTACCGCCGCGCCGCCGCAAAGGACCCGCATATCTCCATCGCCACCGTCTACCGCACCGTCAAGCTGTTCGAGGATGCCGGCATCCTGGAGCGCCACGACTTCCGCGATGGCCGCTCGCGCTATGAAGAGGTGCCGGAAAACCACCACGACCATCTCATCGATGTGCAGACCGGCAGCGTGATCGAATTCCGCAACGAGGAAATCGAGAAGCTGCAGCGTCGTGTTGCCGAGGAGCTTGGCTTTGAACTGATCGACCACCGGCTTGAGCTTTATGGCGTCCCCAAGGCCAAGCGCCCCGGCTGATCTGCCGGCGCTGTCCCCCCCCATCGCTGTGCTGCGCGCCGCCGTCCTCGTGACGGGCATGGTGCTGTTCACCCTTGCATGCATGCCGGTGCAGATGCTGCTGCTGAAGCTGGCCCCGCGCGCCGCCCGAAGCTTTCCGGTCTTCTATCATCGCAGCGTCTGCAAACTGTTCGGCGTCCATGTCCGCATCATCGGCACGCCCGCGACGGACGAAGGCGTGCTGCTGCTGGCCAACCACACCAGCTGGCTGGACATCATCCTGCTGTCGGCGATCACGCCGCTGTCCTTTGTCGCCAAGTCGGAGATTGCCGGCTGGCCCGTCTTCGGCACCCTGGCGCGGCTGCAGCGCACGGTCTTTGTGGCGCGCGAGCGGCGCAACCAGACCGGCGCAGTGGCCGACCAGATCGGGACGCGGCTGGCGGCGGGTGATTGCCTGGTGCTGTTCCCCGAAGGCACCTCCTATGACGGCAACAGCGTGCTGCCGTTCAAGAGCGCGCTGCTGGGTGCTGCCGAAGCGCGCCGCGCCGACGGACGCCATGTGGCGGTGCAGCCGGTCTCGATCGCCTATGTCGGCTGCCAGGGCATGCCGATGGGGCGCGAGATCCGGCCCTTCTATGCCTGGTTCGGCGACATGGAAATGGTGCCGCATCTGTGGGAAGCGCTGAAGACCGGGCCGCTGGATGTGACGGTGCAGTTCCATTCCACCGCGACGCTGGACCAGATGAACCGCAAGGAACTGGCGGCGCGGGCCCAGGCGCAAGTGGCGGCAGGCCTGAGCCTAGCCCTGGCAGGCCGCGTATGAAGAAGCTGCTGGTCAAATCCTATGGCTGTCAGATGAACGCCTATGACTCGGCGCGCATCGCCGACCTGCTGGCGCCGCTGGGCTATGGCGCGGCGGCGACGCCCGAAGAAGCCGACATGGTGGTGCTCAACACCTGCCATATCCGCGAGAGGGCGGCGGAAAAAGTCTATTCCGAGCTGGGCACGCTGCGTGACCTGAAGGCAGAAAAGGCCAGACGCGGAAGTCCGATGCTGATCGCGGTGGCGGGCTGCGTCGCGCAGGCCGAAGGCGAGCTGATGTTGAAGCGGGCGCCTGCAATCGACCTGCTGGTGGGGCCACAGACCTATCACCGCCTGCCGGAAATGATCGCGAAGATCGCCCGTGCCGGTGGCACGGCGCTGGAAACCGATTTTCCAGCGCTCGAGAAATTCGATTCCCTGCCCGATGCGACGGCGCGCGGCGCCAGCGCCTTCCTCACCGTGCAGGAAGGCTGCGACAAGTTCTGCACCTTCTGCGTCGTGCCCTATACGCGCGGCGCCGAACTGTCGCGCGCGCCGCAGGCCGTGCTCGCCGAAGCCCGCATGCTGGTGGAGGGCGGTGTGCGCGAACTGGTGCTGCTGGGCCAGAACGTCAACGCCTATCGCGGCGACGCCGCCGACGGTAAAAGCTGGTCGCTGGCCAGGCTGTGCGAAGCGCTGGCGCAGATCGAAGGGCTGGCGCGCATCCGCTACACCACCAGCCATCCCCGCGACATGGCGGACGACCTGATCGCCGCCCATCGCGAAAATGACAAGCTGATGCCGTTCCTGCACCTGCCGGTGCAGTCTGGCTCCGACACGGTGCTGGCGGCGATGAACCGGCAGCACAAGGCAGGCGATTATCTGCGCCTGATCGACCGCATTCGTGCCGCCCGCCCCGACATCGCCCTGTCGTCGGATTTCATTGTCGGCTTTCCCGGTGAAACCGATGCCGATTTTGAAGCGACACTGGAACTGGTGCGCAAGGTGAAATACGCCCAGACCTTCTCGTTCAAATATTCCAAGCGGCCGGGTACGCCCGCCGCCGCAGCGATGAAGCAGGTTTCGGAAAGCGTGAAATCCGAGCGCCTGCAGGCGTTGCAGAAGCTGTTGCTGGAGCAGCAGGACGACTTCAATGACGCGCAGATCGGCCGCACGCTGGATGTGCTGTTCGAGAAGCCGGGCCGCGAGGACGGCCAGCTTGTTGGCCGTTCGCCCTACCTGCATCCGATCCATGCCCAGGCGCCCGCCACCATGATCGGCCAGATCGCCAGGGTGCGGGTGGAAATGCGCACCTCGAATTCCCTGAAGGGCGTTCTGGCTTGAGCGCGAAGAAGAACCAGCTCACGCTCGAATTTCCGGAGAATCGGCTGCTGGCGGCCCTGGGTGGCGCGCACGAGAAGAATTTCGCGCGGCTGGAGCAGGCGCTGGGCGTGCGCGTCTCCAGCCGGGGCAATCTGGTGGCGGTGGAAGGCGTGAACCAGGAACGCGCTGCGGTCATCCTCAAGGCGCTGCATGCGCGGCTGGAAGCCGGCGAAACCATCACCCCGGCGGACGTGGATGCAGAGATCCGCTTTGCCGAGGCAGGCCGCGAAACGGTGCCCGGCGCGATCCGCACATCCTCGGGCCGCCTCACCCGTCCGCGCAACCCGGCGCAGGCCGCCTATCTCGACATGATGCGGGCCCATCCGCTCACCTTCGGCATCGGTCCCGCCGGTACCGGCAAGACCTATCTGGCGGCGGCCTTCGCCGCGCACATGCTGCAGGAGCGCCGCGTTGAACGCATCATCCTGTCGCGCCCCGCCATCGAGGCGGGCGAGCGGCTGGGTTTCCTGCCCGGCGACCTGAACGAGAAGATCGACCCTTATCTCCGCCCGCTGTCGGATGCGCTCTTTGACGTGCTGGGCGACAAGGCCGCGCGCCTGCGCGAGCAGGGCGTGATCGAAGTCGCACCGCTGGCCTTCATGCGCGGCCGCACCCTGACGCGCGCCTTTGTCATCCTGGACGAGGCGCAGAACGCCACCAGCGCCCAGATGAAGATGGCGCTGACCCGGCTGGGCGAAGATTCGCACATGGTGGTGACGGGCGACCGCACCCAGAGCGACCTGCCGGGTGGCCGGGCCGAGGGGCTGGACGAGGCGCTGCAGATTCTCGAGGGCGTGGAAGGCGTTGGCATTGCCCGCTTCTCCCAGGCCGATGTGGTGCGCCATCCCCTCGTCGGGCGCATCGTCGCCGCGTATGATAAGAAAGACGCGTCGCGGTAATGGAGACGAAGATAACGCTGGTGGTGGAAGAGGCAGCCTGGCGCGGCCATCGCGGTCTTCTGCCCAGGCTGGCGGCGGCGGCGGAAGCGGCGCGCAAGGCGGGCAAGCTCCCCGCCAAAAGCCGCTTCACCATCCTGCTGGCCGATGATGCCCGGCTGAAAAAACTCAACCACGATTTTCGCGGCAAGAACAAGCCGACCAACGTGCTGTCCTTTCCGTCGCACGATGACGGTTATCGCGGCGATATCGCGCTGGCCTATGGCGTCACCAGGGCCGAGGCGCTCAAGGCCAAGAAGAAATTCGCCGACCATGCCACGCATCTGGTGGTGCATGGCGTGCTGCACCTCGCGGGCCATGACCATGAGCACGCCGCAGACGCAAGGCTGATGGAGCCGCTGGAAACCCGGATCCTGGCGAAGCTGGGTATCGCCGACCCCTATGAGGGTCCGGCATGAGCAGCGACGGCGACATATCCCTCTGGAAGAAACTGCTGCGCCTGCTGCAGGGCGACCGCGCCGACCAGAACGCAATGCGCGAAAGCCTGGAAGAGGTGATCGAGGAAAGCGAGCGCCAGTCGCCGGCGCTGTCCGACGCCGAGCGGGTGATGCTGTCCAACCTGCTCAAGTTCGGCGAATTGCGGCTTAAGGATGTGATGGTGCCGCGCGCCGCCATCATCGCGGTGGATGAAACCGTGTCGATGAACGATCTGGTGCAATTGTTCCGCGAGGCCCAGCATTCGCGCCTGCCCATGTATCGCGACACGCTCGACGATCCCACCGGCCTGGTGCATGTGAAGGATGTGCTGGCGCTGCTGCAGGATGCGCCGGGCGGCGGCTATCGCCTGCCCGATGTGCCCATCGTGGGATTGCGCCGCCCCATCCTGTTCGTGCCGCCCTCGATGCGGGCGCTGGACCTGCTGCTGAAGATGCAGACCAGCCACACCCATCTGGCGCTGGTGATCGATGAATATGGCGGCACTGACGGGCTGGTCTCGATCGAGGACATCATCGAGGAAATCGTCGGCGACATCGCCGACGAACATGACGATGAGCCCATGGCGTTGAAGCGCGAAGGCGACAGCTTCGTCGCCGATGCCCGCATGGAGCTGGAAGATTTCGCGGAAGCCGCAGGTTTTGCATTGCCCGTGCCCGAAGACAGCGAGGGCGTGGATTCGCTGGGCGGACTGGTGGTGTCGCATCTGGGTCGCGTGCCGCAGCGGGGCGAGATCGTCGAAGGCCCGGAGGGCTTTGTTTTTGAAGTGCTGGAGGCGGATCCCCGCCGCGTCCGCCGCCTGCGCATCCGACCTCCCAAAACGGATATCGTCACTTGACGCGCCTCGGCGACGTGCTGCGCGGGCTTTCCGGCTGGCGGCGGCTTGGGCTGGCGATCCTACTGGGCGCAGCTTCTGCCACCGCCTTTCCACCCTTCCAGTTTTTCCCGGCGCTGCTGCTCGCGCTGGCGGGCTTGTCGCTGCTGCTGGATGGCGCGCACACGGTGCGCGCCGCCGCCGTCACCGGCTGGGGCTTTGCCTTCGGCCAGTTCCTGGTCGGGCTGCACTGGATCGCCTATCCCTTCATGGTCGATCCATCTTCACAGCTTTGGCAACTGCCTTTCGCAGTGACCCTGATGCCTGCGGGCCTGGGCCTGTTCGGGGCGCTGGCGTGCGGTGTGGCGGCTTACCTGCGCGCGAGCGGTGCGGCCCGCGCCGTGCTGTTGGCGCTCTGCCTGGCGGTGGCGGAATGGCTGCGCGGCCACATCCTCACTGGTTTTCCCTGGAACCTGCCGGCCTATGCCTGGGGCGCCTCGCCGGAGGTGATGCAAAGCGCCGCGCTGTTCGGCGCCTATGGCCTGTCGCTGCTCACGCTGCTGCTGGGTGTTTCACTGGCGGAGTTCGCGCGCCGCCGCACGGCGTTGCCTGTCATGATGCTGGCCGTTTTTGCCACGCTGTGGAGTTTCGGCGCCCTGCAGTTGCGGAGGCCCAGCGTGAATGTGCCCGGCGTCTCGCTGCGGCTGGTGCAGCCCAATGTGCCCCAGGCCGAAATGCATGGCCGCTTCGTGCCACGCAACTGGCAGCGCCTGACATCCCTCACCCAGCGCCCCGGCAATCCCACCCACATCATCTGGCCGGAATCGGCAGCGGCTTTCGTGCTGGCGCGCGATGTCGAAGCGTTGCGCCAGATCGCGCAGCTTACGGCGGGCGGCGCTTCGCTGCTCACCGGCACCGTGCGGCTGGACACGCAAGGCCGTGGCTACAACAGCCTTTACCTGTTTGGGCCGGGCGGCACGAATTTGGGCGTCTATGACAAATTCCATCTGGTCCCGTTCGGGGAATATCTGCCGCTGGCGCCGCTGCTGGGCCGGCTGGGTTTTAGCCGGCTGACCGGCGGCAATATCGGTTTTGCCGCCGGTGACGGGCCGCATCGCTTCGCCTTGCCGGGCGCGCCGTCGGTGACACCCCTGATCTGCTACGAGGCGATATTCCCTGGTGCGGTGACGCCGGCAAGCCGTCCTGGCTGGCTGGTCAATGTCACGGATGATTCCTGGTTCGGGCCCTGGGCCGGGCCAAACCAGCACCTGCTGATCGCGCGCATGCGCGCCATCGAGGAAGGTCTGCCCCTGGCGCGCGCCGCCAATACGGGCATTAGCGCGGTGATCGACGCGCGGGGCCGTATTGTGGCCAGTCTTGGGTTGGGGCAGGGTGGCGTTGTCGATGCCGGCTTGCCGCAAGCCTTGCCGCCGACAGTGTATGCGCGTTACGGCGATCTCGGATTTGCCATAATTTTATTGGCTTCTCTCATCGCTGCGGTTCTTTTGTCAGGTCGCCGGCGTCTGCTTTGATGTGACTATTTGTTCTGTTTAGATAATGGTTGCGGAGAGGTTTCCGCGCGTATGGGTGCGTTCCGCCCGTTTCCAGAGGATGTGTTCTGGTGCCGAAGAAACAAGCCAATCCCGTTGACATTCAAGTCGGCAATCGTGTGCGCATCCGGCGCATGCTGATTGGCATGAGCCAGGAACGCCTGGGCGAGCTGCTCAGCCTTACCTTCCAGCAGGTGCAGAAATACGAAAAGGGCGTCAACCGCATCGGTGCGGGTCGCCTGTTCGATGTCTCGCGCATTCTGGGCGTGCCGATCAACTATTTCTATGAAGGCGTGGGCGCGCAACTGGCCGGGCAGGAAGGCTTCGCCGAGGACAGCGCGCCGCCGGTGATGGAGTTCGTTTCCTCCGGTGAAGGCTTGCAGCTTTCACTTGCCTTCATGAAGATCAGGGACAGCAAGGTGCGCAAGCGCGTTCTTGATCTTGTGAAGAGTCTGGCCGAGGAGGAAGCGGAAAAAAGTTAGTCCGCCTTGCGCGAAGCCTTTTCAGCGATTCCTGATTGCCCCTCGCGCGCCTTCAGCGCCGCATAGACGTCTTCGGGCGTGATGCCCGCCGCCGCCCACAGCACCAGCAGGTGATAGAGCACATCGGCACTCTCGCTGGTGAGGGCCACGGGGTCTTTTGCCGTCGCGGCAATCACCGCTTCCACCGCTTCCTCGCCGAATTTCTTGGCGCATTTCTCCACGCCCGCCGCCAGCAGCTTGGCAGTGTAGGAGGTCTGCGAATCCGCGCCCTTGCGGGCGGCGATGGTGGCAAAAAGGCGGTCTAAAGGATGGTCGCTCATGGGCCGCTCCTAGCATGGGCGGGCGGGGGCGAAAAATCCGCTTGCCAAAGGCAGTAGGTCAGAATACTCTATTTCACAGAGTTGTCTACCAATGGGGTCTGGCCATGAGCCTGTCGCAAAGCGAAGCCGCTGAAATGCTTGGAGAAATCAACCGCACCGAAAAGCGCAGCATGTAAGTGCGATGCTATGCCAATGCCAGCGCCGGTTTCATCCTGTGGGGCCTGATCTGGGTCGCCGGCTACAGCGGCACCTATCTTTTGGTTCGGCATGGCACGGTTCACGGCATTGACTGGTTATGGTCCTGTCTGACGCTGCTGGGCTTTGCAGGCAGCTGGATTATTGGACGCCGCCAGCGTTTCGCCCGCAATCCCGGCGCACATGCCGAAGGCCGCAGCATCGGCCTGCGCTGGCTGCTGACCATCGTGGCGCTATGGTCGTTCGTCATCGCCACCTTCACGGTGATGCGGCCCTACAATCCTGCGGCCACGGGCGCCTTCATTCCCCTGCTGGTGGCGCTGGCCTACGCCGTCTTCGGCATCTGGCGCGGCCTGCGCTTCCTCTATGCCGGCATTGCGGTCGCGGCGCTGACGCTGGGCGGCTTCTTCTATCTGCCGGAATATTTTCTGCTCTGGATGGCGTTCGTGGGCGGTGGCTCGCTGGTGCTGGTCGGCCTCTGGCTGCGGAAGGTGTGAGATGGCCGACCTGAACACCATCATTCACCAGCCGGTGCGGCTGAAGATCATGTCGGCGCTAAAAGCGCTGCCCCCGGGCGAACAACTGGAATTCGTGCGGCTCAAAAAACTGGTCGAAGCCACCGAGGGCAATCTGGGTGCCCACATCCAGACGCTGGAGGAGGCGGGCTATGTCGCAGTGGAGAAAGACTTTTCCGACAACCGGCCCCGCACCCGCGTCAGGCTGAGCAAGGACGGTCGCCGCGCCTTCGAGGATTATGTCGCCTTTCTGCGCGGCATCATCGAGGGCTGAACCGTGACGCTGGCACAGTATCTTCTGCCGGTCGGCTTGGCGCATGTGCCGGATTTCACGCTTGGCCATCTTCGGGTCAGCCCCTCCACGCGGGAAGTGATGCGGGCAGGCTGGATCGACAGCCTGGAGCCGCGCGTGATGCAGGTGCTGGTGGCGCTGGCCCGCGCGAACGGGGCCGTGATGTCGCGCGATGACTTGCTGGCGCAATGCTGGTGCGGCCGCATCGTCGGCGAAGATGCCATTCACCGCGCCATAGGCCGCTTGCGGCGGCTCTCGAAAGCCGATCATGGCGCGTCCTTCGTGATCGAGACGATCCCGCGCGTCGGCTATCGCCTGCGCCTTGTCGCCGCCATTGAACAGCCGCCGCGCCTGGCGTGGTGGCGCGCCCTATTGCTGGCCGCCGGTGTCACAACTCCAGCCGGGCGCGAATATCAGACGGTGTAGCGCCCGCCACGCGCAGCGCTTCCAGCGTCACGGCTTGATCGCGCTTGGAAAATTTCCTGCCCGTCTCGTCGAGAATGAGACGGTGATGCGCATAGGCCGGTTCGGGCAGGCCCAGCAGCGCCTGCAGCAGCCGCTGCACATGGGTGGCGGCCAACAGGTCTTCGCCCCGCGTCACCAGCGTGATGTTCTGGAAGGCATCGTCCACCACCACGGCGAGGTGATAGGCGGCCGGCAGATCCTTGCGCGCCAGCACGATATCGCCGAAGCGCAGCGGATCGACCTCGTGGCGCCTGCCATGCTCGCCAAAGCTGAGCGGGCCCGCCAGCGCTGCCGCCTTGGCCGCATCCAGCCGCAGCACGCAGGGCTTGTCGGATGGTGTATTCACCAGATGGCGGCAGGTGCCGGGATAGAGCGGGCCATCCGGCCCCGAGACATTATAGTGCTGTGCTTCGCCCGCCCGCGCGATTTCTTCGGCGATCTCCTTGCGGGTGCAGAAGCAGCGATAGATCAACCCCAGCGCGTCCAGCTTCCGCAGCGCCTCTTCATAGGCCGCGCTGCGGCGCGACTGGCGCAGCACCGGTTCGTCCCACGACAGGCCCAGCCATTTCAGGTCAAAGAGGATCGCTTCAATGAAGCCGGCGCGGCTGCGGCCCTGGTCCAGGTCTTCCAGCCGCAGCAGGAAATCGTCTCCCGCGTCATGGGCGGTGAAGGCCGCATAGGCGTGGCCCAGGTGCAGCAGGCCGGTGGGCGAGGGGGCGAAACGGGTGACAATCATCGCGGGTTCTGTAAGGTCGCCGCCGAATTTAAAGCGTCCGAGGCCCAATGTCTGCGTCCGATACCCCTCGCCTGGCCCCTCTCAGCGGCACCGCCCGCCAGCTTGTCGTGCTGGTGCATGGCTATGGCGCCGACGGCAACGACCTGCTGTCGCTGGGGCAAAGCTGGCAGCAGGCCCTGCCGGACGCCGCCTTTGCGTCGCCCAACGCCCCCCTGCCGGTTCCCGGCGCGTCCGGCTATCAGTGGTTTCCCCTGCGCACCCTGGATAACAACGATGTCACGCCGGGCGCGGCATCCGCAGCGCCGGGGCTGGATGCCTTCATCGACGCGGAACTGGCGGCACAGGGCGTCGCCCCGGAAAATCTGGTGCTGATCGGCTTCAGCCAGGGCGCGATGATGGCGCTATATGTCGGCCTGCGCCGCAAGGTCGCGCCCGCCGCCATCATCGCCTATTCCGGCCAGTTGCCGGGCCGCATCCCCCAGCCCGCCCCGGCAGGACATTATCCCCCCGTCTTCATCAGTCATGGCGACAGCGACAATGTCGTGCCGCCGCAGCTGATGTTCGTCGCCATCGGCGCGATGCAGCAGGCGGATGTCACGGTGGAATGGCATCTGGCCCGGGGCGTCGGTCATGGCATTGACCCGGAAAGCCTGGAGCTGGGCGGCCAGTTCCTGCTCAAGGCGCTGGCGGGCAAGCCGTAACCGGACTGTCGCACATAAGCCCTTGAGTGTTTCACGAATCTCCCTCTAAATCTGGTGAGAGAGGAGAGTCGCCTTCACAGGATTTTTTCCGTGTTAGCGCCCAGCGTGACCTCAAGCGCCTGTCCGGCGCTGGTGCTCAACGCCGACTATCGGCCGCTGAGCTATTACCCGCTTTCGCTCTGGTCGTGGCAGGACACGATCAAGGCGGTCTTCCTCGACCGCGTGAATATCCTGGAAGAATATGACCGCGAGGTGCACTCCGCCCGCTTCGCGATGAAGCTGCCCTCGGTCATCGCCCTCAAGACCTATATCCGGCCGGCGCGGCATCCCGCCTTCACCCGCTTCAACGTTTTCCTGCGCGACGAATTCGAATGCCAGTATTGTGGCGATGACCAGGAATTGACCTTCGATCATGTCATTCCCCGCGCGCGCGGTGGCCGCACCACCTGGGAGAATGTCGTCGCCGCCTGCTCGCCGTGCAACCTGACCAAGGGCAGCCTGCTGCCCGCCCAGGCGAAGATGTTTCCCCGGCACAGGCCGCATCCGCCGACCGTGACCGAGTTGCGCGAGCATGGCCGCAAGTTCCCGCCCAACTACCTGCATGAAAGCTGGGCCGACTATCTCTATTGGGATTCCGAACTGGAAGCCTAGGGCGCACTTCTTTCGCGCCCTGTCAGGGCCAATCAAATACGCTCGGAAAGCTTTATCGCGACGCGGCAGCCTGCCTTGATCGCGGCGCTGAGCAGCTTGTAGCCCACCGCCTGTTCGGCGCCATTCTCCAGCGCCGTCTGGCGATGTTCGGCTTCCTCGGCGCGGAATTCTTCCACCGTCGCCTTCAGGGCTTCGTCCTTGCCTTCCAGCGCCGCGACCTGAGATGCGTAATGCTCGTCGATCACATCCTCGACAGCGGCGGTGCAGGCGAAGGCGGCTTTCTCGCCCATCAGGGCGGTGGCGGCGCCCAGCGCGAATCCCGCCACGCGCCACACCGGTTCCAGCGCGGTGGGCCGCACCTTTCGCGCATTGACCAGCTTGTCGAAGGCCTTCAGGTGCCGTTCTTCCTGGCTCGCCATGTGCCGGATGGTGTCGGCGGCGGCGCCATGCTTCAGCACCGCAAGCTGGCCCTGATAGATGCGCACCGCGCCATATTCGCCGGCATGATCGACGCGGATCATCGCGTCGGTGTCCAGCGCGACGCCGGGCGCGGTGGGCTTAGGCCTACGGCTCATGGGCGGTCTTTCCCAGCAGGACGCCGCCGATGGCCGCGATGCCGATGGAGAAGAAGGCATTCCAGAAAGCCAGAGTCTGGCCCAGGAACACCTGCTGCAGCAGGCTGCAGGACGGCGCGGGCGCCATGTCGCTGCCCAGCACGAAGCGCGTCCCGGAACAGGTGGTGGGACCGGGCAGGATGCCCCACTGGAATCCAGTCTGCCACGCGCCGATCAGTCCCGAAGACAGCACCAGCATGATAGCGGCGGTGGCGACATAAAAAGCGTAGCGGCGCGGCAGGAAGCCGCCGCCGATCAGGCCGATCACGGCCGCAGCGATGTGCGGCCAGCGCTGCCAATGGCACATGTGGCAGGGCGGCATGCCGCCCAGATACTGGTAACCCAGCGCGCCCAGGATCAGCGCCAGCGCGCCGGTGCCGACCGCGATGGCGATCCAGTCAGCGCGCAAAGACTGCGTTGTCGTCATGGAAGGCCTTGAATTCGAGTGCGTTGCCGGAGGGATCGAGAAAGAAGAACGTTGCTTGTTCGCCGGGCAGCCCTTCGAAGCGGATGCCGGGCGCAATGATGAACTGTGTGTTGGCAGCGGTCAGTTTGCCGGCCAGCGTCTTCCATTGTTCCATTGTCAGGATCGCACCAAAATGGCGCACGGGAACTGCGTCACCGTCAACCTGATTATGTTCTTTGTGACCGACCTCGTTCGGGCTTAAATGCGCAACGATCTGATGGCCGAAGAAATCGAAGTCCACCCACTCCTCGCTCGAACGTCCCTCGGGACAGCCGAGCAGATCGCCATAGAAGGCGCGGGCTTCGGCAAGATCGCGTACCGGGAACGCAAGATGAAAGCGCGGACGTGTCGACATGATTTCCCTGTTCCGCCGCAAGCCTAAAGCCAGCGCCGTCAAAAAGCGACCCACCAGAAGCAACGGCGAAACCGTGGCCCTGGCCATCGAAGGCGAACCGGTTTCGGTCAAGTTGCGGCTCAATCCGCGCGCCCGGCGCGTGATCGTCAAGGTTCACCCCTCCACAGGCGAAGTGACGGTGGTGGCCCCGACCCGGGCCGGCCTCTCCCATGCGCTGGATTTCGCGCGCGGCGAGCAGGACTGGATCGCGCGGCAGCGGGCGCGGGTGCCGCAGCCGGTGGTGCTGGCACCCGGGGCCAGGCTGCCGTTTCGCGGCCAGTCGCACGAAATCCGCCACGGCGGCAGAAACGGCCCCGCGCCGGTCTGCCATGATGCGGCGGGGCGCGTGTTGTGGGTGCATGGCCGCGCCGAACATGCGCAGCGCCGTCTCACTGATTTCTTCAAGCGCGAGGCCCGCAACCTGTGCGAGGCGCAGGCACTGGCCTATGGCGTGCAACTGGGCGTCGTGCCCTCGCGCATCACCATGCGCGACACCGCCAGCCGCTGGGGCTCCTGCTCGGCGGCGCGGGCGATCTCGTTTTCCTGGCGGCTGATCTTCGCGCCGGATTTCGTGCGCGACTATGTCGTGGCCCATGAAGTGGCGCATCTCAAGGAGATGAATCACGGCCCGCGCTTCTGGAAGCTGGTGGAAAAACTGCAGCCAGACTTCAAGCCGGCGCAGGAATGGTTGCGCCTGCATGGCCGCTCGCTTCAGAGATACGCCCCGAAGCCTTAGCCGCCGAACAGGCTGTTCAGGATCGAATCGATGGTGCCCGGCTTGCCCTGTTCCACCGGGGCCGAAACCGCCATCGCGGCCGGCGGCTGCGGCGTCAGCGCCGCCGTATCAGTCGGAGGCAGGTTGGCGGCCATGGCCGCGCCCGCCAGCGGCCGTTCCGGTAGGCCCTGTTCGGCGCCGCCCATGAAATCGCGGAAGATGCGGGCCGGCAACGCGCCGCCGGTGGCTTTCTTCATGGGCGTGAAATCGTCATTGCCGGTCCAGACGGCGCAGACCAGATCGGCGGTAAAGCCGATGAACCAGGCATCGCGATAATCCTGCGTCGTGCCGGTCTTGCCCGCCACGTCGCGGTTCGGCAGGCGGGCCACCTTGCCGGTGCCGGTCAGCACGGTTTCGGCCATCAGCCGGGTCATGGCGGCGTTGTTTTCCGGACTCATCGCCGCGCCTTGTGCCTTCGGCTTGCGCTCATAAAGCACCTTGCCCGCGACGGTACGGATCTTCATCACGGCGAAGGGCGTCACGGCCTCGCCGCCATTGGCGAAGGCGGCATAGGCGCCGGTCATTTCCAGTGGCGAAACGCCGGAGGTGCCCAGCGCCAGCGAATCCACCGCATCCAGCGGCGCGGTGATGCCCAGCCGTCGCGCCGTGGCCGCCACGGTGCGCGGCCCGACTTCCTGGGTGAGCTGCGCCGCGACGGAATTGGAGGAGGTGGCAAAGGCCCGCAGCAAGGGCATTGCGCCTTCATAGCGGTTCTCGTAATTGCCCGGCGTCCATTTGCCGAACGTCACCGGCTCGTCCTGCACCGTGTCGTTCAGTGTGTGGCCATGCTCCAGCGCCGCCAGATAGACGAAGGGCTTGAAGGCGCTGCCCGGCTGGCGCACCGCATCGGTGGCGCGGTTGAAGGCCGACTGGGCATAGGAACGTCCGCCCACCAGGGCGCGCACCGCGCCATCCGGCGTCATCGCCACCAAAGCTGCCTGCGAAACGCTGAGCTTATCGCCATCCAGGCCAAGGCCCTGCATCACGGCAGCTTCTGCCAGGCCCTGTATCTGCAAGTTGAAACTGGTTTCCACCATGATGGGCTCGGCGCTGGCCGGCACCAGCTCGCGCAATTGCGCAATCACCCAGTCGGCGAAATAGCCGGAGCCGGGCGTGCCGATGATGCGGCTGATGCGCGGTCGCGTCTGCGCGGCGGCAATACGGGTATCGAGATCGATATAGCCCGCTTCCTCCATCGCCTTCAGCACCACCTGCGCCCGCGCATGCGCGGCGTCGGGATCGGCGAGGGGATTGTAGCGCGTGGGTGCCTTGACGCTGCCCGCCAGGATCGCGGCTTCGGTCAGACCCAGCTCGGAGGCATGCTTGCCGAAGAATTTTTCCGCCGCGGCTTCCAGCCCATACACGCCAGCGCCGAAATAGACCTTGTTGAGATACAGGCCCAGGATCTGGTCCTTGCTGTAGCGCGTCTCCAGATAGATGGCGAGCGCCGCCTCCTGCAGCTTGCGCTCATAGGTGCGGTCCGGCGTAAGGAACAGGTTCTTGGCCAACTGCTGCGTCAGGGTCGAACCACCCTGCACCACATGGCCCGTCGCCATGTTGCGGATGGCGGCGCGCGACAGGCCGAACGGATCGATGCCGAAATGCGAACGGAAGCGGCGGTCCTCGACGGCGATAAAGGCGTTGGTGACATAGTCGGGCAGGTCGGCCACCGCCACCGTCTCGCCCTGGGTCAGGCCGCGCCGCGCGATGACACGGCCATGATCGTCCAGGATGGTGACATCCTCCGAGGCGGCAGGCGTCATGATTTTGTTCACATCGGGCAGGCTGGAAATGAAATGCGATAAGATCACCGCGCCGAAGATCAGGCCCCAGATGGCGAACATGGTGACGACATAGGGCCAACTGCGCTTGCGGCGTGTTGCAGGCTTGGGCGGCGGCGGGCCGTCATCGTAATCGGCAGGCGCGCGGCCACGGCCGGAAGCTTTGCCCGGCGGTTTTCCAGAAGACTTTTTGGGTGTTGGGTTGCTCATGCCGCCAGTGTGGTGGCGAGGTGGTTAACGGCTGTTAAACATTAACCATTGCTCGAGCCCGGCATTCCGCCGGGCGACTTTCTGCTAGGCATCCAGCTTCCTTCCCCGGCGAACGTAGTGACGAGCGGGGGAAGGTGTCGCAACGAGGTGTCGCCGGAGGCGACCCGAGGTGTGACGGATGGGGGTCATAAAATCAGGCAGAAAGCCTGTATCCGCCTTCTTCCGTCAGCAGAATCCGCGCTTCACCGGGGTCTTTTTCGATCTTCTTGCGCAGGCGGTAGATGTGGGTCTCCAGCGTGTGGGTGGCCACCAGCGGGCCATAGCCCCAGACTTCTCCCAACAGGGTCTGGCGCGGCACGATCCCTGACGCGCTCTTGAGATAGCGCAGGATGTCCGTCTCCTTCTCGGTCAGCCGGATTTTGTGCTCTCCGTCCACCAAGAGCTTGGCGGAGGGGTGAAAGTCGTAGGGACCGATACGGCCAGCCGCCTCACCCGGGGGGTGCGCCAAAAGCTTGCCCAATTCCAGCAGCAGGGCGGTGAAGCGGAAGGGCTTGGCCAGCCGCGCCAGCCCGTCCTGCACCTCGGCCTTGTCCGCCGGGGTCAGCAGCAGCAGCGGTGCGCCAAAGCCGTCTTCCTCCAGCGCCCGCGCCGCATCGGCGGCATCCCCGTCCGGCAAGGCATCGTCGATCACCGCGAAGCTGAACAGGGACTCAGCAGTGACGGTGCGCGCCTCGCCGCTGCTGGATGCGATGATGATCTCGCTGCCTTCCTCGCCCGCAAGCTGCTGGGCAAGCTGGTCGCGGAAAATGCCGGGCGCGGCGATCAGGAGGGCCTTGGGCTTGGGCATGGTGCAAGTCTAGTCCAAGCCACGACGCGGCGGCAATTTCTGCCGGGCTGCAGGCGGCGGCCCTGGGCGAAAAGCCCGCGAATCCGGCGCTTTCCCACTGGCGTAGCGCTTGCTTGGGACAAGGCGATGCCCGCTCTCGACATCATGCGTCACATGGATCCCGCCCAGGTGCGTTCGCGCGCCAGCGTGGCCGCGCCGCAAACTGCGTCCAGGGCGGAAACCGCGAAGGCCGATAGCGGCTCCACCCTCGATACCGCCTTCGAAGACCTGCTCGACATCGTCAACCCGCTGCAGCACCTGCCGGTGGTGGGCACGCTCTATCGCGCCATCACCGGCGACACGATGGGCACAGTGTCGAAGATTGCAGGCGATGCGCTCTATGGCGGGCTGTGGGGCGCGGTGGGCGCCGTCGCCGACAGTGCCTTCGAGGCGATCACGGGCAAGGATTTCGGTTCGACCGTGTTGGCGCTGGCGACCGATGTGCTGGGCCTGGACGATGATGCGCCGCCGACACAGATCGCGGCGGCAACGCCGCCGGCCAGGCCAGTGGCGCAGGCCGGTGACAGCGCAGAGGCGCTGGCTTTCGGCAATGCGCTGACGGCCAAGGGCATGGATAGCGAAATGGCTTCCCGCGCCATGTATGCCTATCGCCGCGCCAATGGCCTTCTCCCGGTCGGACTGAACTAATTTGGTCGCGGTTCCTGCGGAAAACCGCTCCGCACTTTTCCTGGAACCGCTCTGGGCTATAAGTCTTTCATGGATTTGCAGGTGACAATGCAGGGCGGCCACGCCGTGCTGGACTGGGGTGCAGGCGCGCGCCGCGCCGCCATCGGCCCGGGCGGCATCGCGGTGAAGGGCGGCGAGGGCGATGGCATCACGCCCATCGGGTCATGGCCAGTGCGCGAGATTTTCTACCGTGCGGATCGTATCGCCAAACCCGACGTGCAACTGAAGCTGCGCGCGATCGCGCCGGATGATGGCTGGTGCGATGCGCCGAACGATCCCAATTACAACCGGCTGGTGAAACTGCCCTATCCCGCCAGCGCCGAGACCATGTGGCGTGACGATCACCTCTACGATCTGGTGGCGGTGCTGGGCTTCAACGATGATCCGGTGGTGGCAGGCAAGGGCAGCGCCATCTTCCTGCACTTGGCGCGGAGCGTCGGCGAGAGCCGGAGCGACACTTCAAAGGAGCCGGGCTATGCCAACACGCATGGCTGTGTCGCGCTGAAACATGACGATGCGCTGGCGGCGCTGGAACAGTTGCGGCCGGGTGACCGCGTCATTATTTCGTAAGGCGCTCACCAAAAATCGCGCTGCCGACTCTGACGTGTGTCGCACCGAACTTCACCGCCAGTTCAAAATCGCTGCTCATGCCCATGCTGAGCTGGGACAGGCCCAGATCGCGGGCGCGCTGCAGCAGGAAGGCGAAGTGTGGCGCGGCGTCATCCCCTGCCGGCGGGATGCACATCAGGCCTTCGACCGGCAATTGCAGCCCGCGCGCATGCGCCAGCAAGGCCGCGAGATCGGTGGGCAGCACACCCGCCTTCTGTTCTTCCTCGCCCGTGTTGACCTGGATGAAAAGACGGGGACAGGGCGCGCCCTTGTCGCGTTCGGCGGCCAGCGCATCGGCCAGCTTCACCCGGTCCAGCGACTCGATGACGTCAAACAGCGCCATCGCCTCTTTCACCTTGTTGGTCTGCAGCGGGCCAATCAGGTGCAGTTCCAGAGCGGGGAATTCTGCCTTCAGCGCCGGAAATTTGGCCTGCGCCTCCTGCACGCGGTTCTCGCCGAAGCAGAGCTGGCCCGCCGCCAGTGCGGCGCGAATCCCGGCTTCGTCCACCGTCTTGGACACGGCGACCAGCTGCGTGGCGGGCGCAGGGTTAATCGCGGCCTTTCGCGCCGCGCCGATGCGCGCCAGAATGTCCGCCAGATTTTTGGGAATGCTCATTGGGGATGTTTCTAGCAAGGCAGCAGCAACGTCTCAATCCGGACCTGCCCTTGGTGCTGTTCACCGATGACAGCGGCCGTGACTGGCTGGCCGCCGCCCGCCGCCTGCCGTGCGGCAGCATCGTGGTCCTGCGCGGCAAACAGCGCGCCACGCTGCTGGACAGGCTGCGCCCGCTGCCCCTGCGTCTGCTGGTGGCGGGGGATGCCGTGCTGGCGGGCGAGGCCGATGGTCTGCACCTGCCCGAGCAGCGGGCGCGCGAAGCGGCGCACTGGCGGTGCCGCAGGCCTGACTGGATCATCACCGCATCGGCCCATTCGCTGCGGGCGCTGATGCAGTTGCGCCATGTCGATGCCGCCTTCCTGTCGCCGGTCTTCGCCACCACCAGCCATCCCGGCGCGACGGTACTGACACCGGTTCGGGCCGCCTTCATCGCGGCACATGCCCTGGTGCCGGTCTATGCCCTGGGCGGCGTCGATGCGCGCAAGGCGCCGCTGCTGGCGCCGGCTTTCAGCGGCATCGCCGCGATCACGGCACTGTGTTGAGATACAGCTTCACGAAGAGCGCATCCATTGCCAGCTTCGGTGCGCCATTGAAGAACAGGCCCGCGCTGCGGTCATAGCCCAGGCGTTGCCAGCCCATGCTGACGGCCAGGCTGGGATCGAAGACATAGCGCAATGATGCTTGCGTGCCGTTCAGCGCGATGCGCGGCAGGCCCGCCACCGTTTCGGCCGCGCCATTGCTGTATTCCAGCGCCGCCGACCAGTCGCCATACGACGCGCCCGCGCTGACATCGCCCTGCCGCGTGTCAGAGCCGGTATAGGCGCGATGATTGTCGAAGGCATGTGCATTCGACTTGCGCCACGATCCGCCCAGCGAAAAACTCAGCAGGTCATCGACATGGTAATCGATGCGCGCGCCCAGCCCGAATTCCGAGACCCCCTGCTGCCCCGGCAGCTTGCGTTCCGCCGCGCCGAAGGCGCCGCCGAAATAGCCACTCATGGTCAGTGGTCCGAAATCGTCGGAATAGCGGAGCACGCTTTCCCAGATCGTCGCCTGCCGCCCGTTCACCTGCGGCCCCGCCGCTGCCCAGGGCAGCACGTTTTTGCCCTCGGACGGCGTGAAGGAGAAGGAGAGGGTGACGCCGAACAGGGTAGGGGTCTCCACCAGGATTTTGGCGTAGTTGCTGCTGGCGGTCAGCGCGGTGCGTGGCGCGAAGATCGTGGTCACGGCGCGCCCCGTGGGATCGCGGAAGAAACTTGTCTGGGCGTCGTCCAGTGCCTGCCCGGTGCGGGGCCCCGTCACCTGCAGATTGGCGGCGGCGCCATCCATCATGCCGGCCCGGATGCTGATGAGCAGCAGCTTGGTCTCGACATAGGCCTTTTCCAGCACATCGCCGTCATAGCGCCCGCGCGACAGCGGATCAGCGGCGGCCAGGGTGGCGTTCACCGACCAGAAGAAGCCGCTGTCATAGATCCGGCGGAGCGAGGGGCTGAAGCGGGCGATGCCGGACGCAAAGACAGAAGTGCCTGGCTGGCTGGCGGAAAACAGCGCCCCTTCCACCGATCCGCCCAGGCTGAGCTCGGCGTCGGCTACCGGCAGCACCAGGGCCGTGACCTCCGCCTGGGCAGGCGCTTGGGCCGCCACGACAAAAGCCAGCACGGCCATGATCTTACGCGTGTGCAACGAAGCTCCCCGCATTTTCTTCTTAAGTCCTTCCAAAATAAGCCGAACTTGCCCCCGGCGCGCAAGGCCCGGGCGTTGCGAAGGGCAAGGGGCACAGCTATAAGCGCCTGCTGGCGGGGCGCCGTTCCGGCAAAGCCGGACAAATCAAGGGTTAAAGTCGAGCGATGCGTATTCTGCCTGTATTGCTGTGCACGGCCCTGCTGGCCGGCTGCGGCTCGTCCAACGACACCGACCGCTATATGGATACCGGCACTTCGACCATCGCGGGTACCTCGGGCCGTCTTACCCTGGGCGTAAACACCTATCTGTGGCGCGCCACGCTGGACACGCTGTCCACCCTGCCGCTGGTCTCCGCCGATCCGTTCGGCGGCGTCATCATCACCGACTGGTACACCACTCCCGCCGCGCCCGATGAGCGCTTGAAAGTGACCGCCTATATCACCGACCGCGAGCTGCGCGCCGATGGCCTGCGCCTTGTCGTGTTCCGCCAGACCCGCGCCGCAGGCGCCTGGAGCGACGCCGCCCCCAGCCCCGACACCGCGCACAAGCTGGAAGACGTTGTCCTGACGCGCGCGCGCGAACTGCGCCTGGGCAGCCTGAACACCGCCCGATAGGTCTATGGCGCGCTACAACGCCAAGGAAGCAGAGAAGCACTGGCAGCAGGTGTGGGACACAAGGCAGTCCTTCCTGACGCCGGCGCATTCTGACAAGCCCAAATGCTATGTGCTGGAGATGTTCCCCTATCCGTCGGGGCGCATCCACATGGGCCATGTCCGCAACTACACCATGGGCGACGTCATCGCCCGCTTCCGCCGCGCCCAAGGTTACAGCGTGCTGCACCCGATGGGCTGGGACGCGTTCGGCCTGCCGGCGGAAAACGCGGCACGCGACAAGGGCGTCAGCCCACGCGAATGGACCTATGACAATATCGCGGCGATGCGGGCGCAACTGAAGTTGATGGGCCTGTCCATCGACTGGAGTCGCGAGTTCGCCACCTGCGATCCGGAATATTATCACCAGCAGCAGAAGCTGTTCCTGAGGTTCTACCAGGCCGGGTTCGTCTATCGCGGCGAAGCCGATGTGAACTGGGACCCGGTGGACATGACCGTGCTCGCCAACGAGTAGGTGATCGACGGCAAGGGCTGGCGTTCCGGCGCGGTGGTGGAGCGCCGCAAGCTGAGCCAGTGGTTCTTCAAGATCACCGACTTCGCCCAGGAATTGCTGGACGCGCTCGATACGCTGGACCGCTGGCCGGAAAAAGTCCGGCTGATGCAGAAGAACTGGATCGGCCGCAGCGAAGGCCTGAAGTTCCAGTTCACGCTTTCGGATGCGCAGTTGCTCGACGTCTTCACCACGCGTCCCGACACCCTGTTCGGCGCGTCGTTCGTGGCGCTGTCGCCCGAGCATCCGCTGACCCAGGAACTGGCGGCGCACAATCCGAAGCTGCAGGGCTTCATCGCCGAATGCCGCAAGACCGGCACTGCGGAAGCCGAGATCGAAAAGGCCGAGAAGCTGGGCTTCGACACCGGCCTCACCGCCGCGCATCCCTTCGATCCCGACTGGAAGCTGCCAGTGATGGTGGCCAACTTCGTGCTGATGGGCTACGGCACCGGCGCCATTTTCGGCTGCCCCGCGCATGACCAGCGCGACCTAGATTTTGCCCGCAAATACGGGCTGAACGTAACGCCGGTGGTGGTGCCGGAAGACGCCGACGCCAAGACATTCACCGTCGGCACCGAGGCTTATACCGGCCCCGGCCGGCTCGCCAATTCGCGCTTCCTTGATGGCCTGTCGGTTGAAGACGCCAAGAAGGATGTGGCGGCGCGGCTGGAGAAGGCCGGCATCGGCGAACGCACGGTGAATTTCCGCCTGCGCGACTGGCTGGTGTCGCGCCAACGCCCCTGGGGCTGTCCGATTCCGGTCGTGCATTGCGCCAAGTGCGGCGTGGTGGCGTTGCCGGAAAGCGCGCTGCCGGTGAAGCTGCCAGACCAGATCGATTTCTCCAAGACCGGCAATCCGCTGGACCGCGACTTGGGCTGGAAGACCACCACCTGTCCCGATTGCGGCGGCCCCGCGTCACGCGACACCGACACGCTCGATACCTTCGCGGATTCGTCCTGGTACTTCGCCCGCTTCTGCGCCCCGCATGCGACGCAGCCGGCGGACAAGGCGGCGGCGGATTACTGGCTGCCGGTCGACCAGTATATCGGCGGCATCGAACACGCGATCCTGCACCTGCTCTATGCGCGCTTCTTCACCCGCGCCATGCACAAGCTGGGCCTGGTCTCGGTGGCAGAGCCCTTTGCGGGCCTGTTCACCCAAGGCATGGTCTGCCACGAGACCTACAAGAATGCGGCGGGCGAATGGGTCTCGCCCGACGAACTCGAGAAGCGCGACGGCAAGTTCTTCCTGACCGGCACGAACACGGAAATCGCCGTGGGCGCGTCCGAGAAGATGTCCAAGTCGAAGAAGAATGTGATCGCGCCCGAAACCATCATCGAGGATTACGGCGCCGATACCATCCGCTGGTTCATGCTGTCGGATACGCCACCCGAGCGCGACATCGAATGGACCGATGCGGGCGCCGAAGGCTGCTGGCGCTTCGTGCAGCGCGTCCATCGCCTGGCGACGGAGGCCGAGGGCTTGCCGGCGCCCGGCACCGTGCCATCCGCCGATGACGAAGCCTCGAAGACCCTGCGCACCGCCGTGCACAAGGCGATCGCGGCGGTGACCGATCACCTGTCCGGCCTGCGCTTCAACAGCGCCGTCGCCCAGCTCTATACGCTGGCCAACACGGTCTATGATGGTGCTGCCGCCAACCCGTCCGTCCGCCGCGAGGCGCTGGAAGCCTTGGTGTTGCTGTCCGCCCCGATGATGCCGCATCTGGCAGAGACCTGCTGGCAATCGCTGGGGCACGCGGGCCTGGTGGTGGAAGCCGCCTGGCCGAAACACGATCCCGCCCTGCTGGAATCCGACAGCTTCACCTATCCGGTGCAGGTCAATGGCAAGGTGCGCGGCACCTTCCAGATCGCCAAGAGCGCCGACAAGGCGGCGGTGGAGCAGGCGGCGCTGGCGCTGGAGGATGTGCAGCGCATCCTGAACGGCGCACCCGTGAAGAAGATTATTGTCGTTCTGGGCCGCATCGTTAACATCGTGGAATGAAGAAGCTCCTAGCCCTTGCTGTCGTGTTTGCGCTGGCAGGGTGCGGGTTCAGCCCCATGTACGGCCCCTCCCTGTCGCCGCAGCTGGCCTCGATCTATGTCGAGCCGATCCCGGAACGCGACGGCTATGAACTGCGCAACACCCTGATTGACCTGTTGGGCTCCAACGGCGTCACCACCGGCAAACGCTATCGCCTGACCGTCAACCTGCGCCAGTCCAGCCGGGGCGTCGCGCTGCAGAACGACGCTGCCATTACCCGCTACAATGACACGCTGGATGCCGATTACACCCTGACCGACATGGCTGGCGGCACCGTCACCAGCGGCAGTCACACCAGCCTGTCGGCCTACAACGTTGCCATCTCGCCCTATGCCACGCTGGCGGCGCAGCGTGATTCCTCGCGGCGCGCTGCCGCGGCCATCGCTGATCGCATCCGGCTCGACCTCGCGGCCTATTTCCGCCAGCGCCGATGATCGTCAAGAGCCACGAGGCCGACCGGTTCGTCGCCGCCCCCCCAGCGGCGCTGCAGGCGGCGCTGGTCTTCGGTCCCGATGCCGGGCTGGTGCAGGAGCGGGCCGAGAAACTGCTCAAGACCGTGGTGACTGACCTTACCGACCCGTTCAATTCGGTGGATATCAGCGAAGCGGCGCTGCTGGACGACAAGGCGCGGCTGTTCGACGAAGCCGCCGCCATTTCCATGATGGGTGGCCGGCGGGTGATCCGGGTGCGCGGTGGCGGCAATGATCTGGCATCGCTGTTCGAGTCGTTCCTGGACGAACATGCGGGCGACGCGCTGGTGGTGATCGAGGCAGGCGACCTGGGCAAGTCTTCCACCCTGCGCAAGCTGTTCGAAGGCGACAAAAATGCCGCCGCCATTCCCTGCTATGCCGACAATGCCCGCGACCTGGGCGATGTCGTGCGCGACGAGCTCAAGGGGCTGGGTTTTGCACTCGCCCCCGGCGCGGTGGAAGAGGCGGTATCGCGGCTTGGCAGCGATCGCGGCGTGACCCGGCGCGAGCTGGAAAAGCTGGCGCTGTACGCGCATAGGCAGAAGCAGATCACGGCCGAGGATGTCCGCGCCGTAATGGGCGATGAATCCCAGGCCCGTACAGAGGCCGCCTATGATGCGGCGGGCACAGGTGATCTGGTGCGGCTGGACCTGGAGCTGGAACGGCTCTGGATCGCCGATACCGCCCCGGCGCAGATCCTGCGCGGCGCACTGGGCCATTTCCAGCGCCTGATGCTCGCCAAGGAAGGCATGGCGCGGGGCGAGCAGCTCGATGCCGTCATGCGGAAATTCTTCCCGCCGATCCATTTTTCCCGCACCGACAGCTTCAAGGCCCAGGCCCGCAACTGGAATGCCGACCGGCTGGCCGATGCACTCGACCTGCTGCTGGAAGCCGAAGGCATGACCCGCACCACCGCCATGCCCGCCGAAGCGGTCACCGGCCGCGCCCTTTTCACCATCGCCGCGCTGGCGAAAGCACGCTAAGAACGCCCTATGCTCAAAGTCCGCATCATTCCCTGCCTCGACGTGAAGGATGGCCGCGTCGTCAAGGGCATCAACTTCGAAGGTCTGCGCGATGCCGGTGATCCGGTGGAGCAGGCGGTGATCTATGACGCCGCCGGGGCCGACGAACTCTGCTTCCTCGACATCACCGCCAGCGTCGAGGCGCGCGGTACGCTGCTGGATGTAGTGCGGCGCACGGCGGAAGTCTGCTTCATGCCGCTGACCGTGGGCGGCGGCGTGCGCGAGATTGCCGATATCCGCGCCTTGCTGCTGGCGGGCGCCGACAAGGTCACCATCAACACCGCCGCCGTGGCGCGGCCCGAATTCGTGGCCGAAGCGGCGGAGAAATTCGGCAGCCAGTGCATCGTCGCCGCCATCGACGCCAAGATGGCCCCGTCTGGCCATTATGAAATCTATACTCATGGCGGCCGCCGCGAGACCGGTATCGATGCGGTGGAGCATGCCCGCAAGCTGGCGGGCTTTGGCGCGGGCGAAGTGCTGCTGACCTCGATGGACCGCGACGGGGTGAAATCCGGCTATGACCTGGCGCTGACCCGCGCCGTGGCCGACGCCGTGCCGGTGCCGGTGATCGCCTCGGGCGGCGTCGGCACGGTGCAGGACCTGGTGGACGGTGTCACAAAAGGCCATGCCAGCGCCGTGCTGGCCGCTTCAATCTTTCATTTCGGCGAAGTGAGCATGGCGCAGGCCAAGGCGGCGCTGGCCGGCGCTGGAATTCCTGTACGGCCAATCTGATCTCTGCTTAGTTTCGCGGATGGACGACCTGATTGCCCTTCGCGTTTCCAGCGCCCGTTCGACTAACCCGGACCAGCGGCTGCTGCGCAATGCTGCGCGCGGCAAGCCGCGCCGCCTGCGGCTGAACCGGCAGATGCAAGCCGACCAGGCCTTTCGCGCTATCCTGGCCGATTGTCTCGGCGCGGCCTCGGCCCAGGCCGGTATCCTGCGCGCCGGGCGCTCGGTCGAAGCGCTGCATCACCTGCGCGTGGCGCTGCGGCGGCTGGAAGTGATGCTCGCCGCCTTCGGCAAGGCCTTTGGCCAGGACTGGTTTGCGGATTTGCGCGGCCGCGCCAAGGCGATCTCGGCCCGGCAGGGACCGGCGCGCGATCTCGATGTTTTCCTGGAAGATCTTTGGCCTGATGTGACCAGATCTCTGGCGGCCAGTGGTGGCGCCGGCGATTTCGTACCCCTGCGCCGGGCGGCGGAAGATGCCTGCGCCATTGCCTGGCAGGCCGTGGGGGAGACCATCGTCTCGGAGGATTTCGCACATTTTCTCGATGACATCGCCGCCCTGTCGCAATCGCGCCTGCCGCTGGGCCGTGGCGAGAAGATCAGGCCGTTGGCACGCCAGATGCTGAAACTGGCGGCGCAGCGGGTGGAACGGCGCGGCCGCAAGGCGAAAAATCGCGACGAGGCGGACCTGCATCGCCTGCGCATCGCGCTAAAGAAGCTGCGCTACCTCACCCAGATGTTTGCGCCGCTGCAGGCGGGAAAGCGGGTCAAGTCCTACCTGAAATCCCTGAAGCGGATGCAGGAAGAACTGGGTCATCTCAACGACATTTCGCATGTCCGCACCACCATTGCCGGGCTGATGCGCGATGGCGATGCGGCGGCCATTGGCTACGGCGCGGGACTGGTGCTGGGCCATTATGGCGCGGGGCGTGATCGTGCCGCGAAGCAGGCGCTGAAGCGCTATCGCGACTTCCGCAAACTCACGCCGTTCTGGAAAAAGCGCGGTTGAGTTCGTGTAGCGACGGGCGGCCTGCGCTGTCCAGCGTCAAGACCAATATCTGCGCGACATCGAGATCGGCGGGCATGATCGTGTCCATCGCCCAGCCCGTCGCCAGCGTATAGGCCGCGCGCAGCACCCCGAAATGTGCCACTGCCACCGTGTCGCGCGGTTCGCGGGCAATGTCGGTCAGGAAGGCCTGCACGCGCGCCATCAGTTCGGCGGTGGATTCGCCGCCAAACGGCCGGAATTCATGGGCTCGCCCGGCACGGTCGAAGCAGTCCTCGCCATCACGGGCGCGAATTTCGGCATTGGTCAGGCCTTCCCACTGGCCCCAGTTCTGCTCCATCAGCCGCGCATCCAGGGTGGGATCGGCCAGTCCCAGCGCTTGCACCGTCTGGCGGGCACGGTTCAGCGTACTGCAATAGAGCCGCGCGCCCGCGAATTCCTCCGGCAGGCGCAGCGCCCGCATCTTGGCCAGGCCTTCATCGCTGAGCGGAATGTCGGTGTGACCCTGGATGCGGCCTTGCGCATTCCAGCTCGTGGGTCCATGTCGAAGCAGTGCAATCTTCACTTCAAATATCCAGCTCGACCATGATGGGCACATGGTCGGATGCCTTCTGCCAGCCGCGCATCTTCTTGAAGATGGTCTGAGACTTCAGCGCACCATTCAGGCCGGGGCTGGCCCAGACATGGTCCAGCCGCCGCCCGCGATCCGATGTTTCCCAGTCGGCGGCGCGATAGCTCCACCAGGAATAGATCTTCTCAGATGGCGGCACGAAGTGGCGCGTCACATCGGTCCAGTCGAAGGCGGCCTGCGCCTCGCCGAACAGCTTGGTCTCCACCGGGGTGTGGCTCACCACGTCCAGCAATTGCTTGTGCGACCAGACATCGGTTTCCAGCGGCGCGACATTGAGATCGCCCAGCAGCAGCACCGGAGCGCTGCGGTCTTTGCGGTTGGCGAAGAAACGCTCGATGCCTTCGAGGAAATGCAGCTTGTGCGCAAACTTGCCGTTCAGCACCGGATCGGGAATGTCGCCACCTGCGGGCACGTAGAAATTGTGCAGCTCCACGCCATTGGCCAGCGTCACGCCCATATGGCGGGCATGGCCCTCGCGGCAGAAATCTTGGCTACCGGTCTTCTTGAATGGCAGGCGCGAGAGCACCGCCACCCCGTTATAGGCCTTTTGGCCGTGGATGGCCTGGTGGACATAGCCCAGCTTGGCCAGCGGGCCGCCGGGGAAAAGGTCGTCGGTGACCTTGGTCTCCTGCAGGCACAGCACATCAGGCTGCTTTTCCCGCAGAAACCGCGCCACCAGGGCGATGCGGTGGCGGACGGAATTGATGTTCCAGGTGGCGATTTTCATGCCTTGAACGTCACCTTTCGCAAGCCACCTATGCTGCACTTGCACATCGATTTAATGACACGAAATTTTGTTGTTATTATATTAATATCAATAACTTATTTGATTTGTTATGAATTATTACCATGACAAGCCATACTTGAAACGCGTGACTAGGGGTATATATTGCATTGCAGCAACAAAGGAGTTCCCCATGTCTCAGTCCCTTATCCGTCTTCCCGAAGCCGCGCAGGAACAGCTTTCCCTGGTTCTCGGCGGCGTCTCGGCCGTCCTGGTGTCCAGCCTGTTCTACGTCGCCCTCGGCCTGTTCCTCTAACCCGGCCTGAAGCGGCGGCACCAGCCGCCCTTCAGTCCGTGGCCGTGGTGGTGAGGAGCCAGCGCGTCCCCGGCGGCGGAGCCGCCAGAGATTAATCAGAGCATGATGGCCAAAGGCCAGCGTGCCCTAGGTGAGATGCCCAGTCCATCGCTGTCCTGAGCCGCCAGACGTTCGAGTCCCGCCCAAGCGATCATCGCCGCATTGTCGGTGCAGAGCCCAGGCGGCGGGACAGCTAGGCGAAAGCCCTGGGCCGCACAGAGTTGGGCCAGCGCACCCCCGATGGCGCGATTGGCGGCGACGCCGCCCGCCACCACCAGCGCCTTTTCCGGCGCTTGCGGAAAATCCCGCGCAAAATTCTCCATCGCCAGCCTGGTGCGATCCGCCAGGATATCGATCACCGCTCCCTGAAAGCTGGCACAGACATCTTCCGTTTTCGCCTGCTGGCGCTCGGTCAGTTGCCGTACGGCGGTCTTCAGGCCGCTGAAGGAAAAATCGGCGGTCTTGCGGACATTGTGGCCGGTGACCAGCGGTCGCGGCAGCTCGAAGGCGCGTGGATTGCCCAGCGCGGCGTGCTTCTCGACTTCCGGGCCGCCCGGATATGGCATGCCCAGCAGCTTGGCGACCTTGTCGAAAGCCTCGCCCACGGCATCGTCGATGGTGGTGCCATAAAGGCGAAAATCGTTCAGCCCGCCCACGCCCAGCAACTGGCAGTGGCCACCTGACACCAGCAGCAGCAGGAAGGGAAAGCCGACGCCCTCGGTCAGCCGCGCCGTCAGCGCATGGCCCATCAGGTGATTGACCGCGACCAGCGGCCTGCCCAATCCCAGCGCCACGCCCTTGGCCGTGGTCAGCCCGACCATCACGCCGCCGATCAGGCCCGGCCCCGCCGTGGCGGCGACGCCGTCGATCTCCTGCGCGGCGATCCCGGCTTCGGCGATGGCGCGGGCAATAACCGAATCCAGGATTTCCAGGTGGGCGCGGGAAGCGATCTCGGGCACGACGCCGCCATAGGGCGCATGGGCGCTGATCTGGCTGGCCACCACGTTCGACAGAATTTCGCCCGGCCCCGGTGCGGCCCCGCGCACGATCGCCGCCGCAGTTTCGTCGCAGCTGGTCTCGATGCCGAGAATGGTGAGGCTCTTGCCTGTCATGGGGTGGTCCTTTACCCCACATGGCGATGCGCGTTCTAGTCACCCGGCCCCAGGAAGATGGCGCGGAAACCGCAGCCCTGCTGGCGGCGCGCGGCCATCAGGCGTTGCTGGCGCCATTGCTGGAAACGCGCTGGTTCGATGGCCCGGCGCTGGATCTTGACGGCATCGCCGCCATTCTCGCGACTTCGGCCAATGGCGTGCGCGCACTGGTGCGCCGAACGGCCCGCCGCGACATTCCGGTTTTCGCGGTGGGTCCCCAGACCACGCAGGAAGCACGTGCCGCCGGCTTCGCCCGCGTCGAGAATGCCGATGGCGATGCGCGCGCGCTGGCCGCTGCGGTGCCGGGCTGGTCGCGGGCGGGCGATGGCGCGCTGCTGCATGTCTGCGGTGAACAGAATGAAGGCGTCATGGCGCAGAGCCTTGCCGCGCATGGTTACGATGTGCGGCGCGAAATCCTCTATGTCGTGGTGCCGCGCGCCTTGCCCGCCGATGCGGCGCAGGCCTTGCGCGCCGGCACGGTGGATGCGGCAATCTTCTTTTCGCCGCGCAGCGCCCGCATTTTTGTGGAACAGGCCGGCGCAGCGTCATTGCAAGGCGTGATCGCGCTCTGCATCAGCCCGGCAACGGCGCAGGCCCTGCCGGATGGGGCTTTCCGAGAGGTCCGCATCGCGGCCAGGCCCAACCAGGACGCCCTGCTGGCGCTCCTGGACTGACTATCTATTCCAATAGCACGATCAGGTCTTCGACCTGGTTGATGATCAACCGGACAAAGCCTTCGTCATCCAGCACCGGCGTGTTCACCGCGCGCCAGAAGCGCGGCACATAGCGGCCGCCTTCTGCCGGGGCGATGTCGAACTTGAAGCTGGGAATGATGTCGGTGGCGCGCGTCTTGAGGACGTTTAGCAGTGACTGGCGCAGCACCGAGACGCCATCGGCCGCGTTGCAGTTGGGATTGTCGGGGAAAATCTCAAAGAGGAATTTTCCCTGCGTCTCTTCCGGCCTTGTCATGGTGGCCTGGGCATGGGCGTCGTTCTGCGCCACGATCCGCAAGGCGGGGTCGAGGACCAAGCACAGGCCCGGCTTGCTCTCGAACAGGGCCTGATCGGCAGGCGTCAGCAGGCTTGGCATCGCACAACAGGCTCCCTGGACGGCGGCATACTAGATTTCAGTGCCGGGCTGAGCCCCCCTCTATTCAGGGGGGCATCCGACGCTTCACCTGCCATTTTCACAACCAATAGTTGTATTATTTTTAACCGCCACATCCCCCAGGGCGCGCTTATGACAGGGCAAGGCGGCCTTTCCGGGCGTCTTCACACCTGGCCCTGTACAAAGTTGCACACGCCATCCAACCCGGTATTTTCCGCACAAATTCCTCATACCATTTGGTTTTCGCCCCTGCGCGGCCTTGCCACGCTTGACGGCATCGAAGCGGAACCGTCACTCTTCGCGTATGCAGCAAGAGGTTTTTGCCAATACCGAGGACTTCGGCGGCCCGGACATCGTCGCCGCGCCCTGCAAGGCCTCCCGTCCCGGCCAAGACGCGCCCTATGCCTGCCGCGACGCCGACGCCGGGACGGCTGTATCACCAGCAACAAAAGCAACAACAATAAGGCGCTTTCTTTTGCGCCCTGAGTTCGTCGCGCCTTAGCTCATGTACTATTTGTACACATCGCTAGGCGCCCCTGCTCAGGCCGCAAAATCGACGCGCCTGGAAGAATGAGATGCGGGGAAAGAAAAGAGATATTGGCGGCGTCATCAAGATTGGCGATTTTCCGCTGCGCTGGTCGGTGAAAAGCGAGCCGATCTGGAAATCCACCGATGGCGATATCGGCCTGCGCCTGAGCGTGGTGCGGCATGATGAGGCCCTGACGCGGCACGGCACGCCGCGCGCCTGGCGCGAACTGATCCTGCAATTTCCGTTTGAAAAGCCCAAGCACGCCACGCGGTTTCCGGAACGGCCGGACGTGACACCCGAGAAACTGGCGGCGGCCATCCACATCGCGATGGAAGCAGGCTGGGAGCCATACTCCCGTGGCCGCGCGATGGAGCTAATACTGGAAGCGGGCGACTTGCCCTGAAGAAAGATCTAGACGGCCAGTGACCGGCGTTCGGCGTTGGTGGCGAAGATCTCCAGCTCGTCGCTGACTTCCGGCATCAGCGCATCCCAGTCGCCGAACTTTTCCGGCTAGCAAACTCGCGTCTTCGCATACCCGGGATATTCGTTCGTCCCCAGCTGCTGCCAGGTGCGACCGGCGGTGACCGCAGCGGCGATGGGAGCGGAAATCACCATGCCAACCGCAGCACAAAGCGCGGCCGCACCGTTGATATCCTATTTCAGGTTCATGCCCTCGATCTGGTGAACGGTGACGCCGAACTGTTCGGCGGCGCGCGGCAGCTCCTGCGCACAGTCGCCATATTGAAGGCATTGCGCCGCTGACGCCCGGCGTGGCCAGCACGGGCCTTAGCCATCGATGGGCGAGAAATACTTGGCGCGCTTTGCCTGCAGCATCATGGAACACTGGCACAGGCCGACCTTGCGGCCCGGCAGGGCAGCCAGCTGGGCGCGGAAATCCGCCACCCGGGCCGGGTCCGGCACCAGGAAGGGCTTGTGCGGGAAATCGGCCAGCGACTTGCGATAGTGCTGCAAGGGCGGTGCCCATCGGCGCCCACAGGTCGGGCTTGTTGTTCTTGGTCGCGAAGGGAATGAGCCGCAGCGCCTTGTTGCCGTCGGCATCGACCAGGGCGCAGCGGCCAGGGCTGCGCCAAGGGTGAGGGCGGCAATAAGAATATTAAAGAGGAGCGCGGCGCATGAAGGGCTTCTGCCTTTCGGTTCGACGAACGCCTTGCCAGAAGCGTGTCGCCAGAAATTGACAAAATAGTAATATAATTAATTTCTTATTTTGCCGTAGTGACGGCCAAAAGCGCCACCCGGCAGAAGCTGCACTGTCAAATGATCGTGGTTAAAAAGATTCTAAAGATTCGCGTAGCGGCGCTGCTTCGATCCGATTGCCAACGAGGCGAAGGCGGCGATCACCGCCACCACCCCCGCCAGCACGAAGGCGTCGAGATAGCTGCCGAAATAGGTGCGGCTGATACCGGCGAGATAGGCGGCGCTGGCCGCACCCACCTGATGGCTGGCCGAAATCCAGCCGAACAGGATCGGGCCCCGCTTCGGCCCGAAGGTGCGGGTGGTGATGGCGACGGTGGGCGGCACGGTAGCAATCCAGTCCAGGCCATAGATCACCGCGAACAGCGACAGGCCATAGAAGCTGAAATCGGCGAAGGGCAGGTAGATCAGCGACAGCCCGCGCAGGCCGTAATACCAGAACAGCAGCTTGCGCGGTTCGAAGCGGTCGGTGAGCCAGCCGCTGGCGGTGGTGCCGACCAGGTCGAACACGCCCATGATCGCCAGTAGCCCGCCCGCCGCCGTCACCGCCATGCCGTTGTCGGCGCAGAAGGCGATCATGTGGGTGCCGATCAGGCCGTTGGTGGTGAAGCCGCAGACGAAGAAGGTGCCCGACAGCAGCCAGAAATCGCGATGGCGCACGCCTTCGCCCAAGGCGCTGAAGGCGGTGCGGATGGGGTTGCTGGTCTCGCGCGGCGGCACGGGATGATGCTCGTCCGCGCCGAAGGGCTTCTCGCCGATATCCTGCGGCCATTCCGGCAGGAAGAAGAAGACCACCGGGATCAGCAGCGCCATCACCGCCGCCACCGCCATCACCACCGGCTGCCAGCCATGATGCTCGGCAATCGCCGCCAGGCCGGGAATGAAGATCAGCGTGCCGGTGGAGGTGGAAGCGGCAAACAGCCCCATCACCAGGCCGCGATGGGTGGTGAACCAGCGGTTGACGATGGTGGCCGACAGCACGTTGGTGATGCAGCCCGAACCGATGCCGGACACCAGGCCCCAGGTCACGACCAGATGCCAGGTCTGTGTCATCATCAGGCTTGTGGCGGTGGACAGGCTCATCATCGCCAGCGCGGTCAGCACCGTGGCGCGAATGCCGAAGCGCTGCATCGCGGCGGCGGCGAAGGGACCGGTGATGCCGAACAGGAATATCCCGGTAGCGGCGGCAAAGCTGATGCTGCTGCGCGACCAGCCGAACGCATCCTCCCACGGCACCATCAGCACGCCGGGGGTGGAGCGCAGGCCAGCCGCCGCCAGCAGCGCGCAGAAGATCAGCGCGGCGACTGCCAGTGCGTAATGCCGCCCGAAAAAGCTGCGCTTCCCCATGTCCTCACGGTTCTTGGACCGATTTGCCCCAGCCTAGCAGGTTTGCCCGGCTGGCGGAGGCCGGGCAGGCGTGGCACCCGCCGCGCGCTGGTGATATGGACGGCAGGACCGCATTTCCGCTGAAGGCCGGACCATGCAAGACGATCCCTACTCGCAACTGAGGCCGTTCGCGGTCTGGGAACATGCGTTTACGGCGCCGGAGTTGGACGCCATCGTGGTGCTGGGCGACCGCCTGCGGCTGGAGAAAGCCACCATTACCTATCAGCCGGGCGAGGACACCGACGATCCCACCCGCATCACCCGCACCGCCTGGCTGGGGCGCGATGCCCAGACCAGCTGGATCTATGAGCGGATGGAGCGCATCGCCCGCACCCTCAACAATCACATCTACCGCTTCGACCTCACCGGCTTTTCCGACCTGTTCCAGTACACAGTCTATCGTGCCGAGGAAGGCGGGCATTTCGACTGGCACATCGACCAGATTCCCCAGCCGGCGCTGCGCAAGCTGTCCTTTTCCCTCCAGCTCTCCGACCCGTCCGACTATGAAGGCTGCGACCTGGAAATCCATGCCGGTACCCGGATCGACAAGGTGAGCCGCGCCCGTGGCGCGGTGGTGGCCTTTCCCGCCTATGTCATTCACCGCGTGACGCCGATCCGCGCCGGCACCCGCAAGGCGCTGGTGTTCTGGGCGGCAGGACCACACTTTCGCTGAGCGGACGCATGGACAGGGGCGGGCGGGCTCCCTATTTTCGCCTCACCTTTTGATCAGGATTCGCCGGCATGGCTCCGCGTCCCGCGCTACTTTGTATCCTTGCTGGCTGGGGCCCCGGCGGCGACAGCCGCCCATCAAACCAGGCCAACCCCTGCAACCTGGTGATGTCGTGAGCATTCCGCGCCCCGCGCTTCTTTGCATTCTCGACGGCTGGGGTTGGCGGCCCGAGGATGCTGCCGACAACGCCATCGCCAGGGCGCGGACGCCCAACTACACGCGCATGCTGGCCGACAGCCCCTATGCTTTGCTCGCCACCTCCGGTACGGCCGTGGGCCTGCCGCGCGGCCAGATGGGCAATTCCGAAGTCGGACACATGAATATCGGTGCCGGCCGCGTCGTGGCGCAGGATCTGCCGCGCATCGATGTCGCCATTGAAGACGGGTCGCTCGCCACGCGTCCTGTGCTGGTGGACCTCATCAACAAGGCCAAGGCTCCGGAGCATAACCGAGAGGGTGAGCGACCAATAAATAAAGGCGGGGCGCTGCACATCATGGGCCTGCTGTCGCCGGGCGGCGTGCATGCGCATCAGGATCACATCGCCGCGCTGGTCAAGGCGGCTTCTGGCGTGCCCGTTTTCATCCATGCTTTCCTCGATGGCCGCGACACGCCGCCGAAAAGCGCGCGCGGCTTTGTCGAGAAATTCCTGAATGACATTGCCGGGATTCCCGGCGTGCGCCTCGCCACCATTTCTGGCCGCTTCTATGGCATGGACCGCGACAAGCGCTGGGACCGCGTGGAAAAGGCCTATGCCGCGATTGTCGATGCCGATGCGACCCGCTTCGCCGATCCGCTGGCGGCGATTGACGCCTCCTATGCCGCTGATGTCACCGACGAGTTTATGCTGCCGGTGGTGCTGGACGAATATGCCGGCGCGCGCGATGGCGACGTGCTGCTGTTCGCCCATTTCCGCGCCGACCGCGCCCGCGAGATTTCTGCCGCGCTGCTCGATCCCGGCTTTGACGGCTTTGTCCGTCCGCGCGTGGTGCGGTTCGCCGCCGCGGCTGGCCTGACCGAATATTCCGACGCGTTGAAGCCGTTGATGGCCGCCATTTTCCCGCCGGAAGATGTGCGCGAAACGCTAGGCGAAGTGATCGCTGCGCGCGGACTCAGGCAGCTCCGCATCGCCGAGACCGAGAAATACGCCCATGTCACTTTCTTCCTGAATGGCGGGCGCGAAACCCAGTTCGAGGGCGAGGACCGCATCCTGGTGCCCAGCCCCAAAGTGACGACCTATGATCTCAAGCCTGACATGAGTGCGGGCGAAGTCACCGACAAGTTGGAAGCGGCGATCCTGTCGGGCAAATACGATCTCATCGTCTGCAACTATGCCAATCCCGACATGGTCGGTCACACCGGCATCATGCATGCGGCGCTGGCGGCGGTGGAAACCATCGACGCGGCGCTGGGCCGCCTGCGCGCCGCCATCGAGAAGATGGGTGGCGTCATGCTGGTCACCGCCGATCACGGCAATATCGAGATGATGGAAGACCCGGAGACCAAAGAGCCTTTCACGGCCCACACCACGCTGGACGTTCCGGTGATCGTGGTGAACGGCCCGCGCGCCACGCTGGCGAATGGCCGTCTTGCCGATGTCGCGCCCACCATGCTCGACCTGATGGGCTTGCCTGCACCGGCGGTGATGACCGGCCATTCCCTGCTCAAGCGCGAGGCCTGACCTGAAGCGGACGGCACTCCTTTTCCTGCTTGGCGCGGCGCTGGTGATGCCGCCGCTGCCCGATGCCGCCGCGCAGACACGCAAACCCGCCGTCCAGAAAACAACAAAGCCGCGCGCCCGGACCGTCGACATCATCCGGCCGCGCCCGCGCCCGCTCCATCGCCTCGATGCCCCGCCGGAACAGCCGCTCGATCTTTCCCATGCCGTGCCCGGCCGCAGCATGGCGCAGATGCCGTCCAGTGCCGAACAGTTGCAGGCGCTCAACAGCCGGATCCAGCAGCAGACGCCGCAGGTGGCGGCGGCGCGCCAGAAAAGCGATGCGCTCTCTGCCGAAGCCGCCGCCCTGCGCAAGAAGCTGATCATCACGGCGGCGCAGATTGCGCAGTTCGAACGCGACCGGGTGGAGCAGACCAGGCGCATCGCCGAACTGACGGCAGAGGATGCGCGGCTGGGCGCGGGCTTCGTGCGCGACCGCGTTGCCGTCACCCAGTTGCTGGCGGTGCTGCAACGGCTGCAGCATGACATGCCACCAGCGCTGGCGATGACGTCGGGCGACGCGCTGGGCGCGGCACGGGGCTCCCTGCTGATCGGCGCGTCCCTGCCGCCGGTCTATGCGCGGGCGGCCGCCCTGTCGCGGCGGCTGGAAGCGCTGGCGCGGACACGGGCGGAACTGGCCGCCAGGCGGACCCAGGCGGACATGACGGAAAAATCCCTCACCCGGGCGCGGGCAGAACTGGGCGTGCTGCTGGACCAGAAGGAGCAGGAGGCCCAGGACGCCGCCGGAACCTACGGAAACCTGCAAAAACAGTTGGCGGTGATTGCCGCCGAAGCCGCCGATTTCCAGGTGCTGCTGAACCGCATCGCGCGCCTGCGCCGCGCGCCGGACGCGCAAAGCGGCGTGGTAACCGTGGAATCGCGAGCGGGCGGCGGTTTCGAGGCAGTGGCCCGGGGATCACTGCTGCCGCCGGTGGTCGGCACCCTGTTGCCGCCCGGTTCCGGCTCTGGCCCAGGCTCCAGCTTTGTCGTCCTGCCAGGGGCGCAGGTCATCGCGCCTGCCGACGGCAAGGTTTTGTTCGCCGGTCCTTACCATAAGTCCGGATATGTCTTGATCCTGGAGATCAGCACTGGCTACGATCTGGTCTTGGCGGGGTTGGGACAGGTTACGGTGCGTCCGAACGACGAGCTGCTGGCGGGTGAACCCGTCGGAACCATGCCGGGCAAAGACGGCGATGGCAGGCTCTACATCGAACTCCGGCGTGACGGCAAAGGGCTCGATCCTGCGCCCTGGCTCAGCCTCGATTTGAGGAAGGCGAAGAAAACATGAAACGGATTGCGCTTGTCGGCATGGGTGTCGTGGTCGGCTTTGGTGCCGCCCTCGGCGTGATGAGCGCCAAGGGCGCCGACGATGCCAGCGCCTATCGCCAGCTCGACCTGTTTTCCGACGCCTTCGAACGCGTGCGCGCCAACTATGTGCGCCCGGTGGAAGACCGCGAACTGATCCGCGCCGCCATCCAGGGCATGGTCTCCGACCTCGATCCCCATTCCGCCTACATGGATGCCAAGGGCTATGGCGACATGCAGGTGCAGACGCGCGGCCAGTTCGGCGGCGTCGGCATCGAGGTGACGCAGGAAAACGGCCTGATCAAGGTGATCTCGCCGATCGATGGCACGCCCGCCGCGCGCGCCGGCATCAAGGGCGGCGACAAGATCGGCGCCATTGACGGCGTCTCGATCATGGGCCTGGCGATGGACGAAGCCATCGACAAGATGCGCGGTCCGGCCGGTTCGAAGATCACCCTGACCGTCATCCGCGAAGGCGAGAAGAAGCCATTCGATGTCCAGCTCCAGCGCGCCATCGTGCAGGTCGATGCAGTCTCGTTCCGCCGCGAAGGCAATGTCGGCTATATCCGCCTGCCCGGTTTCAACCAGCAGACCGCCTCGGGCCTGGAACGCGCGGTGCGCGAGCTGAAGCGCCAGGTCGGCCCCGGCATCAAGGGTTATGTGCTCGACCTGCGCAACAATCCGGGCGGCCTGCTCGACCAGGCGACCCAGGTTTCGGACGACATGCTGCCCACGGGCGAGATCGTCTCGACGCGCGGCCGCCAGAATGACGACACCCAGCGCTATGATGCCAAGTCGGGCGACATCACCGAAGGCAAGAAGGTGGTGGTGCTGGTCAATGGCAGCAGCGCCTCGGCGTCCGAGATCGTCGCGGGCGCGCTGCAGGATCACAAGCGCGCCACGATTGTCGGCATGACCAGCTTCGGCAAGGGTTCGGTGCAGACCATCATTCCCCTGGGCCAGGGCGGCGGCGGGCTGCGCCTGACCACGGCGCGCTACTACACGCCGTCGGGTCACTCGATCCAGGCGCAGGGCATCATCCCCGACATCCAGGTGGCGCAGGGCGACGAGGCGGCGGTGCCCAAGCTGGCGCGCCAGTCCGAAGCCGATCTGCGCGGCCATCTGGCGGGCGAGCCGGTACCCAAGCAGCGCGTCAACGCGCCGGTGGTCCGCCCCGCGCCGGGCAAGAAGTATGACGACTTCCAGCTTTCCTATGCGCTGGACCTCATCAACGGCACCATGACGGTGGCGTCGGCCACGGAAACGCCGGCCACCACGGCCGCTGCTGCCAAGCAGTAAAAATCTTTTCCGGCAGGACGGCCGCCCCTCACCGGGCGGCCGTTTTGCTTTTGGGGCATTTGCACCGGGCAGCAGAGTCCCGTAACAGGGCCGCTGCCACTCCTTGGGAAAAGCACCGTGCGCCGTTCCGCCTGCCTTGCCGTTGTCTGCGTCCTCCTCGCCGCCATGCCGGTGCTGGCGCAGGTGCGTGGCGCCCCGGGCATCGTGGCGGTGGTGCCGCCGCCCCTGAGTTCGGTGCCGACCAATTCCAATGGCTGCACGCCATCCAATCCCTGCGCGGTGGCGACGCCCCTGGGTGGGTTGGCCATGTCCGCGCCCGAAGCCGCGCCCCAGTCCAATCCGTCCGGTACCACCGAAACGCCCGCCGCGCCGCCTGCGGCTGGCCGCGCCGCGACGGCCCAGGCCAATTGCCCCGCACCTGGCGCGCGTGGCGGCCGTGGCCCGACAGGCCGGGGCGAGGGCCGGGGCGCTTTTGCCGGACGGGGTGATTTTGCCGGTCGCGGCGGCGAAGGCCGTGGCGCGTTCGCGGGCCGGGGCCGTGGCCTGCCGCCCAACTGCCTGCCGCAGGGCCCGGGGCGCGGAAATCCTGCCAATCCTGCCGGGCGTTAACCTGTCTTAAACAACGCCGCGCTTTCATGGCGGCATGACGCTCTATGCCGATCCGCAGGCTTCGGCGCCGCCCAAAGGCGTGCGCACGCTCGGCCTTGTCGGCGCGGCACTGCTCTGTGCCCTGATGGGCACGGCGGCCACCATTACGCTGTTGGGCGGCGCGGAGCAGGCTTCGGTCCGCATCCCGCTCACGCCGCCGGTGGCCCATGATCAGCCCGCGTCTGCCATTCGCGGCGAAGCGACACCCGACACGCCGACGCCCGCCGTCACGGGCATCCTGCATGCGGGCCGCGCCCTGATCGCCGATCCGGCGCTGGTCGAGAATTCGCCCCTGGGGCCCCTGCCGCGCATTGCCGATGACGGGCGCAAGCCCATGACCGCCTATGCCGCCCCTGCGGTGAGTGGAAAATTGCGGATCGCCATCGTCGTGACCGGCCTGGGCCTTTCCGCCCGGGCGACACAGGCCGCCATCACTGGCCTGCCATCCTCCGTAACGGTGGGCCTGTTGCCCTATGCGTCGGATGCGCCGCGCTGGCTGTCGGCGGCGCGTGCCGCCGGGCATGAAGTAGTGCTGCAGGTGCCGATGGAGCCGTTCGATTTTCCCGACAGCGATCCGGGCCCGCACACGCTGCGCGCGGGCAGCATGAGCTCCGCCAATGCCGAGCGCCTGAACTGGGCGCTGACCCGCTTCACCGGCTATGCCGGCGTGACCAATCTTCTGGGCGACCGCTTCCTGACGGATTCCGAAGCGCTGGCCCCGGTGCTCACCACCCTGTCGCGGCGCGGCCTGTATTTCTACGATGCCGGCGGCACCTCACGTTCCGTCGTGCCCAGCGTGGCGGGCAGCCTGGGCGCGCCCTTTGCGCAAGGTGCCGCCAGCCTCGACACCATCCAGAGCGCGCTGGAAATCGACCGCCGCCTGGCCGAACTGGAAAACACCGCCCGCGCCAATGGCAGCGCAGTGGGAACCGCGTTCCTCTATCCGGTCTCCGTCGAACGCATCGCGCTGTGGGCCAAGTCGCTTCAGTCGCGGGGGTTTGTTCTCGTCCCGGTTTCAGCGATAGTCAGCGCGCCACAATAGGCGCGGTTCTTTTGCGTCGTGGGTTCTTCGCGCGTGCTCACGTGCTATTAGCACGTTCCGGTCGACGCTCCTGCCCACGCCACAAAATTCCTCGCGCCCCAATAGCGAGATAAGCATGTCCGAACTTCCGTACCGCCCCTGCGTCGGCATCATGCTGATCAATGACGAGGGCTGGGTCTTTGTCGGCAAGCGCATCGACCAGACGGTGGAAGGCTGGCAGATGCCACAGGGCGGCATCGATGATGGCGAAACGCCGTGCCAGGCCGCCCTGCGTGAATTGCGGGAAGAAACCGGCACCGACAAGGCCGAGATCATCGGCGAACTGCCTGACTGGATCGCCTATGACCTGCCCGAACATCTGGTCGGGATCGCCTTTCATGGCAAGTATCGCGGCCAGAAACAGAAATGGTTCCTGATGCGCTTCACCGGCCATGACACCGATGTCAGCCTGGGCTTCGAACCGGAATTCTCGGGCTGGAAATGGGTACCGCTGGACCAGGTCGCGGCCTTGATCGTGCCGTTCAAGCGGCCAAGCTATGAAGCCGTGATCGAAGGATTCCGATCTCTGGTGACCTCCAGATAACGCGAGCCCGGCATTCCGCCGGGCGACCTTCCGCTTGGTGCCAGCTTCCTCACCCCTTCGATGCGAAGCATCAGGGAAGGGGGAAGGTGTCGCAACGAAGTGTCGGCGGAGCCGACCTGAGTTGCGACGGATGGGGGTTCACTAGAAAAACAGCGTTAGCTGTTTTTCGGAACAGCAAACTTCTTGTTGAAGTTGCTCATGAAGGATTTCAGCGTATCGACGCTGGCGATCTGCGCCGCCGCCTCGCGGAAGGCCAGGCCGTGCATCTCGATGGGCTGTGACAGCACCGCAAACAGGCTGGCTTCGGGCGCGCCCTTCAGCTTTGGCGTCATCGCCGCGCGCACGCGCTCCAGGCCCTTTTCGTCATTGGCCAGCGAATAGGCGACGCCGGTGCGCAGCGCCTTCATGCGGTCTTCCGGGCTGAAGGCGGGCGCGGCCATCGCCGGGATCAGCATGCCTTCCAGCTTCTGCGCCGCCACGGCCCAGTTGCCACTTTCCCAGTAGATGTAGGCGCGCAGCTGCTTGACCTCGGCACTTTCATCGACGCCGATCAGGTCCAGCGCATTGTCATACTGCTTCAGCGCCACCAGCGCGCGCCTCGATCAGCAGGCGGCCATGCATGACATCGTCGGGCAGGCCGGTGATCTGCGAGTTGCGCAAGGAGGCGATGGCGTCAGCGGGCTTGCGGTTCATCAACTGCACCGCAGCCAGGCGCGTCGCGACCTGGGCCCGGGCGATGCCGTCCAGGCGCTTGTCCACCTGATAGGCCAGCAGATCACTGGCCGGGCCCAGCAGGTCCACCGCCACCAGGCGGTCGGACATGCAGCGGATCATGTCGTCGCCGTCCGGGCCGATCGGGGTGAGATCGATATTGTCGTAGAACATGGCCAGCGACTGCACCGGCGGCAGCTTGTTGGCGCCGCCCTTCAGGTACAGGTCGGTGAAAGCGCCGCGCATGTCATCCTGCGCCGAGCGGGCATCGTTGCCGGTGAAGTTCTGCGTCGCCACCCGCAGCGTCTTCAGGCCATCGGACCATTCGTGATCCTTGAAATAGAGCGCCGCCAGCTTGCGCAGCGTCTTCAGTTCCAGATTGTCGCCGCGCCAGCGATAGCGCAGGCGCTCCAGCGTCTCGAGGGCTGCTTGTCGCTGACGGTGCCGGCCGCCATGCCCGCCTCGGTGCGGTAATAGGCCGCCTGCGCCGCGATCTTTTCATTCGGGATTTTTTCCAGCGCTGCGAATTCCGGCATCGCCGTATCGAAGCGGGCTTCCCCGGCGGCCAGGCGCGCCTTCATCAGCCGCGCCAATTCCGACAGCGCCAACCTGTCCAACTTCTTCGGCCTGGAAACCATGCTGCCCACCGGCATGACGCCCGGCAGCCTGGTCGATATCGGCTCGGATTCCTCCAACGCCGGCAATGGTTCGATCAACCGCTCGGCATCGATCAACCTGATGCTTGCCGCCCTGGTGGCGCAGGTGCTGCCCAACGGCAATTTCGTCATCGATGGTCACCAGCAGGTGCGGGTGAACAACGAATTGCGGGATCTCAAGGTGACGGGCATCGTCCGCGCCGAAGACATCACCCAGGACAACACGGTCAGCCTGGCCCAGATCGCCGAAGCCCGCATCTCGTATGGTGGCACCGGTACGGTCAGCGATGTGCAGCAGCCCAGGTATGGTTCGCAGCTCTACGACATCATCATGCCCTGGTAAGTTTCCCCCATCCGTTGAGACAAGAAATTCTTGATGTCCTGGAAAACGCCGGGGACGCCCATCAAGCAAAAAAGCCCGGCTCGCAAGAGCCGGGCTTTATCTTTGCGTGCAAGACGAAGACTAGTCGTCCCTGTAAATTTTTTCGCGCCGTTCATGGCGCTCTTGCGCTTCAATCGACAGGGTGGCGATCGGGCGGGCATCCAGCCGCTTCAGGCTGATCGGCTCGCCGGTCTCTTCGCAGAAACCGTAGGAGCCATCTTCGATCCGGCGCAGCGCCGCGTCGATCTTGGCGATAAGCTTGCGCTGGCGGTCGCGGGTGCGCAGTTCCAGCTGGCGCTCGGCCTCGGTCGAGGCGCGGTCGGCCAGGTCGGCTTGCGGCACGGTCTCGGCCTGCAGATTCTGGATGGTCTCGCGGCTTTCTTTCAGGATCTCGTCCTTCATGCCGTTGAGCTTGCGGCGGAAATATTCCCGCTGCTTCTCATTCATGAACGGCTCGGATTCCGAGGGCCGGTATTCGGGAGAAATCTGGACTGCCATGCATATCCCTTCGACAACTCGAATCGCGCCAGCAGGTTGATTTTAGTGACGCGCGGGCCGGGGTTATATGGCGGCCTACCGGCCCGAAGCAATCGCTATCCTGCGACGGGATGAACCATGCCCAGAAAAGAGGCGGTTCAGGGCCGGAACGGTACAGAAACGACCGGAATCCGGGACTATTTCGCGTCCGCGATATAGGGCTTGTAGCTCTTCTCTTCCACCAGGCCGGAGCCCAGCACGCGGTTGAGATCGCGCTTCAGCGCTGCCCGGCGGTCATTGGTGACATAGACTGCGCGGGCCAGTTCTATGAAGCGGGCATCGAATTGCTGGGCGGCTTCCTTGTCGCGGATATGGTCCTCGATCTCCCACAGGGCCTCGTTGACGGCTTTCAGTGCTGCCGTCAGCGCCGTCACTTCTTCGCTCTGGCGCGCGGGCGCCGCGATCTGCGCCAGAAGCGTCAGTTCCGTGACGACGTTGGCGCGCTTGGCGGCGTCGGTCAGGCGCTCGGCCTTGATCTCGAGGATGGTGATCTTGTCGATCAGCTCACCCCAGGAGACCGGGGTCATCGGCGTGGAGGTCATGGGCAAGCGATCCTGTGGCAGAAGCGCGGTGGCAACTGGGTCCCCCGGACAAGCCGGGGGACACCATTCGCACAAACGGCTTAGGTCCGAAAAGGACCTAAGCCGTGTGCTTATGGTGGTTGCGGGAACAGGATTTGAACCTGTGACCTTCAGGTTATGAGCCTGACGAGCTACCGGGCTGCTCCATCCCGCGTCATATCTTGGGTATGATCCAAGGCGCGCGGGTATAGGCCAGCGCAGCCCCCCTGTCCACCCCTGTCATCAGCGCGCAAAAATCCAGCTTTCCCGCGGCTTTACAGCGCCTTAAGGCGTCCCTGCTAGGGTGTTGCCTGCATTTCGACGGAACCAGGCCCATGGCCCCTGCCAAAACCCTGCTGACGGCAGCGCTGCTGCTGGCGACGGCCCCTGCCTTTGCTGAAACGGTGGTGGCCCAGAAGGGCCGCGCCTTTCGTCCGGCCGAAATCAGCGTGTCGCGAGGCGAAACTGTCATCTTCACCAACGAGGACAGCTACATTCACCAGGTCTATGTCCCCGGCATGTTCGAATCCGCCGAGAAGGCGCCGGGCGAGAATTATTACCAGCCCTTTACCATCAGCGGCACTTTCCAGGTTCGCTGCCGCATTCATCCTACGATGAAGCTGACGGTCAGGGTGCGCTAGCGCGGAAATCCCCCCTTTTCAATGTCCGGGCGTCAGCCTTAAGCCGTCCTAAACCCTGTATACGACATGATGAAGCGCCAGCAGGGGACAGGCTGAACGCGCGATGAGGCTCGCCAAATACACCATCGGCGCCCGGATTTTCGGGGCTTTCGTCACCATGAGCGTCCTGATCGGCGCCATGGGCGTGGCAGGCTATGGCCTGCTCTCGGTGACGGGCGGTATTGCCGTCAACACGTTTGATGGCCCTCTGATGGCGATCAACTATGCCCGCGCAGCGCATTATGACTTTGCAGAGATGAAGCGCACCGAGCTGCGCTTCGAACATGCCGGCAGCGATGCCGAGCGCGTCGCCATCGCCGAGGAGATCGGCAGCATATACGCCAATTTCGAAACGGATCTGGGTGTCGCCGCCGAGCGCAGCCAGCATCCCGACGAACTGCGCATGATCCACGAATTGCGCCCACTGGTGCTGCAATGGCGCAAGCTTCGCGCTCAGGGCGCCATCGCTGAGCTGCCCCTGCTCGAAGTTTCGATCAACGAAAAATTCGATCTGCTGATCGAATATGTCACTGGTCACAGCTTTATCAGTCGCCGCCAGACGGTGGACAATATCAACATTTTCAAATACGCGGTTGGTGGCGTCACGCTGATGGCGTTGTTGCTGGCTGCGGCCATAACTTGGCATCTGCGGTCCAGCATCGTCCGGCCGCTTGCCGCCGTCGCCAACCGCATCCCCAAAGGCGAGCTGCAGACCGTCATCCCGCCCGGCGGCAGTGACGAGACCGGCGCCCTGCTCAATTCCATGACGGTGATGCAGGACAATATCCGCCAGATGATGGCGCGCGAGACGGCCATGCGCCGCTCGGCCGAGAACCGCCTCACCGACGCGCTTGAGACCTCGAATGAAGGCGTGATGCTGGTGGGGCCCGATGGCGTCCTGGCGCTGGCCAATTCCTCGCTGCGCCGCTTCTTTCCGGAACTGGAAACTCTGCTGGTCCCCGGCACGCCGTTCGAGCAGGCGCTGGCCGCGATCCAGGGCCAGCTCGCGCCCGGCCCGCTGGATGGCATCGACATGAGCGGCCATGCCGAGCTGCAGCTCGCTTCAGGCCGCTGGCTGCGCCTGACCGGCACCGCCACCAGCGAAGGCGGCACCATCTTCTTCTTCTCCGACTTCACCGTCATCAAGGAGCGCGAGGAAAGCCTGCGCAAGGCGATGCAGCAGGCCGAAGCCGCCAACGCCGCCAAGACCCGCTTCCTCGCCAATATGAGCCATCAGCTGCGCACGCTGCTCAACGCCATCATCGGTTTCTCCGAGATCATCAACGGGCAATTGTTCGGAGGGCTCGGCAACGACAAGTACCTCGATTATTCCGGCGACATCCTGCGCTCGGGCCGTCACCTGATGGTGGTGATCAACGATGTGCTCGACCTGGTAAAGAGCGAATCCGGCCGCATGCCCTTCCCCGCCCAGGAACTGGACATGCGCGACGTGCTGGAAGATTGCGCCGCCATGATGCGCGAACAGTGCCATGCCGCCGGCCTCAGCCTTGTCGTCGAAGGGGTGGAGCGGCCGCTGCCGGTGTCGGGTGACGCCGCCAAGCTGCACCAGATCTTCCTCAACCTGCTGTCGAACGCCGCCAAGTTCACCGCGCAGGGCGGCACCATCTCGCTGGTGGCGCAAGACACGGCGGAAAGGCTGGCCATCACCGTGGGTGACACGGGCATCGGCATGAGCGCGGACGATATCGAGATCGCCTTCCAGCCCTTCGGCCAGGTCGATAACCGGCTGGAGCGCCGCTATGAAGGTACCGGCCTTGGCCTGCCGCTCTCCAAGTCGCTGGCCGAACTGCATGGCGCCGCCATCGCCATCGACAGCGCGCGGGGCGAGGGCACGCGCGTCACCATTACCTTCCCCAAGGCGGCGATGCTGAAACTGGCCGAAGCGGTCTAGACGCTCGGCTGCGTCGGGATCGGACGCTGCGCCATGTGTTCCTTGGCGGTCTGGATGGCGCGCACAAAGGCGATCGGATCAGCGATGACGGGCGTCAGCACCGAATCGTCGCCAGTGCCTTCGATCCGCACCGTGCCGTAATTGAAGATGCGTCCCAGGACGCCCTGGTTGACCCGCACGCCTTCGATGTTGGGCACCGCGATCTCGTTGCTGCGCAGGGTGAAGACGCCGTATTTCTCGACGAAGCGATGGCTGGTGACGCCGACCTCGGTGGTCCATTTGCGCACGATCATCACCAGCGAATTGCAGACGCAGGCGATGAATAGCACCGCCACCAGCGCCGTGGCCCAGGTGACGGGATCGTCGCTGGCGAACGGCACGGGCCCCTGCTGGGCGCGGGCCAGGAAGGTCAGCAGCAAAAGCCCGGGCACCAGGATGCTGCCCCAGACAGCGACGTCATAAAGCCAATGGAACCTGGCGCGCACGATCACGGTTTCGCCTTCGCCCAGCGACTTGTCGATGTAGGACATGGAGCCTCCCGCTTTTGAAGGCAGCTTAGGTTACTTCAGGGCTGGCTTGAAGGTGCTGAGATTGCCGTCGTTCTTTTCCGGCGGCAGTCCCGTGATCTCCGCCAGCATCGGATAGATGTCCACGTTATCAAAAGGCTGCAGGGTCACGCCCCGGCGGAAGGACGGCCCACGGCCCAGGAACAGCGCATCCATGCTGCGCGCTTCGGGCGGATAGCCATGATCACCGGGCTTCTCTGCGGCCCAGTTCGCCACCGCCTGGCGCGTGACGATGCGCCAGCCATCTTCCGCCGCGCAGATCACGCCGGGCACGCGCGCGTTGGTGCCAAAATGCAGATGCGGCGGAATCTCGCCCTTGCGCCAGCAGGTGGCGTGGGGATGGCTGCCGGCCAGCGCCTTTTCCACTTCGGCTTCATGTCCCGGCAGGGGCTGGATGCCCGCCGACGGCCCGTAATAGAGCAGCTTGAATTTCGTGGTGTCGACGAATTCGTCCAGCACCACCATCTGGCCCTTCTTCATGTCGGCCAGGCCGTGGTCGGACAGGACAATCAGGTTGGTGCGTTGATACAGGCCGCGCCGCTTCAGCCCCGCCACCAGCGTGGCGATGGCGGCATCGACCTGGCGCAACGCCGTGTTCACTTCCGCCGCGTTGGGGCCGTGGTCATGGCCGGCTTCGTCCACGGCATCCAGATAGACGAAGGTGAGCGCGGGCCGCTGCGCCGCCGGCAGATCCATCCAGTTCAGCACCAGCGTGACGGCTTCGGCGGGAGAGGCGCCCTTGCGCCAGGGATCGATATAGCTGGCCCGGCCGCCATTGATGGCGACGTCAGACCCCGGCCAGGCGACGCTGGCGGTGCGCTTGCCCGCCTTGCCTGCCGTCACCCACAGGGGCGTGCCGCCGTTCCACCAGCGCGGATCGGCATAAGAATTGGCGGTCTTGGAGAAAGTCTCCGGCGACACTTTCGGGTCGTCCATGGTGTTGGAAACCAGGCCGTGATGGTCGGGGCGCAGGCCCGTCACCAGCGTGTAGTGGTTGGGGAAGGTCTGGGACGGAAAGCTGGGGTGCACCGCCACGGCATGGGCACCTTCCTTGGCCAGGGCCGTCAGGGTGGGGGTGATGCCGCGCTTGAGGTAATCGGCCCGGAAGGCATCGATCGAGATCACGATGAGCGGCGCCGGGCTTTTGGATGCCGGGCCTTGGGCCATCGCCGGGGTCATGCCCCAGGCTGCCACTGCCACCGCCGCCAACAGCCTTTTCATCGCCAGCACCCCGCCTCTGGCATCAGCCTAGCGCGGCCCCGTGACGGTTCATACCGGCCCGCCCCGGTGCGCGTGGTCGCATGCCCGCCGCCCGGCATGCCCGCAAATTACCTTGATCGGCGGCCAAATTCCGCCTCTCATATCCGTAACATTTATAAACAGGGGAGGCTTTCCAATGAAGCGCAGCATCACGAGTTCTCTTATCACCCTCGGCCTGGTGGCCGCAGTCACCGGCAGCATCGTCGCGGTGCAGGCCCAGGGCACGGCGGCAAACGCCAACATGTCCTTCTTCATCACCAGCGTCGGCACCGGCAATGGCGCCAATCTCGGTGGCCTGGCGGGCGCAGACGCGCATTGCACGGCGCTGGCCAAGGCGGCCGGTTCGACCAAGACCAACTGGCGCGCCTATCTCAGCATCACCGCGACGCCTGCCGCCAACGGCCAGCCGGCCGGCGCGCCGGTCGATGCCCGCAGCCGCATCGGTTCGGGCCCCTGGTACAATGCCAAGGGCGTGCTGGTGGCCAGCACTATCGACGAGCTGCATTCCAAGGCCCTGACCAAGGACCTGCTGCTGACCGAGAAGGGCGTCACCAACAACGGCATGGGCGACACCCCCAACACCCACGACATCCTGACGGGCTCGGACACGGCGGGCCGCTACCTGGCGACGGGGGGCGACACCACCTGCAAGAACTGGACGAGCGGCGCCGAAGGTTCGGCGATGCTGGGCCATTTCGACGGCCGTGGCCCCAATGCCAATCGCAATTTCACCTCGTGGAACTCGTCGCACATGTCGCGGTCCTGCAGCCAGCCTGACCTTGTCGCCACCGGCGGCGCGGGCCAGCTCTACTGCTTTGTGGCGAACTAGTCTGATCGCCTGAAATGCGAAAAGCCCGCCTCGAAAGAGGCGGGCTTTTTTGTTGGCCTGGTTGCTGTACCTAACGGTCCGCGTGATCCGGCAGCAGGACTTCGCGCACGCCTCCGCGCGCCGAAGGCGCGCCATGAAATAATTAAAGGCGTGCGTTACCGGTCAGCATGGTCGGGGAGCAAAACCTCGCGCACGCCCTTATGGTTAGGACTTGAGACGACGCCTTCCTGCTCCATCCGCTCGATCAGGGTGGCGGCGCGGTTGTAGCCGATCTGCAGGCGGCGCTGGATATACGATGTGCTGGCCTTGCGGTCGCGCGCCACCACGGCCAGCGCCTTGTCATACAGGTCGTCGCCGCTGTCGCCATTGCCCTGGCCGAACTGGGCATAGGGATCGCCTTCGCCATCCTCGTCCGGTTCCTCGGTGATGGCGTCGAGATATTCCGGCGCGCCCTGGCTCTTGAGGAAGCGCACCACGTCTTCAACTTCATGGTCGCTGACAAACGGGCCATGAACGCGGCGGATGCGCCCGCCCGCCGCCATGTAGAGCATGTCGCCCTGGCCCAGCAATTGCTCGGCGCCCTGCTCGCCCAGGATGGTGCGGCTGTCGATCTTCGATGTGACCTGGAAAGAGATGCGGGTAGGGAAGTTGGCCTTGATGGTGCCGGTGATGACGTCCACGCTGGGCCGTTGCGTCGCCGCAATAAGATGGATGCCCGCCGCGCGCGCCATCTGCGCCAGGCGCTGCACCGCGCCTTCGATTTCCTTGCCCGACACCATCATCAGGTCGGCGACTTCGTCCACCACCACCACGATGTAGGGCATGGCTTCGAATTCCAGCGTCTCGTCCTCATACACCGGCTTGCCGGTCTCGCGGTCGAAACCGGTCTGCACGGTGCGCTTGAGGATCTCGCCCTTGTCCTTGGCCTTGGCGACGCGCTCGTTGAAGGCCTCGACGCCGCGCACGCCCATCTTGGACATCTTGCGATAGCGTTCTTCCATCTCGCGCACCGCCCACTTCAAAGCCACGATGGCCTTTCGCGGATCGGTGACGACCGGTGAGAGCAGATGCGGAATGCCGTCATAGACCGACAGTTCCAGCATCTTCGGGTCGATCATGATCAGGCGGCATTGCTGCGGCGACATGCGATAGAGCAGCGACAGGATCATGGTGTTGAGGCCGACCGACTTGCCCGAGCCGGTGGTGCCCGCCACCAGCAAGTGGGGCATCTTGGCCAGGTCCGCCATCACCGGCTCACCGCCGATGGTCTTGCCCAGCGCCAGGGTGAGCGGCGCGGGGGCCTTTTCATATTCGCCGGATGCGAACATGTCGCGCAGATAGATGGTCTCGCGGGTCTGGTTGGGCAGCTCGATGCCGATGACGTTGCGGCCCGAAATGGTGGCGATGCGCGCCGACACCGCCGACATGTTGCGGGCGACGTCATCCGACAGCGAGATCACGCGGCTGGACTTCACGCCGGCCGCCGGTTCGAATTCATACAGCGTGACGACGGGGCCGGGACGCACGGCGGTGATACGGCCCTTGACGCCGAAGTCGGACAGCACCGCTTCCAGCATGCGGGCATTTTCTTCCAGCGCCTCGTCGGTCAGGTGCGCGGTGTCCTTCACCGCCACCGGCTCGGCCAGCAGGTCCAGCGCCGGAAGCTGGTATTCGCCGCTGTCCAGGTTCAGCGCGGTCTGCTTGCGCTTCTCGGCCGTGACTGCGACCGCTTTCTTGGCGGCGTCGCGCTTGACGCGGCCCTCGCGGCTTGTCCGACGTTCGGCCAGGCGCTGCGCCGCGATCGGCTCGCGCGACGCGGCGATGCCGTCATCGTCATCGCCGAAGTGATAGCCTTCGTCATCCTCATCATCATGCGGCTCGTGGCGCTCGTCATCGTCCTCGGCGCGCGGGCGGCGGAAGTTGGAAAGCTTCAGCAGGCCGCCCAGCCACAGCGCCGTGCCCGGCAGGTCGGAAGCAGCGCGCAGCAGCGGCTTGAATTTCAGCCCGGTGGCGAGGAAGGCCAGCGGCAGTCCCGCCAGCAGCAGGATCAGCGGCAGGGCATAGGTCAGCCAGGGCGCACCCCACACCTGCCCGGCATGCTGCGACAGGCCCGCTGCGGCGATGCCGATCAGTCCACCCGCACCGGCGGGCAGCGACGCGGGCGCCGGGATCATGCCCAGCCCCGCCGCCACGATCACGGTGGACAGCGGCCAGGCCACGGCCCGCCACATGGCATATTTCAGCGAGCGGCAGCGCATGGCGCGCGTGCCCCACACCAGCAGCGGCGCCAGCGCGCAGATCGCGGCAAAGCCGAAGCTCTGCAGCAGCAGGTCGGCGGCGACTGCCCCGAACGGGCCCATCCAGTTGAGCGCCTCGCGGCCATTGGCGTTGTTGATGCTGGGATCGGCGGCGTGATAGCCGGCCAGCGCGACCAGCGCCGCCAGCGCGGCGGCGATCAGGATCAGGCCGGCGCCGCGATAGACCAGGATGCGAAACAGCCGGCTCATCGCCTGGCGCGCTTCGGTCAATGCATCCTGCATCGCGCCGCCGCGCGCCCTTGGAGAATAGACTGTCGTAGCCTTTGCCATGCCTTGCTCCTCGGGCTCGCGGTCTGTTGTTTCCCCCTCTGTCCGCCACGCGGGCAAGCCCGCTAGCGGACATCTCCCCCCGCCAGATGCTTCGCATCGCGGGGGAAGAAAGCCGGAGTTCAGTCCAATCAGCCGTTACGCCCGGTCCAGAAAATTCCGTACCCTTTCGAGTGCGGTAAGAATGGTTGACAAATCACTAACGAGGGCAATGCGGATATAGGAAAAGCCAGGGTTTGACTGGGTTTTTCCGGCTTCAGTTTCCCGGCCGACATAGGCGCCGGGCAGGACGCGGACGCCTTCGGCCTGCCATAGCCGCAAGGCCGCATCCTCGCCCTGGCCCACATCCAGCCAGAGGAAGAAGCCACCCTGGGGCCGCGTCATGCGGCCTTCCAAGATTCGTTCCGCCGCTGCCATCTTCGCCTGATAGGCGGCACGACCCGCATCAACATGGGCCTCGTCATTCCAGCAGGCGGCGCTGGCCGCCAGGATGGGCGCGGGCACCTGCGGCCCCGCCACGTTGCGGAAGGCGCGGAACCGGGCGATCAGGTTGGCGCAGCCCGCCACCATGCCGCTGCGCAGCCCCGGCAGGCCGGACCGTTTCGACAGCGAATGAAACGTCAGCAGCCGCGAAAAGCCGCCGGACTGCGCGAAGCGCGCCGTCAGGGCGCAAACCGGCGGCGCGTCGAACCAGATGTCGGCATAGCATTCGTCCGCCAGCACCAGGAAATCGTGCCGCTCGGCCAGTTCGAAAAGCGTGCGCCAATAGGCTTCGCTGGCGAAGGCGCCCTCCGGGTTGGATGGGCTGCAGATGAAGACGGCGGCGATGCGGTCCAGCACCGCCGCAGGCAGCGATGCGTAATCGGGCAGGAAGCCGGTGTCCTGGCGCGCCGGGACATAGAGCGGCTCGGCCCCGCAGGCCAGCGCCGCCGCAGCATAGACCTGGTAAAAGGGATTGGGCATGGCGACGATGGGCTGCCCGCCGCCCTTGCGCTCCGGCATGAAGGGAAACAGGACCGAGAACAGGCCCTCGCGCGTGCCGTTCAGCGGCAGCACATGCCGCTCCGGATCGATGCGCCCTTCCGGCAATCCGAAGCGCCGCGTCACCCAGCCCGCAGCGGCCTGGCGCCATTCCCCGGTCCCATCGATCATCGGATAATTGCCGAAGCGGGCGGCCTCGCGCGCCATGGCCGCCGTGACAAACTCCGGCACGGCCCCGGCGGGATCGCCCAGCGACAAGCGGATCGGCTCCTTGCCGGGCTTTTCATCCCCCAAAAGGGCGGCCAGCCGCGCAAAAGGGCCGTCGGGCAGGGCGGAAATACGGGGCAGCGACACGCAGGCATTCCGTGAGAGAAGCGCGGCGAAGCTAGCCGCAAGGCGGCGCTTCGGCCATGAAATTGTCACGGGCCGGGGCAAGGCTTTTCCGCATGGGCGCGCTTTGTGGCAGCATGCGCCCGCCTGGGACGGGGTGGCTATGAAATATCCGGTTGGCATATCCGCGATAGCCGTGCTGGCGGTTTTGGCCGCTGCGGTGCCCGCACCGGCACAAGCGCCTCCACCTGTCGTGGCAGACGAAATCTACACCGTCTCGGTGACGGCGGATTCCCGTGGCCCCGCCATCTGGCGCGTCAGCCGGGGCAATGCCGAAGTCTGGATCCTGGCCACGGTCGGGCTGATGCCCGAAGACCTGGAATGGAACAAGCAGAGCCTGGAAAAAGTCATCACCGGCGCCAAGCAGGTGATGCTGCCGCCGCAACCCGATCTCAACCTGATCGACATTGGCTGGTTCTATCTGTGGAACAGCAGTCTCATCTACCAGCCACGGGGACAGACGCTGGAAGGCTCGCTGCCGGAAAGCCTGCGCGCCCGCTTCGTGGCGGTGCGGACCCTGGCCAAGCGGGAAGCGGATCGTTATGCCCGCGATATTCCCGCCGTGGCGGCGATCAAGCTCAGCGGCGATTTCGCCCGCGCACGCGATCTTACCAGGCGTGAACCCAGACGCACCGTCGAACGCATCGCGCGCGAGGCCAAGGTCAAGATCGCCAATGTCGGCACGTTTGAAGTGATGCCGGCGGTGCGCGAACTGCTCAACCTTCCCCACGACAAGCAGCGCATCTGCCTGGAGCAGGTGGTGGCCGATACCGAACAACTGGCGCGCAACGCCGAGCGCGCCTCTGATGCCTGGGCTGATGGCCGCATCCTGGCGGCGCAGCCGCATTACTCCGAGACGCGGCTGATCGATTGCGCCACGTCGCTATCTGCCAGCGCCGCCAGTGTCGAGACGGCGCATAACACGCTGCTGGCTAACGCCATCGATGCCGCGCTGCGGACACCGGGCAAGAGCGTGGCGGTGATCCCGCTGGGACCGCTGACCCGCAAAGGTGGCGTGCTTGATCTGCTGGGATCGAAAGGCGTGACGATCGATCAACCCGAAGCTTGAACTCGAGCGCTGCAGCGAAGCCGCAGCGCGACCATCCGCATCCGACAGCCTCCTTCCCCCTTCGGGGCGAAGCGCCACGGAAGGGGGAAGGTGTCGCAACGAGGTGTCTGCTTCTTGGCAGACCCGAGTTGCGACGGATGGGGGTTCAATAATTAATGGCCAACGCTTTCTTCATGCAGGTTCACATCCAGTCCTTCCACTTCCACTTCCGCTGAAACCCGCAAGCCCACCATCAGGTCCACGACCTTCAGGATGAGCCAGGTGACGATGGCGGAATAGGCGAAGGTGCCCAGCACATCGTAAAGCTGGATCAGCATCTGCCCGGCATTGCCGTCCGCCGCCCAGCCCTTGCCCGCGTGATTGATGGCGCTGGAGGCGAACAGACCGGTGAGGATCGCGCCCAACGCCCCGCCGACGCCATGCAGGCCCCAGGCATCCAGGCTGTCGTCATAGCCCAGCGCCTTCTTCATCCAGACGGCGGCGACATAGCAGACCAGGCCGGCTGCAATGCCGATGAACAGCGCCCCGATGGGATCGACAAAGCCTGCGGCCGTGGTGATGGCGACCAGACCTGCCACCGCGCCGGAGATCATGCCCAGCACCGAAGGCTTCTGCGCGATCAGCCATTCGGCGAACATCCAGGCGGTGTCGCCGCTGTTCAGCGTGGCTGGCATCGTTGATTCCTTCCCGCGCCACTATAGCAGCCCGCACCCCAAAAGCAGACAGGGGCGCGGATTGCTCCGCGCCCCTGTCGTTTCACTGAAGATGTGGCTTAGTGGCTGTAAGCGCGCTCGCCATGCTCGGTGATGTCCAGGCCTTCGCGTTCCTTCTCTTCGGTCACGCGCAGGCCGAAGATGAGCTTGATGACCAGGAAGACGATGGTGCTGCCGACGCCCGACCACACGATGGTGGTGAGGACGCCCTTGAGCTGCGCCATGACCTGGGTCGCCATGCCCGGATAGACGGCAGCGCCGCCAGCGGTATAGTCGACGATGCCCGCGCCGCCCAGGGCCGGATCGACGACGATGCCGGTGGCGATGGCGCCGACGATACCGCCGATGCAGTGCACGCCGAAGACATCCAGGCTGTCATCGTACTTGAGGGCGTTCTTCACCACGGAGACGAAGAACAGGCAGATCGGGCTGACCACGATACCCAGCACGATCGCGCCCATCGGACCGGCAAAGCCGGCGGCGGGGGTGATCGCGACGAGACCGGCAACGACGCCGGAGGCCGCACCCAGCAGGCTGGGCTTGCCCTTCAGGATCCACTCGACCAGCGGCCAGACGATGCCGGCAGCAGCGGTGGCCAGGAAGGTGTTCAGCATCGCCAGACCGGCATAGCCGTTCGCTTCCAGGTTGGAACCGGCATTGAAGCCGAACCAGCCGACCCACAGCAGGCTGGCGCCGACCATGGTCAGCGTCAGCGAGTGCGGGGCCATCGGCTCGTGGCCGTAACCGACGCGCTTGCCAACCAGCAGGCAGCCCACCAGGGCGGCGATACCGGCGTTGATGTGCACGACGGTGCCGCCCGCGAAGTCGAGGGCGCCGAAGCCCCAGATCATGCCGGCGCCGGCCACGGTGGCGTCAGCCGGATGGGTGGAGGCGAACTCCGGACCCGCCCAGAACCACACCATGTGCGCCATCGGGAAGTAGACCAGGGTGGGCCACAGGACCGAGAAGGCGCAGATGGCGCTGAACTTGATGCGTTCGGCGAAGCTGCCAATGACCAGCGCGGTGGTGATCGCCGCAAAGGTCATCTGGAAGGCCACGAAGACGATCTCAGGGATGACGACGCCACGCGAGAAGGTCTCGACATTGGCGGCGGTGTCCACGCCCTTGAGCAGCGCCTTGGAGAAGCCGCCGACATAGGCGTTCAGCGAACCGCCATCGGTGAAGGCCATGGAGTAGCCCCACAGCGCCCACACGATCATCACGATGCAGGTGATGACCAGCGTCTGGGTCAGGACCGACAGCATGTTCTTCGCGCGGACCAGGCCGCCATAGAACAGGGCCAGGCCCGGCACGATCATGAGAAGGACCAGGATGGTGGAAACCAGCATCCAGGCGGTGTCACCCTTGTCGGGCGTCGGCGCGGCGGCAGGCGTCTGGGCCAGCGCAACGCCAGCGGTCAGTGCGAGGGCGCCGAGACCGGCGACCAGGCCAAGGCCCGCTTTCTTGAGTTGTTCGAGTTTCATCTATCTGTCCCCTTGATTACAGCGCGTCGCCGTCGGTTTCGCCGGTGCGGATGCGCACAACCTGCTCGAGCGGCGTGACGAAGATCTTTCCGTCGCCGATCTGGCCGGTCTTGGCCTTGGAAGTGATGGCGTCGATTACCGCCTCGAGCATCTCGCCCTTCACCGCCACTTCGATTTTGAGCTTGGGCAGAAAGCTCACGGCGTATTCCGCGCCGCGATAAATCTCGGTATGCCCCTTTTGCCGCCCGTAGCCTTTGACCTCCGTCACCGTCATGCCCTGGACGCCGAGCGCGGAAAGCGATTCGCGCACCTCGTCGAGCTTGAAGGGTTTGATGATCGCCGTAATAAGCTTCATCTGCCGTCCTTCCGTGTAATTGCCAGCGCCGGACGAAGGCCCGGCCTTAACGAGTTATCAAGAAGTGGGCCAACTTCTGGCCTTGGAGCCAAACAACTGAAATGGAAGCATAATTTGCGATTTTTGGGCCTGGATGACTCAAAAACAGGCAAGCTGCTTTCGCCCAAATATACGGCAAAAGACGTATTTTGCCTGTTTTTTGATCACAGTTTTGAGGATGCTCAGTGAGACAGGCAGACATCATCATTTCGGGCGGTGGAATGGTTGGGCTGTCGCTCGGCCTGGCCCTGGCGCAGGGCGGCTTTCGCACCGTGATCGCCGATATCGCGCCCATGACGGCGCAGCTTGATCCGAACTTCGATGGCCGGGTCTCGGCCCTGGCCTATGCCACCATCCGCATGGTCCGGGCGCTGGGCGTGTGGGACATGATGGCCACGCACGCCCAGCCCATCCGCGAGATCCTGGTCACCGATGGCGCGCCGGGCCGCGCCGCTTCGCCTTTCTCGCTGCATTTCGATGCCCAGGAAGTGGGCGCGCCGCAACTGGGCGCGATTGTCGAGAACCGCCATATCCGTGCCGCGCTGGCGGCGCGTGCGGCGCAGGAGAAGAACCTGACGCTGATCGCGCCCGCCGCCGTGACGGGCGTGACGGTAACGGGCTGTGGCGTCACCGCCAGCCTGAGCAATGGCGAAACCGTCTCGGCGGCCCTGGCCATCGCCGCCGATGGCCGGGTTTCGCCGCTGCGCGAAAATATGGGCATCAAGACCAGCGGCTGGTCCTATCCGCAGACCGGCATCGTCGCGACGGTGGCGCATGCGCGCCCGCATAATGGCGTCGCCTATGAGCATTTCCTGCCGGCGGGGCCGTTCGCAATCCTGCCCATGACCGACAACAGGTCGTCGCTGGTATGGACCGAAGAAAAAGCCAAAGCCCCGGCGCTGCTGGCGCTGGACGAAGCGCGCTTCAACGCAGAGCTGGCAAAGCGCTTCGGCGCGCATCTGGGTGACGTGCGGGTGACGGGGCCGCGCTGGTCCTATCCGCTGTCCTTCCACATCGCCCGCGATTTCGTGCGCCCACGCTTTGCGCTGGCGGGCGATTGCGCCCACGGCATCCATCCCATTGCCGGGCAGGGTCTCAATCTGGGCCTGAAAGACGCCGCCGCGCTGGCCGAAGTGCTGCTGGATGCAGCGCGGCTGGGCCAGGATATCGGCGCGCTGGATGTGCTGAAGCGTTACGAGCGCTGGCGGCGCTTCGATTCCGTTGCGATGGCCGCCAGCACCGACGCGCTCAACCGGCTCTTCTCCAACGATATCGCGCCGCTGCGGCTGTTGCGCGATGTCGGCATGGGGATCGTCGATTCCATCGGGCCGGCAAGGCGCTTCTTCATGCGCCATGCCGGTGGCGATGTCGGAAAGCTGCCTCGCCTCATGCGCGGCGAAGCGGCCTGACGCGATCTTTTGCCCTCCGGGTTCGTCGCGCGTCGCTCATGGGCCAGTTGCCCACATCGCTCCTTGCTCCTCCCCGGCGGACAAAATCTCTGCGTCAGGTTCTTATGACGGGTCGTTCTGTGATGGGGGCGGCGCCTTCAGGATCATCCACGCTGCCAGTAACGCCATGCCGATGCTGGCAAGCACCGCCAGCACCAGCGGCGTCAGCGGCGCGGCCTGCGCCTGGGCGTCATGATAGAACGGTCCCTGCACCAGCGCGGTGGTGGTGAAGCCGATGGCGCCGCCGATCAGCGCCGCCAGCGCGGCGCGCCGCGCCTTGCCGGCGGGGGCCACAAACGCTGCGCCCAGCCATACCGCCAGCGCGATGACGCCTGCCGTGATCACGCCCATCACCACCAGGACGATCGGGCTCATCTAATGGATCGTCCGCTTCCAGCGCGACCCGGCGCGTTCGCGCGCCGACAGGTTGCTGGGTTTCTCGCGGCCCATCAGGGCGGCGGGCAGGTCTTCATAGAAACGCCGCGCCACCACGGCGACACGGCGGGCCCGCATCTCCTCGGCTTCGTCACGGCTGGCATAGGCCTGCGCCTCAAACAGATAGTGCGTGAGCGGCCCGGACTTGATCTCCTGCACTTCCTCGACCTGCTCGCTGGCGATGTCGAGGGCATGGCGGATATGTGCCTGGGGGTCATGCCGCTCCTGCTCCTGCCGGGCGATGCGGGCGACATTGCTCTCATCGAACTTCTTCAGGCGCGGAAGGGCAAAGCGGTAGAACAGCAGGCAGGCGAAAATCAGGCCGCTCATCCAGAATACATTTGTCATTTTTGTTGCCCCCATCTGTCGGCCACGCGGGCAGGCCCGCTAGCGGACATCTTCCCCCGCCAGTCCTTCGGACGCGGGAGAAGAAAGCCGGTGTGTGCCATGCCCCTGCTGCAAATAGGTCTCGCTGCGCATTTCGACAAGGCGCGAGGCCGTCCGCCGGAAAGTTTCGGCGCCGAAATCGTCGGCCAGCAGGGCTTCTGGCGGCGCGGCGGCCGAGCAGACCAGCTTCACCCCTTCGTCGTACAGCGTGTCGATCAACAAAGTGAAGCGCCGGGCCCAGTTGCGCATTTCGGGCGTCAGCACCGGGATATGGTCGATGAAGACGGTGTGGAAATCCTGCGCGATGGCAAGATAGTCAGCCCCGCCCAGCGGCCGGCCGCACAATTCCTCGAAGCCGAAACGCGCCGCGCCGCGCCCCGCGTGCGGTACCGCCACGGTGCGGCCCAGCACGGTCAGGCTGGCAGGTTTGCCGGGGCCACCCGCGACTTTGCCCCAGGCCGCATCCATCGCCGTATCGGTTTGCGGCGACAGCGGCGACATATAGACGTCCATGTCCTTCAGGTTCTGCAGGCGATAGTCGGTAGGCCCGTTCAGTGTCACCACCTCCATCCGCGCCTGGATCTGCGCAATGAAAGGCACGAAGAGCTGGCGGTTGAGGCCGCCTTCATACAGGCGTTCCGGCGGGGTGTTGCTGGTCGCCACGATCACCATGCCCTGTGCAAAGAATTGCTCGAACAGGCGGCCCTGGATCATCGCGTCGGCCACGTCGGTGACCTGGAATTCGTCGAAGCACAGCAGGCGCGCGTCTTTGGCGATGGCGCGGGCCAAGGGCGCGATGGGATCGTCCATGCCCGGCTGAGCGCGCAGCGCATGGATGCGGGCATGGACATCGCGCATGAAGGCGTTGAAATGCAGGCGCTGCTTTTTTGGCTCCGGCGCGTCGGCGAAGAACAGGTCCATCAGCATGGTCTTGCCGCGCCCGACATCGCCCCAGATGTAGAGCCCCTTCAGGGTTTCGCGGGACCGGAACAGGGAAAAACCTTTCGGCGTCAGCGCGCGGGCCAACGCCGCCAGCTTCGCCGCTGCTGCGGTCTGCGCCGGATCGGGTTTCAGCTCGCCCGCTTCCAGGGCGCGGGCATAGGACGATGGCGTCATGGTGCCTCGTCCAGCACGGCCTGCGCCATCTGCGCATCCAGCCGTTCCACCATCTGGCCTTCGAAATTGATCACGCCCTTGTCCCGGTTCTGCGGTGCGGCGAACGCAGCCAGCAGGCGGCGGGCGCGATCCATCTCTGCGGGCGAAGGCGCGAAGGCAGCGCGGGCCGCATCGATCTGGGCCGGGTGAATCACGGTCTTGCCATCGAACCCGAAATCGCGGGCCATCGCGCAGGCGCTTTCGAAACCCGCCATATCGGCAATGTCGTTGTGCACGCTGTCCAGCGCCAGCGCGCCATGTGCCCGCGCCGCCGTCACCAGCGCACTCATGGCGTAATGCAGGTTACTGCGCCCGGCGACAGGCCGCGCGCCCATTTCTTTCAGCAGGTCATTGGCGCCCAGCACTAGCGCCGTGGCCGACCGCGCGATCTGCGGCAATGCCAGCACGGCGGCGGGTGTCTCGATCATCGCCCAGAGCGGCTGCGGCGTGAGCAGCCGCGCCGCCGCCAGGTCGGCGTCGCTTGCCACCTTGGGCAGCGCGATGGCGTCGGCGCCATGCGCAGCCTTCAGGTCCTCGACGCCGAACGGACTGGTGAGCGGGTTGATCCGCACCACGGTCGGGCGTGGGCCAAAGGCGCGGGCGGCAATCGCCGCCTGCACCGCCGCGCGGGCTGCGGCCTTCTCGCCGTCACCCACCGCATCTTCCAGGTCGAGGATGACGAAGTCATAGGCCAGCCCGCGCGCCTTCTCGATCGCCCGGGCATTGCTGCCCGGGACGAACAAGGCGGTGCGGAGGTGGCCGCTACGAATTACTCGACGCCTTCGACCACGAGGAACTCGCCGTCGCTGATCGACTGGCGGATCAGCTTGGCTTCGGAATATTCCGGCGAGTTGTAGCAGGCCAGCGCCGCTTCCATCGACGGGAACTCCACCACCACGTTGCGGGCGCGGGCCGGGCCTTCCAGCACTTCGGTCTTGCCGCCACGCGCCAGGAACTTGGCGCCGTTGCGCACATAGGCCGGACGGCCGATCTCGACATACTTCTTATAGGCTTCGGCGTCACGGACATCGACGCGGGCAATCCAGTAGACCTTCGGCATTATGCACTCCTGAGCAGTTTGCGTTTGATGAGGGCTTCGGCGATCTGCACGGCGTTGGTGGCCGCGCCCTTGCGCAGATTGTCGGCGACGATCCACAGCGACAGGCCGTGGTCCACCGTCGGGTCCTTGCGAATGCGGCTAACATAGGTGGCGTCTTCGCCTGCACATTCGATGGGCGTAGCGTAGCCGCCATCCTCGCGCTTGTCGACCACCAGCACGCCCGGCGCGGCGCGCAGGGCGTTGCGCGCCTGTTCGGCGGTGATGGGATTTTTGAACTCGATGTTGACCGCCTCACTATGGCCGATGAAGACCGGTACGCGGACGCAGGTAGCGGTGAGCTGGATGTCGGGATCTAGGATCTTCTGCGTCTCCACCGCCATCTTCCACTCTTCCTTGGTGAGGCCGGAATCTAGGAAGACGTCGATATGCGGAATGACGTTGAAGGCGATCTGCTTGGTGAATTCGCCGACCTCGACCGGATCGGCGACGAAGACAGCGCGGGTCTGGCGGAACAGCTCGTCCATCGCGTCCTTGCCCGCGCCGGAGACGGACTGGTAGGTCGAAACCACCACCCGCTTGATCTTCGCCAGGTCGTGCAGCGGCTTCAGCGCCACGACAAGCTGGGCGGTGGAGCAGTTGGGATTGGCGACAATGCCCTTCTTGATCTCCAGCAGGGCATCGGCATTGACCTCCGGCACCACCAGCGGCACGGCCCGGTCCATGCGCCAGGCGCTGGAATTGTCGATCACGATGCAGCCGGTGGCGGCGATCTTGGGCGCCCATTCCTTGGCGATGTCGCCGCCGGCGCTCATCAGGCAGATGTCGGTGCCCTTGAAGTCGTAATAGTCTAGCGCCTTGATCTTGAGGACATTGTCATCGCCGAACGAGACTTCGGTGCCGACCGAGCGGGTCGAGGCCAGCGCCACCACTTCGCTGAAGGGAAACTGGCGTTCCACCAGCACCCGCAGCATCTCGCGCCCGACGTTACCGGTGGCGCCTACGACGGCAACTTTATAAGCCAAAGTGAAATCCTTTGTTTTGGGTCGCGCGGCCGGACGCAAAAGTCTGCAACTTTTGCTGGCCGACGCTCCACCGGGGCAGAGCAATACTAAAGAGGGCGGGGAAGGAAAAGGATTACCGGTTCCAGCGCAGCCGGAGCATGCCGCTGCTCATGCTCAGGCTGGGCACATAAGGGTTGCGGGCCTGTGGCGCGATCAGGTCGAACCGGCCGTCGCGCACGCCCAGGCTCTGGGCCACCTGCTCGGAATAGGTCGTGGGGTGGGGGCCGCGCGCCACCGGGGTGGCCATGCTCTGGCGCTGCCTCTGCAACTGGGGATTGGGGATGGGCGGCAGGCCGCCGCTGCCCGGGACGCCGCCTGCGGCTGCGGGTCCGGCGATCAAGACCAGGGCGGCAATCAGGCCGGGGATCGTGCCAGAGCGTGTTATGGCGAGAAACCTGGGTATCTGCTTGGACAACGCGAACCGGCGGAACTTCGTTGCAAGCGCTGTAAAGTTCCTGCGCCGGATTGGCTTGGCGGGGCGCAGACTTGCCCCTAGTCTGCGGGCCGGACTGTCGAATTCAGGATACCAGATGGCGAAGAAAATGCGTCAGGCGGGCGCCATGCTCGCATTGGCGGGCATGATGACGAGCACGGGAGCCCAGGCGAAAGCCTGCGCCAGCGCCTCGGAAATCTATGCCATCCAGGTGGCGGCGGTGCAGCAGGAGCTGACCGACGCGGCGCTGACCTGCGGCCCGGTCGCAGTCGCCAACTTCAACCGCTTCATCAAGACCTTCCAGGGGGAGCTGCGCCGGTCCGACAATGTGCTGCTGGCCATGTTCAAGCGCATGCATGGCGGCGCGGCGGGCGTGCGCGAGCATGATTCTTTCAAGACCCGTGCCATCGCCAATGCCGAGCGCCGCCGCGTCAAGCCGGGTGCGCATGAAGGCTTCTGCGCCACCGCCCAGATCGTGTTCGACGCAGCGCTGGCGCCCGACAAGCCGGTGCTGGAGGATTTTGTCTCCGGTGTTCCTGTCTATGAAAAGAACCCGCTCGACAGTTGCGCCATCACTGTGGCGATGAACCTGCAGGGCGTGAAGGCTGGCCCCGATATCGCGCCGACGCCGCGCCCAGACCGCCCCGGCGATGTGGCCATCAATGCGGTGGTGCCTGCTGTGGCTGTCCCCAGTGACCCCGGTATGCCGAAGTTTTAGAAGGTTCACGGCTGAATATCGAAAAGGCGCGGATACACGCCGCGCCTTTTTGCGCCTTTTAAATGCCGGCAGTTTCAGAAATCACGAGCACCGCAGCAAAGCCGCGGCGCGACCCTCCGCTTGGGCAAAGCCCCACCTCCCCCTTTGCGCGCCTAGCGCGCCCAAAGGGGGAGGTGGCCGTAGCTGTCCAGGCGCGCAGCGCCGATTAAGCCAGTGAAGGCCGGAGGAGGTTCAACAAATGATCAGCCACAAAAGAAAAGGGCCGGTCTTTCGACCGGCCCTGATCTTTTCAGGAAAGAACCTGACGCTTAGCCACCGAGATCGATGACGGCACGACGGTTCTTGGGCTCGCGGACGCCGGGGCCCGTGGGGACCAGCGGATCGTTGAAGCTCTTGCCCTCGATGGCGACGCCATCGGCACCAATGCCCTGACGGACCATTTCGTCCTTCACGGAGGTGGCGCGACGGATCGACAGAGCCTGGTTGTAGGTCTGCGAGCCGACGGTATCGGTATGACCCGTCACCAGCACGCGCACCGAGCCCAGCGTCTTGGCGGCCGCAACGGCCTCCGTGACAGTCGCCTGCGCTTCAGCCGTGAGGTTCGACTTATCAAAGTCGAAGAACACGATGAAGGTCCGAGCCGGCGGCGGCGGCGGGGGGGGCGGAGGCGGAGGCGGAGGCGGAGGCGGAGGCGGAGGCGGAGGCGGGGGAGGCGGCGGCGGCGGCGGCGGGGGAGGCGGCGGCGGGGCCGGCGGCTCCAGGAACCAACGCAGGCCGATGATGCCGGCATGTTCGGTGAAGTTGCCAACGCGCATCGGCGAGAAGGCGGCATAGGCCGACGGGGCGAAGGTGTCGACCAGGATCGAGCGATAACGGTAGTCGAGGAACAAGTCGACATCCGGGGCGACATGCCAGGTCAGGCCGGCGATGCCCTGGAAGGCGAAGTTCACGTCCGAGACGCAGAAGAAATCTCTGGTGACGCCAGCGGTGACGGTGGTGGCACGGAGGTAGCCGTTGCCAACGCCCAGGCCGCCGCCGATGGAGAAGTCCACGGCGTCGCTCAGGGGAATGTCCCAGATCGCGTTCACGAAGGTGGTCTTGCTCTGTGAGTAGCCGCCGGTGAAACCGCCGGAAACTTCGACGTCGCGCCAGGCGTAGCCGGACTCAACTTCCAGGCGGAAGTTTCTGTCGAACTTATAACCGAAGCTCAGAATGGCCAGGCCGCCGGTTTCGGATTCGACCTTGCCATTGACGTCGGGTTTGATGGTCGAGCGAACTGAGACGCCATTCTGCTGGGCGATGCCGCCACCAAGGCCGAGATACCAGCCTTCTGCAGCCACCGCTGGGGAGGCGGCGAGAGCCGAGACGGCCACGCCCGCCAAGGCGATCAAACGAAGTTTCATTGTCTACCCTCTTAAAAATGGACGACAGGAACGCATCCCAGCCATGCCGAAGCTAATGCATCACTTGATAGAAGCGAACCAGCAAAATGTCTCCAACGTAATTGTTGCTTTGTGGGATGCGCCGGTCGCGCTTCAGGTCTTTATACGAAGTGTGTGACTGCACAGACACAGACGACCGAGAAAAGTGGTCCCGAATTCACTTTGCACGGGTATTTCCGGTAAAAAATTACGCGCAGGTAATGTAGTGAAAATACCATTTTGTACAATACCTTACCGATAACCAGCTCAGCCTCATCACTTGTGCTTAACTCGCATGATGAAAACCGCCGTCGCGGAATTGACTCGCCTCCTGGACCTGGAAAAGATCGAGGAGAACATCTTCCGGGGCTTCAACCCGGCCGATCTGTCGCAGCGCGTCTTTGGCGGCCAGGTGCTAGCCCAGGCGCTGGTGGCGACCAGCCGCACCGCGCCCCCCGGCCGGGCCTGCCACTCGCTGCACGCCTATTTCCTGCGCCCGGGCGATCCCGCCATTCCCATACTCTACAAAGTCGACCGCAGCCGCGATGGCGGCAGCTTTTCGGTCCGGCGGGTGGTGGCGATCCAGCACGGGGCCCAGATCTTTGTCCTGGCGGCCTCCTTCCAGAAAGAGGAGAGCGGCTTTGTCCACCAGGCAGTGATGCCCGAGGTGCCGCCGCCCGAAGCGCTGCCAAACCCGTTTGGCGAAGAGGGCAGCTTCGGCGAGGGCGGTGACGCCACCGTCGCCAAGGGCCTGTGGCGGTCGCGGCCGTTCGAGTTTCGCCCGGTGCTGCCGCGCGGACTGGGCGATCGCCCGGCCCGGGCGCCGCTCGACCATATCTGGTTCCGCGTGCCGCCGCCGCTGAACGCCGAGACGGTGGTGCACCAGGCCTTCCTCGCCTATGCCTCCGACATGTCGCTGCTCGATACCGCGCTGTTGCCGCACGGCAAGGACATCTTCTCCGACCTGCAGGTCGCCAGCCTCGATCATGCCATGTGGTTTCACCGGCCCTTCCGCGCCGATGACTGGATGCTCTACAGCCAGGACAGTCCTTCGGCCTCAGGTGCTCGCGGGTACGCGCGGGGATTAATTTTCCTGCGCGATGGAACGCTGATTGCGTCGGTTGCGCAGGAAGGGCTTATCCGTCCGCGCTAGTTTAATGACCCCCGCCGGCCTTCGCTGGCCTAACCGCGCTTCGCGCTGGCCAGCTACGGCCACCTCCCCCTACTGTGCGCTGCGCGCACGAAGGGGAGGCGGGGCTTTGCCCAAACGGCTGGCCGCCCTCCAGTTCCGCTACGCTCCACCTACGGCCGGCCATAGCGCTGGAGGCTGGAATGCACCAACAATCAAAACGGACCACCCAGTGGGGGCCGATCAACCGCGCGCCGCATCCTGGCGGCGTTCTGCGTCTCGGTGCGGCTGGTCGAAGGCGATGATCCCGATATGTTGCTGGCAGACGGAAAGATCGACGCCTTCTTCCTCACCGCCGCCGCGCCGTTCGGCCCGGTGTCGCAGGCGCTGGCAGGCGGCAATGCCGGGCTAGTTCCGATCACAGGCGATGGCGTGGAACGCCTGCTGGCGCAGGAACCGCAATTGCAGCACGCCATCATCGCGGCGCAAACCTATCCGGGCGCACCCGCCCTCAACACCATCGCCACCCGCACGCTGTGGGTGGTGAACGCCAGGGTGCCCGATGCCCTGGTCTATGGCATCACGCGGGCGCTGTTCAATTCGGCCAACCGCGCGGCACTGGTCGCCGGTCATCCGGCGGCGCATAAAATTGGTCTTGCCACCGCAGCATTGGAGCTGCCAGCGCCATTACATGCTGGGGCGAGGCGATATTTCCGCGAGGCCGGGTTGTTGGCGCGCTAGGCGATACCGGCGTCGACTTCCTGCTGCGCCATGCGGCCCCAGGCGAGCATGCCGGGCAGCGCCATGACGCGCGCCATATAGGCGCTGACGGCGGGCGGCGTCTTGACGCCATAGGTGACGAAGCGCGACACCACCGGGGCATACATCGCGTCGGCGATGGAAAAGCGGCCGAACAGGAACGGGCCCTTATGCGCTTTCAGCGCTGAAGCCCATAGCGACAGGATGCTCGCGATCTCGATTTGCGTGTTCTTGCGCAATGCCGGCAGCGGCCGTCTCTCGACGAAATACATGCTGAGCTGGTCGCGCACATTCGGAAAGCCGGAATGCATCTCGGCGGCATAGGCGCGGGCGATGGCGCGGGTGGCGGCGTCGGCGGGCCACAATCTTGCCTTGGGATGGCGCTCGGCCAGGGTCTCGCAGATGGCAAGGCTGTCCCACACCGTCACGGTCTTGCCGCGTTCGGTGATTTTCAGGGCGGGCACCTTGCCGGACGGCGAATGTTTCAGGATCGCCTTTTTCGTCTCGCCCTGCTGGCGCAGCCTGATCTTCACCGTTTCGAAGGGCATACCGGCCTGGGTCAGCGTCAGCCAGGGCCGCAGGCTCCAGCTCGACCAGTTGGCGGTGCCGATCACGAGCGTATAGCGGGCGGGCATCGGGCTTTCCTTGCAACAAGCGCTGGCCATTCATAGAGTCTGTACCAGAAGAAAATAAGAGTTATTCATGCATCCCAGCCTCATTCGCAGCGCCAAAAATGCCGTGCCGGTGCATCTGGTGACGGCCAAGGCGGCAAAGGCGTTTCTCGCCGCGGATCGCCACCGCGCCGCGCTCGCCGCCGCCGGTTTTGCCGGGCGCGAAGGCGAATTAATGCCGCTGCTGCTCGGGGCAAAGGTCGCAGGCTGGGTGCTGGGGCTGGGCGAGGGCAATGACAGCTTCGCCGCCGCCGCCCTGGCCGAGAAACTGCCCGCTGGCGTCTATCGCCTGGGCGAGACGAAGCTGGATGCGACGCAGGTGACGCTGGCCTGGCTGCTGGGGACCTATGCGTTTACCCGTTACAAGCCGAAGAAGACCAGGGCCCCGCAACTAGTCGTGCCGCCGGGCGTCGATGGCGAAGAGATCTCGCGCATCGCGCAAGCCGTCTTCCTGGCGCGCGACCTGATCAACACGCCCGCCAACGACATGGGCCCCGCCGAGCTTGCCGCTGCAGCCAAGGCGCTGGCGGCACAGCATGGCGCGAAGTTCAGCATTACCCGTGGCGCGGCGCTGAAGAAGAATTTCCCGCTGATCGAAGCAGTGGGGCGCGGCTCGTCGCGCCCTCCCTGTCTGATCGATCTGCGCTGGGGCCATCCAAAAGCGCCGCGAGTGACGCTGGTGGGCAAGGGCGTCTGTTTCGACACGGGCGGCCTCGACATCAAGTCGTCTGCCGGTATGCTCACCATGAAGAAGGACATGGGCGGCGCCGCCGTCGCGCTGGCCGTGGCCGCGCTGGTGATGGGCGCGAAGCTGAAACTGAATCTGCGGGTGCTGATCCCGGCGGTGGAAAATTCCGTCTCGGGCGATGCCTTCCGTCCCGGCGATGTCTTCAAGAGCCGCAAGGGCCTGACGGTGGAGATCGGCAACACCGATGCCGAAGGCCGTCTCATCCTGGCCGATGCGCTGGCGTTGGCCGATGAGGAGACGCCAGAATTGCTGCTCGACATCGCCACCCTCACCGGCGCGGCGCGGGTCGCCACGGGCATGGAGCTGCCGCCCTTCTTCACCAATGACGAAGCGCTGGCGGCAGACCTGTCGCGCCATGCACTGGCGGTGTACGATCCACTGTGGCGGCTGCCGCTGTGGCAGGGCTATGACTTTTCGCTCGGCAGCCGCGTCGCCGATCTCACCAACAATCCCGCTTACAGTTATGCTGGCGCAATCACGGCGGCGCTGTTTCTGGGGCGCTTCGTGACACAGACCAGGGGCTGGGGCCATCTCGACATTCCGGCCTGGAACGACCGCCTCCGTCCCGGCCGCCCCATTGGGGCCGAGGCCAACAGCGCCCGCGCCCTCTATGCGCTGCTGAAGGAACGTTATGGCCCTCCCCCTGTGCGCGAAGCGCATAAAGGGGGAGGTGGCCGTAGCACTCAGACCGCGAAGCGGGCGTCGCGTGCGAAGGCCGGAGGGGGTCATAAATGACTCTCGATAAGCGGATCAATGCCGCCCGCCCCGATCTCGCCGCCGCGCATCTGCGGGGCAAGGTCGACGCCCTGCGCTTCGTCGAAGGGCAGGCCGCCTCCATCGCGGTGGGCCGCGCCTCGCTCCGCGCCGAGCCCGCCTTCACGGCGGCACAGGATAGCGAGCTGTTGCATGGCGAGCGCGTCATGGTCTATGAGCGCAAGGATGGCTGGGCCTGGGTCCAGGCGGCCAATGACGATTATGTCGGCTATGTCCGCGAAGAACAGCTTGCCGCGCCGTTCGATACCCATCTGCAGATCGCGGCGCTGATGACGCCGGTTTTCCCCGCCGCCGATTTCAAGACGCCGGTGAAAGACATGCTGCCCATGACCGCTGAAGTGAACCTACTCACCCAGCTGGGCAACTTCATCCTGATCGCGCCGGATACCTGGGTGCATCGCCACCATGTCGCCATGCTGGACGAAGTGCAGCCCGACTGGGTGGCGGTGGCGGAATCCTTTTTCGGCGTGCCCTATGTCTGGGGCGGCAAGACTTTTGCGGGGCTCGACTGTTCCGGCCTGGTCCAGACTGCACTTGCGGCCAGCGGCATCCGCAGCCCGCGCGACACCGACATGATGGAAAAGCACTTCCCGGATTCCGGGCCCGAGCTGGCGCGCGGCGACCTGGTGTTCTGGAAAGGTCATGTCGGCGTCATGCTGGATGGCGCGCAACTGCTGCACGCCAATGCCTTTCACATGATGGTCGCGATTGAACCCTTGCCCGACGCGATCCTGCGCATCGAAAAGAGCGCCGGGCCGATAACGTCGATCAAGCGCCCGCGCTGATTTGATGATCCCCCTCCGTCACAGCTCGGGTTTGCGTTCCGCAAACACCTTGCTGTGACACCTCCCCCTTTAGGTGCTTCGCACGAAGGGGGAGGAAGCTGGCAGATGCTGCGGGTCGCCCGGCGGCTATGCTGCCGGGCTCGAGACTTCTGGATGTCTGCGCAGGTGCCAAAACAAAAGGCCGGTCACGCGAATGACCGGCCCTTGCGTTTTGTTCTGAAGCGGTTGCGCTAGTGCGCCGCCGGTGCGGCGGAAGCCTCGGCAGGCTTTGCGGCTTCGGCCGGTGCGGCAGCAGCACCCTCGGCAGGCTTGGCGCCTTCCGCGGGCGCGGCAGCCGGGGCCGCAGCTTCGGCGGGCTTGGGCGCGGGGATCGGCGCCTGAGTATCGGCATTGGTGCGCAGGAAGGCGATCAGGTTGATGCGATCTTGGGCATTGCGCAGACCGGCGAAGCTCATCTTGGTGCCGGAGATGTAGGCACCGGGCGAGCGCAGGAAGTGGTACAGCTCGTCATAGTTCCAGGTGCCGCCCTTGGCCTTCATGGCCGCCGAGTAGGCGAAGCCGTTGCGGCCTTCGCCCTTGGGCTTGTCCACCACGGAATAGATGTTCGGGCCGATCTTGTTGGCGCCGCCCTTTTCGAGCGAGTGGCACTGCAGGCAGCGGCCGGAAACGTCCTTGCCCTTGGCGACGTCGGCCGAGGCCAGCACGGTGCCCCAGTCGGGCATCGTTTCGGTGGCGGCGGGCGCGGCGCCGCCGGGGCCTGCCTCGACCACGCCCTCGACGACATAGCCGGGCTTGGCAGGCTCTTCAGCCTCGTAGACGATCTCGGCGGCGGTCTTGATCACAAAAGCGAAGACCAGAGTGCCCAGCACGGCGCCGGCGATCTTGTTCCACTCAAACGAATCCATGCGGGCAAGCTCCCAAATGCGCGTTTCGTTTGGCCACGCGACAAGCCAAAAAACCGGGCAGATTACCCGGCAGAAATACGGTGGGACATTACCCGCCCGGCCTTCGCCGTCATTGCGGCGTAGCGTCGCATAAAATATAGAGCCCGCCTGACCTTAGGTGTAGTTCCCATGAAGCCCGTCGTGATCATCCCGGCCCGGATGGCCTCCACCCGCCTGCCAGGCAAACCCCTGGCCGACATAGGGGGGGTGCCCATGATCGTCCGGGTCTGGGCCCAGGCCATGAAAGCCGGGATCGGCCCGGTGATCGTGGCCGCCGGGGACGCGGAAATCGCCGACGCGGTGGAGCGGGCGGGGGGCCATGCCGTCCTCACCCACCCGGACCTGCCCTCGGGCTCGGACCGGGTCTTTTCCGCCCTGGAGGGGGTGGATCCAGAAGGGCGGTACGACACGGTGATCAACCTGCAGGGCGACCTGCCCGCCCTCGCCCCGGCCCAGCTCCAGGCGGTGGCCCAGGCCCTGACCGGGCACGACATTGCCACCCTGGCCGCCCCGATCACCGACGAAGCCGACCGGGCCAACCCGGCGGTGGTCAAGGCGGTGGTGGCGTGGGAGCAAGGCGGCGCGAAGGGTAAGGCCCTCTATTTCAGCCGTGCCACCGTCCCCACCGGGCCGGGCGAACATTTCTATCATGTCGGGATTTACGCCTATCGCCGCGACGCGCTGGCCCGCTTTGTCCGCCTGCCGCCGTCACCGCTGGAGACGCGCGAGAAGCTGGAGCAGTTGCGCGCCCTGGAAGCGGGCATGTCCATTGCCGTGGCGCGGGTGGACAGCGTGCCGCTTTCGGTGGATACGCCTGAAGACCTCGAGTTTGCGCGGAAGATCATCAAGTGACGGACACCATCCAGAACGCCAAGCGCATCGCCTTTCAGGGCGAGCCCGGCGCCTATGCCAACCTGGCGGCGCAGCAGGCGGTGCCCAAGGCGCAGGCCATGCCGCAGCCCAGCTTCGAGGCGGCGGTCGAAGCGGTGCGCAGCGGTGATTGCGATCTCTGCATCATCCCGGTGGAAAATTCGCTGATCGGCCGCATCGCTGACATCCATCACCTGCTGCCGGATTCCGGCCTGCACATTGTCGGCGAGCATTTCCTGCCCATCCGTCACCAGCTTCTGGGCCTGAAGGGTGCCACGCTCGAAGGCGTCACCGATGTCTTCAGCCAGCTTCCGGCGCTGGCCCAGTGCCGCACCATCATCCGCGAGCGCAAGCTGAAGGAGCATCACTGGTACGACACGGCGGGCTCGGCCAAGCATGTCGCCGCACTGAAGGATCCGCAATGCGCCGCCATCGCCTCGCATTTGGCGGGCGAGATCTACGGCCTGCAGGTGCTGGCGGCCGATGTGGAAGACGAACATCACAACGCCACCCGCTTTCTCATCATGGCGCGCGCCGCGCAGTTGCCGAAGAATGAAGGCAAGGTGGTGACGACACTGATCTTCCAGGTGAAGAACGCGCCCGCCTCGCTCTACAAGGCGATTGGCTGCTTCGCCACGGCGAGCATCAACATCACCAAGCTGGAATCGTATCAGCTCGGCGGCTCGTTCAACGCCACCCAGTTCTATGCCGATATCCAGGGCCATCCCGACGCGCCCAATGTGCATCAGGCGCTGGAAGAACTGCGCTTCCAGACCGCGAAAATGACGGTGATGGGCGTCTATCCGGCGTCGCCCTTCCGGGAAGACATGCCTTGATTGAAACCCTCCGCCCTTCGCTGGCTTAATCGCCGCTGCGCGGCTGGCCAGCTACGGGCACCTCCCCTTCCGGCGTGCCGCCTCGCTGCGCTCGGCTAGGACCAGCTTTTCTAATTCGCTTCGTTCATAAGAAAAGCTAGGTCTTCGCACGCAAAGGGGAGGAGGGTCAGGGTTTCGCGGCGGTCATGCGCGGGGCGCATGGGCGCTGTCTTGCGGCATAGGGCAGGCATGCCCAGATACCGTCTGCAGAAAAGCGGTGGCTGGCAGCCGCCGGGAGGTCCAGATGAAGAAGATTGTGGAAGTTTTGCATGCCCAAGGTGGGCATTGGGTCGGCGACGGTTTTCCCGTCCGCTCGATCTTTTCCTATGACCGCCAGGCGCAGGAAAACAGCCCCTTCCTGCTCTTCGACTATGCCGGCCCCTACAATTTCCCGCCCGCCACCACCCCGCGCGGCGTCGGCCAGCATCCCCATCGCGGCTTCGAAACCGTGACCATCGCCTATGAGGGCGAAGTGGCGCACCGCGACTCCACCGGCGGCGGCGGCACGATCAAGCCGGGCGATGTCCAGTGGATGACGGCGGCGGGCGGCATCATCCACGAGGAATTCCATTCCCCGGCCTACACCAAGACCGGCGGGCCGTTCCGCATGGTGCAGCTGTGGGTGAACCTGCCGCAGAAGGACAAGATGACCAAGGCGGGCTACCAGGGCCTCACCAGCGACACCATCCCGGTGGTGGCACTGGCGGGCGGCGGCACGGCGCGCATCATCGCGGGCGAACTGGACGGCGCGAAAGGCCCCGCGCGCACCTTCAGCCCGATCAATTTGTGGGATGTGAAGCTCAAGGCCGGGTCGGAAGCGACACTCGATCTGCCGGAAGGCCACACCACGCTGGTGGCGGTGCTGTCGGGCCATGTCACGGTTGACGCGACCGGGGCGGGCGAGGCCGAGATCATCCGCTTCACCCGCGAGGGCAGCGGCGTCACGATCCGGGCCGATGGCGACAGCCAGTTGCTGGTGCTGACCGGCGAACCGCTGAACGAGCCCGTCTTCGGCTATGGCCCCTTCGTCATGACCAGCGAGGCGGAAATCCGCCAGGCCATCACCGACTTCAACAGTGGCCGCTTCGGCCAGGTCGCGCCGGCCTGAGGCCCGGTTGCGCGCACCTTCTAGTGCGCGCGCTTCTTCTCGATGATCTCTGACGCCATGCGCGTATAGCGCGCGGCTTCGGCCAGCCCGCCCAGCGCCAGATAGGCGCTGGCGCGGCGCATGCAGGCGGCGGGGTCACGCTCCGGGGGCAATGCCTGCGGCTTTGGCGTAATCCGTGGGGCGTGGTTCAGTTTCATGCGGGCGGGACTCTGCCCCAGGCGCGGCGCAAAGCAATACACGCGAATAGGGGGTTGCGGTTGCATCCGTGACTGCCGACCCGGGCCGCTCAGCCTTCCGCCCAGTCCTTCAGCAGGTGATGCGCGATGGCGATGGCGGCGGGCACGCGCATCTCGTCCATCACTTCGTCCTGCAGCCACTGGCGCGCCTGGGCCTTGGTGACCCAGCGGGCCTCGACGATCTCGGCCCCGTCGATCACGACATCCTGCGACGTCACCTCGGCAAAGCAGCCCAGCATCAGCGCCGACGGAAACGGCCAGGGCTGGCTCCTGTGATAGCGCACCGCGCCCACCGCCAGGCCGGTTTCCTCGCGCAGCTCGCGCTTCACCGCTTCTTCCATGGTCTCGCCCGGCTCGACGAAACCGGCAAAAGCCGAGAACAGGCCGTTGATGAACCGCACATTGCGCCCCACCAGGGCTTCGTCGCCAAAGGTGGGCAGCATGATCACCACCGGATCGGTGCGGGGAAAATGCTCGGCGGCACAGGCCGGGCAGGCGCGGCGATAGCCGCCATCGCGCATGGCGGTGGCGTGGCCGCAATTGGGGCAGAAGCCGTGGCGCGCATGCCAGTCCAGCAGCGCCTTGGCCTGTCCGGCGATGGCGGTGTCGCGGCCGGGCAGCACAAAGGCGGCGGCGCGCAGCTCTTTGAATTCGCCATTCAGTTCGGGCGGGGTTTCCTCGCTGCCCAGGTCCACCGCGAACAGGGGCTGGCCGCCATCCAGGCCCAGGAAGATTTGCGGCCGGGTTTCCCACTCCGCCCGCCAGGGCAGGAAACGGGCGCGGTCCTCCAGCAACAGGGGCTTGAGCTGCCACAGGGGCAGGAACAGCCCGGCCTGCCGCCGGGCCGCCAGCCAGTCCTCGCCCGGCCGCTCGGCGCTGGCCCGGTCCAGGGGATTTCCGGCAAAAGTGATGGGGTCCATCCTCCCGGACTCGCATTTTTTGGCGCCATTGCCTATATCCCCCGGCGGAAGTCGGTGGACGCAACTGTCGCTAACCTGGTCAGGACCGGAAGGTAGCAGCCACACCGAATTTGTTGCGGGTCGCGGGCTTCCACCTTTCCACACTTTATTCCTGGGTCTTCCGACTCCTGCTGGAGCCGGTTGCTATAGTCCCGTCATGGCCGAAGCCCCGCAGCCCTATCGCGTTCTTGCCCGCAAATACCGCCCCGCCGATTTCACCGGCCTGATCGGACAGGAAGCGCTGGTCCGCACCCTGTCCAACGCCTTCGCCACCGGCCGCATCGCCCATGCCTTCATGCTCACCGGCGTGCGCGGCGTCGGCAAGACCACCACGGCGCGCATCATCGCCCGCGCCCTGAACTGCATCGGGGTGGACGGCAAGGGCAAGGCCCCCACCATCCAGCCCTGCGGCGTCTGCGAGCCCTGCACCTCCATTGCCGAGTCGCGCAATGTCGATGTGCAGGAGATGGACGCCGCCTCGCGCACCGGCATCGACGATATCCGCGAGATCATCGAAGGCGTGCGCTATGCCCCCGTCGCGGCGCGCTACAAGGTCTATATCATCGACGAAGTCCACATGCTGTCGAAGCAGGCCTTCAATGGCCTGCTCAAGACGCTGGAAGAACCGCCGCCGCATGTGAAGTTCGTCTTCGCGACGACGGAAATCCGCAAGGTGCCGGTGACGGTGCTGTCGCGCTGCCAGCGCTTCGACCTGCGCCGGATCGAGAGCGCCGAGCTGGCCGCCTATCTCGGCACCCTGGCGCAAAAGGAAAATGTGAAGATCGAGGACGCCGCGCTCGCCCTCATCGCCCGCGCCGCCGAAGGGTCGGCCCGCGACGGGCTTTCGCTGCTGGATCAGGCCATCGCGCATGGTGCGCTCGAAGGCGGCACGATCACCGGCGAGATGGTCCGCACCATGCTGGGCCTGGCCGACCGTGGCCGCGTCCTCGATCTTTTCGAAAAGGTCATGGGCGGCAAGCTGCCCGAAGCCCTGGCCGATGTGACCGCGCTGTATAATGCCGGGGCCGATCCGCTGGCGGTGATGCAGGATCTGCTGGAGACGACGCATTTCCTCACCCGCATCAAGGTTGCGCCCGCCGCGCAGGGTTTCTTCGATGGCGGCAGCGCCGAGGCAAAGCGCGCCGGCGACCTGGCGGGCAAGCTGTCGGTGCCCGCGCTCACCCGCGCCTGGCAAATGCTGCTCAGGGGCCTGATGGAAGTGCGCGACGCCACCCGCCCGATTTCGGCACTGGAGATGGCGCTGATCCGCGTCGCCCATGCCGCCGACCTGCCGCCCACCGAAAAGCTGGTGCGTGACTTGATCGAGAATGGCGCGGCGTCCGCCCCACGCGGTGGTAGTGCGCCCGCGCCGTCTTCTGCTCCCCGCGCGCCAACGTCCCAGGCCTCGGTCACCACGGGCTCGGCGCAACGGGCGCCCCAGCCGCAAATGGCGGAAGCGCAATCCGCCCCCACCCTGCGCAATCTGGAAGACATCGTGGCGCTGGCGATGGCCAACCATGCGCCGATCCTGCGGGTGCAGATCGAGAACAACATGCACCTGGTGCGGCTGGAACAGTCGGACACCGCTGGCCTGCTGGAATTCCGCCCCAACGCCGCCGCGCCGCGCAGCCTGGCCGGCGACCTGCAGCAGAAACTCAATGCCTGGACCGGCCTGCGCTGGAACATCTCCATCGCCCGCGAAGGTGGCGCGCCCACCCTGTCCGAACAGAAAAAGGCCGCCAAGGTTGCGCGCCTGGAAAGCGTTAGCCAGGAACCGATGGTGCGCGCCGTGCTGGATCGTTTCCCCGGTGCCGAGATTGTGCAGGTGCGCGAAACGGTGGCGCTCGACATTGCCGCGCCCATGCCGGACGCGGACGAAAACGCTTAAGCACCCGCCATGCCCGCCCTCGGTTCCGAAATCGAACGCCTGATCCAGCTCCTCTCGAAGCTGCCCGGCCTGGGGCCACGCTCCGCCCGCCGCGCCGCGCTGGTGCTGCTGAAAAAGCGCGACACGCTGCTGGGCCCGCTGGCCGAAGCCATGACGGCGGCAGCGTCTGCCATCCGCGACTGCGCCATCTGCGGCAACCTCGATACCCAGAGCCCCTGCGCCATCTGCACCGATGGCCGCCGCGACAGCCATGTGCTGTGTGTGGTGGAAGACGTCGCCGATCTCTGGGCGCTGGAGCGCGCGGGCGTCTTCCGTGGCCGCTATCATGTGCTGGGCGGGGCGCTGTCGGCGCTGGATGGCGTGACGCCGGACCGGCTCAACGTCGCCACGCTGGTGGACCGCGCCCGCGAAGGCGTTGACGAAGTCATCCTGGCGATGAACGCCACGGTCGAAGGCCAGACCACGGCGCATTACCTGATGGATCTGCTGACCGACGTGAAAGTGACGCGCCTGGCGCATGGCGTGCCGGTGGGCGGCGAACTCGATTATCTCGACGAAGGCACGCTATCGGCCGCCTTCAAGGCCCGGCGCAGTCTTTAGGCGCGCCGCGTTACCCACCAGGGCAGGGCGACGCTGGCGATGACCAGCGCCATGATTGCCAGGTTGCTGTTCAATTCAAAAGACATCTGCTGCAACAATGGCTCCAGCCCCGGCATCACCACCGCCAGCAGCAGCGTCGCGGCCAGCGTCAGGGCAACATTCAGAACCAGCCCGCGCCGGAAGCGCCGCTGTTCGATCTTCGCCATCACGGCAAGCTGAAAGGCGTGATCGCGCGCGGCTGGCGCATCTGCGGCCAGCAGTTTTGCGATCTGTTCGCTGTGTTCGCTCATGCCTCGTCTCCCAGGAAGGCGGCCAGCTTCTGCCGCCCCCGTGCGATGTGCGACTTTACCGTACCCAGCGGCAACGACAAAGCCTAGGCGGCCTCGGCATGGGTGAAATCTGCGCCCAGACACAGCAGCAGCGCGGCCTGCTGCTCGGGCGGCAGCCCGGTCATGGCGGCGTCCAAATCCAGCCCCAGCCCCAGCCCCGGGTCCACCGTCACCACCGGATCGCGCAGTTCGGCATGACGGCTTTCGCGCAGCAGCATGCGGCGCCAGCCGCGCCGGCTCTGGCAGAATTTGCGCCAGGCGATGCCGAACAGCCAGGACCGGAATGGCCACTGCGGGTCGCAGCGCGCGATCTTTTCCCAGACGAAGACGAAAGTGTCCTGCGCCAGGTCGTCCGCTTCGGCGGTGTTGCGGGTCAGGCGGCGCAGAAAAGCGCGCAGCGCCTGGCCATGCGCCGCCACCAGATGGCCGAAGGCCTGGGACGAACCAGCCTGGGCATCGCGCACCCAGGCCTGTTCGCGGGCAGCGTCGTTCACCGCAGTGTCTGGTCACGCTCGCGCCACAGGACTGCTACCAGGGTGCCCAGGCAGAGTGCGCCCATGATCAGCGCCACGAAATGCAACCCGGCGACCTGGCGCGGCTCGAATCCCATGCCCGGCCACCAGGCGATCATCAGGAAACCGCCGCTCATGGCGGCGAAGACGAACACACCGGCCCAGCCGCCCTTGTTCATAAACTTGTTGTCGGGCTTGGCTTCCAGGAACTTGAGCAGTTCGGGCGGCGGCTCCTTGCCCTGGTCGATATAGCTCTTGATGACCTGCAAGCCTTCGCGGGCGCGGCGGTGCCGGGCCGACAGGTCGATCATGCCCCAGATCATGCTCATCACGGGAAAGATCAGCCAGAAGAAGCGCTGGAAAAGTTCACCGAAGTCCATGGCTCAGTCCCCTTGTTTCAACCCTATTGGCCGCTGCCGCCCACCTTGGATGCAGCCTGGGCGCGGCTCTTTTGCATCGCGCTTCGACGCGCTATCCACACCCGGTTTTGCGCCATTTTCCCTTGCCCGCGAACAGCTTGCTGCGCTTTTCGCCGCTACGCATATCCCCGGTGCTATCCAACAGTGACATGCGCCATGCTGGCGGCATGATGAAAAAACCCGACGCCACGCCCCAAGACATCCTCTCCGACCAGCTTGCTCTCTGCACCGAGGCCTTGCGCGAGTCTTTCGAAGGCGTGCGCGCCGCCCGTGCCGGCCAGGATCCGAATGGCTATCGCCGCGTCGCCGAACTGAACGGCGCCATCGCCATCCTCGCGGCCAGCGCCAATGTCGGCCTGGCCGTGGCCAAGATCAACGGCGAATTCCGCCAGGACATCACCGTGCGGCGGGGGGAGGGGGGTGCGAAATCCGGTGGTTCAAATGGGTAAGCGCACCGGCAAGCCACGCGGTGCACCACGCGGCAACACCAACCGTCTGATCCATGGCCGCTACGCCAGGGCCACCATCGCCCATCGCGCTGCCCGCCGCTCCGCAATCCGCCTGCTGCTGGCCCGTTGCGACCTCGCCATCGCCTCCGCCTGGGCATTGGCAAGGTGCGGCACCAGGCGGCTCAATCCCCTGTCAGTGCGGGCGGCTCGCCCAGTTCGACCTGGGCGATCTTCTCGGCATGGCGGCCGATGCCCTTCATCGAGGTTTCGATCAGGCCGATATCCTTGTTCGTGGTCTCGAAATGGTCGCGCAGCTTTTCCACCCGCTCGCCCAGCCGCCGCACATCCTGCAGCAGCGATCCCACCGCCGCCTGGATGGCATGGGCCTGCTCGCGCATCTTGGCGTCGCGCATCAGGCTCTGGATGGTGCCGATCACCAGCATGAAGACATGGGGAGAAACAATCACCACCTGGTCCTGCCGCGCCTTGCGCAGCGTTTCCGGAAAATTGGCATGCAGTTCGGCATAGATCGAATCCGACGGCACGAACATGATGGCGGGCGTCTGCACCTCGCCGGGGATCAGGTATTTCTCCTTAATGTCCTTCACATGCTTCTGGATATCGCCCCGCACCGCCACCATCGCGGCCTTGCGCTGCTCCTCGGTCTCGGCCTTGCGCAGCAATTCGAAGGCTTCGAGCGGAAACTTGGAATCCACCACGATGCGCGCCGCCACATTGGGAATGCGGATGGCGCAGTCCGGGCGGGAATTGTTCGACAGCGTCGCCTGGAACTCATACTGGTCCGGGGCCAGGTGTTCGGCGACGATGGCCTCCATCTGGTCCTGGCTGATGGCGCCGCGCGCCTGCTTGTCGGAAAAAATCGCCTTCAGCGACACGACATGGGTGGAAAGCTCACTGATATTCTTCTGGGCGGCGTCGATCACGCCCAGCCGTTCGGTGATGGAGACGAAAGTCTCGCCGGTCTTCTGGGCGCTGGCCGCCAGGCTCTCGCCCATCTTCTCCTTCAGGGCGTCGATCTGCGCCGTCAGTGCCGCATTGGCGGCGCTGGTCTGGCGGAACTGTTCGGCGATGGTGGCCTGGCCCTGCAGCACCGTGTCCAGCCGGGGGTCGGCCACGGGCGCGGGCGGCGCGGGCGCGCGCCGGGCAAAGGCCAGCATCGCCGCCGCCGCGACCACTGCAACCGCCAGACTTATCAGCGCGATTTCCATAACTTGACCCTTTGGCGATCAAGGCATATCTCAGCCTTTGAATTATGTGGTCGCGGTTCCGGACGGAAAACCGCTACGCACTTTTCCTGGACCCGCTCGATGACCGTTCGCCCCATCCTGACCGCACCCGATCCGCGCCTCAAGGCTGTCTCGACCGATGTCGAGGCCGTGGATAGCGCGATTCGCGCGCTTGTGGACGACATGGCCGACAGCATGTACGCCGCCGACGGCATCGGCCTGGCCGCCGTCCAGATCGGCGTGCCGGTGCGGGTGCTGGTGATCGACCTGGACCAGAAAGAAGGCAAGAAGAACCCGGTCGCCTATATCAACCCCAAGATCGTCTGGGCCTCGGACGAGGTGGCGGTGTTCGAGGAAGGCTGCCTCTCGGTGCCGGAAATCTGGGACGATGTCGAACGCCCCGCCCGTATCAAGTACGAGTATCTCGACCGCGACGGCAAGAAACAGCTGCTGGAAGCCGATGGCATGCTGGCGACCTGCCTGCAGCACGAGATGGACCATCTGAACGGCGTGCTGTTCATCGATCACCTCTCGCGCCTGAAGCGCGGCATGGCGATCAAGAAGCTGACCAAGCTCAAAAAGCTCTCAGAGCCGGCGTGATGCTCACCCTTCGACAGGCTCAGGGTGAGGATGAAAGCAAGACCCTCATGCTGAGCCTGTCGAAGCATGAGGGCTGGTCATGACTCTACGCCTCGCATTCATGGGCACCCCCGACTTCGCGGTGCCGACGCTGGCTGAATTGCTGGCGCAGGGCCATGACATCGCCGCCGTCTATTCCCAGCCGCCGCGCCCCAGGGGCCGGGGCCTGGAAACCGAGCCCGGCCCGGTTCACAAATTCGCCGCCGCGCATGGCATCGAAGTCCGCACGCCATTGTCGCTGAAGGGCGAGGCCGAGCAGGCCGCGTTCGCCGCCCTCGATCTCGATGCCGCCATCGTCGTCGCGTATGGCCTGCTGCTGCCGCAAGCCATTCTCGATGCCCCCAGGCTGGGCTGTTTCAACCTGCATGGCTCGCTGTTGCCGCGGTGGCGCGGTGCCGCCCCGATCCAGCGCGCCGTCATGGCAGGCGATCTTGAGACCGGCGTGATGGTGATGCAGATGGAAGCGGGGCTCGATACCGGCCCCATGCTGATGGCCGAGCGTGTCACGATAGGCCGCAAGACCAGCGGCGAACTGACCGAACACTTGTCGCGGCTGGGCGCCGACCTGATGGTGCGGACGCTGGGCGCGCTGGAGCGCGGCGCTGTCGCGGCCCATCCGCAGCCGGAAGACGGCGTTACTTATGCCAAGAAGATAACCAAGGACGAGGCGCGCATCGACTGGACCAGGAGCGCGGGCGAGATCGACGCGCTGGTGCGCGGACTGTCGCCTTGGCCCGGCGCTTTCACCGAGGTGAAGGGCGAGCGTCTGAAAGTGCTCTACGCTGAACCTGTGGCTGGAAGCGGCGCGCCGGGCGAAGTCATCAGCGACGATCTCACCATTGCCTGCGGTGACGGGGCTTTGCGCCTGAAGCGGGTGCAGCGCGCGGGATCGAAAGTGATGGCGGCGGATGAGCTGCTGAAGGGCTTCCCGCTTGCGCCCGGCACGAAGCTGGGCTGATGCCGCGCTATCGCCTGATCCTCGAATATGACGGCGCGCCCTTTGTCGGCTGGCAGCGGCAGGCGGAAGGCGCGTCGGTGCAGGGCGCGCTGGAAGACGCCATCGAGAAGCTCAGCCAGAGCCGCGTGACCGTGACGGGCGCGGGCCGCACCGATGCCGGCGTGCATGCGCTGGGGCAGGTGGCGCATTTCGATCTGGACAAGGCATTCGCCGCCGACAAGGTACGCGATGCGCTGAATCACTATCTGCGCCCCTCGCCCATCGTGGTGGTGGAGGCGGCCGTCGCGGCGGAAGATTTCCACGCCCGCTTTTCCGCCACGGGGCGGCATTATCTTTTTCGCATCCTCAATCGCCGCGCCCCGCCCGCACTCGAAGCGGGAAAAGTCTGGCATGTGCCGGTGGCGCTGGATGCCGATGCCATGCACCATGCAGCGCAGGTTTTGCTGGGCAGCCACGACTTCACCACCTTCCGCGCGGCGGAATGCCAGGCGCAATCGCCGGTCAAGACGCTGGACATGATCGATGTCTCGCGCCTTGGCGAAGAAATCCACCTCACCACTTCGGCCCGCTCCTTCCTGCATCACCAGGTACGCTCCTTTGTCGGCTCGCTGAAACAGGTGGGCGAAGGCAAGTGGCGCGCGCGCGATCTGAAAGATGCGCTGGAGGCGCGCGACCGCAGCGCCTGCGGCCCGGTCTGCCCGCCCGATGGGCTTTATCTGGTGAAGGTGGATTACTGATTTTTTGTAATTGTCATGGCCCACCGGAGTGTGGGCCATCCAGTTGGGCTGGCGAATTGCTTGAAAATGAAACCAAGACGTCACCTGGATGGCCCGCATTTGCAGGCCATGACAGAAATCACAGATCGACGAGCGTCACGCTGCCCGGATCGATCGGCTCGCCCAGGAAGATCTCACCCAGATGGGCGAAACGCCCCGGCGCATCGGTGCAAAGAAAGCGCTGGCGGCCTTCGCCGGTCGCCAGCATGCTGTTCGCGCGCAGGATGGCTTCCACCGCCTTGGCCGTGGTCTCGGCGCTGTCGATGATGGCGACATCCGCGCCCGCGACCTGCGCGATGATATCCTTCAGCACCGGGAAATGGGTGCAGCCCAGCACCAGTCCCTTCGGTCTTGGCAGTGTCGCCAGCAGCGGCGACAAGTAGCGTTCCGCCACCAGCCGCGCGATCTCTCCGGTTGCCAAGCCTTCCTCCGCCAGGGCCACGAATAGCGGCGCCGCCTGCTGCACCACTGGCATGTTGGGCGCGATGGCTTGAATGGCCCGCACATACGCACCACCTCTCACGGTGCCCTCGGTGGCGATGATGGCGATGGGGCCTTGCGGCGCCGCCTCTATGGCGGCGGCGGCGCCCGGCGCGATCACCCCCACCACGGGCAAGGGCAGTGTCTCGGTCAGCGCCGGCAGCGCGGCGGCCGATGCGGTGTTGCAGGCCACCACCAGCAGCTTGATGTCATGTGTCAGCAATGCTCTGGCGGCCTGGATTGCGTATCGTGTCACCGTCTCGGCGCTCTTGGTGCCATAGGGCAGGCGGGCCGTATCGCCCAGGTAGAGGAAGGATTCACCCGGCAGCCGCGCCTTCAGCGCCCGCATCACGGTCAGGCCACCCATGCCAGAGTCGAAGATACCTATCGTCACTTCGGTGGGTTCTCGAAATAGGCTTCCAGCAGCGCGGTATAAATGTCGGCCAGGGCCTCGATCTCGGCCACCGGCACGCACTCATCGACCTTGTGCATGGTACTGCCTGCCAGGCCCAGTTCCACCACCGGGCAGGCATCCTTGATGAAGCGCGCGTCAGACGTGCCGCCGCTGGTCGAAAACACCGGTGCACTGCCGGTGACGCTCTGCACCGCTTCGGACACCAGCGTGGTGAAGGCGCCCGGGGCGGTGAGGAAAGACACGCCACTGATCTGCGGCGTCACCGCGATTTCGGCATCGGTCTCGGCCACCACCTTGGCGACCTCGTTCTCGATCCAGCCGATCAGGCTGGCGGGTGTATGCAGGTCGTTGAAGCGGATGTTCAGCCGCGCCCGCGCTTCGCCCGGGATCACGTTGGTGGTGGGGTTGCCGACATCGATGGTGGTGAAGTTCAGCGTCGAAGGATCGAAATGCGGGCTGCCATCATCCAGCTTGTGGGCGCACAGCCGGGTCACCAGCAGCGCCAGCGGCGGAATGGGGTTCTTGGCCCGGGCAGGATAGCCGACATGACCCTGCACGCCGGTTGCCGCCAGTTCGATGTTGATCGAACCGCGCCGTCCGATCTTCAGCGTGTCGCCTGCCTTTGCCGTGGCGGTGGGTTCGCCCACGACGCAATGGTCGATCCGCTCGCCCTGTTCCTGCAGCCAGCCCAGCACCTTGATGGTGCCATTGATGCTGATGCCTTCCTCGTCGCCGGTGATCAGAAGGCTGATGGAACCTTGTTCCGGCTCGCCATGCCGGGACGCTGCCGCGACAAAGGCGGCGATGGCGGATTTCATGTCGGCAGCACCGCGGCCAAACAGCGTGCCGTCCGCGATCACGGCGGCAAAGGGATCGTGCCGCCAGCCTTCGCCCGGCGGCACCACATCGGTATGACCGGCAAAACAGAAATTCGGCGCGTCATCGCCCAGCCGGGCATAGAGATTTTCGACATCGCCAAAGGGCAGGCGGCGGCAGGAAAAGCCCAGCTCTTCCAGCACGCCCTGCAGGATATCCAGCGCGCCCGCATCGACCGGCGTCACCGACGGACAGCGGATCAGGTCCTGGGCCAGGGCAATGGGATCGATGGCGGCCGGATCAGTCACGCAGCAACTCGTTGATGGAGGTCTTGGCGCGGGTCTTCTCGTCCACCCGCTTGACGATCACGGCACAGTAGAGGTTCGGCCCGCCGCCGGAAGATGGCGCAGAGCCAGACACCACCACCGAATAGGGCGGCACCCTGCCCAGGAAGGTTTCGCCGCTGGCGCGGTCGATGATGCGGGTGGAGCCGGAAAGATAGACGCCCATCGACAGTACGCTGCCTTCGCCGACGATAACGCCTTCGGCGACTTCGGCGCGGGCGCCGATGAAGCAATTGTCTTCAATGATGGTGGGCGTGGCCTGCAAGGGTTCCAGCACGCCGCCGATACCGGCGCCGCCGGAGATATGGCAATGCGCGCCGATCTGGGCGCAGGAGCCGACCGTGGCCCAGGTGTCCACCATCGTACCTTCGCCCACATAAGCGCCGACATTGACGAAGCTGGGCAGCAGCACCGCGCCCTTGGCGATGAAGGCGCTGCGGCGGACAATAGCGCCCGGCACGGCGCGGAAGCCCGCAGCGCGGAAGCGCGCTTCGTCCCAGCCCTTGAACTTGGATTCGACCTTGTCCCACCACACCGCGCCGCCAGGGCCGCCTTCAATGATGGCGTTATCGTTGAGGCGGAAAGACAGCAGGATGGCTTTCTTAACCCATTCATTGGCCTTCCAGGCGCCATCGATTTTCTCGGCGGCGCGCAAGCGGCCATCGTCCAGCGCCGTCAGCACGGCTTCCACTGCCTCGCGGTGCACGCCCGTGCTGGAAGCATTCAGGCTCTCGCGCGCGTTCCAGGCGGTTTCGATGGCAGAGGAAAGATCGGTCATTGTTCAGATCCTGATGGCGTGAAGAAAGGCAGTGAGGTTGTCGGTTTCGTGATCAATATGGCCGTTGCAGGCGGCGACTTGTGGCCCGCCATCGGAGAAGTCCGAGCCGGTATTGAGCCACACGGTGGTCATGCCCAGCCCCCGCGCCGCCAGCAGGTTGTGCGAGATGTCATCGAACATCGCTGCCGCGTCGGGTGCAAGGCCGGATGCCGCCACCACCGTTTCATAGGCGGCCGCGTTGGGCTTGGGTGTGAAGCCGATGGTACGAATGTCCCAGATGGCCGCGAACAGGTGATCCAGGCCGATGCGGGACAGGATGCGGGCCGCATGATGGCGGCAGCCATTGGTGAAGATGGTGCGCTGTCCCGGCAGCCGGGTCACCGCCGCCGTCAGCGCCGCATCGGGCGACAGCGGCGACAGGTCGATATCGTGCACGAAGTTCAGATATTCGTCCGGCGCGATGCCATGCAGCTTCATCATCCCGTTCAGGGTGGTGCCGTGCTGGCGATAGAGCGACTTCTGCAGCGCCCGCGCTTCGTCGCGGGCCAGGCCGGTGAAGTTCGCGACATAGTCTGTCATGCGCTGTTCGATCTGGGCGAAGACGCCGCAATGGGCGTCGTACAGCGTATTGTCCAGGTCGAAGATCCAGTGCCGCACATGCCGGAAATCGGGACCGGAATCCGGCCCGGCAAGGGTGTCCTGAGCGGTATCGGGCGCGCGCATGGCCCGGAACATGGCCCGGTCGCCGCGCCCGCGCAAGACAACGTTAACGCACATCCACCATGCCTCTTTATGGCCTGTTAAAGCGCAGGGCGGACAATCGGCCGGCAAGGAAGAAATCGGCCATGACCCCACGCGACAGCAACAGCCGCGCCCCCGCCCCGGAGGCGCTCGATGGCCGTTCGGCGCTGGAAATTCTCGAGGCCCGCACCCGGCAAGCGCAGGATGTGTGGGCGCGACGCGACGATGCTGGGCCCGAAGTGCTGCACTATCTCGCCAGCCAGGGCGCGCCCGCCACCCGCGCCGCCGTCGCCGCCAATCCCGGCGCCAGTGCCGCCACCAATCGCCTGCTGGCCGATGACGCCGAGACCGAGGTGCGCGCCGAACTGGCGGTGAAGATCGCCCGGCTGATGCCCGGCCTGTCGCGGGAAGACAATGCGCACATCTTCGCCCTGACGCTGGAGACGCTGGACCAGCTGGCCCGCGATGCCGTCGTCAGGGTGCGCGCCACCCTGGCGGAAGAGATCAAGAACCTGACCTGCATACCGCGCGCTATCGTCCTGCGCCTGGCGCAGGATGCCGAGACGATCGTCGCCGCGCCGATCCTGGAATATTCGCCGCTGCTGTCGGATGCCGACCTGATAGAGATCATTGCCTGCGGCCAGGCCAACGAAGCGCTGGCAGCGGTGGCGCGGCGCAGGCTGGTGAATGAGGATGTCAGCGCCACCATCGCCATGTCTCTGGACATCCCTGCCATCGCCGCGCTGCTGACCAATCCCGATGCCCGTATCTGCAAGGACACGCTGGATGGCATCATCGAGCAGGCGCAAAGTGTCAGCGACTGGCATGTGCCCTTGGCCTTGCGCGCCGATCTTTCCGCCCGCGCCATCCGCCGCATTGCCGGCTTTGTCGGTGCTGCCCTGGTCGAACGGCTGGCGGCGCGGCACGATCTCAGCGATGCGACCCGCCAGCATCTGGCGCGCGAACTGCGCCTGCGCGTGTCTGAAAGCGAAATCGTGGCAGGTGCGCCGGCCGCACCGGGCCGCGCCGCCGAGCTGGTCGCCAAGGCGAAGGAACAAGGTAGGCTCGACGCCATCTTCCTGGAGCAGGTGGCGCAGTCGGGCAACCGCGAACTCACGCTGCTGGCGCTGGCCGAATTGTCGGGGGTGCCGCCCGCCACGGTGCGGCGCATCCTGTCCGCGCGCAACGCCAAGCCCATCGTGGCGCTGGTGTGGCATGCGCACCTGCCCATGCGTGCGGCGTTCAAGTTCCAGACTGCCATCATGCGGCTGCCGGCCCATGAGCTGCTGCCGGCACGCGGCGGCACGGGCTTTCCGCTTTCCAAGGAAGAGATGCGCTGGCATCTCGACTATTTCGCTATCGCAGGCTGAAGCGGCCTATTTTACCTTCGCCGCCGTCATCAGGCCCGTCTTGCCGATGCGCGCGGTAAAGCCTGCCAGCCCGCCGGTCTGGGTGCGCACGAAGCCGGCTTCTTCCTGTTTGCGGGCGGCGCAATCGCCGCGCGCGTGGATCTCGAAGGCGGCGGGCGCGATGCAGAATTTCTCGGCGCCGGCCGCGACGGCCATGCCATCCTTGTGGCGGGCAAAGAGGAAATATGTTCCATCGGCGGGCAGCGATGCGGTCAGGATGCGGGCGCAGGCATTCCTTGGCACCGTCCACCAGCCGCGCGAAACCGGCTTGCCCTTGATCACTTCGGCCAGTGCCACATCCAGCACAGCGTCACCGTCATTGCAGGCTGTGTAGCCGGTGGGAGCGGTGATCTTGCGCGCTTCGCTTTCCAGCCGCGCGAACAGCGCCGCACTGTCCAGTTTCTCCGCCCCGAACTTCTTGCGCGCGGCGGTCAGCGCCGCGCCGGTCTGTTTGGCGGGCGCACTATTGATTGGCCCCGGATCGAAACCATTGTCGCGCAGCAGGCGTTTGACGCCTGCCAGTTGCGCCGCCACCAGCGAAGGCAGCATGGGCTGCTCGTCCAGCGTCATCGTCCAGTTGGGCCGCCCGCCGGTATCCAGCGCCGCAAAGGGCAGGGAAAAGCTGCCTTCGGTATTGCACACCGCCATGGCGCCAGCGTGGCTGAGCGTGAAATCGGTGTCTTTCACGCACATCGGAAAGCTGCCGCCCCAGGCCCGCGCCGGGCCCGAATGGGCCAGCGACGAGCGTGCATGCACCAGATAGGTCTCGGCGGTGAGGACTTCCTTGCGCGCCACCTGGCACTCGCCGGGCGCGATGCGGGTCCAGCCTTGCGTCTGCGATTGCGGACTCTTGATCGCCGCCGTCGCCGCATACAGCACATAGCTGGTGCGGTTGCACAGGTTGAGCGCTGCCTGCGCAGGCAGTACGGCGCCCAGCAGCAGGGCCGCGAAAACCAGCGCCGCCAGCCTCATTCCGCAGTGATGAGCGTGCCCGCGCCGTGCTCGGTGAAGAGTTCGAGCAGCAGAACGTGCGGGATGCGCCCGTCCAGGATGACGGCGGCCTTGACGCCGGCTTCCACCGCATCAATCGCGGTCTGGATCTTGGGAATCATGCCGCCGGAAATCGTGCCGTCGGCGATCAGTGCGCGCGCCTCGCGCACCGTCAGCTTGGGAACCAGCTTGCGGTCCTTGTCCAGCACGCCCTCGACATCGGTGAGCAGCACCAGGCGCTCGGCGTTCAGCGCGCCCGCCACCGCACCGGCCACCGTGTCGGCGTTGATGTTGTAGGTCTCGCCCTTGGTGCCGACGCCGATGGGCGCGATCACCGGGATGATCTCCGACTTCATCATGGTGTGCAGCACTTCGGGATTGACGCGATCCGGCTCGCCGACAAAGCCCAAATCGACCGCTTCCTTCTGGCCGGTATCGGGATTGGTCTTGGTCATGGCGACCTTGCGCGCCACTACAAGATTGCCATCTTTGCCCGACAGGCCGACGGCGCGGCCGCCAGCAGCGTTGATGGCGGTGACGATCTGCTTGTTGATCGAGCCAGTCAGCACCATCTCGACGATCTCGACCGCCGCAGCGTCGGTGACGCGCAGCCCATCGATGAAGGTGGAGTTGATGTTCATCTTCTTCAGCATGGCGCCGATCTGCGGCCCGCCGCCATGAACCACGACGGGGTCGATGCCGGTCTGCTTCATCAGGACGATGTCCTGGCTGAAATCATCGGTGCCGCCTTCGCCAGTCATGGCGTTGCCGCCATATTTCACCACGATGGTCTTCTGGTCGTAGTTGAGGATGTAGGGCAATGCCTCGATCAGCACCCGGCCGGTCTGGCGCCAGCGCGCCATTACCCGCAGGTTGCGATCTTCGGCAGTGTCGTCGGACCCGGCCATGGCCATCCTCAAGGAAAACAGGCGGGGGCCTTATAGAGCCCCGGCCCCATGATTCCAATGGATTAAAGCTTAACCAGCGGTCAGGGCAAAGAGATGTTCGCGCAAGGCCGGGACGCCTTCACCGGTCTGGGCAGAGGTGGCGATGATTTCCTGCAAGGCCACGGTGTGGCGCGCGGCTTCGGCCTGGGCCGCCGCCAGCACGGCGGCGCGATCCTTTTGCGCCAGCTCGTCGAACTTGGTCAGCACCACCAGGGTGGAAACTGCCGCCTGGTTGAGCAGCTCCAGCACCTGGCGGTCGCTGTCCATGGGCCCACGCCGCGCATCCACCAGCAGCAGCACCCGGCGCAGGGGCGCCCGGCCGCACAGATAGCTGTAGATCATCTCCTGCCAGGCAGCGGCCTCGGTCTTGGACACCTTGGCAAAGCCGAAACCCGGCAGGTCGGCCAGCATCAGCTTTTGGCCAAGGTCGAAGAAATTGATCTGCCGCGTCGCGCCCGGCGTCTGCGACACACGGGCCAGCGTCTTGCGGCCGGTGAGTGCATTGACCAGGCTGGACTTGCCGACATTGGAGCGGCCAACGAACGCGACTTCCGCAAACTTGCCCGGCGGAAAGGCGTCACCGGTCTTCTGCGTGCCCCAGACAAAGTCGCAGGGCCCGGCGAACAGCTTGCGCGCAGCTTCGCCCACGTCGGATTTGTGGGCTTGCGCCGTCATTCCGCCGCCGGCTTCTTCTTGCCGAAATTCTCGAACAGGTGAAATTCCACGCCTTCACGCCGCATGATGAACCATTGCTGGATGATTGTGAGGATGTTGTTCCAAGTGTAGTAGATCACCAGGCCGGCCGGGAAGGTGGCGAACAGGAAGGTGAAGATGAGCGGCATGAAGGCGAACATCTTCTGCTGCACCGGGTCGGTCGGCGCCGGATTCAGCTTCTGCTGCACCCACATGGTGAGGCCATAAAGAATTGGCCACACGCCCAGCGACAGGAACAGCAGGACCTGCGGCAGGGCTGTGTGCGGGTCGAACGGCAAGAGGCCGAACAGGTTGATGTAGGAGGTCGGGTCCGCCGCCGAGAGATCGTGGACCCAGCCATAGAAGGGCGCGTGGCGCATCTCGATGGTGACGAACAGCACCTTGTAGAGCGCGAAGAAGACCGGGATGGTCAGCAGGATCGGCACGCAGCCCGCGATCGGGTTGGCGTTCTCGCGCTTGTACAGCTCCATCATTGCGGTCTGGAACTTCTGCGGGTCGTCAGTGTGTTCCTTCTTCAGCTGCTCCATCTGCGGCTGCAGCTTCTTCATCTTGCTCATGGCGCGGAACGACGCGTTGGCAAGCGGGAAGAATAGGATCTTCACCACCACAGTGAGCGCCAGGATGGCGAGGCCGAAATTGCCCAGCGCCTTGTTGAACCAGTCCAGCACCGTGAAGAAGGGGCGGGTGAGGAACCAGAACCAGCCCCAGTCCACCGCATTGGTGAACTTGGCGATCTGCTGGCGGTCTTCATATTCCTTGAGCGTGCTGACCACCTTGGCGCCGGCAAACAGGCGATGGGTGACGACGGCATTGCCGCCCGCATTCAGGCGGCGCGCGCCCAGGCGGTAATTGGCCTGGTAGGCATCGACACCGCTGGCAGTCTTGGAACCGAGATACTGGCCGTCAAACACCTCGTTCTGCGGCGGGATCACGGCGGCCATCCAGAACTTGTCGGTGATGCCGGCCCAGCCGCCCGTGGAATTGAAATTCACCGGCGGGGTGCCCGGCTCCTTGAAGGCGTCATACTTGGCATCGATCTGGCTGTTGTTGGCGACGCCGACAAAGCCGGTATGCAGGATGAAGTTGCCTTCATGCAGCGGTGCGTTCTGCCGCTCGATCGCGCCATAGGGATACAGCGTGACCTGGCGGCCGGTATTGTTCTTCACGCTGTCGGCGACGGTGAACATGTACTTGTCGTCGATGGCGACGACGCGGCTGAAGACCAGGCCCTGGCCATTGTCCCAGGTCAGCGTCACCGGCTTACCCGGTGACAGCGTGGCGCCGCTGGTCTGTGTCCAGACGCTCTGGGCGTTGGGCGTGCGCACACCCTGCGCCACCCAGCCGAACTCGGCGTAATACGGATAGGCGGTGCTGCGCGGCGCCAGCAGCACGATCTCGTCGCTCTTGGGGTCGATGGTCTCGTGGTAATTCTTCAGGCGCAGGTCATCCAGGCGCGCGCCGGTGAGCTGGATCGAACCGTCCACCATCGGCGCATCGATGGCGACGCGCGGTCCGCCTGCCTTCAGCGCGGCAAGGCGGGTCTGCGGGCTGCCGGGCACGGTGACGCCCTGCATGCCGGGCGCACCTGGTGCTCCGGGCGCGGCTACCGGCTTTTCCTGCTTGGTCAGCACGGCCTGGCGCGCCTGCTCCGCCTTCATCTGCGGCGTGGCGACGAAATACTGCCAGACCGCGAAGACCAGCAGCGACAGCGCCAGTGCGATCAGGAAATTCTTGTTGTTGCCTTCATTCATGGGTGCAGGTCTTGCTCTGAGAAGAGGGGCCGTGAGTATGGGGAACCGGATCGAAGCCGGACGAACCACCCAGCCAGGTCAGCGGATGGCAGCGCGACAGGCGGCGCAGCGTCAGGGCACAGCCCTTTAGCACGCCATGTTCGGCGATGGCGTCCAGCGCATAGGCCGAACAGGTTGGCGTGAAGCGGCAGCTTGGCGGCAGCAGCGGCGACAGGAAACGGCGATAGAAATGGATCGGAGTCCCGGCGATGCGCGCAGCCAGTCCAATCTTGCCATGCGCGCTCAAATGCCCTCTCCCGTCATGCGGTCCAGCTTCTGGTGCGCCGATTTGAGGGCTGCTGTCACATCCGCCAGCAAGCCATCGAACGCCCGCGTTCCGGTGCTTGCCCGCGCGACCAGAACATAGTCATGCCCCTTGCGGGCCAAAAGGGGCAGGAGCTGCGACGCGGCGGCACGCAGGCGGCGCTTGGCGCGATTGCGCGCCACCGCATTGCCGACCTTGCGGCTGGCGGTGAAGCCGACACGCCAGGGTCCGCCGGTGATATCCGAGGGCTGACAGATTTCCAGGGTGATGGCGCCTTCGACGCGGCGCACGCCCTTGGCGGCTCGCAGGAAGTCGGCGCGTTTTTTCAGGCGTTCCATGAGCTCCAAGTCTCAGAGCCCGGAGCGGGCGCGATTAGGCAGACAGGCGCTTGCGGCCATGGGCGCGGCGGCGGGCGACGACCTTGCGGCCGCCGGCAGTGGCCATGCGCGAACGATAGCCATGACGGCGCTTGCGCACGAGTTTGCTCGGCTGATAAGTGCGCTTCATGACGGCAGGCTCCGAAAAGGCTGTTTTCCGCCCAAAAATGCTTTTGGACGGGCGAAAGAGCGCGGTTTCTAGAGGCTAGGCGGCTAGGCTGTCAACCTGCTGGTTTTCAAGGTTCGGCCAAGGGCTTGGGTAATAAAATTACTCGCCGACCACGACCCCGTCCCGCCGGGGGTCGGCCCCGCCCAGATAGCCGCCCGGGACCTTCTGGACGACGTGCAGGCCGCTGCCTTCGACCGTGGCCCTGCGGACGGTATGGCCCATGGCGGTCAGCTGGGGGGTGATCTGCTCGGCCCAGGGAGAGGTCTCCAACAAGGTGCCGGCATTGGTGTTGAGATGCCGGGGCAGGCTGATCGCGTCCTGGGGCGTCATCCCACCGTCCAGGATCGCCACCAGCGACTGGGCGACATAGGAAATGATCGCCGGCCCGCCGGGCGAGCCGATTCCCAGCACGAAGTTGCCCTGCCTGTCGAAGACGATGGTGGGCGACATGGCCGACAGCGGCCGCTTGCCCGGCGCCGGCGCGTTGGCAACGGGCGCGCCATTGCGCACCGGCTCGAACGAGAAATCGGTCAGCGTGTTGTTGAGGACGAAGCCGCCCGCCATGATCTTGGCGCCAAAGGCGCTCTCCACCGATGTGGTCATGGCGATCACCTGGCCGCTCTCGTCCACGATGGTCATGTGGCTGGTGCCGTGATTGGCGCCGGAAATTTGTGGCGCATACTGTGTGTGCTGTTCCGGCGGATTGCCTGCCTGGGCTGTGCCCATGTCCTTCGCCGGATCGATCAGCGCGGCCCTACTGGCGATGTAACCCTTGTCCAACAGGCCTTTGAGCGGCACCGCCACCGCAGACGTGTCGCCCAGATATTTGGCGCGGTCGGCATAGGCCAGGCGGCTGGCCTGGGTGAAGCGCTGTGTTTCGCTCAGGGAATTGGGCTTCAGATCGCTGGCGGGGAAGCGTTCCAGCATGCCCAGGATCTGCACGATGGCGACGCCGCCGGAAGATGGCGGCCCCATCGAGCAGACGACATAGATGCGATACGCGCCGCAGACCGGCTCCAGCTCGCGGGGTTGGAAACTGGCCAGGTCGGCCAGCGTCATGCCCGCCGGATTGCGCGGCGCCTGCTGGATGGCGGTAACGATCGCTTCCGCGATGGCGCCGGTATAGAAGGCGCGCGCGCCACCCGCTGCGATAGCGCGCAGGCTCTTCGCCAGTTCGGGATTCTTGAAGGTCTCACCCGCCTTGTAGGGCGAACCGTCGGCATGAAAGAAGGTGCGGGCGATGTCCGGCATGCTGCGCTGCGCGCCCGCGATGCTGCGCGCCAGCTTCGGCCCCACCGGGAAGCCATTCTCGGACAGCCGGATGGCGGGCTGGAACAGCCGGGCCCAGGGCAGCCGGCCATATTTTTTGTGCGCCATTTCCAGCATGCCGACCACGCCGGGGATGCCCACTGACAGGCCGCCTGGAATGACATCGCCCCGGCCGCGCGCAGTGCCCTTGGCGTCCAGGAACATCTCCGGCGTCGCCGAGGCGGGCGCGACTTCGCGGCCATCGAAGCTGGTGGTCTTCTTTTCCTTCGGGTCGAAGACCAGCATGAAGGCGCCGCCGCCGATGCCCGACGATTCCGGCTCGACCAGGTTCAGCACCAGTTGGGCGGCGATGGCGGCGTCCACCGCCGAGCCGTGCGCCTTCAGCATCTCCAGTGCGGCGGCGGCGGCCAGTGGATTGGCGGCAGCGACCATCGCATGGGCGGCGAAGTTGCGCGGGCCTTGCGCCGTTGCCGGAACAAGCGTGCAGGCGAGCAGCAGTAGAACGCGCGCGTGTTTCAGGGGCCGTGCCGTCATGGCCGCATGTTACGAGCCGCGCAGGCAATAAAAAAGCCCCGCCGAAGCGGGGCTTTTCAGAGCGATGATGGCGCTGTTAGCGCACGAAGACGCGGACTTCGTTGCCGCCGGCGCCCGGATCGGTGGTGGAGGCCACGCCCAAACGGGTGGCGGGCACGCCCATGTCGGTCATGGAGCGCATCACGTCCTGGGCATGGCGGCGGGCGGTGGTCTGGGCGATCTGCACCGAGGCGGCGTTGCCCTTGCTCGGCGAGACGGCGACGACTTCGAAGCCGGCGCTGGGGCGGCTCTGCAGCGCCTGGTTCAGCGCGGCGTAGAGGATCTGCTGGTAATCGACGTCGGGACGGTCGAACTTGATCACCACCAGCGGCGATCCGGCCGAAGCCAGTTGCTGGCTGCTCGTGATGCCGGCGCCGATCGGGGTGGTCAGCGCGCCGTAAAGCTCGCCGCTCTTGATGGCGTTGCCCAGCACCGTGAGGTTGGAACGCTCATTGGCGGCATAGGCCGTCGAACGCTGGACGTTGTCCGAGATTTCCTTCAGCAGGCGGTCGATCAGCACGATGGTCTGGCTGGTCTCGTCCTCGAGCAGGGCAAGCTGGCGATGATCCTCGTCCACCGCGCCCGAAACGTTGCGGGTGGCGGCGATCTGGTTGAGCACGAAATGCGCGCCCGAGGAATCGTTGGTGACCTCGGTGCCCAGCGCGTTCAGGGCATTGATGTTGCCCGACAGCGAGTCCAGCGAGGTCTGGGCGGTGTTCCACTCGGCCACCAGCTCGGGATTGCCACGGGTGGTGCCGATCTGCAGGCGCGCCGTGATGCGGGCCTTGGAACCCTGGTAGGACTGGGCCGCACCAGCTCCCTGATTGCGCAGGTCGGACAGGCGGCCGGCGCTGGACGCGATCTTCTGCTGCAGGCCCTGAATCTGGGCGCGGATGGACTGGATGGTGCGGTTTACCTGGGTGCCGGTGTCGGCCCCGGCACTGATCTGGATCGGGGTGATGGTGGCGACCAGGGCGCTGCCGCTGGCGGGAGCTGCCGAAACGGGAATCGGCACGTTGACATTGCCGTAGCCGCCGGTGGTCGGCGGCGCGACGGCAGCAGGTGCCACGTCCATCGCGGCCAGGTCGGCTTCATCGCCGAACAGTGCCGTGTCCAGGTCCGCACAGCCCGTCAGGCTGGCGCCCGCGAGCGCAAACGCCAGAAAAAGCCCTGGACGGAGCCTTAGCTTAGCTGGAAATCCCCTCATTACTGCTCTCCGCTGCCCCGGCGCTTGCCCCATGCCCCGTACCTTTGACGGTATCGCGGCCATAAGCGCCCAAACCCATCCGGACTTCGCGCCAAGGAGGCGCGCAGTCATCGGCTTTTAAGTCTTAACGAGTGCAGGGGTGCGGGACAAGGGACCACAATGCCGCTTCCCCAGAGATTCACCGCCAAATTCTCATGAAATGGCCGGGACTTGCCGTTCGGCTGCCGCCGATGGCCGCTTTTGCCCCCACCGGAGCGTGGAGCGGCATATTCAGGCATTCCTTTGACTTGCGTTTGGTGAGCCGCCCCCATAGGTTCGCGCGCTCAAAACGCACCCGTAGCTCAGCTGGATAGAGCACCAGACTACGAATCTGGGGGTCAGAGGTTCGAATCCTTTCGGGTGCGCCATTTATCTCCTGCCGATTTCGCGTTTGACGGATTTCCGGCCCTTCGCTGCCGCTCCGGGCGTTCGCCGCTGGCAACATCCTGTCGGATGCTGCCTCGCCTGACGGCGTTCGCGGCTCACCCTTTCGGATGCGCCAGTTTTTCTTGGTGAGCGAAGCGCGTTTAGAGAAACTGAGCGCCACGGAGGGCCGCGATAGCGGCCCGCGTGGGCGTCATCATCATCCCTTAAAACCAAGCATGCGTTGCCTCTCAAGGTCTGAGATGCATTACAGGGATTGGGCGCTGCAGCATTTTGCAGCGTCCAAGGGCACATCTAACACTTGGACAGATAAAGAGCCGGTCATTACCGGCCGCCGCCCGGTCCAGAGGGCATCGAGAGGAAGCTTGCAGTACGCCGTTCCCGCAGGGAGCTGGCTGGCTGACGGGCAACAAACCAGGGAGTTCGCATGTCGACATTCCGCCGTACTGCAAAAGCGTTGCTCGCCACCACGGCCGTCGCACTGACCATTCCGTTCGCCGCCAGTTTCGCCCAGCGCGCCGGTGGCGCCGCGCCGCAGGTGGACATCGTGGCCACCACACCGCAGCCGCCGCCGCCGGACATGCCGGCGCTGACACCGCAGGAAATCCTGAATCGCCAGAGCCGTGGCGCTGCCGTGCGCGGTTCGCAGCCTGCGCCCAACTACAATATTTCGCGCCGGTCGGATTTCGACAAGCAGCTGCCCAATCCCTACGTCCCCAACCAGACCTGGTACACCATGCCCAAGGGCCGCTTCCTGGGCGGCATCAGCGGCATCATGGTCGACAATGACGGCCGCTCGATCTGGGTGGCGGAACGTTGCGGCGGCACCGGCAATTGCTGGGCCTCGCCCGATGTCGATCCCATCATCAAGTTCGGTCCCGACGGCAAGGTCGTGACGACGTTCGGCAAAGGCCTGATCAGCTATCCGCATGGCCTGTGGATCGATGCCGACAATAATGTGTGGGTCACCGATACCGTGTCGAACGTGATGGCGACGGCCGGCGGCGCGACGCCGCCCAAGCCTGCCATTGCTGCTGGCGCGCAGGTGCTGAAGTTCAGCCCCACCGGCCGCCTGCTGCTGCGCCTGGGGACCTCGGGCATCTATGGCAATGACGAAGCGCATCTGAGCCAGCCCTCTGACGTCGTCACCGACCGCCAAGGCAACATCTATGTCGCCGACTCCCACGACTCGCCGCCCACCAACAGCCGCATCGTCAAGTATGACAGGACCGGCAAGTTCCTGAAGGCATGGGATAGCTGCCATCCCAGCTATGCGCGCCAGATCGACTGCAGCCATTCGATCGAGATCGACACCCAGGGCCGCATCTTCGTCGCCAACCGCGCCAACAACCAGATCGACATCTTCGACCAGGAAGGCAAGCGCCTGGCGGTGTGGCCGCATTTCGGCAAGCCGACCGGTCTTTACATCGACAGGAACGACATTCTCTATGTCGCCGACTCGCAGACCAGCCTGGCCAGCGGCTTCGTGAAGGGCACCCATATCGGCAGCGCCCGCACCGGAATCGTCACCGCCTTCATTCCCGATCCGCTGGGCAACGCCGCCCCCTGGTCGGGCCCGGGCACGCTCAGCCCCGAAGGCGTCACCGCCGATCGTGATGGCAATATCTATACGGCCTCGGTCCGGCCGCAGGGCATCACGCGCTGGTCCATCACCACCAACACCCGTCCCTGGCCTGCGCCTGCGGGCCGCGGTGGTCGCGGCGGCGGCGACGGCGAATAGGATTTCCTGCTGGCGTGCGCAAAACCGCCGCTGGTTCCGGCGGCAAAAGCTTCGACGGCGTGTTGCAGCGCACATTCGCTGCATGAGCGCGCGCGTTTGACAGCAACGTGCGCTGGCGATGGAAATCACCCTCATTCAAAGCGCAACGGAGGCTGGGGCCCATGCAAGCAAAAATCTTCTCGAGAAAATCAAGGATGACCGCGCTCGCGCTTGGCGTGATGGCGCTGGCCGTGCCGCTCACGGACGCCATGTCACAGGCGCAGGCACAGGCACAGGCCCCGGCGGCGGAAGCCGGTCGTGGTGCCGGGCGTGGCGGCGGCGGTGCCCGCGGCGCTGGTGGTCCGGCCAAGACCTGGTGGGTCGAGAAGCTTCCCGCTGGCGGCATGGCCTACAAAGGGCCGATGCGCCCGCTGTGGAAACTGTCGGACCTCAAGGCGATGCATGCCGGCCAGCACACCTGGTCGACGCCGATCATCAAGGACCTCTACCAGGACGTGACCTACCAGTCGGCCGCGCCCGGCACCAAGTTCAACCCCCGCATTCATCCCAACACGCCGATGTCCATCGTGGTCACGGGCGGCCTGATCAATTTCCAGATCGAAGGCCAGCAGCCCTTCACTGCCAAGCGCGGTTCGATCGTGCTGGTGCCGGCCCACACGGTCTATTCCTACGAAGTAGCGGGTAACGAAGACGCCCTGTTCGTCGTGACCCACAATCTCGACTACCAGACGCTCTATCCGTCGTCTGAACCGGCGCCCAGGGCAACCGGAGGCGGCCAGGTCATCCAGGTTTCCTGGAACAACACTCCGCAGGCTTATCCGGCCGGCCAGTTGCCGCACTGGAACCTGTTCGACGCCATCGCGGCGTGCCAGCCGATGGGCGTCAAGGTGCGGGTCGATCACATCCAGTTTCAGCCGCTGCTCGGCTGGTTTAACCCGGCCGACAATAAGTGCGAGGCGGGCGGACGCGGCAACGCCCCCGCTGCGGCGCCGGCGCCAATCGACACCAAGGGCACGACCTTCGGTCACCTGCACAAGGGTCCGGCTGAGTGGTGGATCGTCCAGGCCGGCCAGATCCAGGGCAATTTCGAGAATCAGGGCACCTTCCTCGCGAACGAAGGCGATGTGCTCTACGCCCAGCCTGACATGTGGCACCAGATGTATGCCGTCGGGCCGTCCGGTCCGTCGGTGCGACTTGCGGCCTATGGCGCGCTGGGCCCCAACCTGGGCAACACCGCGAATGCGGGGCGCGGCGGCGGCGACTAGCCGCTCCGCCACGACACAGACCAGGCCCTGCCGGCGACGGCGGGGCCTTTTCTTTGGCGGCCCTTAATCCTTTGCATCAATCGCCTTATGCACTTGCCACGCTGCGGTGTCGTGTCGTTGCAGGCTGTGCTGTTGCGGGCCTGCGTGGAATCTCCTTTGATGGTGGCAAGCGGTTCACAAGCAACCGCGCCTGAGGGAGAACCGGCATGAAAACGACCACCCGCCTGGCCTGCGCGCTGATGCTCGCGGCGGCCACGACCGCAGCAACGGCGCAGATGGTCACGCCGCTCATTCCCAGCGATGCGCTGGCGCGGCCGCGCTCGCCCGAAGCGCAGGCTGTTCTCGATGCTTCGACCAGGGAGCTGATGCGCGAGATGGGCTTGCTGCAGCTCAATGCGCTACGCCCGCCCAAGAATGCGGTGAACCCGACGGGCCCGAACTTCACCAACTATGAAGAGCGGCTGGCCAATCCTTATCCGCTGCCTGACCTGCTGGCCTTCAAGAACGGCAAGTCGGTGAAAACCCGCGCCGACTGGAATCGCCGCCGTGTCGAGATCAAGCAGATGTTCGACAGCGAAGTGTACGGCAAGTTTCCTGCGGTCATCCCCAAAGTGACCTGGAAGGTGGACAGCACCGAGAGCCTCACCGTCGAAGGCATCGCGGTGGTGGCCAAGCATGTCACCGGCATGGTGGACAATGCAGCCTATCCGGCGATCAGCATCGCGATCAAGGTCGATGTGGTGACGCCGGCTTCGGCCAAGGGTCGCCGCGTGCCGGTGATCATCGGCGGCGGGGCTTTGCCGCCGCCACCCGCGCCGGGTGCGGCGCTGCTGCCGGGACGCGGCGCGCCCAATCCGCGTCTGGCCGGGCCGCCCACGGATTCGTCCGCAAAACAGTTGCTGGAAAAGGGTTGGGGCTTCGTCTCGGTCAATGCCAACCAGGTGCAGGCCGACAACGCCGCCGGCCTGACCAGTGGCATCATCGGCCTGGTCAACAAGGGTGGCCCACGCAAGCTGGATGACTGGGGCGTGCTGCGCGCCTGGGCCTGGGCGCAAAGCCGCGCCATGGATTATCTCGTCACCGACCGCGATGTCGATGGCGGCAAGGTCGGCGTCTTTGGCCATTCGCGCGGCGGCAAGGCGGCGCTGATCGCGCTGGTGGACGATCCGCGCTTCGCCATCGGGTTCATTTCGTCCTCGGGCGCGGGCGGGGCCAATCTCTATCGCCGCAACTATGGCGAGCTGTCGGAGAATCTCTGCGCCCCGAACGAGTTTCACTGGATGGCGGGCAATTTCCTGAAATACTGCGCCGCCGGTCACACCATCGACGAACTGCCGGTTGATGCGCATGAATTCATCGCCCTGGCCGCGCCGCGTAGCGTCTTCATCGGCGGCGGCGGCCTGATCATGGAACCGGGCATGATCCCGGGCGATGCCTGGCAGGACGCCAAGGGCATGTTCATGGCGGCTGCGGCGGCCAGCCCAGCCTGGGAATTCTATGGCAGGAAGGGCCTGCCCACCGCGACCATGCCGCCGATGGAAACGGCGCTGGCATCGGGCAGCGTCGCCTTCCGCCAGCATCCCTATGGCCATGTCGCGACACCCAACTGGTCGCATTTTATTGCCTTCGCGGCCCAGGAGTTCGCCAAGGGAAAATAATCGGCTAGCATCGTCCACCTTTCCCGGAGGGACGAATGTCGCCGCTGCATCGCGTAATGCCTGCCATCCTGCTGACCGGTATCGGCGTCGCCGCCATCTATGCCGCCAGCCTGCCAGCGCACTGGATCACGCCGCCAGCGATTGCTTTCTCCGAGCCCAGTCCGCTGCCTTACCAGGCGCCGCAATTCGACAAGATCAAGGATGGCGATTTTGCGCCTGCCCTGGCCGAGGGTATGCGCCGCCAGCGCGCCGAGATCGACGCTATTGCGGGCGATCCGGCGGCGCCGACCTTCGACAACACGCTGGTGGCGATGGAACGCTCGGGTCAGATGCTGAGCCGCGTCGCCAGCGTCTTCTTCCACCTGGCGCAGGCCAATACCAACGACACGCTGCAAAAGGTGGAAGCCGACACCGCGCCGAAACTGGCGGCGCATCGCGACGCCATCTACCTGGACGCCAGGCTGTTCGCGCGTGTGCAGGCGCTTTACGCGCAGCGCGATGCGCTGACGCTCGATGCTGAATCGCGCCAGTTGCTGGAAGTCACGCACCGCGAGTTCATCCATGCGGGCGCGCAACTTCCCGAGGATGCCAAGGCCAAGATGCGCGATCTCAACCAGCGCATCTCCACCCTGGAAACCAGCTTCGAGCACAAGCTGCTGGCTGCGACCAAGGCGGCGGCGTTGGTGGTGGACGACAAGGCGCAGCTTGCGGGCCTCTCCGACGACGCCATCGCCACGGCGGCCAAGGACGCTGCTGACCGCAAGCTCACGGGCAAGTTCGTCATGCCGTTGCAGAACACGACGCAGCAGCCGCTGTTGCCTCAGCTCACCGACCGTGCCGTTCGCCAGCGCCTGTTCGAGGCCAAGTGGAACAGTGCCGAGAAGGGCGACGCCAACGACACCCGCGCCGGTATCTCGGAACTGGCGCAATTGCGGGCGCAGAAGGCGGCGCTGCTGGGTTATGCGAGCTGGGCCGACTACAAGCTCTATGACCAGATGGCGAAGAATTCCGGCACGGTACAGGCCTTCCTGCAACAGTTGGGGCCGGTGACGGCAGCGGCGGGCCGCCGCGAGGCGGGCGTGCTGCAGGGCCAGATCGACAAGGCCGGCGGTGGTTTCCAGCTGCGGCCCTGGGACTGGGATTTCTACGCCGAGCGTCTGCGCAAGGCGCAATACGATCTGGATGAAAGCCAGTTGCGGCCCTATTTCGAGCTCAACCGCGTTCTCAATGACGGCGTCTTCTATGCGGCCAACGGGCTGTACGGCATTACCTTTCACAAGCGCACCGACTTCCCGGTCTGGCAGCCCGATGTGCAGGTCTATGAAGTGCGCGACAAGGATGGCCGCCATCTTGGCCTGATGTATTTCGACTTCTTCAAGCGCGACAACAAGTCGGGCGGCGCCTGGATGAGCACGCTGGTGGACCAGTCGAAACTGTTCGGCCTCAGGCCCGTGATCTTCAACGTCTCCAACTTCACCAAGCCTGCAGCAGGACAACCGGCGCTGCTGACGTCGGACGATGTCATCACCATGTTCCATGAATTCGGCCATGCGCTGCATGGCCTGTTCGCCGACCAGCAATATCCGTCGCTGTCGGGCACGGCAGTGGCGCGGGACTTTGTCGAGTTTCCGTCCCAGTTCAACGAGCACTGGGCATTGCAGCCCGAGGTGCTGAAGAATTATGCCCGGCACAACAAGACCGGTGCGCCCATGCCGCAGGCACTGGCGGACCGCATCAAGCGCGCCGCCGCCTTCAACCAGGGCTATGCTTTCGGTGAATTGCTGGCGGCAGCCAGGCTGGACATGAGCTGGCACGCGCTGAAGGCGGGCGATCCGCGCCAGGATGTTGATGCCTTCGAGGCGCGCACCCTCAAGGAGATGGGGCTGGCGGCGGAGTTCATCCCGCCACGCTACCGGTCGAGCTATTTCCTGCACATCTGGGGCAATGGTTATTCCGCCGCCTATTACGCCTATATCTGGACCCAGATGCTGGACAACGCCGCCTATGACTGGTTCGAGAAGAATGGCGGGCTGACGCGTGCGAATGGCCAGCGTTTCCGCGACCTGATCCTGTCGCGCGGCAACACCTTGGAGCTGGCGCCGATGTACCGCGCCTTTTATGGCCGCGACCCCGATACCGGGCCGTTGCTGAAGCATCTTGGTTTCGCGCCCGGTTAGTGCGTCCGCGCCGTTCCCGGCGGACCCATCTCGTCCCAAGCCCTTGCCGGGCCTGACATTTTCGCTGCCCCTGCCGTGCTCAAAAGCCGGTGGATTCGCCGGGGCTTAGCCATTATGGTCCCGCCGCCATGGACAAATTCAACAAGCTCGAGGGCGTCGCCGCCCCCCTCCCGATGATCAATGTCGACACCGACATGATCATTCCCAAGCAATTCCTGAAGACCATCCACCGCACCGGGCTGGGCAAGGCCCTGTTCGACGAGATGCGCTATGCCAAGGATGGCAGCGAGATTGCCGATTTCGTGCTGAACAAGCCGGCCTATCGCAAGGCGCAGATCCTGGTGACGGGCGACAATTTCGGCTGCGGCTCCAGCCGGGAGCATGCGCCCTGGGCGCTGCTGGATTTCGGCATCCGCTGCGTCATTGCGCCCAGCTTCGCCGATATTTTCTACAACAACTGTTTCAAGAACGGCATCCTGCCGATCAAGCTGCCGCAGGAAATGGTCGACAAGCTGATGGACGACGCCGAGCGCGGCGCCAATGCCGTCGTCACCATCGACCTGGAAGCGCAGGAAATTCGCGGCCCCGATGGCGGCATGATCAAGTTCGAGGTCGATGCCTTCCGCCGCCAGTGCCTGCTCAATGGCTGGGACGATATCGGCCTGACCCTGCGCGACGAAGACAAGATCTCGGCTTACGAGAAGAACCACAAAGCCCAGGCCCCCTGGGTCTGAGTTCGAGATTCCATCGTGAACGAATACAAGCTGCTCCTGGTGCCGGGTGACGGTAGGAGCGCAGGCGAGAGCCGGAGCGACCATAAAATGATGCGGAAGAAAGCACGATGAACGAGTACAAGCTGCTCCTGGTGCCGGGTGACGGTATCGGCCCGGAAGTGCTGGACGCCACCATGCGGGTGGTCGGCTGGTACGGTCACAAGGGCCTTCCTTACCAGACCGAGGAAGCCCTGCTGGGCGGCGCCGCGATTGATGCCACCGGCCGGCCCGATCCCGACGAGACCTTCGTAAAGGCCCTTGCCGCCGACGCCGTCCTGATGGGTTCGGTGGGTGGTCCCAAGTGGGATGGCCTGCCCTTCGCACAGCGCGCCGAACGCGGCCTGTTGCGCCTGCGCAAGGACATGGGCGTCTACGCCAACCTGCGCCCCGCTTTGTGTTTCGACGCTCTCAAGGATGCTTCAACCCTGAAGCCGGAAATCGTGGCCGGGCTCGACATCCTGATCGTGCGCGAACTCATGGGTGGCGTTTATTTCGGCGAACCCAAGGAAACCACTACCTTGGCCGACGGCCAGAAGCGCGCCGTCGATAGCGGCGTCTATACCACCAGCGAGATCGAGCGGGTCTGCCGCGTCGCCTTCGACATGGCGCGGCTGCGCGGCAACAAGGTGCACAGCGCCGAAAAGTCCAACGTGATGGTCACTGGCGTGCTGTGGAAGGAGGTCGTCACCGATCTGCACAAGCGCGAATATAGCGACGTGGAACTGCATCACATCCTGGCCGACAATGCCGCGATGCAGCTGGTGCGCAATCCCAAGCAGTTCGACGTGCTGGTGACCGACAATCTGTTCGGCGACGTCCTGTCGGACGAGGCGGCGCAGCTCACCGGCTCCATCGGCATGCTGCCGTCCGCATCCTTGGGCGACAAACAGGCCAATGGCCTGCCGTCGGCGCTCTATGAACCGATTCACGGTTCGGCGCCGGACATTGCTGGCAAGGGCGTTGCCAATCCCATCGCGTCCATCCTCTCTTTTGCCATGTGCCTGCGCTATTCCTTCGGCCTGAAGGACGAAGCGGCGCGGCTGGAAAAGGCGGTGGACACGGTGCTGGCGCAGGGTTTCCGCACCGGCGACATCATGCAGCCGGGCATGAACCTGATCGGCACCACGGCGATGACCGACGCGATTCTGAAGGCGCTCGACGCCGCGGCCTGATCGAAGCCGCAGACATAAAAAAGCCCGCGCAGCGATGCGCGGGCTTTTTCTTTGGCCATGACGGCGATCAGTCGCCCTTCAGTTCCCGCCGCGCCTTGTGCAGCAGCGGCTCGGTATAGCCCGAAGGCTGTTCTTTGCCCTTGAACACCAGGTCGCTGGCGGCCTTGAAGGCGATGCCGTCAAACGCAGGCGCCATCGGCTGGTAGAGCGGATCGCCGGCATTCTGCTGGTCCACCACCGCCGCCATGCGCTTCAGGGTTTCGGTCACCTGCGCCGTATTGGTGATGCCATGCTCCAGCCAGTTGGCGATGTGCTGCGAAGAGATGCGCAGCGTGGCGCGGTCTTCCATCAGGCCGACATTGTTGATGTCCGGCACCTTGGAGCAGCCGACGCCCTGGTCGACCCAGCGCACGACATAACCCAGGATGCCTTGCGCGTTGTTGTCCAGCTCCTTCTGCACCGCGTCGGCCTGCCAGTTGGGGCGGTCGGCCACCGGGATGGTGAGGATGTCCGACAGCTTGGCGCGCGGGCGCGACTTAAGCTCCTGTTGCTTCGCGGCGACGCTGACCTGGTGGTAGTGCAGCGCGTGCAGGGTTGCCGCCGTGGGTGACGGCACCCAGGCGCAGCTTGCGCCCGACTGCGGATGGCCGATCTTGGCCTTCAGCATGTCGGCCATCCTGTCCGGCATTGCCCACATGCCCTTGCCGATCTGCGCCTTGCCCGGCAGGCCGCAGCTGAGGCCGATATCGACATTCTGGTTCTCATAGGCGAGCAGCCAGGCGCTGGTCTTCATTTCGCCCTTGGGCACCATCGGGCCGGCCTGCATCGAGGTGTGCATCTCGTCGCCGGTGCGGTCGAGGAAGCCGGTATTGATGAAGACGATGCGGTCCTGTACCGACCGGATCACTTCCTTGAGGTTGGCAGAGGTCCGGCGTTCCTCGTCCATCACGCCGATCTTCATGGTGTGGCGCGGCAGAGCAAGCAGGTCTTCCACCGCGTCGAACAGCGTGTTGGCGAACGCGACTTCCGCAGGGCCATGCATCTTGGGCTTGACGATGTAGATCGAACCCTTGCGGCTGTTGGAAAGCTTGCCGGTGTGCTTGAGGTCGTGCAGCGACACCAGGCTGGTGACCACGCCGTCCAGGATGCCTTCGGGGATCTCGCTGCCGTCCTGCAGCAGGATGGCGTCGTTGGTCATCAGGTGACCGACATTGCGGATGAAAAGCAGGCTGCGGCCTGGCAGCGTCAGCGCCGATCCGTCCGCGCCGGTATAGACGCGGTCCGGGGCGAGGGCGCGGGTCATGGTCTTGCCGCCCTTGTCGAAGCTGGCGGTGAGCGAACCGTTCATCAGGCCCAGCCAGTTGCGATAGGCCACCACCTTGTCCTCGGCATCCACGGCGGCGATGGAGTCTTCGCAGTCCATGATGGTGGTGATGGCGCTTTCCAGCACCACATCGCTGATGCCCGCCTTGTCGCTTTTGCCGATCGGCGTGGATGCGTCGAAATGCACTTCGAGGTGCAGGCCGTTTTGCTCCAGCAGCACCAGCGCCGGCGCGGCAGCGTCGCCGGTATGGCCCTTGAACTGGGACGGGTTCTTCAATGACGGCGTCAGCGCGCCATTTTTCACCGAAAAACCGCTGGCGTCCTTCCACGATCCGGCCGCCAGCGGCGCCGCCTGGTCCAGCGCATCGCGCGCGAAGGCGATCACGGCCTGGCCGCGCTTCTCGTTATAACTCTTGCCCGCTGCCAGATCGCCGTCCTGCGCAATCGCGTCGGTGCCATAGAGCGCATCATACAGGCTGCCCCAGCGCGCATTGGCGGCGTTCAGGGCGAAGCGGGCATTGGTCAGCGGCACCACCAGCTGCGGCCCCGCCACGGTGGCGATTTCCGGATCGACATTCTGGGTGGTGATCTGGAAGTCGGCGCCTTCGGGCACCAAGTAGCCGATGCTCTCCAGGAAAGCGCGATACGCGGCGGCGTCGTGCGGCTTGCCCCGGTGGGCCTTGTGCCAGTCGTCGATCGCGGTTTGCAGCCGGTCGCGTTCCGCCAGCAACGCCTTGTTCTGTGGCGCCAGGCGGTGGGCCAGGGCGGCAAAGCCCGACCAGAAGGCGTCGGCGGCGATGCCGGTGCCGGGCAGGGCTTCGGCCGCGATGAAATCGTGCAGCGCGTGGGCGACCTGCAGGCCGTGGACAGAAATGCGATCCGACATATTTTCTTCTATTCCCAAGGAGAGGCCCAAGCCTAGAGCCGCGCTCCGGCAGGGTCAAAATGAAAAAGGCCGGGACTGCTCCCGGCCTTTCTGCATGGCTTGTCGTTTGCCGCCGCCTAGTGGGGCGGGATCATCCAGGGCCAGACATGCTGCTGGAGGAACACGATGATACCCAGGATCACCGTGAAGACGATCGAGTGGATGAAGGTGCGGCGGAAGATCAGCGATTCCTGACCCTTGAGGTCGGAAACCGCCACGCCCGTCGCGATGTTCTGCGGCGAGATCATCTTGGCGAAAACGCCGCCCGACGAGTTGGTAGCCGCCATCAGAACCGGGTCGAGGCCCAGCTTGTTGGCCGCGACAACCTGCAGGTTGCCGAACAGGGCGTTGCCCGAGGAGTCGCTGCCCGACAGGAACACTGCCAGCCAGCCCAGGAAGGCCGACAGCAGCGGGAACAGGACGCCCGAAGCGGCGACGCCCAGGCCCAGCGTATAGGTCAGGCCCGAATAGTTCATCAGGTAGGCCAGGCCCACGATGGTGGCGACGGTCAGCGACGGCAGCAGGATCTGCTTGAAGGCCGTGCTCACGGCCTGGAAGAAGTTGCTGATGCTGAGGCCCACGGCGATGGCCGTGATGATCGCCGTCACCAGGATGGCGGTGCCGGTGGCGAAGGGCTGGAAATTCCAGATCGCCGCATAGGGCTTCTCATACAGGGTGATGAAGACCTGGTTGTGCAGGCCCGGCCACTGGATCGGCTGGGCGAACTTGGTGGCGATGGCGTAGTGGGTCCAGACCAGAACCACGGCGCACATGATCAGCCAGGGCAGCCAGCCCTGCCACAGCGGAACGTTACGGTGCGGCGAGTTGGGATCCTCGGCCGGGACGACCAGCGCATACTCGGCATTGTAGGCCGGCTTCCAGACCTTGAGGAACAGCACGGTGCAGATCAGCGAGGAGCCCGCCGAGATCACGTCTGTCAGTTCGTAGGTGTAGTTGGAGGCGACGAACTGGCCCAGCGCGAAGGAGAAGCCGGCGACAAAGATGACCGGGAAGATCTCGCGCACCGACTTCAGGCCGCCATACATCGCGATGACATAGAAGGGCAGCAGCATGGCGAAGAAGGGCAGCTGGCGGCCGACCATCGAGCCCAGCGTCTGGGCGGGAAGGCCCGTGACGCCGGCCAGGGTGGTGATCGGGATGCCCAGCGAGCCAAAGGCCACCGGCGCGGTGTTGAAGATCAAGGCATAGACGACGGCGTCCAGCGACTTGAAGCCCAGCATGATCAGCAGCGAGGCGGTGATCGCCACCGGCGCGCCGAAGCCCGACACGCCTTCCAGCAGCGAGCCGAAGCCATAGCCCAGCACGATGAGGACGATGCGCTTGTCGTTGGGCAGGTTGGCCAGCACCCAGCGACGGAAGGCATCGAAGCGGCCCGACAGCAGGGCGATATTGTAGAGAATGAGAGCGGCGAACACGATCCACATGATCGGCCACAGCGCGAAGGCGACACCCGCAGCGGTGGCGTTGAGCGCCATGCCCGCCGGCATCTGCCAGAAGGCAATGGCGATGATCAGGGCGCTGGCCAGGCCCGCGATGGAGGATTGCCATGCCGGGCGGCGCAGCACACCCAGCATCACCAGCACCACGATGACCGGAATGGACGCCACCAGGAACGACAGCGGCAGGCTGCCGCCGATGGGTGTCAGTAATTGTTGGAACATCTCGCCTCTCCATTGGCGGCGCCGGATGGCGCCGCGTTTCCCCACATCACCTGGTTGTGTCCGGTGATGCTTCTGTTGTTCGGGAATTTCCGTTGCGCGGGTGCAAACGATCTTCCGGACCGATCACTCGGCGCCGTAGGTCACGGTTGCTCTCGCAGATCCCCTTCGTGCGTGGGGCCTGTTAGAGCAAAAAAATCGGTTTCAGAAAAGGTAATTGCCTGTGTGCAGTGCAGCAACGAAAGGTGCAGTGCGGTCAAAATGGTCGCGCTGCGGCGATGCTGACGCGGCCTATTTATTCCAGGTCGAGGCAACGTGGTCGGGATCGTCCTGCGAGCTGCGTTCGGAGAGCAGGAAGTCGAAATAGCCGCAGGTTCTGCCGCCGGGATATTCGCGGCAGATGGTCGGGCGCGCCGTGTAAATGGTGCAGCCGCGCTTTTCCGTATCGAAGAAGCGGCAGATGCGGCCGAAATGCTCATCGTCCTTGCGGCGCATGGCATAGGGCTCGTCGCCCTCGACCTTGGTGAACTTCTTGCGCGCGTCCTTGAAGGACAGGCCGAAATGATCGGCCAGCCGCTCCACATCGCGCTTCTTGAGGGGGATCACCGGGTAGGAGCAGCAATAACCCGGACACTTCGAACAATTATAGACCGCCACGATGCCCTGCGCGTGATGCTGCTTCGACCCTTATAACGTGAGGCGGCTCGCATGGTGTGGCCATGTCGTCGCGCCGTCATCCAGGCTTGTGGAGAAGCCCTGCGGCTCGCTTCGGTGGGCCCCCGGTGCGCCGGGTCGCCGCGCCCAGCGGGCGCCCGTCTTGGGGCAAGCCGTAAAACCTGATTAAGTTCATGATTATGCTTGATATTTATAGAAATTCAGACCCGCGTCATTTCTGCGACTGGCTCGCAAAATGCCAAAGGATCGCAGGCCACGCACATCTGTCATGTTGCGCCGCAAATGGCGGCATGGTGACATAGGGCGTAAATCTAATAAAAAGCGGGCAAATTCCCGGTGCCTTCCCTCAGCTTAGGGGGCGGGACGGGTATTCATGCCCGCGATGGGCACTTTTGGGGTTTAGTATGAGCCTGCCGCCGAAACAGGGTCTTTATGACCCTCGCAACGAGCATGACGCCTGTGGCGTCGGTTTTGTCGCCAACATCAAGGGCGCGAAGTCCCACACCATTGTCGACCAGGGGCTCCAGCTCCTGATCAATCTCGACCATCGTGGTGCCGTGGGCGCGGACCCGCTGGTGGGCGACGGCGCCGGCATCCTGATCCAGGTTCCCGACCCCCTGTTCCGCCAATGGGCGGACGCGACCGGCGTGCCCCTGCCGCCGCCGGGCGATTACGGCGTCGCCATGTGCTTCCTGCCGCGCGAGCCCAAGGCCCGCGAGATCGTGGTCAAGCAGTTCGAGCATTTCATCCGCGTCGAGGGCCAGAAGCTGCTGGGCTGGCGCGATGTGCCGACCGATCCCGCCGGGTTGGGCCAGACCGTGCTGGACGGCATGCCGCTGATCCGCCAGGCGATCATCGCCAAGGGTCCGCACACCCGCGACCAGGATGCGTTCGAGCGCAAGCTGCTCACCATTCGCAAGCAGACCCAGAATCCGCTGGCCGAGCTCGCCGCCAAGCACAAGCTGCCGGCGATCAACGACCTCTACATGCCCAGCCTCTCCAGCCGCACTCTCGTTTATAAGGGCCTGTTGCTGGCGCATGACGTGGGCCGCTTCTATCGCGACCTGCAGGATCCGCTGTGCGTTTCGGCGGTGGCGCTGGTGCATCAGCGTTTCTCCACCAACACCTTCCCGTCCTGGAAGCTGGCGCATCCCTACCGCTTCATCGCCCACAATGGCGAAATCAACACGGTGCGCGGCAACGTCAACTGGATGAATGCGCGCCGCCGCAGCCTGCAGTCGGACCTGCTGGGCCCCGACCTCGACAAGATGTGGCCGCTGATCGCGCACGGCCAGTCCGACACCGCCAGCCTCGACAATGCGCTCGAACTGCTGGTGGCCGGCGGCTATCCGCTGGCGCATGCCGTCATGATGCTGATCCCCGAAGCCTGGGCCGGCAACAAGATGATGGATGCAAAGCGCAAGGCTTTCTACGAATACCATGCCGCACTGATGGAGCCGTGGGATGGCCCTGCGGCCATCGCCTTCACCGATGGCCGCCAGATCGGCGCCACGCTGGACCGCAATGGCCTGCGTCCCGCCCGCTACATCGTCACCAATGACGACCTCATCATCCTGGCGTCCGAATCCGGCGTCATCCCGGTGGCCGAAGAAAAGATCATCAAGAAGTGGCGCCTGCAGCCCGGCAAGATGCTGCTGATCGACTTCGAGGAAGGCCGCATCGTCCAGGACGAAGAGATCAAGGCCAAGTTCGCCAACGCCGAGCCCTATGAGGATTGGCTGAAGGCCACCCAGTTCAAGCTGGAGGAACTGTCCGAGCTGCCGGACGATCGCCGTCCCGCCGCCAACGATCCGTCGCTGTTGCTCGATCGCCAGCAGGCCTTCGGCTACACCCAGGAAGACCTGTCCTTCTTCCTGGAGCCGATGGCGCGCCTGGCCGATGAACCGCTGGGTTCGATGGGCACCGACACGCCGCTGGCCGTGCTCTCCAGCAAGCCGAAGCTGCTCTACAACTACTTCAAGCAGAATTTCGCCCAGGTCACCAATCCGCCGATCGATCCGATCCGCGAGGAACTGGTGATGAGCCTGGTGTCGATGATCGGGCCGCGTCCCAATCTTTTGGGTTTGGGCGAGGCGGGCGCGCACAAGCGGCTGGAAGTTTCACAGCCGGTGCTGACGAACAGCGATGTCGAGAAGATCCGCTCCATTTCCGAACTGGTGGATGGCGCTTTCCGCACCGCCACCATCGATTGCACCTGGCCGGCGTCTGAAGGTGCCGACGGCCTCTCCAATGCGATGGTGCGCATCTGCCTCAACGCCACCGATGCCGTGCTGGCGGACAACAACATCCTGATCCTGTCGGACCGGGCCGTGTCGCCGGACCGCATCGCCATTCCCGCCGCGCTGGCGACGGCGGCCATCCATCATCACCTGGTGCGCCAGGGTCTGCGCATGCAGACCGGGCTGGTCGTGGAAACCGGCGAAGCCCGCGAAGTGCATCATTTCTGCGTGCTGGCCGGCTATGGCGCCGAGGCGGTCAATCCGTATCTCGCCTTTGAGACGCTCGAGCAGATTCGCCAGAGCCAGAATCTGGCCCTCAAGCCCTATGAAGTGCAGAAGAACTACATCAAGGCGGTGGGCAAGGGCATCCTGAAGGTGATGTCCAAGATGGGCATCTCGGCCTACCAGTCCTATTGCGGCGCGCAAATCTTCGACGCTGTCGGCCTGTCCTCCGACTTCATCGAGAAATACTTCACCGGTACTGCCACCACCATTGAAGGCATCGGCCTGGCCGAGCTGGCGTTGGAAGCCGTGCGCCGCCATCGCGACGCCTATGGCACCAACCCGATCTACCAGAATGCGCTGGATGTCGGCGGCGACTATGCCTTCCGCCTGCGCGGCGAAGAGCATGCCTGGACGCCGGATTCGGTTTCCCGCCTGCAGCATGCGGTGCGCGGCAAGAACCCGGCAGAGTACCAGCTTTTCGCCAAGACCATCAACGAACAGTCCGAGCGCCTGGTCACCATTCGCGGCCTGATGAAGTTTAAGGCCAGCGAAGGCGTGCCGCTGGACGAGGTCGAGGCTGCCAGCGATATCGTCAAGCGCTTCGCCACCGGCGCGATGAGCTTCGGCTCGATCAGCCGCGAGGCGCACACCACACTGGCCATCGCCATGAACCGCATCGGCGGCCGTTCCAACACGGGCGAGGGCGGCGAGGAGCCGGATCGTTTCGTGGCCCTGCCTAATGGCGACACGATGCGGTCCAAGATCAAGCAGGTTGCCTCGGGCCGCTTCGGCGTCACCACCGAATACCTGGTCAACGCCGACGACATCCAGATCAAGATGGCCCAGGGCGCCAAGCCCGGCGAAGGCGGCCAGTTGCCCGGCCACAAGGTCGACAAGAACATCGCCAAGGTGCGTCACTCGACGCCGGGCGTGGGCCTGATCTCGCCGCCGCCGCACCACGACATCTATTCCATCGAAGACCTGGCGCAGCTGATCCGCGACCTCAAGAGCGTCAACAGCGCCGCCCGCATCTCGGTCAAGCTGGTGTCGGAAGTGGGTGTCGGTACCGTGGCGGCAGGCGTCGCCAAGTGCCGCGCCGACCACATCACCATCTCCGGTTACGAAGGCGGCACCGGCGCGTCGCCGCTGACCTCGCTGACCCATGCCGGCAGCCCATGGGAAATCGGCATGGCCGAAACCCAGCAGACGCTGGTGCTCAACGGTTTGCGCGGCCGCGTCGCGGTGCAGGCCGATGGTGGCCTGCGCACTGGCCGCGATGTCGCCATCGCGGCGCTGCTGGGCGCCGACGAGTTCGGCTTCGCCACCGCGCCGCTGATCGCGGCGGGCTGCATCATGATGCGCAAGTGCCATCTCAACACCTGCCCTGTCGGCGTCGCCACCCAGGACCCGGTGCTGCGCAAGCGCTTCACTGGCCAGCCCGAGCATGTGATCAACTATTTCTTCTTCGTCGCCGAAGAACTGCGCGAGATCATGGCGCAGTTGGGCTTCCGCACCGTGGCCGAAATGACCGGCCGGGTGGACATGCTGGAAACAGCCACGGCCGTCTCGCACTGGAAGGCCAAGGGCATCGACCTGTCGCGCCTGCTCTACAACGCCAAGCCCAAGGACGGCGCCGCCATCCGGCATTGCGAAATCCAGAATCATGGCCTGGAAACCGCGCTGGACCATGACCTGATCGCCGCCGCCCGTCCCAGCATCGAAAACGGCCAGCCGGTGCGGCTGCAGCGTTCCGTCCGCAACGTGGACCGCACCGTCGGCGCCATGCTGTCGGGCGAAGTCGCCAAGAAGCACGGCCATGCCGGCCTGCCGGAAGACACCATCCATGTCACCTTTACCGGCACCGCCGGGCAGAGCTTCGGCGCCTTCCTGTCGCGGGGCGTTTCGGTCGAACTGATCGGTGACGGCAACGACTATGTCGGCAAGGGCCTGTCGGGCGGCCGCATCGTCGTGAAGCCGCCCACCGGCCTGTCGCGCGATCCGTCCGAGAACATCATTGTCGGCAACACGGTGCTGTACGGCGCCATCGCGGGCGAAGCCTATTTCCAGGGCGTGGCGGGCGAACGTTTCGCCGTGCGCAACTCCGGCGCCATCGCCGTGGTGGAAGGCACTGGCGATCATGGCTGCGAATACATGACCGGCGGCGTCGTGCTGGTGCTGGGCAAGACCGGCCGCAACTTCGCGGCAGGCATGTCGGGCGGCGTGGCCTATGTCTATGACCCGGACGGCGATTTCGAGAAACGCTGCAACATGGCGATGGTCAAGCTCGAGCGCATTGCGCCCTTCTGCGGCGTCGAGGACCCCGAGCTGCCGCGCCAGCGTTCGCTCAATGTCTCCGATCCCGGCATGGGCGACCTGCTGCGCTTCGACGCCGAACGCATTCGCATCCTGGTGGAGCGCCACCTGCTGCACACCGGCAGCCCGCGCGCCAAGGACATCCTCGACAATTGCGAGGCCAGCCTGGCCAAGTTCGTGAAGGTCATGCCGATGGACTACGCCAAGGCATTAACCGACATGAAGGCCGAGCGCACCGCCGCCGTCGCTGCTGAGTAAGAACCATGGGAAAAATCACAGGCTTCCTCGAGATCGACCGGCTGGATCGCGGCTATGAAAAGCCCGACACGCGCCTGCACAACTACAAGGAATTCGTCCATCCGCTGCCCTATGCGGAAGTGGGCCGCCAGGCGGCGCGCTGCATGGATTGCGGCATTCCCTTCTGTCACAATGGCTGCCCGGTCAACAATCTGATCCCGGACTGGAACAACCTGGTCTATCGCGACCAGTGGCGCAGTGCGCTCGAGACGCTGCACTCCACCAACAACTTCCCGGAATTCACCGGCCGCGTTTGCCCCGCGCCTTGCGAGTCCAGTTGCACGCTCAACATCCAGGACACGCCGGTCACCATCAAGACCATCGAATGCCAGATCGTCGATCGTGGCTGGGAAGAAGGCTGGATCCAGCCGGTGCTGGCGCCCAGTAAGAGCGGCAAGACGGTGGCGGTGGTGGGTTCGGGCCCGGCGGGCCTGGCCTGCGCCCAGCAACTGGCGCGCGCCGGTCATTCGGTGACGCTGTTCGAAAAGAGCGACCGCATCGGCGGCCTGCTCCGTTACGGCATTCCCGATTTCAAGATGGAAAAGCATCCCATCGACCGCCGCATGCGCCAGATGGAGGCCGAAGGCGTGATCTTCCGTCCGGGTGTCGAGGTCGGCGCCGGCACCTCGGTGCACCAGCTTCTCACCGACTATGATGCGCTGGTGATGTCGGGTGGCGCCGAAGCGCCGCGCGACCTGGCCGTGCAGAACCGCGAACTGGATGGCATCCATTTCGCGATGGACTTCCTCACCCAGCAGAACAAGCGGGTGGCGGGTGATGCCGAGGAAGAGGCGGCCCCGAACGGAACGCTGACCGCCAAGGGAAAGCATGTCGTGGTGATCGGCGGTGGCGATACCGGCTCGGACTGCATTGGCACCTCCAACCGTCATGGCGCACTGTCGGTGACGCAGCTGGAAATCATGCCCAAGCCGCCGGCGAAGGAAAACAAGCAGCTGGTGTGGCCCGACTGGCCCCTGAAGCTGCGCACCTCCTCGTCGCATGACGAGGGTGCGGGCCGTGACTGGGCCGTCTCGGCCAAGCGTGCTGTCGGCGAGAACGGCAAGATCACGGGTCTTGAGTGCGTTCGCGTCGAGTGGAAGCTGGGCGATGGCGGCAAGATGAACATGGTCGATGTCCCGAGCAGCGAATTCACCCTGAAGGCAGATCTGGTGCTGCTGGCGATGGGCTTTGTCGGCCCGCGCAAGGCTGGCCTGGTGGAGCAGGCGGGCGTGGCGCTGGATCCGCGCGGCAATGTTGCGGCCAATACCGCCGACTATAAGAGCAGCCAGGACAAGGTCTTTGCCTGTGGCGACATGCGCCGGGGCCAGTCCCTCGTCGTATGGGCGATCCGCGAAGGCCGCCAGTGCGCGCGCTCGGTGGATGAATTCCTGATGGGAAGTACACAATTGCCGAGCTAAGGCGTGGCGGAGCGCAACTGCCTCGCGCTTGAGTCGTTAGCTCGCCAGCACCAGTCCGACCGGCGCCGCGCTGGCGTTCTGCAACGCCTGCGTCGCATGGACCAGCGAACGCGCCTGCAGCTTTTCGCGCCGCGACACCAGCAGCGTGGCGTCGGCGTGGCGCGCGATCAGCGATGCATCGGGCCCCGACAGCGGGGGCCCGCAATCCAGGATCACGAAATCACAGGCATCGCCCAGGATATCGATCAGCCGCGCCATCTGGGGCGACGCGAACATGGTGGCGGCGTTGCTGGGCCGCGCCTTCAGCGTCAGCAGGAAAGCCTGGCCGCGCGGCACGCGCAGGAAGAACAGCCAGGCAAGGAAGGCGGGATTGGGCAGGCTGCTGCCGATATGGGCGGTGCTGACGAACAGCGTCCAGGGCATGCGGAATTCGTCCAGGATGTCGGCCGCCACGCCCAGCGTGTAGCGATAGCCGTCGTCCGACATCAGGAAGAGGCTGCGGCTGTACTTCTCGGGCTGGGCCATGACATCGTCGATGGCGCCCAGCGGCAGGACGTCGCAATCGAATTTCTTCAGCGCCGACAGGATGGCGCGAAAATGCGCGACTTCGTGGTGATTGGTCTGCAGTCGCGGGTGCGGCGCTCGACGCCGTGGAAGAAGAGCGCGGCAGGCTGGCCGGTACGGCGCAGCGCGGCAGGGGGTATCCACCGGCCGAGTTCACGCGCGATCCGTCCAGCGGCAAGACCCATACCCTATATTGGCTAACCCGGCTTAACCGGAGGTTGCCGGGACGCCAATCCGGTCAGCCCATGCCCAGCGAGGCGCTGAGGGCGTGGAAGGCCCGCATGACCAGCCCGGGGAAGGCGATGAT